>Ga0172366_10005027_pt1 | contig 10434 bp, 9 predicted proteins | sample LakKivSesite69cm_FD_114533 | JGI IMG/M metagenome (GOLD analysis project Ga0172366, IMG submission 114533) | Sediment microbial communities from Lake Kivu, Rwanda - Sediment site 69cm | ecosystem: Environmental > Aquatic > Freshwater > Lake > Sediment | place: Rwanda: Western Province, Lake Kivu...
CTCCTCGACCCCCTCGACGTCGATCACTGCAATGGCAACATCGGGGTTTAGAACCCTGTCCAATTGTGGAAGGCCGATGCATTGAACGGGCGGTTGAAGAGAGGGTCTTGCCTCAATCGTTTGCGCTGAGAGTAAGGTGCCACCATAGAACATGCGATTGGTGAGTTCACAGATCTCCTTCTGCATCCTAAACTGTACTTTAAGTTGGGTCACAAGCTCTTGACTGAGACCGTGCCTTCTCAATGTGTCCAAAGCAATGTCGAGAAGGCTGCTCACTTGCCTGTGCAGTTGAGAGATCGGGGATAGTTGCTTATCATCACCTATTATGATTGTTTTTTCACCTTGCACCAGCGCAGCGAAGGCGTCTTGCATTCTTATCTGGCTTGACTCCTCAAAGAGGACTACATCGAATCGGCCTGCTTTAACGAGATCCAAAGAGGCGCTGCTACAGGTAGTTAGGACTGCTGCGGCAGTGCCCATCTTCTCAACTGCGGCAAGTGCACGGTCCTCCTCATTTGTGACTATGTTGATTAGCGCCGCCTGAAGTGCCCGTTCCCTGATCTTGTACCAATTTCCGAATCGTATGCCGAATTTGTGTCCTTGGTCGAGAAGTCGCTCCACAATATTGTCAACCGCAGTATTGGTTACTGCGACCGCTAGAGCTCGTTTCTCTCGTTTTGCAAGTTGCGCCAGTATTTCTACTATGACGGCGGTCTTGCCGGTTCCTGGAGGCCCAAGGATTACTGCGAAATCTGGAGCATTGATGGCAGATGCTACAGCCTGTCGTTGCTCTTTGTTGAGATCGCTGACAAAATCGACGGTTCTAGGCGTCATCGCTTTCTCAGGAGGTTCTATACCCAGAATTCGTCTCACAAGCTCACCCGCTCGACCAGTAGACCGATGAACTGCATCGATAGATCTCAGTTGCCGTCGCGTCATGTCGACATCGTAATGATCGACTGTAAGCCCTTCCTCGGGTAAACCAAGAGGCAAATCGCCATATGGAGTAACCACAAGAGAATTTTCCTCAAGACGTGCGATTTCGCCTGTGAAGTTAGGTGTCGTCAGAGGATCGCCTCCACTAACGACAACTGTATCCCCCGGCAGAAAATTATTGACACGCCCAACCTTTGTAAGGTAGACGCTCCGTGACTGTATCCCAGATATGCCGTAACCGGTATCGGAGTAGCCTAACTGGACTCTATCTTCTGGAGGCAAGATCTTGCTTCTCCATCTCCAGACCTGATTGAGGCTTTTTTCCTCCAACGTTTCCATCCGCAGACGCCAAAGATACCTCCTGATGTGCCTTGGCAGATTGTCTTGAAAGTAGTACTTGCAGGCATTATTGACTGAGCAAATCTCGCAAAGTTGAGGAAATGGCCTTGCTATCGCTCTCGCAGTTTCATAGATCTCCTGCACGACAGTGATGCCGTCGTGAAGCTTGTTTCGTCTGCTGTCAGTCATACGAACATTGACGATGTCATCTGTTGAAAGTACCTTAATCGTGAAGTTGGCAACGGGATAGATTTCCTCCAGAAGAAGTTGGTATCCACAGGCCTGCAACTTATTTGTCTCAGTCACTCGGGAACCACCATAACTTTTGAATTCACGAATCTCAATACGTAATGGATCATTATAGACTCGGTATTCATCAGGGATTCCTTGAAGGGGCAGATCGAGATTTGTAATATGATGGCCTGTGACAATTTTGTCTGGCCTTCGATAACCTTCATGAATTTCTTCTGCAAGATGTCGTGAGAAGCTGCGGAGCTTCTCAAGGACAGTCTTCTTACCTTCACGCACACTTATACGTGCATCTGCAAAGAGTCTCCAAGAGTCCTCTATCTTGGTCTCTCCTGTCTCCAACCATCGCTGATAGATCTGTGAGGCAATGGTGTCGCTAGGCAAGGTTGAATCTACTTCATCTACTATTGCAGTCTCGACACGACCCAGTTCAGCTAGTATCGAATGTGTCACAGTCCCGATGGCAAAACCCGCATCACTCTCACCAGAAGCTCCATAGATCAACTTAAGAAGCACACTGCGTGGACAGACTGCAGCACCTGCAACCTCAAGAACCGTAGGTACAAAAAGTCTCTTCGGCAAAGCTTGTTGAAGCCGTGATAGAAGTGATTCTGAACCAGGCATAGTCGCTCGACCTAGCCATAACTATGAAGAATATTCGACCATGACCAATGAAGTCCGCTAGTCAATATGAGCTTGACAGTTATAGGCGTACCGAAAGATCGGTTTTCTACTCAATGGACACCACATCAAAAACTCACAAGAGCAGGAAAACAATGCATCGACAAGGAATCGGAGAACGAATGCCTCCTCGTATTCCCAAGGCTGATAGTTCACGACCGTTGTAACAACATGATGAAGATTTTTGCGTATGCAGCACCTTCAGGTGTAGCATACTAATCCTTAGATACGAAATTGGCAAGCCGTAGCGTATGCCATCATTAGCACGAATCCCGCCTGGTCCACCATTATACTATTAATACTAATGAAAGAGAGATTAACCGATGTCCCTCATCCCTATTGAGTGATGTCTACCTTGATGGTGACTGGGTATAATGCTTTGACATTGAAACTCGCAAGGCTCCTCAAACACACTGTAGTTAACAGCACTATCTCAAGATACGACCACAACCAAGTGCCCATGGGTTTTATTGTCGGCAATGTGTTCGTGAGAATCAGCCGCAAAGGTGCTTATACATTCCATAAGGCAGTAGAATTGTTGATTTCAGATGACAGGTTAGTTAATAGGGTTTCCACGGATATAATCGAAAATAGTCTAAAGAAAGAAATTAGTGATCTGGTAACATTACCAAAAGAGAACGTTGAAGTGAACTCAAAGAGTAGCGCCAATAAGCTCATTCAAGAATTCTTAAACTACCCCGTGGAGGATTGTAAGATCGACCTGCCAGTCTACGGACTGCAACTAGATCCTGCAAGGTTTGTGATTGACTTAGAAGATGTCGTAATCTACTCTCTTACGCTGAATCTGAAATCCGAATTAACAAGATGGCTGGATAAGCTTGGTAACGAAGATATAAAACGCTTGAATTTAGAATCGAACAGCATTTTAGAGACCGATCCAACTGGCCTTCCATGTCGTGCCAAGGCGATTATCCGAGCAAACAGAAACGATCACGTTCGCATCTATTCAGAAGGACTCAAGCTTGTCAACAATACACTAGCCTTACTAGCCCTCTTCATACATGCAATCCCCAGTAAGGACCCTGGAAGGAGAGCACATTTACTTCTGCCACCAGTATTGGATACGATAAATGTACAATTCGTACGTGGCCACGAGTATATTCTGGAACTAGATCTTGATGGAAAATATTGGGCGGGTCCTGGCGGAAGTCACGAACGGAAGGGTGAAACTCTCATTATGACTGAGAAACGTTTGACGTCATTTAGGAAGGAAGGTTTGAACGACTGTATGAAAGCTATAACGAGTCGAAATCCTAACCCTTTGCAGAAACGAATGCGAAGGGCTATCGAATATTCCGGCTTTGGAATGCGGACACCTGATGTCATGCTAAGGTTTGTCTTGTATGTGAGTGGGTTAGAGGCGCTTCTGTTGAAAGAGAACGAGAGGCGAGGTATCGTCAAGAATCTTTCAAATAGAATAGCATGGTTGTTGGGATCGAGTGAGGAAGGACGAGAAACTCTCGTGTCACACACTAAAGAACTTTACAGACTCCGGTGTGACATCGTCCACGGTGATTTGGTGGATCCCATCCAGGTGGAAGGATATTTACCATACTTGCACTGGCTCTTGTTTGCGGTTCTGAAGCGCCTTGCCAAAGGACGGGATAGGTTCACATCCGTAGAAGACGTTGCCAAATGGGTCGCGAATCAAAACTGATTGACTCAGCAGAAAAAGCGTTCTAGTTCACCTCGAGTCCCGGAGGTTGCAGCGGGTGCCAGATTCTAGAGCGGATAGCGTGGAGAAAATAGAAAAGAAGAAAGGGAAAACGGGCGGCCCGATTTTGGACTCTATGATAATGCTTGCTTTCGTGTAGCATATGCTGATCCTATAAGGTCTGCAATCAATAATAGAATTGTGCCAGAGTAAAGCCTCGGATTTTATGCATCTACAGCTTGGCCTCGTTTCTTCGATTGTACCGGATAAACCATTCTTGTGGCGGGAAATTGGGCTTGAAATCGTCTCTAGGCAGTGTATCGATCCAAGAGAGATTGTCCGTTGGCTTCATTAGTCGTGAGGCCAATACTGTAGGTATAATAACTATGTGTCCTATCTGATCGCATTGTTCTTGCCATTTCAACGTATACTCGTTTTTCAAAATACCTTCAATATAGTTCTTTAGGTCTTCATATCCCTGAAATCTCCTTTTGTATGCATCAGCAACCTCGATCTCATCCATTGGCTCAGCTTGAAAGTTGCGTCTGACGTAGTATCTGTGCTCTCCATCTCTGGTTACCATGTGAGGTTTGAGATAGCTGTCCGGAATGTCTATGACTAAGAAGGCGTTTCCAGCGGATTCTTCATGAACTATCTTCTTTACAGATACCGCAAGTCGTGGATGGATGTTGCCCAGAATGACCTGCTCGGTTCTCTCTTTCTTGATTTCAGCTTCGGGAATGCCTTGAATGTTCTTCGGAGGTCCACCGTCTCTTTCCGCTTCAATACCGAAAATGATTGTCCCGCCTTTCGTATTTGCGAATGAAGATACATGTTTGACCAGCTTCAGATCTTCCAAGATCTGTAGTTTGTAGTCTAGTATATCGCTTTCATCAATTCCTTCAGTGTGCAATCGTTTGACATCAGAAAATGATTGAAGTCTCATGAGAATAGTCTAAAGCCTCAGCTTCTTCTCTATATCGGTAGCCTCTGTTAGCAGCCTATAGTACTTGACAATGTCATTCCAGTGAATAATCCTGATATGAGGCTTGATCTCGTGGAAGGTTCCACCAAGAAGGCTTCTGGCCTCATCCTCAAACTTCTCCGTTGTTACTAAGAAGGGTTCAGCTCTCCAATAATCCCATGCGTGCTTCAGCTTGGCTAGAGCCTCGTAGAAGTTCCCGCCTATGTGAACCTCCCACACATAGGAAGGCATTTTCTGTACTTCAGTATGCCATGCTACGTCGATTCTGAGACTATTGATTGGGAACTCGATCTCTGCTACTAACCTCTTCATCAGACCTATGTCCCTAATCATATCTCTTAGTTCATTATGGCTAGGCGGCGGACCACGAAGCTGCGGAATCTTCCTTCTTCTCAGAACTCTTGTCGGTGGCGGCATTCCGTGCCTAGTGGGCGGCTTGACTTGGTAAGTTATAGGGGGTTTAGTCAGCTCGTCAAAGATGAGTTGGTAATCGCATTCTGGAATTGGTCGCCCAAAATTTGCAAGTGAGCCCACGAGGTAGACTGACCATCCTTGTTTATTCTCGATAAAGGATAGCTGCCTCGACATCTTGCGAGCGTCGGCAGCCCCTACCTTCAGCGTACTCAAGCGAAATCGCCAAGGGTAGATCACTCTTCCCTCTGCTTTCTCAGAGGGCCAGAAGGGTTCCTTAGCCTCTTCCCAGCTACCGATGAAATCGAAGATGCCAACAAATACTGGGGGATTGGATCCGATTAGATAGAATATTGCTTTGTCATTAGCTTGGATCTTGTCTCGGTCTCCCTTACGACTAAAGGCGTACACGTTATGCTCTTGGACCAGTCCCCAAGCATCAGGACTAGTCGGGACAATCCAGAGATTGACCATTAGCTATCAATCCGCACGTTCAGCTTGCTTCCAATGAGGCTTCCCCTTTTCGTCATAATAGTCAGGCATTGAAGTACCATCAACATAATGAGCGCGCTCTACTCAATTGAAAAGAGTTCCTCTCGGTATCAAAGATCGCATGTCGATATCTTTTTTGCTTTCAATCCACTTTGCGATTCGGATTAACCCGTTCTCACCATAACTCAGGATATCGTCTCTTCTATGCACATTGAAAAGGAGATTGACTGAGTCAGAAATTCCTGCGGGTGAAATGATAATAGACATTAGGGGAGTTGCCACCTTGCTGTAACCTAGGAGCTGTGAAATATCACGCAAGTTGATCTTGTTAAGCTTGCACTCAATGAAAACAAGTCTAGCGGTCGTTCCCTCCTCAACTACGCCGGTTATATCAACTTGAATCTCGTAGGTTTGATAGTCTGGAAATATTTCATGTAATCCCTTTTCGAAAAGAAATCTAGAGAGTACTTTCTTAGACGTGTCTTCGACTGTAATCTTGAAACGGCCGAAATTCTGCTTAAGAAGATTCTTGAGCCATATCTTGACTATTGGGTACATTTCGTTTTCTCGTTGATACATACTCGCACTTCTGTTATCTCTTCCTTGCTTTCAATGTCGTTTGCATGACCTGCATGAACGGCTTGAAAATGTTCAAACATTTTGGTTGACATGGACATCCAAGATCTGCACAAATTTGCCAGTACGCGGAATAGTGTTTCCCTCTTATCGATCTCGGCAGTTTGCTGGATCTTTCTCCAGGATGTCTGTACTTAGACTCACTATGCCTTTTTGGAGGCGAACAGAATTTGGCATCAGCGAAATTCTTCTTATTGAATGATGCAAGTTCTTCAAGAATCTCTTGTTTGTGAGGCATATAGAATCCAACATTGGAAAAAGCTTCACAATATACTTTGATCTGATGCTCTCTTGCCCAGGAATCGACTCTGCCAGCTTTGTAATCTTTTCCCTGCGGATCTCGAAGGTTGGGGTGACCGTAGGTAATTGTCTGAACTGGGACTTTCAAATGATTCTGAAGCAAATGGCAGAGTTGCACTGGCAGACGCCAATTGGGATTGAGAACATCGAGGTATACCCTGTGTCGACCCACTTGGTCTAGGTTCGACGTTCTTGCTGTAGCCGCCACATCTGCATAGCCTCGAAGAAACTCCTTCTTGATCTGGTCATTTGCTTCATAGATCTGAATAGGGATTTCAAATTCGTAGTTTGTTCGTCGGTGTTGCATTATGAGGTTAATGTTTCTCCAGAACATGCTATTCTTGATACTCTCCATAGTTAGTATAACTGAATGTTCTGTATCACTTGATGAGACGCTAGCTTCAGTCAGTTCTGAAATTCTTGCTATTGAAGACTGAAGTCCAACGATCAGTTCATTCTTCTGAACGTAACTCTTCTTTATTCCCGTAACTTCCAAGTTCTTGAAAGGAAATTCGATCTTTATCCGCTTGACGCCACCGGATTGTGATATTTCGCCTCTGGCTAATAGTAGGCCGAGAAAGTAAGCAACATCTTCATCAAGATAATCAATTTTGGTTTTCTTCATGCAGTTCGATTTCCCCCACCTTATTCTTGCGAAATATCAGAATGTATTCGTGTATCTTATTGACTATGAATGCATAGGGATAGCCCAGAGGTCGAAGATTATTGTACTCTGCCCTTCGATCCCAGATGATGATGTCCTCTAAGGCATATCCAATTTTTTCCATCATTTTGATGATGTCCATATGAAAGGGTATGAACTTGCTTAAGATGCGTATATCCATGACAATTACAATGCAGCGTTTTCCATGCTTTAGCGTCTTGTAGACTTCGGCGAAGATCCTTGACAGTTCATCCAGGAAGGTCGAGTAGTCTGGAATGTTGCCCAAGTCCCTAGCAAGCTCTGAGTATGGTCTAGACTCTTTGTAGTCTGCTGTCCTCTTCCTCAGATGAATGCCCCAATATGGAGGCGAAGTAATACACAGATCTACTGACTCTTCTTCAACATGCTTCCCTATGTTGATTGCATCATCACAAAATACTTTGGGTTCTGGAATCTCGGGTTTGACAAGTTTTTCTTGTGAAAGGCGACTTCGTGCTAGCTTGACAAATTCTGGAGTGATTTCTAAGCCGACACCAGTTCTTCCCAAATCCCGTGCAGCAATGATGGTGCTGCCACTTCCTAGAAAAGGATCAAGGACGACCTCGCCGCTTTTCGTATAGATTTTGATGAGTCGTTCACATAATTCCGAAGGAAACATGGCAGGATGTTTGAGTTTGGACTCGTAACGACTTTTGACGACGTCCCAGATACTGATAGAATAACGTGTCCAAGTCCCTCCGTCCAAATCATTGAGTCGTCGCCTCTTGTCAACGACAGCCCTGACGCGTTCTGTCACGTCTTTCCCTAGCGAGTAGATGTAAGTCCGTCTTTATATAAATTCTTACGTATCTAGGCTTTTAGCAGGCGTGCGTTCAAGACATAGCGTCATTAGAAAGAACGTAACTTGTGCATGCAGGAGGGATCTATAATCAACGTTGATTATGGATCCCTTCCGCTTATGAACTAACGTATTTTCTTGCTTGGATCGTTGCAGAGGCGATAAGTGTTAAATCGGTCTTTGACCGAGTTGTTGTAATCGATCTAGTTATGCCTCTGTGTTCAAGATGTGGAAGGGAGATAAAGGAACTGGGTAAGACGGGGCAGGGAATATGTCCCACGTGTGGGATTGTATCTTTGTCTGCGATTTCAGTTCCGAGCAAGGTATCACAAGGCACAGCACCGATTGAGGGTGCTCCGAGGGCTGAAACTAGGAGAGATCGTGGTGGTCCAAGGAAGGTTGTTTTGATTGGTTTAGTGATTGTCATATTAGTTTCAGTAGGTTACCTTGTCGGCAATCGTGTGTTCGTTCCACCTCTTCCTACGATAACCCCAACAGAGACGCCTGCGAGAACGTCTACACCAACCCTGACCCCTACGCCTACCCCTGTAGGCACTGATGATGCTCGGATAAGAGAAATGGTAAGTCGATATTATGACGCATTCAACAAGCATTGGACAGAAGGATATTTGTCGTTCTTCGTTGATGATGGGCAGAAGTTGTACAATCACGGCAGAGATGGAACTTACACAGGCCACAAGTCTATTGGAGATCAACTTTCACTAGTCTTTCTTGTTTATCTCGACATAGTCGCCTCAGACATCAAGATCACTGGAATAAAAGTGGACGGCAACGCAGCAACAGTCCAATGCGAATATACTGCTACTTCTGAAAAAAGACAGTACAAGGAGCTGTTCACTGAAAGCATGGAACTACTTAAAGTAGATAGCGCCTGGAAGATAATGAAGACAGATCTTGTGTCTCATTGAAGTGCTCTAGGAACTGAATGCCTATAGTTCTTCGAATCATTTCTCTCCCTTAGGTACTTCCGTAACCCATATGCAATGCAGTTATCTAGTTGTCCGAGACGACATCATCAATCTTGAATGTCCAAACCCCCTAGGGGTAAGTAAGGGTTACACAGCCCTAAGGAAGGCCTAGGTAGGGCCGCCCATACTGCCTATATAGAGGCCAACAAAGGAGCTCAATCAGAAGCCGACACAAGCTGAAAAACAGGCAAAGAGCCATAATGAGTAACCAGCAGGCACAATAACCAAGAACCCCACTTCCTGAATCACCCTCTCAACAGCTTACAACTTCAGGAATTGAGCAAGAGAGAAAGATGATTTTGACCCTAGGGTTGAGTCGGTCTACTACGACAAAGATGCGTATATCTATCTTCTCTTCTTCTTTTCAAGTATCTCGATTATTTTAGGCGTGGCAAAGTCGATAAACCTCTCGTAATCTCCCTTCGTACTGAAAGGCATCTGTTTGAGTGATTCGAGGATTGGCTGAAATAGGAGATGCAGGGTTGAATCATTCATCGACTGCCGAAACATATCAACGAGATCACAAGTGACTCGATTTGGCAAAGCGCCGAGCGGGCCATATTCTGTCAGACATGGAGCAAGGCATGCGCCGCAAAGAACTGGATGTACTAGGTGACCAGACTTATATTGGTTCTGAACTACCGCAGGCTAAAGCCTGCGGGGTCTCTTGGATCACCTGGGGGGATCCAGACGACGCATTGATTAAATGTTTGCAGGTACATTACGAATATGTTCACTTAATCTTCTCTACTACTATACGTCTACCCTCGATCCAAATCTTGAGCTTGTCTTGAAGTGTAAAAGGAAAGGCCGAGTCGTTAACAAGCCCCGCTGGGATATAGATTGAACATCGACCATTAGAACGATAGATCTTGGTTTCGCCCTGTAGAACCATCTTGTATCCGTCACAAGTTATGTATGCAAAAGCCTTATATACCTTATGTGTGCATACAGGGTGTATGCAAAGGATGTGTGCAAGTGTCGAACGAATCTGAAAAATTGACTGCCAACACAAAGACTCTAAGACAGGTTGACAGATACATGCGCCGCCATCAGGAATTCAGGATTTACGAGGACATCCCACTCCGAGACTGGAACCTTTCTGGACTGCTCTGCAATTACTTGATAATCTGTCGACGGAAGGATGGCCGAGTAATAATCTTCTGCACCGTATGCAACGCCAAACTGCCTGCAACCCACAGTGCTACTTACAACAAGTGTTTCTCTATTGCCTTGCGC
>Ga0172366_10005028_pt1 | contig 10433 bp, 12 predicted proteins | sample LakKivSesite69cm_FD_114533 | JGI IMG/M metagenome (GOLD analysis project Ga0172366, IMG submission 114533) | Sediment microbial communities from Lake Kivu, Rwanda - Sediment site 69cm | ecosystem: Environmental > Aquatic > Freshwater > Lake > Sediment | place: Rwanda: Western Province, Lake...
AAGAACGCAGTAATAATCCTATCATAACTGTCTCCGATAACGTAATTGCGTGAAAATCAATCAAAATGAAACAGAAGGCAGCACGCTCACTCGTCTACCCGTGAACAGAAAACACATAAACTTTACAGCAATCGTAGCTTGTTGAGACTCATGAGTGCAGATCGTCGGTTTCTCTGGATTATAGGTTCTGGGAAAATGCTTTATTAATGACCCGGCTTATTGCTGTGCAGAACGGGAAGGAAAAAACGTGAGTGATGACCTTTCGAAGCTTCCGCCTCAAGTTCAGGAGCGCTTATTAAGGTTACAACAACTTCAACAAACACTCCAGTCAGTCCTAGCTCAAAAGCAACAAGTAGAACTCGAAGTATCAGAGATTGATCAAGCCTCAACGGAACTACAAAAACTGACTGATGACGCAGTAGTATACAAGGCGACAGGCTCCCTAATGATAAAAGTTGAAAAAACCAAGATGATCACTGAACTATCTGAACGGAAAGACCTGCTCAGCGCGAGAGTCACCATCTTAACAAAGCAGGAAGAGCGCTTGCGCGGCCAACTTAAGGAGCTTCAAACAAAGCTTCAACAAGACTTGAATCCGGTCTCACCTGAATCCCCACCTTAACAAGGTTCTAGGTGAAACTCTTGTGGAAGAACTAGGAATACCTGAATTGACCAACGAACAGATTGAAGAATTATGCACCATCGCTGAGGCAACAGCTAGAGAATACGTGTACTCAAAAGTGCCCAAGAAAAACGTTGAAAAACTCGGCGTGAGCACGGAAGTCAAAGACTCAAGACCCGTTAACTTGACAGTTGAGGTGGACATCAACCTGTCTCCTTCAATGAAAGACTTTGAAGTACAAGACCTAGCCAAGGCTGCTGTAAACGAAGCCTTCCAATCTGCCGAAAAATACTTGAGGAAATTAGCTTGTCGTTCGCAGAAATAGCGAAAATCATCGACACACTAGACGCAAAGCTGGTTGTCCTGCTTTGCCACCACAACGCAGACCCCGATGCGCTCTGTTCTGCTTATGCTTTTCGAAGTCTGCTCAAACAGCTCAGGCCAAACCTTGAAATCGAGATCGGAGCCGCTTACGGCATAAGCAGACTCTCAAAACACCTGCTCCAGTATATACCAATGGGTGTCAAGGAACAACCAAACATTGAGAAAGCAGATGTGATAGTGCTGCTTGACACTAACACGATTCAACAACTAGATGCTCTAGCCGAGAAGGTGAAAACAGCCAAAGCGCCAATAATCGTGATCGACCACCACGCGGCACACCCACAAACGGAACAACTTGCAACACTATGCATAACCAACGAGGACGCATCGTCAACATGCGAAATCGTATACAGTTTCTACAAACAAGCAAACACGAAACCAAGCCAAAACGAAGCAAAAGCGCTATTCCTAGGCATAGCTTTTGACACACGGCATTTTGTCCTAGCCAACTCGTCAACCCTGAAAAACATAGCAGAATTGATCGACTCAAACGTAAACGTGCAAGAAACGCTACCGTTGCTTTCGCTACCCATGGATCTCTCCGAGCGATTGGCCAGACTAAAAGCCTCAAGAAGGGTCAAACTCTTCAAGATGAACGAGTGGATCATCGCACTCTCACACGTTAGCGCGTACCAAGCCTCAGCCGCAAGAGCTCTCGTCGACCTAGGTGCTGATGCCGTTGCCGTGGCAGGCCAAAAGAATGAGAAACTGGAGATAAGCCTACGTGGAACACGTGAGTTTCACAAACAAACGGGCATACATCTGGGAAAAGACATCGCCAAACCTTTGGGCGAATACATCCATGGTATGGGAGGCGGGCACGCCACGGCCGCTGGAGCCAACGGTGCCGAAGACATCGACGTCGCGCTCAAGCGCTGTCTGTTTCTGTTCAAGGAAAGACTGGTTAGCCAATAATAAGTAGCTACTCTTAAATGAGCCAAATGAAACCGCTTAAACAGGGCAGGCATCCTCAGCATGGCAGTTATCGAAGCAAGAAATGTTACATACACCTATCCTGGCGGGACAAAGCCGTCAATCGCAAGTATCTCGATAAACATAGAAAAAGGAGAATTTGCCCTCATTACAGGGCCGAGCGGCTGCGGGAAAACGACACTGTGCAGGTGTTTCAACGGTCTTATTCCACACTTCTATCAAGGCGAGCTCAAAGGCGAGACATCAATCGCTGGGCTGAGCGTTGCCGATCATCCCATACATGAACTCGCAAAACATGTCGGGTTTGTTTTCCAGAACCCAGAGAATCAGCTTTTTGCGCTCTCAGTTGAGAAAGATGTGGCTTTTGGACTTGAAAATCTAGGATTACTTCGTGAAGAAATGCGCCGAAGAGTGGATTGGGCATTAAACCTTACGGGAATATACGATCTTAGAGAAAGAGCACCACATGAGCTCTCAGGCGGGCAACAACAACGTGTTGCGATAGCTTCCGTGTTGGCTATGCAACCCGATGTTATAGTGCTGGATGAGCCAACAAGCTTCCTTGACCCGTTGAGTGCAAAAAAAATATTTGAAGTGATTTTTGATCTGAACAAGAAACTCGGCGTGACAATAGTGCTCATCGAGCACAGGCTTGATCTGACGGCGAGGTATGCAAACCACATAATAATAATGGACGAGGGAAAAGTCGTTCAAGATGGTGACCCACGAGAAATCTTGAACACCGAGGAAGCACGCCTAGTTGGTGTGGGAATCCCAAAAGCAATGCTTCTTTACCAGATTCTCAGAAAAGATGGAGCAAAACTCGGGGAGACAGTTCCGCTCTCCTCGGATGAAATGGCGATCATGATCAAGGCGGCTCTCAGAAGCAATGATTGAAGCAAAGGATGTTTACTTCACATACCGAAACGGCGTTGAAGCGCTCAAGGGCGTGTCAGTGACCATCAAAAACGGAGAGTTCGTAGCCTTGATGGGGCAAAACGGCGCCGGAAAGACAACTCTCGTCAAGCATTTCAACGGTCTACTCAAACCGACGAAGGGTCAAGTCCTAGTCAACAATGTTGACGTTTCAAAAACAAGCGTCGCCACTACCTCCAAGGCGGTTGGCTTCGTGTTCCAAAACCCAGATCATCAGCTTTTCAGCGAAACAGTCGAAGAAGAAATTTCCTTCGCTTTGAGAAACTTTGGATTCGAAGAAAGCGTCGTGGAAGACAGAGTGACTTGGGCGCTGAACCTTCTTGGTTTAGTCCAATACAGAAAAACCTCGCCATTCATGCTCAGCGGGGGAGAGAGAAAACGTGTAGCGCTGGCTTCAGTCTTGGCTTGGAACCCTGAAATACTCATACTTGATGAACCGACCATCGGGCAAGATTATCAGCAGAAAGAAAAGCTTCGCCAATTTGTCTTGCAGATGAGGACTCAGGGAAAGACTGTGATCATAGTGACACATGACGTGGAGTTTGTGGCAGAGTGCAATCCACGAGTCTTGCTGATGCGGGAAGGAAAAATCATTGCTGACGGCGAAGCCCGAACGATTCTGACCAAGCTCCATGTCCTAGAACAAGCATCAATCGTGCCACCCCAAATAGCGCAGATCTTCCTGCAACTCCCAGAGTTGAATTTGCCTAACGACGTCATCGACATCTACGAAGCAAGGAAACTATTGCTCAACATACTGGAGAGCAAGACCGAATGAGCGTCTTCGATGGTCTTAGGTTCCGAAAAGTATACTCGCCCATTCATAACTTGGATCCGAGGATAAAATTCGTTTACGTCTGTGCAATGTTCGCCGTAGCGATCATTTTCTCGGAAATACTACCCCTGATAGTTCTTTTCCTCATACAAATTCCCCTTGTGCTGTTAGCTGGTGTTAGACGGGATTGGGTCCGATCCATGCGAGGAGCAGCCTTTCTAGCTACAGTGATTTTCTTGACAAACTTTGTTTTCTCGTACATTGGTGCTGGCTACGTCTTTACGGCAAAAAACCTTGAGAGCGCCGCGGCAATGACTCTGCGATTCATAGTTCTTGTCGAATCATTTTCAGTTTTCTTCCTCACAACATCACCCGACCATCTAGGTCTAGCCCTGGAGCAGACGCATGTACCCTATGAGCTTGTCTTCGCATTCACGACCGCGGTTCGTTTCGTACCAGTTCTAGCTGAAGAGGCCCAAACAATCATGGACGCCCAGAAAGCTAGAGGACTCGAACTTGAACGCGGAAACTTCATCAAAAGAATCCGAAACTACATTCCAATTCTCATACCGCTCATAGTAAGCGCAATTCGCAGAAGCCTTGAGCTGGCAGAAGCTATGGAGTCCCGCGCTTGGGGAGCAAGCAAGAAACGCACTAACTTGTACGTACTCAAGATGCATAAGAGCGACGTAGCTCTCGCAGCCGTAACAATAACCATGATATTAATAGCGATTTATGTTCGGCTGTTCACAAACATCCCATCTGTAGCCAACCTTGTGGAAAATTTTCTCTAACCACAAGATTTTTAATGAGCATACCTGAGTATTGGGTTCTCGGAGCCTGAAACGGTTTGAAATGGTTGAAAGCGGCTTCTGAAGAAATCATTGAGTGCATCAAAAACTCTATGGATTCCCTCGACATGAACGAAGTTGAGCAACTCGTGGACATGCTGCTCAAGGCCAAAGAAAGAAAGATTTTCACAATTGGAATGGGGAGAAGCGGGTTTGTCGCTCGTGCCTTCGCCCTGCGATTGATGAATTTGGGCTTCAACGTTTACTTTCTGGGAGAAACTATTACGCCGGCCGCTGAAAAAGGAGATTTGTTGATTGCGATTTCAGGCACGGGCTCAACAAAAATGGTTCTGACGGCAAGCTCAGCCGCTAAAGATATAGGTGCAAGAGTCATCGCTGTGACCTCTTTCCCAGAATCGCCACTGGGACAGCTTGCTGACCTCAGCGTCACTATTAAGGGGAGAACCAAGGCTGGTATGCCAGTGGAAGAGGACTACGTTGCAAGGCAAATCATCGGTGAACGCGAACCACTGACACCTCTTGGAAGCATATTTGAGAATAACAGCATGGTGTTTCTGGATAGCTTAATCGTGGAGCTGATGCATCGCCTAGGACGAACTGAAGCGGATTTGAAGCGTAGGCATGCGACCATAGAATGAGTTGGACTTTGGCTCTTTAGCTGTCTGTCTTGCTTTCTGTTGCGGCCTGCTTCCTCATTATTGGTATTCCGCGGTGGTCATCAGTTTTACATTACTGCAGGAACTTGCTTTCTACGTGATCACCGAAAACTGGCATTTTGGTTTTGTTAAAGTGTGATAAAGATCAAGTATGCGTAGTGCTTATTAAGACTTTATACACATTATACCGTGTGAAGACGTAACCTACATGCTAAACCAAGGAGGACAACACTCACGGTAGAGAAGACAACGCAAAAAACAGTAAACACTCCAAATAAAACAGAGACCGCACCATACATAGTAATCAGTGAAGACGCCAAAAAAACTGTTGTCTTCAGAGAAGCCTATCCAATACAGGAACCCTACGTCTACGCAGCAATAGTCAAAGACCCAGAAACTCAAAAAACAAAGTACGAAGTGATAGAGCCGACTCTACAGAAAGAAGAAGAAGAAAAACTCTGCGAAATCAAGAAATTATTGATGGAAGAAGTGGACGTGAACCTGAAAGAAATAGAAACCAGAGCCAAAGCAGAAGATTACTTGGTGAAGAAAACAAGGGGAATAGTCGAGAAATACCAGATAAGAATATTGCCAGAAGCGGTTGACAAGCTCGTTTACTACGTGCTGAGAGACTTCGTAGGATACGGAAAAATAGATCCCTTGATGAAGGATCACTTGATCGAGGACATATCGACGGATGGCGTGAACATACCGATCTATGTTTGGCATAGAGTCTATGAATCGTTGCCCACGAACATTCTGTTTAAGGACGAAGCAGAACTGAACTCCTTCATAATCCGGCTGGCATACTTGGCAGGCAAGAACATCTCCATTGCATCACCACTTCTAGACGCTTCACTTCCCGAAGGCAGTCGAGTACAGTTAACCTATGGGAACGAAATCACTAGGAGAGGCTCAACATTTACAATCAGAAGGTTTAAAGTGGATCCGCTGTCCATCTCAGACCTCATTGCACTCAACACCTTATCTTCAGAGATGGCTGCATATCTGTGGTACGTCATAGAAAACAGAGCCTCAGTAATAGTGGCTGGCGGCGTAGCTGCTGGAAAAACAACCATGCTCAACTGCTTGTCGATGTTCATTAAGCCAGAAATGAAGATCGTAAGTGTAGAGGACACACAAGAACTAAACCTTCCACATGAAAACTGGATACCCTCAGTGGCGAGACTAGGTTTTGGGCATGAAGACAGGAGAAACGGCTCAATAACCCTATTCGATCTGCTGAAAGCAGCAGTAAGGCAAAGACCAGATTATATTCTTGTTGGAGAAGTCCGCGGTGAAGAAGCTTACACGTTGTTCCAAGCCATGGCAACAGGCCACTTAGGAATGAGCACAATACATGCTGAATCCGTAGAAGCCGTGATAAATCGTCTGGGATCTGAGCCGATGAACATCCCAAAGCCACTCATAGCAATGACCGATGTCATACTTGTTGTTACAAGGACAGAAATCGGCGGAAAGCCCACAAGAAGGGTCAATACAGCAACAGAATTGGTAGAGCTGAAACCAGAAACGAAGGATCTGCTGACTGAAGAAATCTTCCGCTGGAACCCTAAAGATGACCGATTCATTTTCCTCGACCACAGCTCCATACTAGAAAAACATGCGAAAAAACTAGGTATAGACGAAGAAGACATCAGACGCGAGTTGTATTCAAGGAAAACCGTCCTTGAATGGATGGTTAGCCAACACATCAGGCGCTACACAGACGTGGCAAATGTGATCCGAGAATACTACGCTAATCCAAACCGCGTCTTTCAGAAAGCCAGAGTGGGACTGAAGTGAAAGATAAGAAAATCCTCCGAAGAATCAGATCCCTATTCGAAGAAATCACAACAAAAGTAATGAGTAGCCCTCAAAAATCGCGAGAAAACCATAAAGCGCCACCTGAAAAGCCGCACTCCGTAGCATATCACATAATCGGAGAAAGAACAACAAGTATCCTGCCGCTTTTCAAGGGTCTAGACACAAACTTGCAGAAATCAGGCGCAAAAATCCCGTTTAGAGCCTACGTTAGCCTCACGGTTCTTGCAACAATCACGATCTCACTCGCCGTGTTCGTGACGGTTCCATGCATATTATTTTTTGTCACCAAAATCCCACTCATACCAGCCCTGCTATTCGGCGTCGGCGCAGGCATGTTTACATCAGCATTCTCAACCTTGAGCTTTTATGCATATCCAACCTATCGAGCGGACAAGCACAAGAGGAGCCTAGAAGATGAAATGCCTTTCACGATTGGCTACATGGCCATTCTAACGAGTGCGGATGTTTCTCCAGAGAAGATTTTCCACTCGCTTTCGAGTCTGAGCTTGCCATTGGCAGTTTCCACTGATGCAAAAGACGTTGTAAGGGACGTGAATCTCTTTGGCAAAGACATAATCTCTGCCTTGAAGGAAAAATCAAAGATGACGCCTTCTGAGAGACTCCGTGAAATGCTCGAAGGCTTCATCTCAACGATACATTCAGGCGGCGACTCCACTGCGTATCTTCGAGAGAAGTACAGGCAATGCATGAAACTGAAAAAAATAAGCCTCAAGAAGTTCTCTGATACCTTGTCAGTGTTGGCAGAGTTCTACGTGACGTTGCTCTTGACGGGCCCGCTGCTTCTTGTTGTCATGCTTGCGATAATGTCAATGCTTGGAGGAGGCAACATGGGCTTGTTAAGTCCGGATCTGCTGCTGAGCTTGCTTACTTACCTTGGAATCCCCTTGGGCGCCATAATGTTCCTGATAATCCTAGATGCGATCACACCGGCGTGGTAGATGCAATGCCAAGAATCGATAACAAAACAAAAAAAATCGCGCGGATCGGGTCTGTCTCTCTAGCTGTCCTCACCGCTATCCTAGCCTACTTCATGTTTGGGAGAACTACTCTATTCGAGGAATTCACTTTCTTCGCCATAATAATCGCGGTTCTGCCTTCAGCAGTCCTGAGCTATGTGGATTTCAAATGGAGAAAAGCCATAGACGAACACCTGCCAGACCTTTTCAGAAGCATAGTTCAAGCTCAGCAGACAGGTATGACGCTTCCTCAAGCCATAGAAGAAAACTCGAAGAGGAATTATGGTCCCCTTACGGCAGAACTGAGAAAAATGACCGCGCAGATGTCGTGGGGGATGAGTTTTGAGGAGGCTTTGCTAGCCATGGGAAGGCGTGTAAACACGGTGCTGGTGCAGAGAACTATACCGATGATCATCGAAGCGAGCCAATCAGGAGGGCATGTGGAGAAAGTCTTCGATCCCATGGGCAGGTTTATACAATCGACGCTACTGCTGCAAAAGGAACGTCGCGCCCAGACAAGGCCGTATATCGCGATAATATATGTAGCCTTCTTCGTTTTTATCTTCACGATAATATTGCTCTTCAAATCTTTCTTTATGAGTGTCGAGGGTCTTCCAATACTTGGAACCGCTGTAATGGCACCGACTCACATACAGCAGTTGTTCTTTCATATGATGGCAATCCAAGCCCTCTTCGGTGGCTTAGTCGCTGGGAAAATGGGCGAGGGAACAATAACTGCCGGGTATAAGCATGTGGTGGTTTTGATGGTCTGCGGCTACGTAGCTCTGAAGCTCTTCATGTGAGGTGGCGTGATGAACAGACTGAAACTTTTGAAAGACAAACGGGCCATAACTCCTGTACTGAGCAATCTGTTGCTCATGGTTGTGGCTGTAGCGGCTATGTCGATCGCCACGACGGCAACGTACGTTATAACTTCTAACCTGCGAGAGACGATGAGTGAACGCATCATCATAGAGGACTTGTGGTTTAACGATCAGACTGGAAGCGTCGACATCTATGTTCGTAACACTGGGAAAGTGATTGTTCATGTTTCATCGGTATACATTAACAGTACTCCTCAATCTTTCACGAAGCCTTTTGACCTTGAGATAGGGGGGCACCACTGGCTCAATGTCTCTCACAGTTGGGCTTCTGGGGATCTGTATTATGTTGATATCGTGACTAGTAGGGGGACTCATGCTGGAGACTATTTTGAAGCGTCTTAAGCTCAGCAAACATGGCGTAAGTAACGTAATAGTCGTGATGCTGAGCCTAGTCTTGATCGTGATCATAACTGCAAACGTGATAATCTGGAGTTCTCAGATGAGCCGTTATGACTGGGAAAAGACCCAGGAAGAAGTCAAGATAGTCAACGTCCAAAGCGGAGAATCAGCCTCATCATGGAACACTGTGCAGAACGAGTACATGGTGGAGATCGGTAGCCACCTAAGTGGCTCCTATCAGGATACTCATTCAGCAGGAGACGGTTCTTGGGAAACATTCCAAGAGGAATCAACAACTGCGCCGAATTATCGACTCCAGATGAATGGAACTTTCCTTACAGACGTTAAAAACCACCCTTCAGCCACGATCCAAGCGTTTGAAATACTGTTAATATACAATGCCAGCGACGCTGATGAACAGTGGTTTCTGGAAGCCTACAACTGGACATCGCACATGTTCAGCCGAAACGGGTTCAACAGCACATCTGGAAGTCAACCACTCGCAGCCTACGCGTGGACCAACTACGCAGTAGATCTTTCAGACTGCTGGCAGAGCTACGTGAATAGTGACGGAGTGATTTGCGTTCAGTTTCACGATGAACTCACGGAACAATCCGCGGAGGTTCAAACCAGAATCAGTATGGACTTCCTCGTGGTTTCCATCAGAAGAAGCGGGATAGCAGTCACCATCAACAACAGAGGCTCCTTAACTGCCCACATAGTCTCACTCTGGATCATCAAAACTAATCAGCATGAGCGTTACAACGTGAATATCTTTGTAAATTCTGGACAGAATTCAACTTATGTTCGCACCGACATCGATCTTGGCGGGAATTTCCTCATAAAGATCGTTACCGAAAGAGGAAACATCTCAGTTTTCTCAAAAAACTGAACAAAAATGAAACCACATCCTATGGTTTCAACGAGTTTCCACTATCTTCTCCTTTAAAGTGTTTATCGCTTCCTTCTGGTCTTTGGCTTCTATAACCTGAATTTTGTAGAGTTCAGCCATCTTTTTGCCGTTTTCGCTCATTTTTGGAATGGCAATGAGGTAGGCATGATCCGGTGAAACGTCAAATATCTTCGCGAAAAGCGCGATTACAGGTTGTTCCAAAACCATGTTTTCATGGGATGCTGCCAAGTCAATAACAATTGTCTCCCGCTTAATCTGTCCCCTACTAGCCACGATGTCGAATAGGTGATTCGCGCCAGATTTCCCCTTCAGAAAAGCCGGGCTCTCCACATCAAACTTCTCTTCAATGAGGAACTCTCTTATCGGCGCGATCAG
>Ga0172366_10005029_pt1 | contig 10433 bp, 10 predicted proteins | sample LakKivSesite69cm_FD_114533 | JGI IMG/M metagenome (GOLD analysis project Ga0172366, IMG submission 114533) | Sediment microbial communities from Lake Kivu, Rwanda - Sediment site 69cm | ecosystem: Environmental > Aquatic > Freshwater > Lake > Sediment | place: Rwanda: Western Province, Lake...
ATCCACCTCACTATATTTTTGAGGCGATTATACCACTTTTTGAGGCTACCAACAAAAAGCAAATAAAACCATAGTAAAAATCTATTGACAACCCTAGTAGATATGCTAAAATCGAGTTAAGAAATATTTTTGTGGCAATTATAACAGGAAGAACGGGTTAGGACAAGTATTTCTCATATGACCGCCAAAAATTAAGCGGAAAGAGGAGGTAAAACGAATAAGCTCAAGGAAGGCCATTAAACAAAAAATCAGTTAAGTCGAGTTTCGACTATTTATAACCGTTAGGAGAAAAATTAAAGTGAAAATACCATCGGTAAAACTCAAAAGTCAATTCATGCGTAGATCAGAAAAATGCTACAGGGAAAGTTGCGGCAATGGTGAGGTGGAAGAGGAACCCCCGAGTAAACGTAGCATATCTAGCAACGTGGAGGAGAAACCTCCAAGTAAAACCGCCACAAACAGATACCGGCTTTTCGGAGATATCCCCGATGCAATCTGGAATGACTGGAAGTGGCATTTCCGAAACAGAATTACCAGCATTGAGCAACTAGTTCAGTTCATCCCCCTATCAGTTGAAGAGCAGGCGGAACTCAGATTAGTAACCATGCGTTATCCCCTCTCGGTAACACCGTATTACCTCTCGCTAATTAACCCCGATGACCCTGACGACCCAGTTAGAAAACAGGCAATACCATCTATTCTGGAAATGACTCTGGGTTCGATAGGGGTAGAAGACCCTCTTGATGAGAAAGGAGACTCCGTGGTGCCAGGGCTGGTCCATCGCTACCCCGACCGGATACTCATGGTACTTACGGACATGTGTCCTATGCTCTGCCGACACTGCACCCGCAAGAGAGAATGGCGAAAGGGCAACTGGGTGCGCACCCCTGCTGAAGTCGAAGCTATGCTGGAATACATACGCCAGAACCGGGCGATTAGGGACGTTATTATCTCCGGTGGCGATCCCCTTACCCTGTCTACCCGCCATTTGGAGGATATCATTTCCAGAGTAAGAGCAATAAGACACGTCGAAATTATTCGCATCGGCACTAGATTTCCTGTGGTACTGCCCCAGCGTATAGATGATGAATTGTGTGCTATGCTGGCTAAATACGAGCCCCTATGGCTAAATACGCACTTCAATCACACCCATGAGATAACCCGAGAAGCCGCCGAGGCGTGTGACCGTTTGGTACGGAGTGGTGTTCCAGTAAACAACCAGTCTGTTTTGCTACGCGGTGTAAATGATAGCGTTGAGGCACAGCTAAAGCTATGTCATGGGCTTCTCAAGATAAAGGTGCGTCCCTACTACCTCTTCCAGTGTGACGAGGTGCAAGGTACAGAACACCTGCGTACACCGGTGGAGGTTGGCATAAGGATAATCGAGGGAATGCGCGGGCACACCTCAGGGCTGGCGGTGCCTACCTTCGTAATAGACCTGCCCCAGGGAGGTGGCAAAGTTCCCCTTCAGCCAAATTATGTGCTGGCGCAGACTGAAGACGACCTAGTACTGAGGAATTACCAGGGCCGTATATTCCGCTACCGCAACCCGGCAAAACATGCGCAAGAGGAATTCGCTGCTGAGGTGCTGCGTCCAGCCAATGATGCAACGGTAAGCTTGCCTGACAGCGCCGCACACAAATTGGGGGTAGAAGGAACCCGAAATGCTGATAGGGTTGTCATGCGATCTTAAAGAAGCGATAACAGAGCAAACTAGGGGCGATGATGCCCTAGAAGAGTATGACTCTTTAGATACAGTGAAGCTGATAGCTGCTTCCCTGGAAGCTAGTGGGCATACGGTAGTAATGCTTGGCGGTGGCCGGGAGTTCCTCAGCAATATTCTTCGGGAGAAGGTAGACCTTGTCTTCAACATTGCTGAAGGCCGGGGTATTTATCGCAGCCGGGAAGCTCAGGTGCCATCAATCCTAGAGATGCTGGACATCCCCTATGCCGGTTCAGACCCACAGTGTCTTGCCATATGCTTGGACAAACCTCTAACCAAAAAGCTAGTTGCGGCGGCAGGAGTAAACACCCCGAAGTGGTATGTAATCACTAATAAGGAAGAGCTTTGTCAAATAACTCGTTGCCGTTTTCCTTTCCCGGCCATTATCAAGCCGGCGTACGAAGGCTCAAGCAAGGGGATTCGCCTCAGTTCCGTGGCAGATAGTCTAAAACAGGCAATTGAGGCTGTAGATAGGCTACTGGAGAATTACCGGCAACCAGTAATGATAGAGGAGTTCATCGCCGGTGATGAGGTCACCGTGGGAATCATGGGCAACTCACCACCCAAAGTGCTGGGGATGATGCGTATACTTCCCAAAAGAAGGGATAACCATTTTGTCTACTCACTCGAGGTGAAACGCAATTATCTAGACTTGGTTGAGTATGAATGCCCCGCCCGCCTTGAGCGGAAGGTGCTACAAAACCTGGAGGCCTCGGGGCTTAGCGCTTTTGCGGCTCTGGGGTGTCGTGACTTCGCCCGGCTTGATTTCAGAATCAGCCCCGAGGGAGTGCCATACCTCCTTGAAGTAAACCCTCTGCCGGGCTTAGGTAATCACAGCGACCTAGTTATTATGGCAAAAGAGATTGGATGGACTCATAAGGAACTCATAGTTAGTGTGCTTAATGCCGCCCTTAAGAGGTATCCACAATGCGTAGACGTGTAGCCGTCATCTACAACGAACCGTGCCATTCTCGCTATGATGCCCTCGGTGAAGAAAAAGCGGAACTCGGGGTGCTTGAGGCAGTGGCCGCGGTAAACCAGGCTTTGCTTGAGATTGGCTGTAGTGTGATTCAAGTCCCCATGGTGCCGCCCCTGGAGCGAGTCAAAAGGAAACTCAGTTCCCTGCGCGCAGACCTAGTTTTCAATCTTTTTGAGGGATTCAGCGGCTATCCTGAGACTGAAGCCGCAGTATCAGATGTTCTAGCGGAGACAGGATTACCTTTTACTGGCTGCCCAGCAGCAGTGCTGAGGCTAGCTCTGGATAAGGCCAAGGTGAAGGCGATTCTTAAAACTGCGGGAATTCAAACGCCAGATTTCCAGTTATTGAACCCCGAGACACTGCATGAATTCCGACTGGGCTATCCCTGCATTGTGAAACCCCATGCCGAGGATGCCAGCCATGGCCTGTCACCTGAGAGCATGGTGAATGATTTTGCTGCTTTAGAAAAGCAGGTCAGATTCATAAGTAACAACTTCAGCGGGGGTGCTCTGGTTGAGAAATACATCGATGGGCGCGAGTTCAATGCTACCGTTTTGGGTAATTCGGAGTACACTGTATTGCCTATATCTGAAATAGTCTACTCATTGCCTCCCGGAATGCCTAGAATTCTTACCTTTGCCGCCAAATGGGAACCAAATAGCCTATACTTTCAAGGCACCAAACCAATCTGCCCGGCCGATATCGGCGCTGAAGAACAGGAACGCATTACCAAAATAGCGGTAGCTGCCTTCAAAACCATCGGCAGTGAGGGCTATGCCAGAGTGGACATGCGGATGGGCCGGGAGGGACAACTAAACGTCATTGAGATAAACCCTAACCCTGACATTTCTCCTGGCACCGGCGCCGCCCGGCAGGCAGAAGCTGCCGGGATGAGTTATCCCCAGTTCATTAGGAAGATTATGGAATTGGCTCTGGAGAAGTAGCCGTGGACATCAGTATCCGTGCCATGACTCAAGAAGACAAATCCGGCATAATGCAGATACTGAATAACACTACAGAATTCAAACCCTCTGAGGTTGTTGTTGCGGAAGAGGTCATTGACAGTTATCTCAGTGACTCATATCGGTCAGACTATCACATTCTTGTGGCCGAGCTTAACTCAATCATTGCCGGCTATATTTGCTTCGGGCCTACGCCGTTGACAGAAGGAACCTGGGACATATACTGGATAGCAGTGGCACCTGATAAGCAAGGACAGGGAATAGGTAGTGCCCTCCTTGAGTCTGCTGAGAAAAGCATCAGAGAGGCTAAGGGAAGGCTGTCTATCATTGAAACATCATCCACACCAGCATACGACAAGACCAGGCGCTTTCACACTCGCCACGGTTATAAAATAATAGCCCGCGTCCCCGACTTCTATGCGCCCGGCGATGATAAGCTAATCCTGCAAAAGCGACTGAGATGAAATTAAGGTGAGTTCCGCTCGGCAATTTCCTGCTAATGGGGATAGACTTACCTAACCCTCTCATAGCAGCGACAAATACTGTTAAGGCAACACTGCTGACAAAGGGGATGACGGCGGCAGACATCCTTAGCCAAACAGACCAGCAGAGCATGGTATTCATTGAATAGTCCAGCATCAGTGGGCAGATTATTCATAAAAAGGGTCTGATAAGCAATGTAGCTATTACTAGTCGGGGCTAGACCGATGTTATTAATAATACGACGAGTATAAGCATCAATAACAAAAACTGGTTTGTGGGCGGCATACAGTATTATAGAATCGGCCGTCTCTCGGCCTATGCCATGGATAGAAAGAAGCTGGTGGCGGAGGTGATTAGTATTATCGCTAAATAGTCTATTGAGGTTATCATCATAGTATTTGCCTAGCCAAGAAGCTAGGGACTTAAGCTTTAGTGCTTTGGCATTATAGTAACCACAGGGGTGGATAAGGGCAGACACTGACGACAAGCTAAGGTGGCGTAGCGCTTCTGGTGATAGCGCCTCAGCTGCTTTTAGGTTGGCTATAGCCTTCTCTACATTCCGCCAGGCAGCAGACTGGGTCAGGATGGCACCGACCATCATCTCAAAAGGCCCCTGCGCTGGCCACCAGTGCTGGGGTCCGTAGCGAGCCTTAAGTCGGTGGTAGATGTCTAGTAGTACCTGCCTCACTGATTGGTTATCCATGATAGAACTTTAATTTACCGAATTAATCTTTATAATAATAGCACAATACTACTCAGTATAAGCTCGAGGTATGCTTGTGCTATACTAAACTAAAGTCAGGTTAAGAGAAAAACTGCGAGAGGTATAAGGTTGATGAATAAAACTAAAGTTGGTATTATCAATGTTACCGGGTATGCCGGTGTTGAGCTGGCACGATTACTATATCAGCACCCGCAGGTAGAGCTTACCTCAGTCACCGGACGGAGTGCTGCTGGACAGGGGTTAGGCAAGGTCTTCCCTCACCTAGCTAACATAGATCTGACTATTGAAGCTAAGCTGGGGGAGGTTGATTTAGCCTTTTCCGCTATGCCCCATAAGGAGAGTAGCAACGAGGTCATACCACTGCTCAACCAGGGTGTTAAGGTAGTGGATATCAGCGCCGATTTCCGGTTAAAGAATGCTGCCGAATACCAAAGCTGGTATGGTTTTACCCACTCTGCCCCCCAACTGCTAGAACAAGCCGTATACGGTCTGACTGAACTACATCGCTCTCAGGTTGCCTCGGCCCGACTGGTGGCTAACCCCGGTTGCTATCCTACCGGAGCTATTCTGGCCTTAGCCCCGGCAGTCAAGGAGGGGCTAATTGAACCTGACATTATTATTGATAGCAAATCCGGTGTTTCCGGAGCCGGCAGAACCCTCAGCCTCGGGACTCACTACTCAGAAGTTAATGAGGATGTCACTGCCTATGCACTGGAAGGACACCGACACCTGCCGGAAATCACTCAGGAGCTAAGTCTACTTCACCGGGGAAAGACACCATCAGTGACCTTTGTCCCCCATCTGATACCAATGACCCGGGGGATATTAACCACCGCCTATGCCGCTCTGTCTCAGAGTAAAGTGGCTAATGGCAAGAGAGGAGAGGAAGAGATAAGACAGCTCTACCTAGATTTCTACAAAGGCGAGCCTTTCGTCAAGGTAGTAGAATTTTCCCCTCATACCAAGTACACCTGGGGGAACAACCTCTGCCTCATCCACCCTACCATCGACCAAAGGACAGGTAGGCTTATTGTTATCAGTTGCATTGATAACCTGGTTAAAGGGGCAGCCGGACAAGCTATCCAGAATATGAACCTCATGCTTGGTTTCCCTGAAGTAACTGGGCTTGAGACGCCGGCTATCTACCCATAAAATAAGTTACTCTACGGCTTTTCTAGCTCAACCCCCCTGAGCAGGATATAGTCATACATTGTGCCTTTGGCACCTCTGAGCTCCAGAGAGTCAACTAAACCCCGATACGTGCCTCCGAGTAACCCCTCCCCGATGATATATGCTCCCTCGGCAGCTTCTTTGGCTACGCCGGCGTGTCGCCCTACCTTTCGCACTTTCCCAAACTTGGAGAGCCTAGCTGCCAGCGTCTCAGCAATCTCCGGGATTCTGGAGAGCCGGCCCGAAAGCAGAATCTCCCTAGGTTCCTCCACCGCCACCATCATGGCCGCTACTCCTTTGGTAACGCTTTCCAGCAGCATATTCCAGGCTTGCGGGTATTTGTGGTGCTCCCTAGCCAGCTCCTCCGGGGTTAAGCTATTCTTACCACTAACATCTTTGGCACCGCCGCTGAAGAGCACCACCCCGGGGAACCTCCCCAGACGCACCGCCAGCTCAGAATCCATACTCCCCAGAGTGATAAAACCGGGTCCCCCCGATGTCCCACCTAAACCATCAACTATTTTCCCGCCCTCAACACCGATTACAGCATTGAAGGCATAACCCACCTCCGCCAAGATGAAAGAGGTCTGGCTATAGTCTATGCCATAAAGCTCCGCCTGGTCTCTGATTGCCAAGGCGACACAGCACACCTTATCGGCAGTACCCATATCCATCTTATTGGCTTTCCTATAGCCAGGCACGGTGGGGAGATGAATGACCCCAGGGGTGAAATAGACCGGGAAGCCTTCTTTCTTCATCAGCCTAATAACCATCCTGATGCCATCATACAATGGAATACTCTTGTCATCAGGCACCATCAGCGTTAATTCCCTGTCGGTTATATCCCTGATTGGGGTTACCGGCAGACCATAACCAGAGGGGCCAACTATCATATCCAGCGGGAAGACGCTTCTAACCGTGTCCACCAGCACCTTGGGATTTTGGGCAACTTCAGGCACTGGCACCGTAATATCCAGAATAACCTTCCCCTCCTCCATACCAAAGAAATCAAAGCTTCCCGTCCCGGGGTCAATACCGATAACTCTCACCTAAACCTCCTCTTGGCAGCGTCTAATTTAAGTCGTAACGGACAAACCGGGTCAGCGGCAAACCAGTCCCCGGTGAGGACATAAGCTCTGGAGCGGCAGCCCTTACAATCTGCCCAATACTGGCAACTTCGACAGTATCCGGTTCTACTTTTCTGGTCTTTAAGCTGAGCCAAAAAAGGTGAGGCCAGCGCCTCATGCCAGATTTCACCGAGGGGTCTCTCATTGACATTCCCCAAAGCCATCAGGGCAAAGCTACACGGTTTCACATCACCATTAGTCTCAATAAAAAGGTATTCACCAAAAATGCACGCTGAAGTAGATGAGGCTAAAATCCCGGTGTTCACCGCTGGCACCCGAGCAGGAAACCCCAATTCCCTGACCGTAGCCCAGAAAAATGGCTCATCAAAGAAGAACTCGACCCCCATTTTATGTGCTGCTTGGCAAGCAAGTTTGATGGCCTCCTCATATTCCTGGGGAGAAAGAAGCTCCTCAGTATAGCTTTGACACGGTTTGAGTCCAATGAAAGTTATTCTCTGCACTCCAATTGAGGCAGCTAACTCAAAAACCCCCGGTATCTCAGTATAGTTCCTCTTCAAAAGAGTGAAATTTATCGCCTCTAGAAGTCCCTTCTGAACACAATAGCGAGCCGCTTGAACCACCCGGTCAAAGTTAGCACCCTTCCTTATCGCCTCGTAGGTTGCCCGGGTCGCACCATCAATGCTTATCATTACCCTTACCCCCAGTTGCTTAAGAGCAGTGATTATCTGTGGGCTTAGCCGCATACCATTAGTAATCAGGTGCGCCTCAAGCTCCTTTTGTCGCATCAACTCCAATAGCTCAAATAAGTCCTCCCGAAGGAGCGGCTCTCCTCCCTCAACAATGACCCAACCTGGTTTCAGCTCAGCTATCTCGGCTACGAGCTTCCTGGCTCTCTCCGTTGAGAGTCCCCCTTCAGAAAAGCCGCGACAGTGCCTACAGTCTAGATTACATTTGGCGGTTATTGCCCAATCGACAAAGTGAGGAAATTGCCTTTCACTCAAGAGATAACCCCTTTCCGGATTTCAGCTTTCTTAAACCTATCTTATCTAATGCCAGGGATGAAAGCAAGTCAACTTCATCCAGTTTGAAGTGTTGTCGGCTGGGTTTGTCTCTGCTATGCTTGACTACACAGGATGAGAAAGGTAACAGGCAATACTGACACAGGGGCTAAAGGGTTTAGCCCGACTGACTATATAAAGATTACCATCTTCGGCTTTGCCCTGTCTGCCCTATGGAGCAGCCTGCACACTATTATTATCCAAGTGCGACTGCTGGACTTTGTTGCTGAATCACAAAAGAATACCTGCCTTGGCCTTCTCACCGGTAGTGGTTTAATCCTGGCTATGGCCATCCAGCCCATAGCTGGGGCAATCAGTGACCGCTCTGGTTTCGGCTGGGGGCGCCGCCGACCTTACATCCTAATGGGCACTATATTGGCTATGTTGCTTCTGCCGGGCATAGGCTTCTGTGGCAGTTATCTTACCCTTTTCATCACTTACTGCTTGCTGCAAGTTAGCTGCAATACAGCGCAGGGTCCGTATCAGGCTTTTATTCCTGACCTAGTACCCGAGGGGAAATGGGGGCTAGCTTCAGGGGTAAAGACCTTATTTGAGTTAGCGGGGGGGATCACCCTGTTACGCCTGATGGGGCCTTTTATGGATAACTACACCACTGGTCAGGGGGTCTCGTGGCTATGGCTAAGCTTGGGTGTGCTGGCTATTGTCCTGCTGGGGACTATGCTCGCCACCATTCTAATAATTAAGGAGCGACCTGGGGCTGGTGGCTTTCAATTCTCCCTACTGCCGACTCTATATAAGAGCTTCAAGATTGATGTTAAGACAAACCGTGCTTTTATCTGGTTTCTGGTATCTCGTCTCCTCATCCTCATAGCCTTCTCTACTTTACAAAAATTTGCTCTATATTTCCTTAGGGATGTGGTTGGTATAACCAGTCCGGCGGCAGTAACCGCCGACCTCCTTATAGTGGTGGGGGGTTGTATGTTAGCTGCAGTCTACCCCGCTGGGCGTTTATCTGATAAAGCCGGCCGTAAGCTAATCATCGTTTCTTCCGGGCTGGTTAGCGCTTTAGGTACCATCTTACTATTTTTCTCTCACAGCTACGGAACTATAATGCTCTGTGGCGCTCTTCTGGGCCTCTCCTTTGGCGCTTTTATGAGTACTAACTGGGCTCTGGCCATGGACCTACTAGCTAAAGGCGAGGAGGCACGATACCTTGGCCTGACTAACCTGGCTACGGCTGGCGGTTCTGCCTTAACCCTTTTCATCATCGGACCGATGATTGACTTCTTTAACGCCTATGGGCCTGGGCTGGGCTACAAAGTCATGTTTCTAGTCTGTTTTACCTGCCTTGTTGTCGGCTCGCTGTTAGTCCTGAAAATTAAGGGTAGGCTCAGCTAATGTAGCACCGCCGCCCAACCCCAAGCACCAGCCAATGCCACACCAATATAAAGCAGGGTTCTACCCAACCAGCATAGAAGGAGAAACTTCCAAAGGGGAAAGCGTAGGACGCCAGCCGCTATCCCGGCTAGGTCAAAGATGAAGGGCACTACTGACATAATAAAGATAGTCAGAGTTCCCCATCGCCTCATCCATTCCTCCACCCGGTTATACATCTTGCTTCGTTCAGCAAGCCCACGTCCGCTATAGCCAGCCATATAACTGGTAATCTCCCCGATAGCCGCCCCCGCCCCACCAACCAGCCCAACCACAGTAGCTGAGGGCAAAACAGCACCAAGAACAGAAAGTATCAGGATATTGCCTGCCGGTAAAAGGACAGTGGCATTGAAGGTTAAGCTAATAAGAAAGACACCCAGATAGCCGTAACCCTTCAGTTGGTCAACCCTGCCCGGGTAACTTTTGTAAAAACAGAAGATGCCAGCTGTAATAGCAATGACTAAGAGCAGGGCTAACAGAGGAATAAAATTCCTTTTTATCCAGCCTCTTTTGTCCATTCTGTCTTCAGTATTGTAGCATATTGCCGGGTCAGGCACAGTGGTATAGCTAGCCTTCCACAGATTGCTTCAGGAGAGAGAATACTAAAAAGAAGGGCAGCCCCCCTTAAACTCCCTGATAAATAATCTCTATAATGTCGTGTTGTCTGTTAGCCGTGTCTCTGCTATACTTAACCCAGCGCCCCCATCGTCTAGAGGCCTAGGACATCGGCCTTTCAAGCCGGTAACAGCGATTCGAATTCGCTTGGGGGCATTCTAATCTAACTTTTTCCATTCCTGCCGAAGCAAATTTTGCTCCTAGTGGTAGACTCGCTATTTACCTTGATACATCGG
>Ga0172366_10005030_pt1 | contig 10431 bp, 9 predicted proteins | sample LakKivSesite69cm_FD_114533 | JGI IMG/M metagenome (GOLD analysis project Ga0172366, IMG submission 114533) | Sediment microbial communities from Lake Kivu, Rwanda - Sediment site 69cm | ecosystem: Environmental > Aquatic > Freshwater > Lake > Sediment | place: Rwanda: Western Province, Lake Kivu...
AACATTTGCTTCCAAAATTGCACTGCACGAGAATGCGTTCGATCCCTCCCTTGCATTTGGTCTTCTCGTGATTTTTAAAGGTCTATGATATATGAGCGGCAAGTGGTAACGCCAAGACGTGATGAAAATGGACATCGAATTATCGATTTTGCTCTCGTCAAGAATCGTCATCTTGTTCGCATGTGGCTTGCTTTTGTTGAAAAGCTGGATGGGATGTAGCAAGCGATTTCTTACAGACTTCCCGTTCGTTTTTGCCTTGATCTTCTTTGCCTTCATGCTGGGAAAAGTCGTGGACTTGTACATCCAGATGAATTTCGGCCCGCAAGACGCCAGCCCCGCTTTTTTGGCCGTGACGAGGATCCGGTACATCGTGATGGCGATCTACATGACAGGTCTGATAGGCTCGGTGCTGCTCATCTGGTTCAAGTCGAAGAAGCGGGCAAATCTCGGCATCCTCTCGGGTTATGCGGCGGGATTTGTCGCCACGGCGCTCTTGGCGCCGGATTATCAATCGCTCTCCATGAGCTTGACATATTTTGTCTTTCCCGTCATCCTTATCTTGACATTCACGTTCTTTTTCACGTATCGACTGAAAAGGCTTATGAACAAGTTTAACTCGCTGGTCGTGGCGATAGGATGCATCATCACGGCCATCTCCCACGTGATACGGCCTTCCTTGATAAAGATGGGAACGGGGGGTTGGGGGCTCAGCTGGATCTGCGAGATCATCGACCTGGTCGCCTGGGTCTTCATCTTCTGGGGATTCTTCAGGCCGCCGGTAGCGACGCGAAAGGTGGTAGAAGATTCTCGGACCATAACCACGTGATCGCCCTGTATATTTTACAAAACCTTTTTGCGATGAAACGGGGGATGAATCGACCAGGTCAAGGAGAACCGCGAGGCTTTTTTGCCTCGCGGGGCCCTCCCCAGAATGATATGATCAAACCAATGGCACCAAACACCACGAGCCACCAGCCATTCTGGTTTACCCCGTTCTGAAAGACGGAGGGAATGACGGCAGGAAGCACCAATATGATGACGAGGCCTAAAACGATAAAAATCACGCCGAGTAAACACACGAAGCCTCTCGCCTCTTTCAAGACGCTCTCATTCATGTCCAATCTCACCATGCCGCCCCATCAACGACCTCCGGGAACGTGAACGCTTTACATGATATTATCTGATAGACATTGCCTAAAACTTCAAATGATCGGTGGTGCACGAGTCATCCCTAATTGGCATGGCGAAGGCCATGGTCCGCGAGACTCCATCAGAATGCCTTAAATTGGCAGATTAAGAGGAATAAGGCATGAAGTGCAGTCTGTGTGAGAAGGAGATCGCCGATTACAGCGCTGGATTCAACCACCTGGTGATCGACGAGCAGCATTCTGCCGACATCTGTTCTTGCTGCATTGAGAAGTTCGTCAAGTGGCAGGGCAAGAAATTGGCCGTCCTCTTTACCACGAAAGCGATGAAGAAAAGGTATGGTTGAAAAGGCGAGTAAAAGCCCTTGTCATTTCAACATCAGACGAATTAAAAAAAAGCCGAGATAACCACGGGTCGGCTACCATTTTTAATGGACGCTCTTGCACATCCGTGGCTACCAGGCCTTCTTCAGCGAGCTCATGAATGCCTGGTCATCGAACGCCTTCTTGGGTGAAACCGGGGGATCGGCGACGTGCGATTTTACCACCAATCTCGACAAGTCGAACACGTGGATCGCGGCAACCATCTTTCCAAGAACGTCCTTTCTGGTAATGACGCCATCGTACGACTGGGCCGCTTGGGCCATTCCCATTTTTATATTGTTAACATCGATAAGCATTTTGAGATCCTTCTCCACCTCCAATTCCACGGACATGCTTATCAAATCGTCCGGTTGATCCGTGATGACGGCGTCGCATATTTTTTTATGGAGGATGACGCCCCGATCGGCGTCACACGCGGGCCGGGCAAGGTAACCGTGGATGGCGGCCCCCCATTTAGGATCAGCGTTCATGTCTTGGTGCTCTGCTTTCATCAGGAAAGACACGGGCATCTCTTTAAGACTTGCGCTCAGCACCAGCGGGAACCAGATGCTCGTTTTCCAAGGTATCACCAATGAATGAACATCGTTTTTCTTCCACGTGTAAAACGGGTCCTCGAATAACCCGCAAGAAGCACAGAATGTCGTACCAGATCGGTCGTCTTTTACAGCCCTTGGGAACTTGCAACTCGGGCATGGTATAGTGGAGGACATCGAAATCAACTCGGTCATGTTGGTTCGAGGTAGAACGTATTATCTTCATTGAGATTTTATTTAATGGTTAGCCCCAAACCGCCGTCATTCCCATAAATTCGGTGCTGGCGGGCAAGGCAGATGCCACGACGCGATGATCGATACACGACGCGTTTTTATCCACGAACCGTTAGAACAATCTTGTGGCCAAATGCTCCCAGTGCAGCAAGGAAATCGACAAGCCCGTGATCTCCATCGCCGGAAGCATCATAGGCGACGAATATATCGATTCATACTACTTCTGCAGCGCTTGTCAAGTCTACACCAAGGAGGGCTTGCACGATAGATTTTGTGGCGAAGAATCATCAAGCACGGGAGGCCCGCTGACCAAAGCAGAGGGCGATGCCAAGGTCAAGTTGATCAAACGGTGTCCAACGCCGTGGGACAAGAGATGTCATTGCCCGGTGCACAAGAAATATTTCGGCCCTTCCTTGGATTAAAAGAGGATAGGATATATCTATCGCTGGCCTCGTCAAGCTCCATGTGCTCTATATGCAAGAATGGCCCTAGTCATCCTCGCGTCTTTGCTGTGCGATATCCAAACTTATCCGTGAGCCTTTACTCGCGGCAGCACCAAAATCCATTTTCCATAGGAACCTCCTTAACTATAAATACACCGCGTGACATGGGATAACCCACGGCACTCCCAGGGAAAGGCGGCGTGCCTGGGCGGGAAGCGCGCATGGTAAAAGGCCAGCAAGCGGGTGGCGTGCCCGACGAACTCACTTTGGACAAAGGCTACGTCAAGTTCACGCGTAAGCTCGCCAAGATGGGCGGGGATTATATCTTCTGGTTCCCGTGGGTCTACATCAAGAACGGCATCGTCGACCCGGCGTGCGAGTACGAGGTCTACTTGCGCAAGAAGACGGCGTGAACGCCTCGATGGTTAGGCGGGATTCCCACCATCATTCGGTATAGCCTCGCCGAATTGGTTAAGAGAAGCATCTTTAGAGATCCCTTTTAAAGCATTCTTAACTTGTCTGTCTTACCTTATTCCTAATTCTTCCAACACATACAAAATGTGATGCTATGAGTTTCCACGTGTCTAAACTGATTTCGAAAATTGACTTTTCATTGCTTTCACCAGAGGATATTCGTAAACTTTCAGCGGCTCGCATAATTACCGCTGACACGTACGACGAAGATGGGCTTGCGATTCCCTCGGGTTTAATGGATCCCCGTCTAGGTACTATCGAGCCTGGACGCCGGTGTGCCACGTGTGGCAATCGATTGGGCGAGTGTGCTGGGCATTTCGGCCACATCGAGCTCGCCCGCCCAGTCGTCCACGTGGGCTATGCAAAGCGCATCTTGAAGTGGCTCCGGTGCATCTGCCGCGAGTGTGCCCGCATCGCCCTCACGAAGGAGCAGATCGAGTATTACACGAAGAAGTTGATGGATTACAAGGATATATTCCAGACCCTCGACGAGGAGATCCTCAAGGACATCTACAAGGTGTGCCGGAAGGCAAAGAACTGCCCGCACTGCGGCGCCGAGCGGTACAAGATCAAGATCGAGAAACCAACCTCGTTTTTAGAGGAAACCCCCACGGAAGGCACCAAGCCGATCAATCCCAAGGAGATACGCCGCCGGTTCGAGAAGATGGCCAAGGAAGACTTGTGGCTCCACGGCGTGAACCCCGACGTGACCCGCCCGGAATGGACGATCCTCACGGTCTTGCCCATCCCGCCCGTTTGCGTGAGACCATCAATCACGCTCGAGTCGGGGATCAGGTCGGAAGACGACCTCACGCACAAGCTCGTCGACGTTATCCGCATCAACCAGCGCCTCCGGGAGAACATCGACGCCGGCTCGCCCCAGCTCATCGTGGAAGACCTCTGGGAGCTGCTGCAATATCACGTCACGACTTACTTTAATAACGAGGTGTCGGGCATCCCGCCCGCCCGCCACCGCTCGGGCCGCTCGCTCCGGACGCTTACGCAGCGCCTCAAGGGCAAGGAGGGCCGGTTCCGCTCGAACCTATCGGGCAAGCGCGTCGATTTCTCGGCGCGCACGGTCATCTCGCCGAACCCCTACCTGTCGATCAACCAGGTCGGCGTCCCCAAGGAGATCGCCCGCGAGCTCACGGTTCCCATCAAGGTGACCGAATGGAACATAGAGGAGATGAAGCAGCTCGTGCTCAACGGCCCCGACAAGCACCCGGGCGCCAACTACATCATCCGTCCTGACGGGCGACGCATCGACCTCCGCTTCGTGCAGCACCGCGAGATGATCACGGAAACGCTGAAGCCGGGCTTCCAGATCGAGAGGCATCTCAAGGACGACGACTATGTCCTCTTCAACCGGCAGCCTTCGCTGCACCGCATGTCCATCATGGCGCACGAGGTCAAGGTCATGGATGATAAGACTTTCCGGCTCTCGCTTTGTGTTTGTCCTCCCTACAACGCGGACTTCGACGGCGACGAGATGAACCTCCACGTGCCGCAATCGGAGGAGGCACGCGCCGAGGCCAAGATCCTCATGCGCGTGCAAGAGCACATCCTGTCGCCCCGCTTCGGCGGCCCCGTCATCGGCGGGATCCAGGACTTCATCTCGGCGGCGTACATGCTCACGCGCAAGGAATCGTTCTTCACCAAGGGCCAGACGCAATTGCTGCTCTTCGCGGGAAACATCAAGAACAAGATGCCTAAGCCCGCCAAGATATCGCCCGAGACAGGCGAGCCGCTGTACTCGGGCAAGTCGATATTCTCGCAGCTGCTGCCCGAGACCTTGAATATGGAGACGACCTCAAAATTCTGCCGAGGTAAAGAGTGCCCGAACAAAAAGGAGGGAAAATGCGCGAAGGAGAACTGCCCTTTCGACGCGTACGTGAAGATCATCAACGGGAACATGGTCTCGGGAGTGATAGACAAGAAAACGTTCGGTGCCATGCAACCCCAGAGCATCCTCCACCGCATCACCAAGGATTACAGCAACGAGGCCGGCCGCATCTTCCTGGACTCGGCAGTGCAGATGCTACTCGTGCTCATCGTGCAGATGGGATTCACCATGGGCATCGACGATTTCAGCGTCGATAAAGAGACCCAGGAGAAGATCTTGAACACGCTGCACGCGGCAGAGAAGGACGCGGACAGGTACATCGAGGCCTATCTCGCCCGAGACGAGAAGACCCTCCCGCAACAGCAAGGCCACACGTACGAGGAGACCCTCGAGAACAAGGTGCAAGATGTCTTGCAAGAGGCACGCGAGAAGTCGGGCGACATGGCCATGAAGTTCCTGGGCGACGACAAGCATGCCGTGATAATGACAAGAACCGGAGCGAGGGGAAACTTGGTAAATCTTTCGCAGATGGCCGCCGTGGTCGGACAGCAATCGGTCCGCAACCAGCGCATCAACCGGGGGTACCGCGACCGCACCCTCCCGCACTTTCACGAGCACGACCTCGGCGCCGAGGCGCGTGGCTTCGTGCGCAGCAGTTACATCAAGGGCCTCACGCCCACGGAGTTTTTTTTCCACGCGATGGGGGGCCGGGAAGGTTTGGTGGACACGGCTGTCCGGACGTCCACTTCGGGTTACATGCAACGCAGGCTAATCAACGCGCTGCAAGATGTCAAGTGCGAGCACGATTTCTCGGTGCGCAACGCCGCCGGCCACGTGATCCAGTTCGTGTTCGGCGACGACCTTATCGACCCGAGTAAGAGCGACCACGGGGCAGCTCTTGACATCGACGCTCTTATGGCGAAGGCCAAGAACTTGAAATAACCTTTTCTTCCATTTTTCTTGAACAATACTTGTTCTTTCTATTCCCGTTCGTCACAATTTCACGCAGCAGCACTGAGCGGCCATAATTTCCATGATGGGTCGCAGCCGTTGCATCGCATAAAAAAACAAGCAAGGCAGATGGGACGTGCGTGCCCGCCCATTTTTCCCTCGCTCGTTCGAAAAGCATCAAAATGCAGTCTCATACATAACATTACAAGCATATACTACGAGGGGAACCTCAACTGATAGGGTTTATGCGGATCGGTCGAGACGGGCACCACGCCGGTCGGATTCGTGGCCGCATCATAAAGGCCAGGGTTCAGCCCGATGGATGGTTCAGACACGAACTCCAAGAACCAACCAAGCACGCGCATCATCCCCGCTTCATATTCTTCAGTCGTGATGGTGCCATCATGCAAGTTGGCAGCGAGCATATACGGGTGATTCGGATCGTCGATGCGAATGGGAGTGTGCTGACCGTCAATTGTAGGGCCGACCGCTTCCAACCAACCGAAGATACCGGGGTGCCCGGCTGTTGGCATCACATCGCTCGGCGATGTCGTGTCGTGTCCGGCACACGCGAATTGGAGCCATTACGTCGAACCATCCGAGACTGGGAAAAGGCCGACAGGCGTGTCATGAAAATCTCTGATACCTAATTCCTTGTTAGTGTCAGTTTCAGATCCGAATCCATAATAGATGCCCGGCTTGTCCCGGGAATCGTCTGGTCGCCCTGGACATCGCCACGTTCATGTGAAATGAGGGCGCAGTCATGACATCCTTTGGAACGCGTTCTATTGGGGTGGTAAATCGGAGATGCAATTACACGATTATAAGACCGCTAGCGATACCTTCAAGATATTGACCATGCACGCGCATGATGAAATCGATGCATTTATCGCGTTGGTAGATGTTCCCACCGAATTGTCAATCAACAAATATTGTCGAAATATTTGTCAGATACCTTTTAAAGCTGGCCTAATTCTTTATCTTATAAATGCTAAGCAGCGAACAGATGATACGCCGCTTTCTTATTCTTAAGACTCAGACTTCGAGGAGAATAACCTAATGGCTTTCCACGTTACTAAATTAAATTCAAAAATTGATTTTTCTATGTTCACTTGAAATAAACGGCTTGAAACGAGGAAATGACCATGTCAGAAAACACGGCCTCCGAGGAATACATCCGGAATGCTATCATGTCCCTTTCCGTGCAAGAAAACGTGCCCAAGGCATTGTGCGAGCGGATCGTCGCGCGCTGCTTGAAAGACAGCCTCACGGAAAAGCAAGTCGATTATCTCGCGCTCAACGTCTTCAAGTCCTATGAATATTCCAAGATCGTGCCGAGCGAGGCGGTCGGCGTCGTCGCCGCGCAGTCGATCGGGGAACCCGGAACGCAAATGAGCATCCCGGGGAGCGAGAAGGTTATAATCTCCCAAGATGGCTTCCTTGGAACGATTCCGATCGGTACATTCGTCGATAATTTGCTCGCTTGCGCGGAACCAAGCGATGAGGAAGGAACAATAGATGTCCTCGACATACCCGAGGGGACGGATTATTTCGTGCCGTCCCTGGGGCGCGATGAGAAAGTGCATTGGAACCGCATCCGTCAAGTGAGCAGGCACGATCCTAATGGCGAGATCCTCAAGGTAATAACGCGATCAGGGCGACAGATTCTTGCAACGAAGTCACATTCATTTATCACGCGGAAAGGAAATACCATCGTCGTCGTGGAAGGAAGAACACTCACGCTTGGCGATCGAATTCCAGCCCTCTACCACGTCCCTGGTCTTGAAAATCGTGAACATCTCGCGATCCGGCAATACATCCCGGAGGACGAGGCGTGGTACGGTTCAGAAATGGCCAAAGTAAAACGATCTTCCGATCGCTTAGGAAGGAAGTGGAAATCGGATTTCAACCGGTCATATAAGGTTCCCGTAGAGGTGGATGCACTTCGCGTGGCTTTCAAGACAAGGAAGGACGAGGTGCTTGAGGAAGGCTTTGTTTACCCCAAGATGTTCCATGGCGTGGATATGGCGATTCCTGAAATGCTCCCGCTTGATTTCCTCTTCGGTTGGTTCACCGGCGCTTACCTTGCGGAAGGTTCCAATGCAGGCACGTTCATTTCGATTACTAATATCGACGATGGTTACATCAACCTGGCGAGACAGTTCGCCGAACGGTTTTCTATTAACACGAGATTAGAGGAACGAGATGGCGAATTCGGCCCGAGCAAGTCTATACAATTGTCATCATCATTGCTCTCGAGGCTATTCGAGGAGATGTGCGGGAAAGGGGCGGATAATAAGAGGATTCCAGATTGGGTCTTCAATGCCCCTGATGAATGCATAAAAGGAGTATTGCAAGCGTATTTCGACGGGGATGGCAGTTTCTCCGAGGAACGCAGCCAGATCCGAGCAAGCAGCAACTCCAAAATGCTCCGTGATGGCATTTGCCTTCTTTTAACGAGGGTCGGCATTTTCACGAAAAAATACACCGAGGAGAAGCAATATGTACTGCGTATCCAAGGTAAATATGCCGCCGTATTCAAGGAACGAATAGGATCCATCATGCCTTCCAAGCTAGCATCGTTAAACCGGATAATCGCCGCGGAAGAATTGAAAGAAAAGACATATGACGTAATCGACATGATTCCAGGGTTCGATGACTTGCTTGCAACGATCGCAAGAAAATTGAACATAAACGGCAAGTCCGCTTTGGGTGCGAGCATACGAAAATACACGAGAACACAAGAGATCGGAAGACAAACACTCGAGCGGTATATCGAACTGTTCGCTGTAATGGCTACAAAGAAGCGTGCCGACATCTCGCAAGAATTAAGCATTCTCACCAGCGCTCTGAGCGGGGATGCAATCTGGGACCAGATCGTATCTATCGAGTTAATCGAGTCACCAACCCCTTTTGTGTACGATTTTTCGGTCGAGGGGGATGAAAACTTCACGACCAGCGATGGGATCGTGACGCACAACACCCTCCGGACTTTCCACTACGCGGGCGTCCGGGAAATGTCCGTCACGCAAGGGCTGCCCAGGCTCATCGAGCTCGTCGATGCGCGGCGCAATCCGAAAACGCCCGTCATGTATATCTATCTTGACAAGGAGTTCTCCGACACGGAGGAAAACTCGCGGAAGATCCACAAGCAGATCGAGGAGACACGCATCGAGAAGATCGCCAGGGAGGTCGATATCGACCTGGCAGAGGAGGCGATCGTCGTGCACCTAGACCGTGAAATGATAGCCGACAAGGGTATCGACGTGGAGGACACGCTGGAGAAAATCAAGAAGTTCAAGAAGACGAAAGTGACCCACGAGGTCGACGGCGATGATGAACGAATCGTGATTACCATCTCTTCGTCCCAGGATAAAAAAGACGAGGAGGTCACGATTCCGAAGTTGCAGAAGCTCCGGGAGAAGATCATGAAGAAGATCATCCAGGGTATCAAGGGCATCAAGCGGGGAATCATTGACACGGCGCCGGGCAAGAAAGAATTCCGCATCAGCACCGAGGGGACGAACCTTGAGAAGGTGCTCCTCGTCGACGGCGTCGACAAGACCCGGACCTACTGCAACGACCTGCACGAGACCATGGAACAGCTCGGCATCGAGGCCGCGCGCAACTTGCTCATCCGGGAATCCCGAAAGGTGCTGGACGACCAGTCCCTCGATGTTGACATCCGCCACCTCATGCTCACCGCCGATCTCATGACCCACACGGGCGACATCAGCCAGATCGGCCGCCACGGGATCTCCGGCACGAAGGAATCGGTGCTCGCACGCGCTGCTTTCGAGGTAACTATCAAGCAACTCATCGATGCATCTGTCATTGGTGAAGTTGATCAGTTAAAGGGGATCCCCGAGAACGTGATAGTTGGACAGCTTTGTCCGGTGGGAACGGGCGACATCCAGCTGTATTATGATTGGAGAAAGGACGTGAAAAGAACGAGTTAAGATATTTAATGAGTATGGATTTGGATCACGCAAGATCTCTATCGTACGGAGGTTCTCGTGCGAACCCAAGTCATAAGAGGCAATATCATTCTTTTCTTCTCTATATCTGCACCATTTATGATCGTTACCGCGAGGCACCGTTATTTCAAGCTCGGACGAACTTGGACATCGAAGAAGGCACGAAGAAGGCGACCGAACACCAGCGCTTCACCGAGATCCGCGCCTGGCCCAGCGACACGATCGCGGACGAGGCCAAGCTCGCCCCCGGCGACCGGCACGAGCCACCGAAACGAACCGGGAAACGACGCTGGAGACCCTTTGCGCGCCGAGGCGCCTCTAGGTCTGGTCAACGTTGATTCCCTTTGCGCTCGAGTCGCTTGGGCTATTGAGAACAGCGGGTTGAACGCCTCGCCCGGAGGCTTGGCGCTTACGCCCCTGTTTCAGCAACCCGGTATTTTACCGGCG
>Ga0172366_10005031_pt1 | contig 10429 bp, 7 predicted proteins | sample LakKivSesite69cm_FD_114533 | JGI IMG/M metagenome (GOLD analysis project Ga0172366, IMG submission 114533) | Sediment microbial communities from Lake Kivu, Rwanda - Sediment site 69cm | ecosystem: Environmental > Aquatic > Freshwater > Lake > Sediment | place: Rwanda: Western Province, Lake Kivu...
ACAGAAGCCGTTTCGGTTGATAAGGAAAGATGTATAGGATGTGGGCTATGCATTGATGCGTGTCCAGGTAAGGTCCCATACCTTCATCCCTCCGAGAATCACGCTGTGATATGTGACCTCTGTGGTGGAGATCCGAGATGCGTGAAGGCATGCTCCGAAGGTAAGTGGAATGCCCTTCGGATAATTGAGAAAAAAGAGAATTATACCTTTAAGCTCTACGCTAAAACGCCGGAGGAAATAACTAAGGACTTAGCTCTTCAGCTATATGGCGAGCAGGGAAGGGAGATGATCTAACATGCGTGGTTACGCTGGGAAGTTCCTAGAAGTCGATCTAACGAGTCAAACAATAAGAGATGTAAAATTCGGTGAGGACTTGTTAAGACAATATATTGGCGGGAGAGGATTGGCAGCCAAGATTCTCTGGGATCGACTTGGTAATCGATGGGAAGGAATTGATCCTTTGGGACCTGAAAATGTCATGCTCTTATTAACCGGTCCCCTGACAGGATTCGTGGGCGGAGCGAGACTATGTGTCTCAGGAAAGTCTCCGCAAAGTAATGGGATCATCGGCTCAACTGTCGCAGGCGAGTTCCCTATCGAACTAAAATGCGCCGGATATGACGGCATAATAATTACTGGCAAGGCTGAGAATCCTGTTTACCTATTCATAATTGACTCTCAAGTCATGGTGAAGGATGCAAGTCATATCTGGGGAAAGGACTCGAAAGAGACATTGAAGATCCTAGTGAAGGAGGGCAGGGAGGAACTTGATAAGCAATTTCCTAGACATGGACTTTGGAAGGAACCTGCAGCCGTCTATATTGGTCCAGCGGGCGAGAGAAGGGTAAGGATGGCTACGGTGAACGCAAAGTGGGCACATGCAGCTGGATACGGTGGTTACGGAGCTGTGATGGGATCTAAGAATCTGAAGGCGGTATTGGCGAAAGGAACTGGGCCACTGCCCGAAGTTGCAGATATGGATAGAGTCCAAACGCTTATGGAGGAGCTCTCAAGGATAAATTTCAAGGATACGGCTTGGAGACATTGGGGTACTGGCTACCTGGGTTACGATGTTGGAGCCCGTTTTAGCTCGGAGCCTATTAGGAATTGGCAGGAGGAGTGGCACGACGAGAAAAGTTTTGGTGCAGATAAGTTTGAGATGCTGTGGGTTAAGGACTTTTGGGGAGACTTTGGTTGTCCAACGACATGTCTTAAGATCGCTGTCACTCGGTCCGACCCTCTTAAGGGCGCGATAACCGATAACCCCGACTATGAAAATCAGGCTTATCTCGGGCCTAATCTGGGCCTATTCGATGCTGAAGATAGCGTCTACTTAACTTCGCTTATAGATGATCTTGGTATCTGTGGTATACAATGCGGAAATGTTCTCGGCTTCACTGCTGAACTCTATGAAAGGGGAATATTGACCCGTGAGGATCTGGACGGCATAGACCTCCAATGGGGTAATCTTAAGGTCTTCATTTCTTTGATTAGAAAAATAGCTGAGAGAAAGGGGATAGGAGATATACTTGCGGAGGGCACTTATAGGGCAGCTCTAAAGATTGGTGAGATGAAGAATAAGGATGTTTTACCCTATGCTGTTGTGGAGAAGGGAGTCGCCATAGGTGCACATGGAATCAGAAGTAGAAAGGACTACCCAGAAAATGAGTCCTATGCTTGTTCAGTGCAGGGTGGAGACCATACCTCAATTGCCTATCTCCCTCTTGACCATGGGAACAGCGAGTTAAGAACGATGATATATGATTCAGGTGTGGTCTGCTGGTTCAACTTTTTCGAAGATGAAGCTTATAGCCTTTTATGGGATTCATTTGAGGCCGTTACGGGTTGGAAGATAACTCCTGAAGAATGGTATCAGACTATTGCGCCTAGAATACTGCATATACAGCGAGCTGTCCTCCTCTTAGGTGGGCCTGATTTAAGATGGTCTCCCAAGATTCATGATGTCAACCCGTCGAGATGGTATGAACCCTTAACTAGGGGTCCACATGCTGGGAAGGCCATTGACCCTATAAGATTTGAGGAGGCTAGGAGAGAATACTATGAGGCTGTAGGCTGGGATGAGGATGGGATACCGCGGTCTGAAGTTTTGGGACGTCTCGGATTGGGCGATGTGGATAAGCGGTTAAGTGGATTGAGATGAAATAGAAGTTAAGGAAAAGCTCAGTTATTTATAAACCTATAGGATGAATGTGGGAATGGATCAATCAGAGAAGCAGGTTATCGCATCTCTTCTTCTGCTCTTAGGTCTCACTATGCTCGTTGCGGGTTTAGAGGCTGGACAGCTAGACTTAATCCTAAATTTTCTAAGAAGTGTTTTCGAGGCCGCTATCGCTGGATCGCCGTGAACTTCATATATTTGATGGCTACATTATTTAAGAAGGTTTAAGAGGAGCCTCTTAAGGTTACTATCTGGTCTCCTTCGATGGAGTGGGAGAGTATGGTTAAAGGCGAAATAAAAGAAGTAGATGAGGCCTTTATAACTCGTGCGATCGTTCAGAAGACTGCTGAAGACTGGTTGAACCTAGCGGAATGTGATGTTGTGGTAGTTGGTACGGGTCCCTCAGGCCTCACGGCGGCGAGATATCTGGCAAAAGCCGGGTTGAAGACTGTTGTTTTCGAGAGGAGGCTGTCGATCGGCGGTGGAATAGGAGGCGGCGGAATGCTCTTTCATAAAGTGATCATCCAGTCTCCGGCTGACATGATATTGAAAGAAGTTGGTTGTATGTTAGAACCTTTAGAAGAAGGTTTATTCGCCGTCGATACGGCTGAGCTGATGGTGAGGTTGGCAGCTGGAACCTTGGATGCTGGCGCTAAGATAATCTTCGGTGTTGTTGTGGATGACGTGATCTATAGGGTTTCTAAAACGGGTAAGCGCACAAATGAGGAGACTGCTGAAGAGTATAAGGTGGTAGGCGTTGTTATTCAGTGGTCAGCAGTCACCATATCTGGGCTTCACGTTGACCCCTTGAGCGTAAAGGCTAAAGCCGTGGTCGACTGCACCGGTCACGATGCCGAGGTAATCCGCATCGCTGCAAGAAAAATTCCTGAACTCAACATCTCTGTCCCAGGAGAGAAGTCGATGTGGACTTACGAAGCCGAGCGGTTAACAATACAAAATACTGGGAAAGTTTGCCCAGGACTTTATGCAGCCGGCATGGCTGTCGCAGCTATACATCAGACCCCAAGGATGGGACCAATCTTTGGAGGCATGCTTCTCAGCGGGGAGAAAGTAGCCAAGTTGATAGTTCAAGATATCCAGCAAAAAGAGGTTTGAAGAGACTCCTTCATCTGATACTGTTAAGATGGGCGTTTGTGGAGGTTGGCTCTGTTATATACTTGTTTTGAGTCTTCGTCTCTCAGGGCTCTAGACCCCCCTTATAAATAGGTCAGTTCAATTCCCGTTCTGGTCTCTTCACTTCATATTGGTGTGAGGGATTCGGTTTATACCCTATTTTGACCGCTCATAATTCGTTTTGGTTTGGGGTTTGGGGATTATAATTTAACTTTTGCTGCTGATTTCGAAAAATTTTATAAGCAAATTCCTAGGAATACTGAATAGAAGAGAGATTATGAAACATTCGGTCTAGTTCTCTCACCCTTGAAAACGGGAGAGAAATTAAGGAGGTTAATGTTGGAGGAAAATGATATGTTCTTCATAACGTTAGCGAAGTTGAGAGGAGCTATTGATGAGGAGTTCAGCAAGAAAACTGAGCAATTCATGAAAAATCCACCTGCAGGCGTCAAAATTCATAATGTGTTTTATGCACTAGGGCGATACGACATTGTAATACTATATGAGGCTCCAAGCGAAAAAGAAGCATTAAAAGCTGGAGTCACTTTTGTTGACAAGGCTGCAACAGAAACTTTGGTAGCTATTCCTTTGGAAGAAGCAAGGAAAGCCCTCAAAAAATAAGCAATCTTTGACATAAAACAAGAATTCCTGATTTCCTATCTTTTTAAACAATTAGCTGCAATGGTCGACGAAATATCGACAGAATAAAAAAAGAAAAATTGTGTTGCGCATGTGTGCGTGCGGGTTTTTAATGCGAATGTAACGCATTTTTGCCATAGAAGCCCTGTTTTGCTTATATTTGTGGATGATGCGGAGAGTGGGATTTGAACCCTCTTGGGACGGAATTATCCATTCAGGGGCTGATCTCGAGTCTTACACGACCCGACTGCTCGGGCGCTCCGCGCATCTGCTCCTTAAGATGGTTGACTAGCTCTGCGCCCTCCACGTAATATTTTGTGGATTGTAGTTTCTATTATTTCTTTCCGATTCGCTTATTCGACTAAGGACTGCTTTAATCATACCTAATTTAAACCTTTAAGCAAAAAGTAGGAGGCTTCTTCATTCATAAATTGGAGTCATGTCTGGAACACGTTTCGTATTTCTACAACTACTGGAAAATGTTTATATCTTATTCTGAGCTTTGGAATCTATTTCGAAATTAAAAATCGAGGCCCTTCGGATGAGTGTAGCTAAGCCAATTCTCGAATATATCGACACAATTAAGGTAGGGGCGGAAATCGTTCATTCCTCAAACGCGTTTAAAAGGCTTCTAAAGTATCACAAGTCATATGTCCATCTCTTCATAGCAGTAGGCGCGCTTTCCCTTCTGGGATCTTACCTCTTTGCACTTGAGCCGCTGTACACTGCACAAATAATCGATTTACTTATCTCAAAGGGGAATTATCAACTGTTACCAGATCTACTGTCAAAAATAGTTTTGGCAATAATAGCCTATGGAATAACTAACTTCGCAATAACGTATATACAGGGCTATGCTTCACAATCGATGATAAAAAAAATAAGATCTGACTATTATTCGTCCCTTCAAAACAAGTCGTCCAATTTCTATGATTCCACGGCTGTTGGGGATCTAGTTTCGAGAGCCACAATGGATCTAATGGCTGTTGATATGTTCCTCCGAACATGGATTGGAACCATGACTACCGCCATATTCACAGTCGTGATTGTATTCCAAGTGATGTATTCCATAAGCCCAATCATGAGTCTCATAACAATCCTACATATGCCACCGATATTCTACTTCGCAGCTAGGGTTTGGATCAAGACCATGCCCCTCTTCAGGAAAATGCAAAGGATCTTAGGCAAGCTTGGTGCATATGTACAGCAAAACATTCTAGGAATGAAAGTCGTTCGGATCTTCCAAAGAGAAGACGAGATGTTAAATGGATTTGTGCAAGTTGAAAATGTGTATGTGGACACGGCAATCACAGCAGGCAAAATCCAGTCTAAATACAGTCCTGTTCCCCAAGCTATTCTGACGCTTGGAGTCACGATTATATACGTCTATGGTGGCAACTTGATAGTTTCACCACAATCCATCTTGACAATAGGAGAGCTCATACTTTTCGGGAGATATATGGTGAGGTTAAGTTTTCCTCTGCGCAATCTAAGCCAGCTTTCAGGCGCATGGGTAAATGCCTCAGCCGGAATCGAAAGAATCTACGAGATCATGGAAGTACCTGTAGACGTTAGAGATAGGCCTGATGCTGAGAACGCCGCAATAAATAAAGGCGAAGTTGAATTTAGAAACGTAACATTTGGATATGTTAAAGATAGGCCTGTGCTCAAGAACGTGAGCTTCAAAGTGAATCCGGGTGAGAATATAGCCATCCTCGGTGCTACTGGCTCAGGCAAAACATCTCTAGTATTCCTTATTCCAAGATTTTACGATGTTGACTCTGGAAGCATAGTAATTGATGGAAGAGATGTTAGGAATTATATTCTTTCATCCTTGAGGAAACAGATAGGCCTTGTTCTGCAAGATTTATTCATATTCACAGGTACACTCAAAGATAATATTGCCTTCGGCAAACCTGATGCGTCTCTCGACGAAGTTATGTCTGTTGCCAAAATTGCGAAGATACATGATTTCATAGAATCCCTTCCAGAAGGATACAATACTATGGCTGGCGAAAGAGGTGTAACTCTTTCAGGTGGACAGAGACAGAGGTTAACTATTGCCAGAGTACTCTTAGCTAACCCAAAGATCCTGATTTTTGACGATGCTCTATCCTTTGTAGATGCTAGAACGGAACAGGAGATACAAGGGGCCATCGAGGAAGCTATGAAAGGCAGAACAACCTTCATAATAGCTCAAAGGCTATCAACCATAAAGAACGCTGACAAGATAATGATCTTAGACAATGGTGAAGTCGTTGAGTTTGGAACACATGATGAGCTCATGGCTAAAGAAACCATCTATAAAAGGATATATGAGACCCAATTCCTCGAGAAGGCTCCTGAAGAAATTCTAAAGGTAGGTGTGAAGTAAATGGCAGGCGGCCCAGGAGGTCCAGGTGGAGGTGGCCTGGGAGGTCCAGGTGGCTTCGGCGTCTTCTCAACAAGATATGAGGAGTCTCAAAAAAGAACAGTCCCTGACAGAGTATTGCTAGCTAGGATTTACAAATACGTTAAGCCTTATAGAAATAATTTCGTAATAGCAATAACATCTATAGTTCTAAGCTCTTTAACAGGGATTCTTTCGCCATACCTTCACAAAGTTGCTATAGACCAAATAATCGGACCCCAAAATCTCTCTGGGTTCATCTGGTGGGTTCCCCTCTTCGTATCCATGGCACTAAGCACCTACGTGCTCCAATACGTTCAAGTTTTTCAGATGCGAATTATCGGCGAAAATGTCGTAGCAAGGATGCGTGATGAAATGATATTTAGGCTCCAGACGATCTCTCTTAGATATTTCTCTGAAGGTGAAATTGGGAGAATAATGTCGAGGCCGATAAATGACGCACAAACTGTCAGAATGTTTTTTAGAATGGGATTAGCAAACATAATAACAGACACAGCCTCAATACTGGGAGCCATCATAATAATATTCAGCCTCGACTTTAAACTCGCTCTGATTGCAATTACAACTCTTCCCATTGCTGTTGGTTTAGCATGGTTTCTTGGGAAATATTCAAGGAAAGCAAGCAGAAACGCTCTCATATGCCTTTCAGGATTGACAGCCAAGATGCAGGAAAATCTCTCAGGCATGAAAGTGATAAGATCCTTTGCACGTGAGGAGAAAGCTGCGGAAGAATTCGATGATGTTGTGGATAAGACTTTTAAAGCAAATGTTAGAGCGATAGCCATCGCTGCTTCATATCAGCCCCTCATTCTTTGCATGAGAATAGCTGGAACCGCACTAATACTTTGGTTCGGCTCATTAATGTTTATGAACGGCGAGATCACAATCGGAACACTCGTGGCATTTACAGAGTACCAATTCTCATATTTCATGCCGCTTATAGACATCGTAACCATATACGACCAGTACCAGTCAGCTATGGCCGCTATTGAAAGAATGTTCGACTTAATCGATACAAAACCAGAGGTGAAAGACGTAGCTCCAGAGAAGGCCACAGAGTTAAAGACAATAGAAAACGTAAAGTTTGAAAATGTCACTTTTGGTTATGACCCGAAAATACTTGTGATCAAAAACATAGGATTTAGCCTTGAGGGAACTAAGAAATTGGCTATAGTAGGACCTACTGGTGCAGGTAAGAGCACGATAATAAATCTTGTTGTGAGATTCTACGATCCTCTTGATGGGCAAATACTTGTTAACGGCTGCAACGCCAAGGATGTCAGAATTGAATGTCTTCGCAGAGATATGAGCATTGTGCTTCAAGACTCCTTCCTTTTCCCAATCAGTGTAAAAGACAATATAAGACTTGGGAGGCCTGAAGCTTCTGACGAAGAAATCGTTGAAACAGCCAAAGCGGTGGGTGCGCATAACTTTATAATGAAGCTTCCGGGAGGATACGATTACATAATACAGGAAGGTTCATCAAACATCTCAATAGGACAGAGGCAGCTCATAAGCTTCGCAAGAACGTTGCTGATGAGCCCCAAGCTTCTGATACTGGACGAGGCAACTTCAAGTACCGATCCATACACAGAACTTGTCATACAAAATGCGTTGAAAAAGCTACTTGAAAACAGATTAGCCATAATAATAGCCCACCGGCTATCAACCATAAGACTCTGCGATGAAATCGTAGTCTTAGATCAGGGAAGCATTGTGGAAAGGGGAACTCACACGGAACTCATGAAAAAAGGCGGACTATACAGCTCCTTCTACAAGATGCAGTTCAAAGAAGAAGGCTTGGAGACAATAGATAACATAGAAGCAAAAAGCCATTTAAATAACAAATATCCATCTGTTACTCGTTAGCATTCATTCTATCCAAAAAGTAGGTGGCAAAAAAACAACTATCATTTCACGCTATGAGTATCGCTATGCCTTCAAAGGATATGTTCCAAGCTTCTTAGCTGCTTCAGCCATTGCGACAATATTCTGTGGCGGCATGTCGGGTTGAGGATATTGACGCCAATCTCGGCCAGATCGTTGATGAGATTAACTACGTTACCGCATATATGACAGAAGATCTTGGCTTTAGTCTTGGACTTGATGAAAGCGAAGATTTTCTTGTAAAGGGCTTTAAAAGCGTCCTGTAGGTTTCAAGTGACATAATCGGCCCCTGTTGAGTGGCCAAATCGCCAGCTGTGCAGAACACTTGAATGTATGGTCCCACCGCATGCGAGGAAGTCGTCTTCACCCAATTGCCCATAGGAGATTACCTTGTTGTTTCGGATCCTAAACACCGCAAAAGTTAAGTGAATGCCAAGCGGCATATGTTCCAGTATAAAAGATGTGGGAGGAGGCTTATTGAGTTCTCGGATTGATGGGTTGACGGATAAGTTTCCACAAGTTCTTAGAAGTATAATCCTTAAAGCCGATGTTTTGAGGCATGGTGTATGTAGGACATCGACATTAGAGGAGGTTGGACGCTGGGCCTTGCCCCAATGCCACTTTATCTTCGAGTGGGATCGAGAGAAGCATGAAAAGGGGGATGCAGAAGCTTCTAGGATTCTGCTGCCAGAATGGTTCCAGTTTAGTGATGGAACCACGACTTGCATTATGATTGATAGTAGAAGCCCCTACACAGTTGAAAAGGTAGACGGCAAATATGTGTTATGTACCGATGGAAAGCCAGTCGAAGAGTTGTATTTCCAGCCGATACCCAAATGGTATAGTAAGAAGGCTTCAGATGGAACCCCCTTACCGGTGCACGCTTCTCAAGAGGGGGCTGACTCCCTCTGCAGCGTCATCTTCCACCACTGCCAATATTTTAACAATGGTGACCAATGTAAATTTTGCAACTTCAACCCAACCGTAGCCCTTACAACAGAAATTGGAAGGGAGTTTAGGGTAGGCAAGAATCCCGAGTTGGTAGCCGAGGCGTACAGCGAGGGGTTCAGGGAGAGGGGGTTCCACCATGTTAGATTAAGTGCGGGTTCCCTATTAGATAGGGGTAAAGAAGCCGAAACATATAGTAGGTTTATAATGGCGATCAAGGAAGCCATAGGAAAAAGAAGGGACACCCTTTACGGGGAGATTGTATCACAGGCATTCGACTCTAAAGATGCATCTGAGATATACGATTCGGGTATCGAAGGTGTATGCTGGAATCTGGAACAGTGGGACCCAGAGAAATTCAGGATTCTCTGTCCGGGCAAAGCGAAGGCCGTTGGAAGGGATAGATGGCTACAGCTCTTGATCGGAGCCCTAGACTATTGGGGAGCTGGGAAGGTTACTACCAGCTTTGTCTTAGGTCCCGAGATGGTTCCTCCTCATGGGTTTAAAACTCTAGGTGAGGCTTATAAGTCATGGATGGAGGGATTTGAATGGCTCATCACCCACGATATAATCCCAAGGTTCAACCAGTGGTCGCCAGATGTAGGTTCCCTCTACCAAGAAAAACCTGTCCCTCCAACCGAATACTACCTCAAAGTCGGCGAGGGCTGGCACGAGCTCATGAAGAAATATGGAATGTACCCCCAGCCAACCCAAGTCTGCTACAAATGCATCCACAAAAGCATATGGATAGACTTCTACCATCTATGCTAACACGTTAACTATTTTTAAGATGAAGTGGCGCGGTGCACGCCTCTTCGTCTGAGCTACGATGGACATGGAACATTTTTGCAGGCTGAAGTCTTCCTCATGAAAGTCTTGAAAGACAGCACGAAATAAATTCTCGGAAACTGACTCACGCTACGTTGGGATATCTCCCAACCTGGGAGGAAAAAGGTCTCATTTTGAAGTTTGGCGATGACTACAAACGCTATATGCAAAAAGTGCCAATGAATGTCAAGCTTTCAGTTAGCAAGTTCTAAATGTAAGATACTGTATAATTTAATGAGGAAAGTAAACCATAAAGAGGGAAATCATGTCACTTATACCAGAGTTTGAGTTGGGCTTATGGAATGCCTGGATTCTTGTCATTCCTATGATCATCAACTTCTTTTTCGATGTCAGAGCAACAGTTGCTAGAGAATCAGGAGATTTTCAACTTACCAAAAAAGAGA
>Ga0172366_10005032_pt1 | contig 10429 bp, 15 predicted proteins | sample LakKivSesite69cm_FD_114533 | JGI IMG/M metagenome (GOLD analysis project Ga0172366, IMG submission 114533) | Sediment microbial communities from Lake Kivu, Rwanda - Sediment site 69cm | ecosystem: Environmental > Aquatic > Freshwater > Lake > Sediment | place: Rwanda: Western Province, Lake...
ATTTTTATATTACCTCCTTATTACCCTCCAATCTAGAACTATTTAAAGGCGTTACATATGAAAAAACCAAGAAAAGTCAAAAGATATTGCCCTCACTGTAAAAAACATACCGTACATGATGTAGATAAAATGAAAAAGAAAAAGGCTAGCGAGTTAAAACAAGGACAAAGGCGATTTAGGCGCGCAACCGCTGGTTACGGTGGATTTCCAAGGCCAAAACCAGAAGGACGAGAAAAAACAAGCAGGCGTATACCATTGAAATATAAATGCACAGTGTGCCATAAGACTCATCAACCACCAAATCTTCGAACGAAAAAATTGGACATAGGTGAATAGAGCATGAGAAAAACGAAAAAGACCGAGAGTAAATTTATAAAAGTAAGATGCAAAGATTGTGAAAATGAGCAGGTTTTATTCGATAAGGCTAGCACCGTTGTATTATGCCACATATGTGGCAGTAAGTTGGCTATTCCTGAAGGCGGGAAGGCAAACATAAAAGGTGAAGTTCTAGAAGTTATTGAATAAAAATAAGGTCCAAAGTTTATGATAAAAAAAGATTATCCGGATGAAGGGGAACTTGTTGTAGGAACTGTTGTAAAAGTTCAGAATTTTGGGGCATTTGTATCTCTTGATGAATATCCCAACAGAGAAGGTTTTATCCATATAGCTGAGGTCGCTACGGGATGGGTTAAACGCATTCGAAAACACATAAAAGAGAAACAAAAAGTGGTCTGTAAAGTAATGAATGTGGACAAATCAAAAGATCATGTTGATCTGTCATTAAAAAGAGTTAACGAGCATCAAAAGCGTGAAAAAATACAGATATGGAAGAATGCGCAGAAATCAGAAAGATTAATGGATATGCTTTCTAAGAATTTGGGAAAGACAGTCGAACAATGTTACAAAGAATTTGGCAATGACTTAATAAAAAAATACGGTACGCTGTATGCGGCTTTTGAAGAATGCGCATATGACGTGAATACTTTAAAAAACGATGGATTTAAAGGCGACTGGTTAAAAGATTTTGAAACAATCGCAAAAGATAACATATCGGTTCCATTTGTAGAAATAAAAGGTTATATTGTCATAAATTCTTGGCTTCCAGACGGTATAAATTATATAAATACTGCACTTGCAAATGCTGAAAAAAGTCAATTCGAAGACGTTACCATCCAAATAAAATACATAGCGGCACCCCAATATATGATTACAGTTAAAGCACCCGATTATAAGATAGCAGAAGACGAAATGAAAAAAGCCGTGGAAAGAGCTGGAGGATACATAAAGAAATATAACGGTGAATGCGAGTTTCGTCGAAAAACAGAGGAGTAAATGTCAGATTTATATTATTGTGAGAAATGTAAAGATTATACGCTGGATGCTATCTGCAATAAGTGCAAAGGAAAAACCATATCAAAAAACCCGCCAAGATTCTCGCCACAAGATCATTATGGCAGCTATAGAAGAAAATTAAAAAAACTTGAGAAGAGTGCATAAAATGGATTGTGTAACTGTAAAATATGTTGCAAAAAAACCTAAACTTAAAAAACCTCTATTGATAGAAGGATTACCGGGCATTGGCAATGTAGGAAAACTAGCTGTAGAACATCTGATAGAAAATATAAATGCAGTCAAATTCGCAGAACTATACAGCAAGGATTTTCCACCACAGGTTTTTATAAACTCTGATGGAACGGTCAAGCTCGTAAACAATGAGTTTTACTATTGGAAGGCAAAAAATAAAGACCAGAGAGATTTGGTTCTATTAACAGGAGACTACCAAGGTCTATCATCAAATGGTCAATATGAACTTGTAGAAGCAATTTTAGATGTCATAGAAGATCTTGGAGTAAAAGAGATGTTTACATTGGGCGGATACGGCTTGGGCCACGAAATAAAGGAGCCGAAGGTTCTGTGTGCAACTACCAGTACGCACCTTGTAAAGACAATGAAAAAATACGGTGCGGTTTTCAAGAAAAATGAGCCCGGCGGTGGAATAGTAGGAGCCAGTGGTTTGCTGCTTGGCTTGGGTAAACTAAGAGGATTGGAAGGTACCTGCTTCATGGGAGAAACGCCTGGTTACCTTGTAGATCCCAAAAGTGCAAAAGCAGTTCTAAAAATTTTGGCAAAGATAACAAAAATTGATCTAAATCTATCAGAACTTGAGAAGAAAGCAAAAGAAATAGAGTACATTGCCCATCAGCTAAGAGAAATAGAAAATCTTCCCAAAGAAAAATCATCAGAGGATCTTGGTTATTTCGGCTAGAAAGCCTTTACTGATTTTCGTACCAATCAAGCATCGCTTTAAAATCTAGAGCATTTCCTGTTGCATATAAAATTGTTGTATCGTATCCGGTTTCCGATTCGGAATCAGGTATCAAGATAACAACAACTGCAGTAAGTCCCTTTAAAAAACCGTAATACTTGAAAGATTTTCCGTCCAAATTTCCTATGCCCTGATACTTTAGACCATATCCTTCTTTTTCCAGCTTTTCCGTATAATCGCTAATAACAGAACTGACAGACGAATCAGTACCATATGCTGCTTTTTTTATCTTATCTAAATTTGGCATGTCATTTAGTTTTGGATATTCCTCCAAGTAATCATCAATGTTCAATTCTACAGATGTTCCGACGGGCTTTTTTACATCCAAAAATTCTGTTATAGGAATAAAACCTGCACTATAGGCAATACAGCTGATAGTTAAAACCAAAACCAATGCGACAGTCGTTATGATTAAAAACTTAAATTTCCTCTTATTGCGAGTAATTCGGAATTTCACATCTGGTTTATGAACCTCTTCTTTTTTCTCCAGATACATCTCTCCTTCACCTTTGTTCATCTCGTATTAATGTTTTATTACTAACAATATATAAGTTTATTCTGTCATAATGTCAAAATGAAAAAAAAGAAAACATTAGGAATAAATCTAAACTTGTGCGGCCGTCTCAACAACCAATGTTATTGGGCTGACTGGATTTGTTTGATCTGACTGCAAAACTCCTGTAAATCGATATTTTATATCGCTTGCTGGAACGGCATCAAGTGCAGAAATATCCACTGGAAGCATCTTGTAAACTACAGTTGATTGTTGACCAGAAGTAATTGGTAAAGAAATAATTGAATTATCCCTGGCATAATAGTATCCATCTACATTTATGAGCGTACCAATGTAACTGTCATAATTTTCCAAAATATCATTTATAGTATAGATTTTTGGTGCATTATCCGTATAGTTAGCAACAAAAAGCGCTGCCGCAATTACCATTACTATTATTAGTAGAACGATTAGTATATTCCATATTCTCTGTCTACTGCTTGTTGGACTCATTCTAATCCCCCTACCCAAAATAGTATCATCATTTAAAACTCTATCCTTCTAAAATCAAACCATATGTTTCTTCTGGGTTCTTTACATGTATTTCGTAAGCTTTTTTTTCTGTCAACAGGCCTTTGCTCATGAGCTCCAAGGTTCGTTTTGGAACCGTTCTCGGACTTAAGACTGCCCCGGGTCTGCTCAGATCATCTATATAGTCAGTCTCCATCATAAAACGGGTGCCTTTTTCCAATGCTCTGACAACATTGTTTTCACTTGCCAGCACTGAAGGCATAAGACCATAATTTTCACTGATTTTTATAAATGGCGGGGAGTAATGCTTAACAATTTTGTTTGCAGGCAAACCTACTTTTTTCCCCATCTCCACAAGTTCCTTACACTGCTGTGGCGTAGTACTTTCAGTATGCAAAACTACTGGAACATCTACATCTTTTGCTTTTTCCATACCATATGAAAGAATCTCATTTGAATCGACAATTGCTTGCTCATCAACTGGAAAATGTGGCCGGCCAATCTCACCGATAGCTATACATTGTTTTTCATTGCAAAGATCCGCTGCAAGATCCATGCCTTTTTTCATTATATGAATTGCCTCATCTCGTCCAAATTTATCTCTCAAGGCAAGATAATCAACAGGATAAGGCCCAACAGTTAAAAAAATGCCGATATCTATACTGGATGAAATTATCTTTGCCATTTCCATAGTTTCTTTATAGCAAGAACGATAGCTTTTTTCTCTTAAAACCAAATCTACCATCGGCAACTGACACAAAACAAAATGTGTACCACCTGCTTTTTTGAAATCTTTTACGGCATCTAAAAACCGACCGTCTCTGCGCAGATGGAGATGATTGTCAAATATAGATATCAATTTTCCAGTCCTCAAATTGTGATTTAATTATATTGGAATTGCGAACTGGGATTAAAAACCATTCTTCAGTTTCTTGCTGATGATTGTTTCTTTTAACATTTGGGCAATTCGCCATCCGAAATAACCCATAAAAAAAGTAACAAATCCCATTATGCTGTAGACAACGATGCCTCTTATGGATTCGCCCCCTTGTTGAAACAAAAGGGCAGTTATGCTAACTGTAAGATAAAGAAAGACAATTAAAAACATCCATCTCAAAGAATTAGTAGAAATTCTAAGCCTTGCAAATGGACTTCGTATAATTGGCATCTTTCTTCTTTTTGGGACATTTGGGTGTTTTTTAATATTACCTATATTCTCAGATAATTTTGCCCCACTCGTCTTCATCAGGTACGTCGTAGTAGCTGAGATTGCAATAAGTGGATTTTTCCTGAATGATGCTTTTTCCCTCCTAATATTCCGCGATAGTTTCTTCTCACTGGTTATTTTTCTCAGCATGTTTCTCCTCCTAGACAAACAAATTTCTGAGTGATCCCAAAAAAGCAACGTAGTGTGAATATAAAAAGCTGATTCGCAGATAAATATGCAACTGACTTGCAGATGCTTATGCACTTAACAAAAATTGCGAAATATTTTCTAAACAATGTAATTTACTGCATCTCAAAAGATTTAATAAGTAAATACTAATCTATTGTGACGTAAGTTGCAGGGTGCAGGAGAGGATACAACGGAAGAACCCACGCCAATAGCGGAGCGAAGAGAAAAAATAAAAGAGCAAATATTAGATGAGACTTTTAAAAAGGCCGAAGTTACACGTGGAATTAGAGAATCTGATGACGGAGATCATAAGAAAAAAACTTATGAAAAAACCTTCCCAAAGGTAGGCATCGCATTAATCATCATTGCAATTATTGGTTTAATATTCATAACCAAGACGCCATGGGGCTATATTAGATATGGAGCAGAAAACGAAATCTCTTTTGGCAGCAATACCAATAACATAAATGGAACGATTCTTAATCTTTTCAAATCGCCGTATTATCTTGGATTGTCAGCAGATGATTTTTCATTTGCATACTCTTCAGCGCTATACGGATTTGTATCTTTGATTATATTTGGAATTGCAATCACAATATTTGGCATATTTGATAAAATGCGTAATTTTTCGATTGAAACATTCATCTTGATCCATTTTATCTTTGTCAGCATAATCATTATTCCTGGCATACTAATCACTTTAGCGGGCATAAAAATTCTAGGTGCGCATTTTCTTTTTTACCACAATGCCAGTTTAATTTTCCTGAAAATAACGTTCTTATCCTTCCCAGCTGCAATTGCGGCAGTTGTTCTTGGACTGATAACGGCAAAATTGATGTTTACCGTAATGCGCATGGATTTCAATGCGCTACAAAAAATAAAAGAACTCGAGGATGCTAAGTCGCCATTTGCTCGTTACTCGGTCGGAGGCAAAGTATAATGACTCTAGTTTATACAAAGAGAATTAAAAAAATAATAAGTTTTGGCATAACTGTAAAAATATTTGGTCTAATTCTCTGCTTACTTCTGCCTTGGATTTGTGTTACTAATACCTCATCCAGTACAACAGAAACCATATACTATGGCCTTTCGGCAATTGAAAATATGAACGACGAACAAATAAAAATTATAGCGGCAGACATAGGACTGATAAACATATGTTTCTGGATAATGATAATATTTGGATTAATATCATCTATTGGAATGATGCTTCTAACAACAGGAAAAAAGTCTCAATTGGCCAGAATACTTGTTTTATCAGGATGCACAAATATAATATTCAGCATTTTGGTCATTATAGCAAATTTAGGAGTAATTCAAAAAATAGAAGATACATCAACCATTTCATTAGCACCCGTACTTGGATTAAGTTTTACAACCGTAGGTTATGGGCATTTATCTCTAATAACTGGAGTTGTATCACTCTTAACATCCTTGGCATATTCCGGTTTGACTGTTCTTTACGTAATAAAAAGTTCTAATTACAAGAAAAAACAAACATACGACTGGAAATCTATCGAAAAAAAAGAAAACGAGCAAGTCGTAATTAAAAAGTCATCGCTGGAAAAAAAGAAAGAAGTAGCCAAACGAATACAACCTATAGAGAAGCAACTTGAACCGAAAGAAAAAATTCCTCTGAAGGCAACTATCAGGCAAGAATATTACGCCGATAAAGATAGAACGCAAACTATAATAGAAGATGAAAAAGAGACGACCCGGGAACAACCGGCTGCTCCTTTTGTTGCCGAAATACCATCTGAAGTTAAAAAGGAAATTTATGAAAAACCTTTTGCAGACGAGCAGACAAAAAAACCTGAAATCACACCTGAAACAAATCAAGAAAAAACCCAAAGTTCAGATGTACCACAAATGGCAAATTTATTTGAAAAAGCATTATCTTCTGCACTTGAAAAAAGACAACCAGAAATCAAAAAGGAAAAAGTAGAACAAAAGCAACCTGAAATAAAACAACCGGAAAATAAAAAGATAAGTGTTAGATGCCCTGAATGCAAAAACATTTTTACAGTGGAAAAAGGCGAGTTTGAAACAAAAATTGAGTGCCCACATTGCGGTACAAAGGGAACGATAAAACACTAAAAAATTAAATGTCTGCTACTATTCTTATTACATCCCCATCTTTTAATTCATGATCTGCACCGACAACGCGATGCGTTCTTGCATCTATTGCTCGTATAAAGTGATCTCCGAGATCTGTATGAACTCGATATGCCAAATCCTTTGCGTTACTTCCTCTTGGCATCAAATGTGCATCTGGTAAAATCCTGCCTTCCTTATCGGATAAATGCGTTTCATCTTCCACAGGATACACAACTATCAAATCAAGCATCTTTACTGCTTCTTCAATACATTTCTGAATGCCTGTTGATCCGAACTTTTGCAAAACATGGATTTTTATGTACTCCAGGGCTTTAAGTTGCTTATCGTTAAGCTCTGATGACTTTATTATTTTAAAGTCGTTATTCCCTGGATAATAATCAATCAAACCTTTCTTGGACGCGTTTGTTAACGCAAGTTCTGCTTCAGCACTCGTAGGAACAACAATGTATCCTTTTTTTCGTATTTCATCCGCCTTTGCAACTAAGTTGTCTGGAGCGATATCACATTTATTGAAAGCTATCAGCATGGGCTTGCTAGTTTTTCTTATATAGTCCGAAAGCTTCAGAATTCCTTCATCGCTCCACTGCGAAGGTTTGATAGGATCAAGATTTAATTTTCTGATTGCGTTGTGAATGTACTCTTCTTTTATACCTAAGCCAGTGAGCTTTTCAGCAAGCATTTTTTCTATCTTTTTTTCTTCAAGTTCACATCGTCTTGCAATAACTTCCCAGCTCTTTTTTATAATGTCATTAAGCCAGTAGGTTATTTCTTTCTCTAAAAATTCTACATCCTTCATCGGGTCGTAACTACCTACACCCACAGGTTTGCCCTCTTCATCCGTACTACCAGATGCATCTACGATGTGAATGAATGCATGGGCCTGTCTCAAATCATCCAAAAATTTATTTCCCAGACCTCGCCCCTTGTGCGCATCTGGGACCAAACCAGCAACATCTATAGCTTCGATTGGTACAAATCTTGTTCCGTTTATGCACTTTGAGTTACGTGGCGTACAATTAACCTTAAAATCTTTACATGGACATGGTCTGCGAACATACATAACCCCACGGTTAGCATCAATTGTAGTGAATGGATAGTTTGCTATTTCTGCATGGGCATCTGTAGCAGCATTAAAAAACGTGGATTTCCCCACATTGGGCTTTCCAACAATACCTATCTGCATACCCATATTACTTACCTATTCCAGCATTTTACCTATTTCGTCCACGACGTCGGTATTGCTTTCAAATCGCTCGACTTTTTCCCCCACTTCGGAATCCGATGGCATGGTGAATGAAATTCCATTCTTCGCCAGCAGAGTACCACTAACAGATGCACTTTTAGATAAATATATTTTGTTTCCGGTTATGTTTCCTACTACATGAACCTTTTCATCAATCTTAACATCACCGTCTGAACTGATGTTTCCCTGCACGATCACATTTTTACCGCAAAAAATTTCTCCGGCAGATTTTAAAGTACCATGTATAGTCGAATCTTTTTCAATGAAGATATTTCCCTTTACAGCATAATTACCTAAAATGCGACTTTCTTTACCGATGGAAAGATTAAATTCCAAAAGAGATTTTTGGATGCCGACGATTGAATCATTTGGTATGAAAAGAAACACTTCAGATATTGGTATGGTATTTCCTTCATTTTCTTCCATTTCTTGGAGTATCCGATCAATTTCTTCGCTACGGCCCATCCTCAAGAGCTGCATAAGATATATAAAAATATATATTACTACTGGGATGGGATTGCGAATATTTATCCATCCCTTTGCTTCGAATCCTTTTTCGATCTCGACATCGTCACCCACATCAAGATCGCCTTTCAAAGACAGTTTTCCTTTTATCTTTGCCTTTTCACCCAGATAAACATTACCGCCACTAAGTACATCCTTGCCGATGCTTGAGAAAATATCGATTCTAATATCGCCAGTAGCCTCCAAACCACCATCAATTACGGCATGCTCTCCAATAAAAATTCTACCATCTGTTTTGATACCAAACTGAACTAGGCATCTATCACCAATTATTACATCTCCGCTCGTAACTATGGTGTGCTCTTCGAACTTAGTTTTATCTGGAACAACAAAAGTTTTCCTGTCAAACGCCATTGCTAGAGCGGTATTGCATACTCTATTATAAAGGCAGCGACTTTGAAGTTATAAAACGTTAAATTATTCGGTAAGCCACTCTTCGTCAATTCGTTTGTAATCTGCTATTTCCTTTGGTTTAAACCAGAGGTTTATTTCAAACTCTGCGTTCTCTTTGCTATCGGAACCATGAACGATATTTCTTCCAATGAATTGACCGTAATCACCACGAATGGTACCCATCGCCGCCTGCTGAGGATCGGTCTTGCCCATCATGCCTCTGACCATATCTATGGCATTGTTTCCTTCCAAAACCATGGCAACAACCGGGGAAGAAGTAATGTATTTTACAGTAGGTTCGAAAAAAGGTTTACCTCTATGAACTCCGTAATGTTTTTCAGCAAGTTCTCTACTGACTGCCACTAGTTTCATAGCTACAAGTTTAATTCCCTTTTTTTCAAAACGAGAAATGATTTCACCAATAACTCCTCTTTGAACCGCATCAGGCTTAATCATGACAAATGTTCTTTCTTTTCCCATAACATTCACCTTATAATTTTCATAGGTTGATATACATCGGCTTTATAGAATTAACGCTTTAAGACAGAGACCTGGCGAAAAGATAAAGAATGAAACTTGTTAAATTGAATATCATATGGGCGGTTATAGCAGAAAAAAGATTTTTTGTTTTAAAAACAACAAAACCCAGCAAAATACCCATTATCATGGGCATTATGACCGGATAGATCTTTCCGTAGGACATGTGAGCAAGACCGAACAGTATCGCTGTTGCGAAAATAGCCATTATTCCTCCAGCAATAGATTCGATTTTTTCCAAAAGAAATCCTCTGAAAAATATCTCTTCGGAAATAGACTGGAATAGGATTATAAAAAACATAGATGCTACCGAAACATTTCCAGCCAGATCTTGCACATTGGACAAATCGTCTTTATTTACGCCCATGCTGTAAAGTAATGCACCAAGTACAATCATCAAAGCAATCATAACGGCAGCTACTACTATCCCCCAAATGAACGCAACATCTATTCCTTCAGCTCGCAGTTTTAGATGACTTAACATCTCTCGGATAGAAAATCCGTTAACGAGCAGATACCACAAAAAGGGAATCCCAACGAATATTAACACAGTAATAATCGAGCTAATTAATATGATGGGTTCTGTAAGCGTTATCGAATTTGCTGGTGGTAAAAAATTGAGGAGCGACAGTAAAGGCAATACATATAAAAACAAAAATGTGAGCAAAATTGCCAATAACGCAAAAATATGTGCTGGTTTTCTAATATTAAAATCCATGGAACTAGGAAACTGATAGATGCTACATAAAAGTTTTTAAATATCTGTTTGTGTTACTCAGCAGACATCTGGGCCTGTGGGGTAGCTTGGTCCATCCTTTTAGCTTTGGGAGCTAGAGACCCCGATTCAAATTCGGGCAGGCCCACTAA
>Ga0172366_10005033_pt1 | contig 10429 bp, 9 predicted proteins | sample LakKivSesite69cm_FD_114533 | JGI IMG/M metagenome (GOLD analysis project Ga0172366, IMG submission 114533) | Sediment microbial communities from Lake Kivu, Rwanda - Sediment site 69cm | ecosystem: Environmental > Aquatic > Freshwater > Lake > Sediment | place: Rwanda: Western Province, Lake Kivu...
CAATTGGTTCCCTGATTCCTTCCCGGACTGGTTCGCCGATTCGCTGCTCGATTCCTTCCCGGATTCTCTTCTCGATACTCACCCCGTTTCGTTTGTTGATTCCATCGTCGAATCCATCCCGGACTCTCTCCCGGATTCTATCCTGGATTGGTTCCTCGACTGCTTCCTCGACTCCTCCGTCGAATGGTCCCTCAAAAGCTTCGCCGATACTCTAGTCTACTCTCTAGCCCAGCGTTCCGGCCCACCCGCTTCACACCCTCCGCCGCCGCAACCCGCTTGACTTGTGTCGTGTCCGTTGTCCTTCGTCATGGTCCGTCTGGACCGTCACTTCTGCATTCTAGCCTTTAGCTTCTCGCCTCTGACTGCGTCTTGACTTCGCATCACCCGCGCCTATCCTGTTAGCGCGATGGGCGCGAGTGCACCTGACTCGGTCAAACGTTTGGTTGACCTCTTCGACCGCGACCGCACGGTCTTCCTGTCACCCGACTGCAAGGAAGGACAACTCCCCGATTTACTCGGTATACTCTAATGATGAGGTAACAACCTATGCCGGTAAACAGCAACAAACCCCTCAGATGGAAGGAGGACATCAGCCGTTCCGTTGACATGTACAACGACTGGTTCATGCGCTTTGCTCCGAAGGCGTATCGCGACACTCGGATTGAGACGACCGAGACTGTCAGGAAGGCCATGGAGAAAACGCGCGGACTCATGAATCTCGATGCTGATACGTTGCGAGCACATCCTGAGGTGTTGTGCGTCCTTCGAATGGCAACTTGCCCGCCTATCGCAGTCGACCGGCTCATCGGCCTTGCTGGAGTTGAGAGTAGCCTGGTGAAGTCCATGGAGGATTCTCTCAGGGTCCCTCCAAAGATGCCGCCTCACAGAGTTGAAGAAGGTCTCTCCCGTGTCGGAGACGTCATCCGGAAGCTTCTCGATAGAGACATCCTCGTATGGATCGACGGCCGACGAGAACCGACGGAAGAGGAGGCGCAACGCGCATCGACCGTGATCGCCGACCGGCTGTGCGGCGCGCAGGCCAACCCGATCATCCGCAACGCGCAGGAGCAGCGTCAGCTTGACAAGATCGGAGACTGGCTTGTCGCGCGAGGCTACAGACAAGTCGAACCAGCGGAGGTCGTTGACCACCGGAAGATGCAGCCCGGGACATTCTGTTTCCGGTTGAACGTCCGCGTACTGCAGAATAGACGTCATGTGAACGTGCCGGTCGATATAGTCACCATGCCGCTGAGGCCCGGTGGGCCGCGGCGGGCCCTGCTCGTGGAAGCCAAGTCTGCCGGCGACTACACAAACGTGAACAAGCGCCGCAAAGAGGAAGCTACGAAGATGAAGCAATTGCGCGACACGTACGGACGCAGAGTGAGGTACGTGCTCTTCCTCGGCGGCTACTTCGATTCAGGTTACCTTGGCTATGAAGCGTCTGAAGGCATTGACTGGGTCTGGGAACACCGCATCGATGACTTCGGACGGATGGGCCTATAAGCAGTGACGAAGACAGGCGAACTCGAAGACGAACGCATCATCCTACAACGCTCGCTTGATGAGCAGCGCACGCAGGCTGAGCGAAACCGTCTGGGTCAGTTTGCCACGCCGCCTCGTCTCGCAACTAGCGTTGTGCTGGCCTCATTGAAGCTGCTCCCCTCATTGTCGCGCGTGCGATTCCTCGACCCTGCATTCGGCACCGGCTCGTTCTACTCAGCCCTTCTCGACCTGGTCCCTCGCGCACGCTTGCAGCGCGCGACGGGCTATGAGGTCGACCCAGCTTTCGGGAACGTGGCCGAGAGGCTATGGAGGCCGACTGGACTGGAACTGCACGTTGCTGACTTCACCAAGGCCGCGCCTCCTTCGGACACCAGCTCCAGGCCTAACCTGGTCGTATGCAATCCACCGTACGTCAGGCACCATCACTTGGTCCGAGAAACCAAGGAGCGTCTCCAGTTGTTGGTCAAGCAGCACCTTGGCATCGACGTCTCGGGCCTCGCCGGTCTGTACTGCTACTTCATGCTTCTGTCGCATGGTTGGATGGCGGAAGACGGCGTAGCCGCCTGGCTTGTGCCCAGTGAGTTCATGGACGTCGGCTACGGCCAGGCGGTCAAGCGGTATCTGCTTGACCACGTAGAGACGCTCAGAATCCATCGGTTCGACCCGGCCGAGGTGCAGTTCGAGGATGCGCTCGTCTCCTCGTGCGTCGTCTGGTTCCGCAAGGTCAAGCCGTCGTCGAATCACGCGATTGCCTTCTCATACGGCGGTTCGATAGAGTCGCCCAACTGCGAACGCCTGATACCAGCCGATGAGCTGCGGCGCGAGCATAAGTGGACAAGGTTCCCCGCCAAGACACCGCGGCCGACCATCGCGAAGGTCAGACTCGGGGATTTTTTCACCATCAAGAGGGGAATAGCCACTGGAGCCAACGGTTACTTCATCATGACGCGTCAGCAGGCCGAGGAACGTGAGTTGCCGCCCGCCAGCCTACGTCCAATCCTGCCCGGTCCGCGACACCTGGAATTGGATGAGGTGCTCGCCGAGCCCGACGGTTCGCCGCGCACAGAGCCACGGCTGGTACTGCTCGACTGCAGACTTCCTGAGCAGCAAGTCCAGGCCAAATATCCATCGCTCTGGCGCTACCTGGAAACCATCCGTCCGGACGTAGCCGGACGGTACCTGTGCGCGCGGCGTACGCCCTGGTATTCCCAGGAGTATCGACCGGCGGCTCCGTACCTGTGCACGTACATCGTGCGCGCGAAAACCCGCCCGTTCCGGTTCATACTCAACCACTCACAGGCGACCGCTGCCAATGTGTACCTGTTGCTCTACCCCAAGCCGCATGTCGCGCGTGCTCTGGAAGCGAACCCCGGACTCAAACGGCAGGTTTGGCAAGCATTGAACCGCTGTGGCGACGGCGCGTTGCTGGACGAAGGGCGAGTTTACGGTGGAGGCCTGCACAAGCTCGAACCCAAAGAGCTTGCCAACGTTCCTGCAGAGCAACTGCTGGAGTTGCTGCCAGGTCCCCCCGAAATCGGTCGCGCAACTCAATCTCTGTTCGGAGAAGCTGTCGTGAGAGACGCACGGCTTCAGCACTATCGCTCCCGGCCGAAGCCTCGTACCAAGAAGAGAAGTCGCCGCACGGTGCATCGGCACGCCTGAAGACAAGATGGTCAAATTGGTGGAACGGATGCTCGACCTGCACAAACAGTTGTCCAAGGCCAAGACTCCGCACGAGCAAGAATCGTTGAAGCGCACCGTCGCGGCTACCGACAACCAGATCGACGCGCTGGTGTATGAACAGTATGAACTGACGGAAGAAGAGGTCAGGTTCGTGGAGACCTAACTGATGGAGGATAGAAAGATGGACCGGCTGAGGGACACTTCCCAGATTTCTGGTCCGAAGCACGTCAAGGGCATCGGGCCGCATTCGCAGGCATTTCAGATTGCAGATTGACGCGAGCGAAGCCCGCGGGGAATTCGGGGGCAGTAGATGATTATTGACACGGCCGAGAATCATGGCCAGTTACCCGTGGTTCGTTCATCGTTCCTTCGTCCATCGTTCATCGTTGGCGCGGAGGCCGACGGCCAACGGCCCCGAGATAGGATGCTGGGCGAAGCTGTTCGGAGCGGTAAGCCATGAGCCGCGGGCCGAGGGCGATTAATGGTGAGCTTGGTTGAACGGCCGGCTGGTCGCAGGCGCAGTCTCTCGCGGCTCTTGGTGGCGACGGTGGCACTGGTCGCGCCGCTGCTAGTGGGTCTGGCGCGGGCTGACGACAGCCTGCGAGTCCATTTCATCGACGTGGGCCACGGCGACTGCGTCTTCATCGAGACTCCGGACGATGCCAATCCGCGTAACCACGTCAAGCAGGGCCTGCGCGTGCTCATCGACGCGGGTGAGCCCAGGTACAGCCGGGACTGGCCGGTCAGATATCTGAAGCGGCTCGGGCTCAGGCGCGGAGACCGGATTGACTACGTGTTCGCAACGCATCTCGACGAGGACCACGTCGGCGGGCTGCCCATGGTCTACGACACCTTTCACGTGTTGAACACAATCGAGCCAGGATTCGATAATCCCACGAAGCCGGCCAAGGCGTTCCGCGCGGCCGCTTGCCGCGAGTCGCTGGAGGGCACGACCTTCTGGCGCGACCCGGTCAAGTCCGGGCTCATTCGCCGGCTGGGCGGGAGGCTGGACCTCGGCCGCGAAGTCGATGCCCGGCTGCTCTTCTACAGCGCAAACCCGCTCAAGGGCAAACGCGACACCCGCAGCAATTTCTCATCCGTGGTCCTGCGCGTCCGGTACGGCACAACCAGCTTTCTCTTCATGGGCGACGCGCCGGGGGTCGTCGAGGAGTCGCTGCTCAAGCTGTACGACGACGGGTTGCTCGAGAGCACCGTGCTCAAGGTCGGCCACCATGGTTCTGCCACCGCGAGTTCGAAGCGCTTCCTGAAGGCCGTGTCACCGAAGTACGCCGTCATCTGCGCCGGGCTCCGGCACGGGCTGCCCAAGACCGCCGCCGGCGCGCTGCTCAGAGATACCTGCGGCGCGGAAGTCTGGCGAACCGACGACCAGGACAACGAGGAAGGCAAGAATGCGCTTACCGCCGCCGGCGACGACAACATCCTCATTACGACCAGCGGAAAGCAGGACGGGCTGAGGATAAGATGGAACAGACCGAACGAGTGACGCCTTCGAGCACCCGCGCGGGAGAGGCGGCCCCGGGCCGCCCCCCCCTTGTGCGCCCGCTACGGGACGACCTCGCAGGTAGGATACCGGGGCGGAACGCTATGGGGAACCGACCTGTCGGCGTCGGCTAGCGCGCGACCGGACCCGCATCGCGATCGCGCGCTGAACCCTATCGAGACGCCTGCCGTCGCGGACACGACGTCAGGCGATTACCGAACTACTGAGAGAGTCTAGGGGCTAGCTGGCCCGGGCGCGCCGCAGCATGCGCAGGCCCGCCACGCTCACCAGTAGGCCTCCGACCACAAGCAGTACGTCGAGTATGTCCCGGTTGTTGCCGAGGACGCTGACGAGCCCGACCACGCCGGCGATCAATCCGGCCACCACGGCCAGGGTGCCCACCGTCCTCGAGCGCTTCGTAGTCACGACCGGTGCGGACATCTCGGTACTCTCACTGACACCATTCGCCATCGGACCTCCTTTTTCTTGGTCACACGGACAACGGAGTTCGGATGACACATCAGTCGGGTCACTTCGGCGATAATAATACCGCGATTCCCGACGTTGTCAAGAATTGACAGGCAGCGGAGAATCCGAAGCGACGTGGCGCCCAGGCGGCCTGGTGGTGGTCCAGCGGTCGGGTGCGGATGACGACGTCAAGGAGAATGAGGAATTCAGTGGCTGACACGCTTCCACCAGCCTCGGACCAGAACGTCTGGTCGTCGGTTGCACCGGGATTATCTCGGCTCTATACTTAATTATGCCCAGTTGGAACGGGCCGCTAGAGCGGATTGACGATACCCGGCTGTTGATTCCGAAGAGCTACAATCCGAAGATGCGGGTGGACGGCATCATTTACTCAGACGCGTCGTTGCTCGAGAACATAAAGCAGGACCAGGCGCCGGAACAGGTCGCCAACGTCGCGACCCTGCCGGGCATAGTCGGCCAGTCAATGGCGATGCCGGACATACACTGGGGCTATGGGTTTCCCATCGGCGGAGTTGCCGCCTTCGAGTTGGGCGAAGGAGTCATCTCGCCGGGCGGCGTGGGCTATGACATCAACTGCGGCGTGCGCCTTCTCAGAACAAAGCTGAGCCGTGAGGACCTGAAGCCGGCCGTGTTGGAGAGGCTCGTCCGGGCCGTCTACGACAACGTGCCGTCCGGGGTCGGCTCCAAGGGGAAGATACGCATCTCGCAGGCCGAAGTGGCGCTGGTGTTGACGCGCGGCGCGCGCTGGGCGGTGGAGAAGGGCTACGGCACCGAGGAGGACCTCGAGTACACCGAGGAGCACGGCGCCATGGCCGGTGCCGACCTGACCGGGGTGTCGGAACGGGCGCTTGAACGCGGGATGCCGCAACTCGGCACCTTAGGCGCGGGCAACCATTTTCTCGAAATCCAGGAGGTGGCTGAGGTCTACGACCTGGGAGCGGCGCGCGACCTCGGGATTGCCGAGGGCCAGATAACGGTGATGATTCACACCGGCTCGCGCGGGCTCGGCTACCAGATATGCGACGACAACGTCAAGACGCTGGGCGCGGTCTCGAAGAAGTACGGTATTGAGCTCGTGGACCGCCAACTCGCCTGCGCGCCCATTGAGTCGCCGGAGGGGAGGCGCTACTTTGGCGCGATGGTCTGCGCGGCCAACTACGCGTGGGCTAATCGGCAGGCGATAGCGCACTGGGTGCGCGAGGCGTTCGGGGACGTGCTCGGACTTCCGTTAGAGCGGCTCGGGATGAGTCAGGTCTACGACGTCGCCCATAACATTGCCAAGTTCGAGACGCACGCAGTCGGCGAGTCGTGCGTGAAGGTCTGCGTTCACCGCAAGGGAGCAACGCGCGCCTTCGGCCCGGCCAAACCCGGGTCGAGCCTGCAGTGCCACAACCAGACCGGCAGTCACGCCCTGCCGTCGCGCTACCGACATCTGGGCCAACCGGTCCTGATTCCTGGGGACATGGGCACTTGCTCTTACCTCTTGCTCGGGACCGAGAAAGCAGAGGCCGAGACGTTCGGCTCAGCCTGCCATGGCGCGGGACGGGTCTGGTCCCGCACCCGCGCGCTCAAGGAGACCGAACGCCGGAACATCGCCGCCGAGTTGCGGGCAAAGGGCATCATGGTGATGGCCGCGAGCCGCGAAGTCCTGCGCGAGGAAGTCCCGGACGCATACAAGGACGTAGACAAGGTAGTAGACGTCTGCGCCAAGGCCGGCATCTGCCGCAAAGTGGCAAGGATGAGACCGCTGGGGGTGGTCAAAGGATGAGCACGCAAGCCTCAATTACCAAGTCCCAATGACCAGTCAATCCCCAATGGCCGAATCCTTGATTCGTCATTTCCCAGTTTCGTCATTGATTGGTCATTGGCAACTGGGAATTGGTCATTAGTCCACGTGACCCTCGAAGAAAAGGTGGCGTCCGCGCCGGAGTCGCCTGGCGTCTACCTGCTCAAAGACGCCAAGGGCCGCGTGCTCTACGTGGGCAAGGCGCGAGTGCTGCGTGACCGGCTTCAGACCTACATTCAACCGAAGGACGACCCGCGCCTGCGCTCGCTCGTAAGCAAGGTCGCTGACCTCGAGACCGTCATCACCCGATCCGAGGTCGAGGCGCTGGTCCTCGAAGAGAATTTCATCAAGTTCAAGAAGCCGCGCTACAACGTGCGGCTGCGCGACGACAAGAAGTTCCCGTATCTCAAGATAACCGCCTCGGAGCTGTTCCCGCGCATCTTCGTTACCCGGAACCTGAAGGACGACGGCAGCGTCTTCTTCGGCCCGTACACCTCGGCCAAGGAGTTGAGGAGAGCCCTTAAGGCCGTGAAGCGCATCTTCCGGATGCGGACCTGCAAGTACCGACTGCCCGACGACAAGCCGGCGCGGCCGTGCCTTGACTTCGAGCTCAGCCGCTGCTCAGGTCCGTGCGCGGACAAGGTGACGAGGGAGCAGTACGCCGACCAGGTGAAAGACGTGGTGCGCTTCCTTTCCGGCCGTTCGGATGAGCTCATCGAGCAGGTCGAGCAGCGGATGTGGGCCGCTTCGAAGGCACAGGAATTCGAGACGGCGGCAGTGCTGCGCGACCAGTTGCTGGCTTTGCGCGACATCCAGAGGAATCAGCAGGCGGTGATGCCGGACAAGACCAGCCGCGACATCATCGGGCTCGCCCGCGGCGGGAAGACGGCGGTCGCCGCCCTTTTCCGAGTGCGCGAAGGCAAGATTGTCTCGCGCGAAGAATACCCGCTGACAGCCGGAGAGAACGCGCCGGATTCAGAGCTGCTCTCGGCCGTAGTGCGCTCGGTCCATACCCACACCCACGACATCCCCGAGGAAATAATCCTGCCCGCGCCGATTGAGGATGCGGTCGCGCTTGAGGGGCTATTTGCCGAAAAGCGCGGACGGAAGGTGAAGATACTCGTGCCGGAGCGCGGAGAGAAAGTACGGCTCGCGGAACTGGCGCGTGCGAACGCCGAGAAGGCTCTGGTAGAGCTCCGGCCCGAAGAGCGGGTGCCGGCCGGGAACCGCGAGTTGGCCGAGATTCTCGGCCTATCAGTGGTGCCGCGTCTAATCGAGGGCGTCGACATATCGAATACTCAGGGCACGAACGCAGTCGGCTCGATTGTCGTGTTCAGGGACGACAAGCCGACCAAGCAGCAGTACCGTCTGTTCAAGATTCGCACTGTGACGGGCTCGAATGACTTCGCGATGATGGAGGAGGTGCTCGCCCGGCGGGTGCGTGGGCTATTGGAGAAGAGCCGGCCGCTGCCCGACCTGGTGCTGGTGGATGGCGGCAAGGGACAGTTGTCTTCCGCGGTCAAGGCCTACGGCCAGTTCGACGCCGAGATACCGATCTTGGGGCTGGCCAAACGGACCGACACGCTCTATTACGACGACGGCCGCGAAATCACGATTCCGGTGACGTCGCCCGCGCTGAAGCTCTTGAAGCGCATCCGCGACGAGTCGCACCGCTTCGCCATCACCTTCCACCGCAAGCTCCGCGGCAAGAAGATGGTCGAATCGGAACTCGACGAGATTCGCGGCCTGGGGCCCGTGAGGAAGAGGGTTCTCATTCAGCACTTCGGGTCCCTGGACAAGGTACGACTCGCAAGCGTCGAGGAGATCGCGAAGGTCAAGGGCTTCGGCCCGGCCCTGGCGGTCAAGGTCCATGAAGCCTTGCGCGGGTAGTCTGGTTCTGCGAGGGAAGCGGCGTCAGTCCTTCAGCCTGTTCAGAATGTGCCGGGCCAGTGGCTCCTTGATCTCGCGGTGTCTCGGAACAGGCTGACACATGCCGGTTCGGGGATTCTGGAACCAGTCGTGCCGTCTGCCATGCCGGAGCAACACACAACCAGCTTTGAGGATTTGACGAACCAGGTCGGCCCGTTTCACGAGACCCGAAGGTCGGCCAGCTTCCTCACGCAGGGCATCTTTCCCAGCGTGACGTCGCTATGGATGTCCTTGAGATTCTCCTGTAGTTCTTTCAGCGATTCGCCCTGGGTCATGTAGTCCGGATACTCGGCCAGATAACCCAGCCACACGCCGTCTTCCTCCCAGTACACGTACTTGACCGTGCGTCCAACTTGTTTCTGACGCGAGTGGGTTGGCACGGCGCGCGCCATCTTCCGTGGGATTCTAGAGCTCACATTTGCCTCTAAGTCAGTATACCATCACCAACGTCACGGTCAAGGACGCGGAGCGGCTCGTGCCGCGCAGACATGCCGCACTTGTCCGTTTGTCGGCCCTTCGGCCCGGCACTGGCGGAGATTGTCCACGCCGGCCCCACACTCGTGCAGCGGGCCCATTGACAGGCATGGGCGCGGCGGCGTAATTCCGCGACCGGCAAAGGGATGCGCTGATGTCGAGAGCGACTTTCTTTCCTGGCGCGCGGCGGGGCGGCCCGTTGCTTCTGCTCGGGCTTGCTCTTACGTTGAGCTGCATGCACAGTCGGCCAGACTCGCCGGCCGCTCCGGTTGGGCCGAGCTTGGTCGAGGTGGACTCCGCCTACACCTACAGGACATTCACGTCCTCTCGCAGGGAGTACGGTTTGGTATGGGTCAGACTTGACTGGGGTGATGGCGACACATCTCCGTGGTGTGGACACGATGAGACCGTGGCATGTTCTCACTCGTGGAGGGAGGGTGGGGTCTTCGCGGTGCGAGCTCAGGCTCACGACCAGCGAACCGATCTCTCGGAGTGGTCAGCACCGTGCAGCGTGACTGCCGTCGTGCCACCATGTCCGTACAGGCTCGTCGATTCAGTCGAGATCATCGACGCGCCCCTAACCGACGCGCAAGTCACACCTAACGGCGAGTTTGTCTACGTCACCAATGATTGGTCCGGCGCGCTGTCGGTGGTGCGTACGTCGGGCCCGCAGCTTGTCGCCCAGATTCCATTCAACAGAGGCTGGGGTTCGGATGGGCGCGTGGTGTGCTCGCCCGGCAGCGAGTATGCGTATGCAACTTGGCACCACGCCGGCGGTGGCATCGCCTTTATCCGAACGGCGGACCAAGTTGTGGCGGATAGTATGACGCTGGAGGACAGGCTGAGGGGTCTCGCGATCCCTCCTGACGGGCAGCGGCTCTTCGTGGCCGTTGATGCTGACTCCTGTTTCATCGTTGTTGTCCATCTGCCCGACCATGTGATCGGTCGAGTAGAAACCATTTGTGCCCTTCTTGGGCGATAGGTTCCCCTCACAGAACCGAACGTGACCGATTGAGTCATTCGGCTCTTCAGGTTTGCATCCTCACAAGGACAGGATAACCGCG
>Ga0172366_10005036_pt1 | contig 10427 bp, 6 predicted proteins | sample LakKivSesite69cm_FD_114533 | JGI IMG/M metagenome (GOLD analysis project Ga0172366, IMG submission 114533) | Sediment microbial communities from Lake Kivu, Rwanda - Sediment site 69cm | ecosystem: Environmental > Aquatic > Freshwater > Lake > Sediment | place: Rwanda: Western Province, Lake Kivu...
GCCGACCACTTCCAGTCCTGCGCCACGTATAGGCAAATTTTAGTCGGCTTTTCTTTTTTCACGACGCGCAAAATCTTTCCTATATCCTCGACAACCGATGCGAGGTAGTTCTCTGCCAGCTCGACTTTTTTATCTCTAAGGTTCTCCTCGACCTTCGGCCATTCCGCGATGAATACGAAATCTTTTTTGCCCATCTGACACCAGAGCTCCTCACAAACATGCGGCATGAACGGTGCAAGCAGACGAACCCAAACATCGAGCACCCGCTTGAGCACGCGTGCGCACGCCTCCTCCCGCTCGACGCGCTTGAGGTACCACTTCAAGTCTTGCATGAGCAGGAAAAACGAGTGCTGGAGGGCCTTGCGCGTCTCAAACCTCTCGAGGGCCTCGGTAGCCACTCGAACGTGATCCTGCAGCCTGCTCAACATCCACCTGTCCGGCAAGGTAAGGCTCGGGCGTTCCGACGTGGGCATTGCGATGATCTCCTGGGCCTGCGCGTAGAAGCGTTCCAGATGGCGAAGCATCGCGTCGGCCTCGTTGGCGCGCCAGTCAAAATCCTGCCAAGGCTCCACCGTCGACATCAAGTACAGCCTGACGGCATCTGCACCGTATTTTTGAACTGCCTCGTTTATCGCCACGATGTTGCCCTTCGACGACGACATCTTTTGCCCCTCGAGCACGGCGATGCCAAACGAAACTATCCCCTTCGGCCAGAGTTTCTGCGGAAATATCATCGCATGGTGGAACACGAAAAACGTTAGGTGGTTGGGGATCAACTCGTTCGCGGACGTGCGATAGTTGAGCGGATACCAGTACTCGAACTCGCGCCGCATCCTCTGCAGCGTTTGCTCATCTATGCCCGTGGCTTTGGCGATGGCTGCCACATCACCCTTGCCCAAAAACGCGTAATCGAAGACTTCATCTGTGAGTTTGTTTGGTTCAATTGTTTTTATGATGTGAGAAATTGTGTAGTAGGCCATGTATATCGTCGAGTCGCTCAGCGATTCTATTATCCAGCTCGGGTCCCACGGCGCGGGCGTCCCCATGCTGCGCTGCCTTGTACATGGCCACTCGTGGAGCCAGTCGATGACGTGTTCGAACTGCGCCCTCGTCTCAGGCGGCACAAGATTCATCTGCGCGAGACACATGCGCGCCTTCTCCTTCCATGCTTCATCAGCGTAGTTCAAAAACCACTGATCTTTTACGAGCTTTACGCAACACTTTGCCCCACATCTGCATGTGACCGGTTTAGCTGAAAATTCGTACATCATCGCCGCTTCCCCGTCCATCATCATGTCGTCTCTGACCTGCGCCTTTGCCTCTGAAACCGGCATTCCGCCGTACTTCGGCACCCATTCACGCATGACGCCCTTCGCGAATTCATTTCGATAGACCTCGGCCGTGGCCTCCTCGAGCTTCGGATCGTTCTGAGCTTTGATCTTCATCCTTTGAACCACATCGATCGCTGGAAACTCGTCGAATCCTTTTACCTCAATGAGTGAAATAGACTCAAGTTTTTGCACAGCTGCTGGGTCGATGCCCCATTTCTTCAACTGCTCCGGCTTTTGCTGGAGCTCGCGCAACGCTATGTAGTCGTACGGCGCGTGGGCTGGGACGGAACCGACTACGCCAGTCGCATTGTCCGGGTCCACAAAATTCGCTGGCAGAATCAAAACTCGTTTGTGGGTGAGCGGCACTTCTATTTCTTTACCAATAAGCTCACTGATGGGGAACTTCTGAACTTCACCTATCTCGTGACCGTGCTCACGTAGCTTCTCGACGGCTTCCCTGCTCACAATCCACTTTTCATCGTCAACATCCGCGAGCACATACTCGACGTTGGGGTTCAACCACAGGTTTGTCACTCCAAAAACCGTCTCAGGTCTCAGCGTCGCGGCCGGCAACACATAGCCGCCGAGCCTGTACTTTAGCAAAGTGAACTCAACGATGTCCACACCCTCACCGTCGAGCAAATCGTGGTCCGTCACAGGATTCCTACACTGGGGACACCACTTGACGGGGTGCATTCCTTTGACGATGAGTCCGGCGTCCATCAGCTTATGATACTGCCACGTGACGAACTTGCTGTACTGTGGGTCGACGGTGGTGAACTCGCGGCGCCAGTCAATCGAGTAACCCAACCACTCCATGCCTTTCCTGTAGCTGAGATCGCTTGCCTTCGCCCAATAACTCGCGAAGTAGTGGGGGTCCTCAAGTTTTTTGAGTTCACCTTCCGATATGCCGTAGCGTTTGGTTAAAACATCAACAAACTGCTTCTCCCTGCGCTCCACGCGCTTCGCCGCCCCGACTATCGGGGTGCCCGTGAAGTGGTAGGCCATGGGAAAGAGGACACAGTAGCCTCGCATTCGTCTGTAGCGCGAGATTACGTCCGGCACAGTGTAAGTGCGACCGTGGCCTATGTGCATCGGGCCAGAAACGTACGGATAAGCTACTGTGATATAAAATTTGGGTTTTCCGCTGGGCGCTGCCTCGAAAAGCCTCGCCTCTCGCCATGCCTGCTGCCATTTCGCGTCTATTTCCTGCCAGTTGACCATAAAATCATCTATTCATTGATCGCCAGTTCGCAACTGTTGAGATTGCTCACAAATTTTCTTTGCCATTGCCAAGGCTTCTTCTAATTTATTAATCTTAGGACCGCCCCCCTGCCCGAACTCCGGCCTACCACCCCCACTTCCGCCAAGTACCCTCGCCGCCTCGGCAACGACTTCGCCACAATTTATGCCCAACTTTACCGCTTCTTCTCCAGCCATAACTACGATCGTGGGGGGATGTGCAAGGGTAGTGAACGCAACAACCATATTCGCATCTTCCTGCGTTAGGGCTCCGCCGATTTTGATGAGTTCATCCACGCTGGCATTCTCGATTGTCTCACTCACCACTCGAACGGCGCCAACCTGCTTCGCCTTCAACTTTAGTTCAGGCAAGCGTAGCTTAATGACCTGCTCCTTCACCCTCGCAAGTTCTTTATCCGCCACCTTCCACCGATCAAAGAGCTCCTTGGTCGCCTTCGCAAGCTGCTCGGGCTGTGCCCTAAGTATTTCAGCTGCTTTCTCCAGCTGCTCCTCCCGCTTCTGTATAATTTTAACCGCCGCCTCGCCAGCCGCAAATTCAAGGCGCTCGACGCCATCTTGGATTCGCTCTGTTCGAATAATTTTTATCGGGCCAACCTCGCCCGTGCGCGTGTAGTGGGTGCCAGCGCACGCCTGGGTGTTCCACTTTTCTACTTCTACCACCCTTATCTCATCACCTGGAACGACACCTCCTTGGTAGAGATCAAATCCGTATTTCTTTTCAGCAAGATTACGATCCATGAAAGAAGTTTTAACCGCACGGTTCTCCATCACCACGCGATTCGCCGACATCTCTATCTTTTGTAGTTCTTCCTCCGAGATGCGTTTGAAGTGCGAGATATCGAGGCGGGTTGACTCCACGCCCTTCTGCGCGCCCGCCTGCCAAATGTGATCGCCGAGCACCTTGCGGGCAGCCCCCAAGATGATGTGGGTAGACGTATGGTGGCGCATCAGCGCTTCCCGCCGCGACCAGTTCAACACGCCGCGAACCTTCTGTCCAACCTTGAAAACGTTTGGCTTTATCTTATGTACAACAACACCATCGACTTTTTGAACATCGAGCACATTCGCTTTGTCAGCTTTGCTCATCAAGGCGCCGACATCGCTCGGTTGTCCGCCACCCTCTGGATAAAAGGCCGTGCGATCCAGCACAACGTAACCGTCGAAGCTAGCCAAGACCTTCGCCTCGAATTCCCTAGCATAAGGTGATTCATAGAACAGTTGTTTGGTCTTCGGCGCGCGCTTGAGTTTATCCTTCGGGATGTCCAGAGTTGGGGCTGGCGCGCGCTTCGCTTGGCTATGCATGTTTGCGACTTGGATGTAAAAGTCATCAGGAACTTCGACACCCACGCCTAGCTTAGCCGCGACCTCCTTCACTATCTCCGGCGGCAGGCCGTGGCTATCGTAGAGCTCGATGAGTTTATCCTTCGGAAGCAACGCCTTGTGCTCCTGGCGAAGACCGGCCGCAACGCGCTCGACGAGTTGGCTTCCCCTCGAGAGGGTGTCGCGGTACCGCTCCTCTTCAAGCTCGATCACTTCCAAGATGTAACTTTCATGCTCCCGAAACTCTGGGAACTGAGCATAGAGATGCTCCAGCTCCAAAGCCATGAGTTCGCTGAGGGGCTTCTCAAGTTTTAATTCTCGCATCAACCTCAAAGTGCGGCGCAACACGAGCCGCGCGAGGTAGCCCTCCTTTACATTGCTCGGCGTTATCCTATCGCCAAACATGAACGCGAGACACCGCAGGTGATCAGCTATCGAATAGACGGCCTCGAGCGGAGCCATCATGCGATCCAGCTCATCGATGCTCAGGCCAACTCGAGCGGCCACCTTGCTCCTCAAAGTCACGAGGTCTCGGCCGGTCTCTATGTCCATCAAACCAGCCAGCTTTGAGTTTTCCTGCAGAACGTTTGTTGGAGGCTGCTCCAATCCCGCAATCTGCATCAACTTGGCTACGACATCTCCAAAAACTGCCTCGTAGGCCGACGTCGTCCCTTGAGATATCCATACGAGGCGCTCCATACCATAGCCCGTGTCGACGATGCTCAACGGGAGCGGCGCATACTCCCCATTTTCCTTCGCGTAACGCATGAAAACGAGCGTGGCGAGCTCCAACCCCCGCACGTTCACCTCGAAGTCCTCGCCCGCGTTTCCCCCGCCCTCCCAGAAATCCTGAATGTAGGAGATATCTTGCGCCGGAATGCCTAACTCTGTCAAAAATTCGTGGCAGAGTTCTACTGTTTTGTCGTTCCAGTAGACTTGTTTTTTTGCAGAGTTAAATGCGTGGTGACCTCCCATTAAAAATAGCGTGAAGTGCCTTCCCGAGCGCCCGACATTGTCAATATCATTCAGGCGAATACTTGGCTGGCTAATAACTAGTGGATTAGCTGGCGGTGGAACGTTACCAGAAGTTACCCAAGGTTGAAAATTATAAATTGAAGCTCCTGTAAGGAAAACGTCGTCACGCCAACGAGCGACCACTGGATATCGCTTGATTGCAGTGTGCCCGTGACGCTCAAAAAATTTTAGAAATGCTTTTTCCATCTGTTGTAGCGTGTAGCGCTTTTTCATCGCTGGCCTGCCTATGAAGGCGTATTCATCACAAGGCGTGTCACCGCAAGTCCTGCGATCCTGGTCGAGCGTTCGAAAGACGCGATCGCAGCTTATGCAACGCTTTGTATAAAAGCCCTGCTTCTTGAAGATAGCGGCTTCGTAGATGTCCTTCATCAGCTCGCCCAACCAAAATATCTGTGCGAGAGTTAAAAGTCTTCTCTAGCGCAGATGCTATCCGACTACGATGAAACGCAAAAGTTCTCCGACCATTTCTGTCTTTCCGGCGGATTGGAGTTAAGCATCTCAACCCACTTCTCGTCCGTTAGCCTGCCGTCCATCGGATGCGTGAACTCATAATAGGAGAAAACTGGGCCAGCACCCAAAATGATGCGCCCATCCAGAACTTTGCACGCTACGAGAATCAGGTCAACGTAACCGACGCCTTCCTCTAAAACCTTCCCCGTGTTGATGTCCGTGTGGACGTCAGCGATGACGGTGGTCTCCTTACCCTCGCTTTCTACGCCCTCGACTGTTTGAGCGGCACTCTCGCCAAAATTGCGTATGAACTCGTAATCGTCCTCTCCAAGCTCTTCGTTTTCCAGTTCCTTCCCCGCGATCCCCAGCAACCTGTTCAAAATGTTTTCGAGGTTTTGCAGCCGCACACTCGATGCTTGGCTCAGGGCGCCCAACTCAGTAAGCCCGGTTCTCGTCATCTTGGTCAGGGCAAGCATCCTGGCGTAGAACTCTGGTACCGGCTCCACGTAACCAGGCGGGCGAGGTGGCAGACCTGTCCCAGGCGTATAACTCTGTTTGGCGTACAGTATGGTGTCGTGCCTCAGTTCGGCCCATGAAGCCAGAGCGGTGTTCAGCTGTTTATCCTGCCACGCTTGGGTCTGCATAAAGGTTGGATGGTTCTCGCTATTTTCTACCAGCAGGGCCTTCAGGGTGTACAACCAAGACCAATACAGGTTTCTATTCCAATCGTTCTCGTTGAATGCGGCAAATTTTTCGCGCAGCTCGTTGAGCTTGTTGTCGTAATTTTCATACGCTGCGTCCCCCTCTTCTTGGAGTATTTCAAGGGCTCTTCCAGATCCAAGCACGGCCATCACATCCAAGCCACGGGGGAAGCACCTGTACGGCCCAGCCCCTGCCATGGCGAGCGTGAACGGTGTGCCGTTGCCCGTGAATTCCCCGACCGCCGGCGCTACCAGATTTTGAAACATGTAAGAGTCCGGCACGTACCTCTGCCCCATGAAGCGCATGCCCTTCGACTTATCGAGTACCTCGTTTAGCTTCTCCGGGGTGATCGGGGGCTCAATCCAAATCTCTCCAGTACCACCGTATATTTCGGGCGAACGCATCTTCGCTAGAACCACCTTGAGGCTCAGCATATTGTTATCATTGCTCAGCTCTCGCGCATCGAACGTCTCTCCGAATACCTCTCTGATGGCATCTTTGTACTCATAGGGTGTGAGATCGTCCGCAACTCCAACGAAGAAACTTGTGACTGCATATATCCTCCCCCAGAGGTCTCCGACACTCGCGTTATCCGCTCGTATCCTATCCATCGAGCTCGCTATCAGCGCGGATTGCATGGTTTGAATTATGGCATCTTCTTCGCTTACTAGGGCATCGAACGGGGGATTTTGTCCCCCTTTCAGCAAGAAAGCCATGCGCCCGTACCACATCATCGCCTTGAAATACCTCTTCAGCACTTCGCTTCGCGTGTAATGCCCACGCGGAACGTATTGGGAGTAATCCTCGCTGTATTTGAATATCGGGCTATCAGCGAAGCCCGAGTGCTGTTCTATGAGCTGCAACTCAGCAGCGACTTCACTCGCGATAATGGTTGGGATGTTAGCACCGGGGTCAAGCAGACTCAATCCAACAGCGAAGTACGCTACATTTTTCCTCGCCGCCTCTTTCAAATCACCGTCTAAGGAATCGTGCTTGCTTATAGAGTCGTCGAGCATCGCCTTGCTCATCGCTTTTATTTTGCCAAAAAATTCATTCTCTTCGATCTCCTTGAGTGTCTCATTGAACTGGATGTGGTAGAGGTGAAGCAGACTGTCGCTTGTAACGAATATTGGGATATCACGATTTTTGAGGTCCTTGTACACTTCGACCATGTCGTTCTCATGTCCTAGGGGAATAGCGACAAAACCGTTTCCGCGTAACACGCTAACTTGTCGCTCACTTAGAGGAAACTCAGATTGCACTTCGTTAAAGTTAGTTACCGTTGCTAGATCTAAAGGTAGGGCATACTGGGGCGCACGCGGCTCTACCGAAACCTCCACGCGCTCGTAGAATGAGGCCAGCACTGTTTTTGGGTTGAATGCTGATGGAGTTACGGTTTCTATAATCTGTGGGTTAAGTTTTTGCAATACCCACACTGTGGCCGCTACGATGATCCCGACCACGAGGATTAACGAGAGGAACTGAATTTCGCTTTTTTTCATTGCGTTCCCAGAAACGTCTTTAACGCGAGGAGATTTAAATTTTGGTTCATTTTTGAAACTTATCGCTAGTGCCTACGAAGCTCTCACATGGCAGCCACACGCGCGTCGCTTTCAGTATTTCATAATGTCACTATGAAATACAAAAACTGTAATCGGCGCAGCACCAAGCTGTGTGATAGACTAAACTATCAATTGTTATTTTGGCCAGCTAACCGCAAACCAAGCTTAGCCGAACAACGCGCTCAGCCCGGATAACGCCTCTTCCTCTTTCTTCTCCTCCTTAGCTTCCTTCTTTTCCTCGGCCTTTGGCGCCGCCGGAGCTGCTGCTGGGGCTGCTACCGCCGCGGGCACTGCCGCGCTCTTTATCGCCTCGTCGATGTTGACGCCTTCGAGCGCAGCCACCAAAGCCTTCGCTCGTGCCTCATCGACCTGCGTGCCAGCAGCCTTCAGAACATTCATTAGCCCCGCTTCATCTACCTTCTTGCCTGCGGCATGCAACATCATGGCCGCGTAGACGTATTCCATTCACATACCTCCTTCAACCAAATAACGCACCTAATCCTGCCATCTCCTCTTCTTTTTTCTCCTCTTTTGGCTTTTCCTCAGCGGGCTTTTTCTCCTCGGCTGGCTTTTCAGCCTTCTCCGCTGGAGGTGCGGCTGTGAGAATCTTCTTCAATTCTTCGCCGAGCGCCTTCTCATCCTTCGCGAGGAGAGCGCCAGCCAAGCCCAACATCTCCGCATTCGCCTTCGCCAACAAAGTGGGCATGACATCAGCGATCGGCAGCCAAGCGTTGAGAGCCAAATTGCGGGCCGCCGCGCTCGCCTTTGAAATCATCACGCCTATCGTAACTTTTGTTGGATAGTTGATGGTCACCGCCAAATTGACTGCGCCGACGCATGCCACTTGAAGTTGAGCAATGACTTGTTTTTCGTCGACCATGAGCACTTGAGCTGGGAATATCATGCCCGCTTCGTATGCAGCGTGAAGCTTCAGGCCGAGATCCATCGGCTGGATTCCAAATTTAGATATCGCGTCCACTATCTCCTTGGTTATGACATCACCCTGCTTCAGGATGTGACAGTCCTCGAGGATCACGACCTTGCCTGCTTGGATGCGAGCTTTGATGCCCGCACGCTGCAATTCCCCAACAACTGGTCCTGGAGCGAAATCCGTCTCGCCCCCAGGTATGACAATATCTTTAGGAGACTTTACACCCGGCTTGGCGGGAGCGCTCGTCTTGCTGGACTCCAAAATCTTCGTCAGCCTGAACGGGTTCATCTGGGTGAAGATGAGCGCGGATTGGCCGCGAAGATACTTTACAAGTTCCTTCAACTTCGGGTCTTTTTTCTCGGCTGCCTTTTCGATCGCAATCGTCATTATAGTATTTTTAGCTACCCTTATCTCCGCCTGCCCGCGCAACTTTCGCCTCATCTGCTGAAATTGCGCAGCCGGTAAATCTGTGATGTCCAGAACACCTACCACTGGATAGCGCTCAAGCATCTCGGTCAGTTCGCTCACAACTTCCTTCTTCCATGAAGGTATTTCTGCAGCCTTCGCGATCATCGCCATATTCACACCTCAATTTTTGCCGGCTTGCCCATCGTGGCCTTTACTTGAACCGAAGCTATCTGCCGAAATATCGCCTCGAACTTGTGCTCTAACGCATCCAACACTGCTTGAATGTTATCCGCCAACTGTTCGTTCGTCATGCTCTCCACGCCAACAATGACATTTATCACAGGCTGGTCGCGCATCCTGACCCTCACCGTCTTCTTATACCTTTCTATGATGGGCTTCGGATCTACAGTCGGCGGTACCGGCCGCGGCATCTTTCCACGCGGGCTGAGAATCGGACCTAATGCTTTCCCTATCAGCGGCATGAGATCAGACTGAGACACAAATGAATCGTATGAATCGGACACTTCCTTCGCGCGCTTGCGGTCCTTCTGGAGTGCTTCGACATCTTCCCGATCGAGCACGAGGTCAGCACCAGCATCTCTAGCTTTCCTCGCTAGTTCTCCCCCAGCGAAGAAAACTACCTTCTGCGTTCTGCCTATGCCATGCGGCAATACCACTTCCTCGTTTATACGGCTCTCCGCCTTCTTGAGGTCGAGTCCCTTGAACGCTATCGATAAATCGAAACTCTGGGTGAACTTGCGCTTTTCACCCTGCCTCGCCTGCTCCAACGCCTTGATAACATTTCCTCGAGAAATTGGCACTCCATCACCTCAATTCTTCATCGTGCTTTCCTTCATCGATCTCGCGCTGCACCTCTCGCGCATCCTTGCCGTCTACCGTGACGCCCATGCTGACGCACGTCCCAAGTATCTCCTTAACTCCCGTCTTGGTGCTCCTCGCCAAACTCGTGCCAATCTTCAACTTCGCGAGCTCAACTGCTTGCGCAAAAGTCAAATTCCCGACCACTTCTTTACCGGCGGTCTTTGCCCCCTTCTCTATGCCGAGCTGCTTCCTTACCATAGCTGCTGTCGGAGGAGAGCCAACCTCGACTTCGAATTGCTTGGTCTTTTTATCGGCGATTATTTTGACAGGAACTTTTATTCCGGCGAAGGCCCCCGTCTTCTCATTTATCTTCGCAACCACCTGAGCGACGTTAAGACCAAGAGGCCCGAGGGCTGGACCTATGGGTGGACCGGGAGTCGCCTTGCCCCCCTCAACTAGAACTTTGACGGTGGACTTCACGTTTAAGCCTCCATCGAGAAACTCTCAAGCTCTCTCAAAAATAGGGTAGGTGCGCATAAAAACGCTATGGGTTCAAACCAGACGATGCACTACTCTACGACTTCTAGCTTGCCATAGATGCCA
>Ga0172366_10005037_pt1 | contig 10426 bp, 7 predicted proteins | sample LakKivSesite69cm_FD_114533 | JGI IMG/M metagenome (GOLD analysis project Ga0172366, IMG submission 114533) | Sediment microbial communities from Lake Kivu, Rwanda - Sediment site 69cm | ecosystem: Environmental > Aquatic > Freshwater > Lake > Sediment | place: Rwanda: Western Province, Lake Kivu...
ATACTTCTTATCCCCCGTTCTGTGCCAGGTCATCAGCAGTCCCATCGTGGCAACGCCGGTCAGCCAGGATTCAGAGCGCCATGTAGTAGTAAGTTCCTTTGCAGAGACCGCACCGACGAATCTCCCCCTGTTGGCATCATAATCTTCAGCATTCTGATTGGCAACCATCCAGTCTGCCACACGAATGGCGGCATCATGAGACAATCGCCGCAACTGGTCATCCAATTCATAAGCCATAACTATTACCTCACGTGCAGAATCGAGAAAATAGAAAAACCGAGAACAAAATCTCTAACAATTTATTTCGCAATGCGTTACGCCCCTTCAAGAAAAATTTGCGGGTCTAGCACTATCTTTCGCCTGTTTCATCCGGCAACTGGGGCTTATGCTTGAGCCATGAGGGATGCGTCAGCCCATATTTCCTGACACGGCTGTTCATCTGGTCAACAGAGAAGCCGAGAAGTCCGGCGGCAACCTTCTGATTCCAGCCACTGCGCTCCAACGCCTGCCGCACCATGTCTTCCTCCAGCTTGTCCATCTTCACGCCCTGCGGGGGCAGTATAATTGTCCCGCCCCTTCCGGGTTCCAGCACAAGACCGCACGATACAAGGTCTGCTGACTTTATCTCATCCCCGTGAATCCTGATTACAAGGCGTTCCATGATATTCCGCAGTTCGCGCACATTGCCGAGCCAGGGATGAGCCATCAGGCGCTCCAGCGCCCTTGCATCAAGGCGCGTGGGTGACTTGTTATACCGTCTGCAGAAAAGTGTGATATAATAGCGGGCAAGCGGTTCAATATCCTCCCGCCTCTCACGGAGGGGGGGAACCACAATGGGATAAATATTCACGCGATAATACAGGTCTTCACGGAAGTGACCCGCACGCATTTCCTGAAAAAGGTCTTTATTTGTGGCAAAGAGAAATCGGCAATTAATCTTAATCTCCCGCGTCCCGCCAAGACGGGTAAATGAACGGTTCTCTATCACCTTCAGAATCTTCCCCTGCGAGGCATGGGACAGTTCTGAAATCTCATCAAAAAAGAGTGAACCACCAACCGCCAGCTCAAACTTCCCCTTCCTCATCGCTGTTGCGCCCGTAAAGGCACCCATCTCATGCCCGAAAAGCTCGGACTGTATCAGGTTATCGTCCGGCATGGCGGCACAGTTGACATCAACGAAAGGTCCTGCATTATGACCGCGCAAACGATGCAAAGCACGCGCAACAAGCTCCTTCCCAACGCCCGTCTCACCCAATAAAAGCACCGAAACACCCTGCGGCGCAAGCTCCGCAATCTCCGACTTTATCTTCTTGATCGCCTCGCTCACGCCGATGAATTCGCTGAACTCATCAGCCTGTGCAAGCTGGGCTCTGAGATAGAGGTTTTCATTAACAAGTCTGCTCTGCTCCAGAACCTTTTTTAACCGGAGGACTATCTCCGGTCGGTCAGACTCCTTCGTGATGTAATCCGCCGCGCCAAGCTTCATGGAGCCAACCGCCGTGTCCACAGAATTGATAGAGGTAAGAACCACTATCGGAACTTCGGGGTCGATGCCCTGACGTCCGCCCTTCCTGATAATCTCAATCAACTCCAGACCATTCATATCCGGCATCTTCACATCAGTAATGACGAGGTCAAAGGAGGTGCGTGCAAGGGAATCGAGGGCGGCTTTCCCGCCAAGGGCAACATCAACTGCAAAATCATCCACCTCAAGATTCTTCTTCAGCCGCAAGGCATACGCCTCATCATCCTCAACAAGGAGTATGGATGGTTTATCTTTCATAATTTCATAACTCTCCGTGTCCTCTGTGCCTCTTTGGTGAATCCCATATTTCTTAAAATTCCTATCCTTTTCAACTCTTCCCCAATATGACTTCCATCTTTTCCGGAACGGGCAGGGTGATGATGAATTTTGTCCCCTTGCCCACGGTGCTCTCCACGTGAATCTCGCCCTTCATATCATCCACAATGTTCTTTGAGATGTAAAGCCCGAGCCCCGTTCCCTCATCCCCCAGTGAGCTCGCACTCCTCATGGTGAAAAATGGCGTGAAGAGGCGCGGAATCACATCATGCGGTATGCCCGGTCCCGTATCTTTTATCTCAATCTGGATTGAGCCGGCTTCCTGCCCCGTCCTCAATAAAAGTTCCCCCTTTCCACCCATTGCCTGATAGGCATTCAGGATGATGTTGGAAAAAAGCTGAATCATTTTGCTCGGATGGGCGAAAAGGAGGGGAAGATTTTTCGCAAGGTCAAACTTTACCTCAACACTGCCGCGCTCATAACGCACAAGACGGCATGAACGCTCAAGGATGTCATTCACACTCAGAAATTCCTCCCCGCCCTCGCTCGCCTTGACAAACCGCTCTAACCCCAAATCATGCAGGATGCCGAAAAACAGGTCGACCTGCTCCCGTATGCCGAGGGCAATCCCCCGCACCTCTTCCGGTGAGGTCAGTTTCTCCAGCTCCTGAGATTCCTGCTTGATGTTCAAAACCGGCTTCTTAATGTCATGAAGAATATTGGCGCTCACCTGACCCGCTAACGCCAGCCGCTCCAAACGAATCATCTCCCGCCGCTTCTCTTCAAGCTCAATCGTCGTGGCGGTGATTACCTGCTCCTGGGCATGCACCCGGCTGAAAAGCGAAACTAAGGTAAGCAGAAGAAAGAGTGCAAAGGTAACAGCCACGGCACGGACACTCAGGATGATATTGTTATTGGGAACGATATACAGATAGCCGAGGATTTCACCCCCCTCGGAGAGGGGCTCGCGAATCAGGCGCGAAAGATTGGGTCTCCTGTTATCCGGTAAAAGGTAATAGTAAAAAGGAATGATGACATGCTCCCCACGTCCTGCTATAACCTTGGTGATGTAAATGTCTTTGATAAAGGGGTTTTTCAGAATGGAGGAGACGAGGGATTCAATTTCTGAAAAGGAAATATGGATGTCATCATTCGTCTTCAGGATGCGCTCCCTGCCCAGAAGGTCGCGGGCGTTTTCAAAGGCGGCGCGACGGTCAGAGACAACCCGACGCTCCAAATATAGTAACACCGCCAGTCCCAATATCAGAATAAGCGCCGTCAGACCGTAAAGCCATGCGTTTTTACGACTCACGTATAATCTCTTGATTTTATCAAACATGACAACCTCACTGATATGACAGAGAAGTTTCTGTAGTCAAGTCAACAAAGGGGAAATCGCCGAATTTGAGTGCATACCATGATTATTTGTATTTACTGTCTGTGATAATCTTTGTAAACTGTGGATTGTATCTATTTCTACTCCATCATCAATAGAAAGGCCGGGAATGACCTCAACCATCCCCGGCCTGTTAGTTTCCCTTCTTGACTTGTTATGTCATGTTCTATATGTCATCGCGCATATTCAACAGTGCGCGTCTCGCGCAACACGGTTACTTTAATCTGACCCGGATACTCCAGTTCACCTTCAATCTTTTTCGTTATATCACGAGCCAGTTTTACACATTCCAGGTCGCTTATTTTATCAGGCTCAACCATGATGCGAATCTCCCTTCCAGCCTGGATGGCATAAGATTTTTCGACGCCTTCAAATGAGGAGGCAATCTCCTCTAACTTTTCCAACCGCTTGATGTATGATTCAAGGGTTTCCCGTCTGGCGCCCGGACGGGCTGCGCTGATGGCGTCAGCCGCCTGAACAAGCACGGCGATGATTGTCTTCATCTCTACTTCCTGATGATGGGCTGCAATGGCGTGCACAATCGCCGGTGACTCATTGTATTTCTTCGCAAGTTCAGCCCCTATCATCGCGTGCGTCCCCTCCATCTCGTATGAAACTGCCTTGCCGATGTCATGGAGGAGTCCAGCCCGCTTTGCTAACTGCTCATCAACGCGGAGTTCCGATGCCATAACCTGACACAGATTCGCAACCTCAATCACATGCTGTAGCACATTCTGACCATAACTGGTGCGGTATTTCAAACGTCCGAGGAGTTTGATAAGCTCCGGATGGATGTTGTGAACTCCGGCATCAAAGGCAATCCTTTCGCCAACCTCCGTAAGCTGCTCTAAGAGCGCCTTCTCCGTCTTCTCCACAATCTCCTCCACCCTCGCCGGGTGGATGCGTCCGTCGGAGATAAGCTTCTGGAGTGTCAGACGCGCCACCTCTCGCCGTAATGGGTCAAAACATGAGAGAACAACCGCCTCGGGAGTGTCATCCACAATGATGTTACAGCCGGTGGCTGCCTCAAGGGCGCGTATGTTGCGTCCTTCTCGTCCGATGATGCGTCCCTTCATCTCCTCGTTGGGGAGGTTGACCACTGAGACCGTTGATTCACTCACCTGGTCTGTAGAACAACGTTGGATGGCAAGGGTGATTATCTGCCGCGCCTTCTTTTCCGCCAGGTCCTTCGTCTCATTCTCCACACGGCGAATCAGGAGGGCGGCATCCTGCCGAACCTCACTCTCAATGGCATCCATGAGGTTCTGCCTCGCCTGCTCCGCCGTCATGCCGGAGATTTCCTCATATTTCCTTATCTCGGTCTTTTTTACCTCCTCAACCTCCTTGAGACGCGCATCAAGGTCCCTCAACTTCCCTTCTATCTGTTGCTCCTTGTTGACGAGTCCACGGTCGCGTTTCTCAAGAAGTTCGAACTTGTTGTCCAGCATCTCCTCGCGCCGCTGAACCTTCTTCTCCATCCGGTCAAGGTCAATCCTCCGGCGCGCAATCTCCTTTTCAAGAGCCCTTTTGCTTCGGAATAACTGCTCCTTGGATTCGATTGCAGCCGCTTTGAGATTCGCCTGCGCCTCCGTCTCTGCCCTCGCCAGAATCTGCTTGGCTTTTTCAGATGCTGTTCTCAGGTTATGTTGCGATGCTTTTTTGAACCAGACATAACCGCCAAGAATTCCCACGGACAGCGCTACAAGCGCCGTCCCAAGAATACTGGCGAACATAAAAAATGTTTAACCTCCTTTACTACAAATCAATATTTAGCTTCCTCAAATCTCATATAATTATTTAAATTTTTTTAATACACTTCCATCCTATCTCAAGTCAAGATTAAAAAGCCCCAATTTTTCATACAAAACGGACTCCATACTTCAGCGTGAATCATTTCTTGATTCCGTCTGAGGAAAAACATAACACTCTATTCGTTTTCTACCCAGTCCATATTTGAAAAAGAGATGGTAGTAAAATGAACAAAAAAAAGGTGATGAGAATTGTTCTGGTGAGCGTCGGCGCCATCATCGCCATCGCCATTGTGGCGGTTTTAATCATTTTTGCAAATCTTAACTCCATCGCGCGCAAGGGTATCGTTGAGGTCATGTCCTATGTCTTGAAGGTGGACGTCACGCTGAAAAAAGCTGACATCAAACCGTTCAGCGGCAAGGCATTCCTTGAGGGGCTTGTGATTGGTAACCCCGAAGGTTATAAAACAAAAGAGGCGTTTTCCGTGGAGCGCATTGAGGTTGCGCTGAACATCAAATCATTCCGCACGGATGAGCCCACTGTCTCGCTTATTTCTTTGAATAATCCGCGCATCACCCTGGAGCAGGGATTCCCCGGTTCAAATCTGACGAAGCTGATTGAAAATGCGGAAAGACTCCAGTCGAAAGAGGAGAAAGCCCCGCCCAAGGCTTCAGAGAAAAAAATCAAGGTTGATAAAATCATCGTCGAGGGAGCAATGGTTTCTGTCTCAGCACCGGTCCTTGCGGGAAAATCTTTGACCATTCCCCTCCCGCGCATTGAGATGAACGATTTCGGCGGTAAAAAGAAATCCATGACCATCGCCGAGTCCATCAAGGAGTTCTTCAGTCAGATCATCAGGTCGATTGCTTCCGCCGGAAGCGGGATTTTGCCCGATGATATCCTCAAAACGCTGAACAGTTCCATCAAGGGAGCCGCTAATGCCGTTTCCAAAGGTGCAGGCTCAGCCGCAGAGCAGATTGGTAAAGGCGGCAAAGCCGTTATGGAAGGCGTTGACGATGCCGCTAAGGACATCAAGGGAATCTTCAAGAAAGATAAGAAAAATTAATGCCCCTCCGCCAGAATTGAATACATTTCATTACCGGCGTTTCGCACCCCTGTCCTCCACGAACGTCTTTCTAACCTTACGAACAGCAGTGGGACCAGAAACAAGTATCAACAGCGGGTTGGTCATGATTCGCACCAATCCATTACCGATGACCTGAAACATGAATATCATTCCCCGGCGATGCGTGTCGGGTACCTTCCTGAGGGCAAAAACGCAACACGCCCGCATGATTGCCGAGAGGACAAACGTAACGTGGTAATTAACATAGGTCATCCCGAAAATCTCCACGTGCATGGATACGAGACTCTGTGCTATAATCCCGCCTGCAATGGCACCAACGCCAAGGGCAAGCCCCGAAATTGAGGCAAGAACGGCGAGAAAATAGGCGCGGTTCTCCTTCGGCAATAAACGGAACGGCAGATTGAATATGGCAATGTTGAATCCGCTCCATACCAGCCCATTCATCACCGCCTCAAACCATAAAACCGTCAAATCCTCCGCTGTGATGAAAAGCCAGAAGATTGGAATTGCGGAAATCATGGCGGAGCAGAAAATGACAACCGTCAGGGTGCCTGCTCTATCAATCACAGGTCCCCAGATGAAGCGCGTCATGAAAAAACTGAAAAAGGTGGTAATCAGGGTATAGAAAAATATTGATGTGAATGACATCTTCAGATTGACAATCATGTGGGGCGTCCAGAAGGAAGTGGCAACGCCGACTGCGGCGTTCCAGAGGGCAAGGGCTAATAAAAGCTGCCGGATGGCGGGGAGGGCGAAACTTTTTCTAAGTATCTCTCTCAAGGAGGGAATGGGCGCCGGTCTGTACGGCGGTTCCCACTGGTTTTTGAAAACAAATATGCTCTTCAATCCAAAAAAGGCGGCAACGCCCAGACATAACATCAGATATGCCGCACGCCCGTCTTCGCCAAAACCCTCGCGTATCCGTGAGAAAATGAAGTCCGCACCCAGCGCCACTATTATGAGAACACCATTCCTGAAGGATATCACGCGTCCTCGCAACTGGTCTGGTATCAAATCACTTATCCAGCTGAGCCATGTGTTACCGCCTATCTGCCCCATTATGTTGCTCACTGCTAAAAGAAGGATTAAGAGCCAGAGCTTTTGACTCCTCTCTATGGGAAGAGCGATGAGGATGAGAATTAACCAGAAAATCTCCCGCGTCACGAACGCTGTGGGAATCATGACACGTTTGCGGGAACCAATGCGGCTCACCATGTATGCTCCAAGGAGCTGGGATGATGCAGCAAGGAATGGCAGGGCGTTCATAAGTCCAAGATGAAAGGCGGTGGCACCAAAAAGGAGTGCTAAGTCAACCAAAAACTTCCCGCCTGTCAGGGTGAGCCATATCTGTGAATAAATCCCCTCCTCAAGAGTGCAGGCAATGCCCCGGCGTCGTTTTTCCGCCACGGGCGCCTTTGAGGTCGGCGGACGAACAAATCCAAAAACCAACCTTCTTGCATTTTTTGACAGGTAACTCTGGTATGTTGCCATTGAAATAAAATATATTGAAAAAAAAGATGATTCCCCACAAATATTAACCAATGCTTAGTTAAAACCCTGAAAACAGTTTGGTCAAGTTAATTGCCAGCTGGGACATTAATTCCATGAACGGATATGAAAGAATCCTGAAGTCGTTTCGTCAGGAGACCACTGACCGCATCCCCATTTTTGAGCAGTCCGTCTCCGGCTCCGTCGTCACAGAAATCCTTGGGAGACCCGCACTCGGATTCGCAACCGACCTCCACTTCGATGAGGCGCAAGCCCTCTACCTCGGCACGAGCGCTCATCAGGATTTCATCGGAAAATTGAAGGAGGATTACAGCGCCTTTGTCGATGCAATTGACATGGACATGGTATCCGTCCCGTGGCTCCTCTGGGAAAAACCGGCTCAGCGCCTCGATGAATTTTCCTTCCTATACAAAACCGAAGATGGTGAATGTATCCGCACCTATTACCCGCAATCGCGCACATTCAATGCCTCAACGGGCGGTTCGGAAATGTCCTCCAAGGTGGATGTAAGACGCTTCATCAAAAATTTCGGAAAAAAAAGGTCGGGCGGAGGCATCCTGCCTGAAGGATACTGGGATTTCCTCCGCTGGCTCATTGACGCCTTCGGACAAAAGCGGTGTGTGGCAGGGGCAAGCTATTACGGCATACCGCTGAGCGGTGAATGGCTCATCTTACTCCTCGAAGACCCTGGACTCGTTCGGGATTATCTTGACATCCTGACGGCGCGTGAGATGTGCGTGGCGCACCTGCAGGCAGAACTCGGCATCCGCGTAATAAACGGCGGCGGCGACCTCGCTTCAAAAAGCGGTCCGGTCTATTCCCCATCCATCTTCAGGGATTTGTTCCTGCCCGGATTGAAACGAATCATATCATATTACCATTCACTCGGCGCATTCTACATTTACAGGACGGATGGCAATATCTGGCAACTGGCTGAGATTCTCCTTTCCGAATCGGGAACGGACGCCTATGGCGAGATTGACATAGATGCGGGAATGGACCTTGTGGAACTACGCCGGCGGTTCCCGCGTCTCGTCCTGTGGGGAGGTCTTTCCTGCGGCTTGCTTCTGCTCAAGGGCACTGATGAACAGATTGTCTCAGAGACGCGGCGTCTGCGGGATGCCCTTGCCCCAGCCGGCGGCTGGATTTTCGGCTCCTCCAACACACTCCTGCCGGGGACAAACGTCAGTGGTTATCTTGCGGCGCTTAAAGAGTTAAGAATATAAGCACATCTGCTAAACACAGCAATCATTCCTCAACATCCGGCTCAATATGTATGCAGTCGGATACAGGACACAATGCCGCACAAAGTCCACATCCCACGCATTTCTCGCGGTCAACGTGCGGTCGCCTCTTCTTATCCATCTCAATCGCCATGTGACCACCGTCGCGGCACGCCACATAACACAAACCGCACCTGATGCACTTCTTTAAGTCTATCACCGAAAGCCCCTTGAAAATGCCGGGAAGCCTGTCATGCGTGGTGATGAATCTCAGCGAATAGCCGATGAAATCCTCCACCTTTTCAAAATTATGCCTCTCCATGAAAAATGAAAGTCCATCTTTCAGATGGTCAATAATGCGAAACCCTTCCTTCATGACTGCCGTGCATAACTGTACGTTCCGCGCCCCCACGAGGAGAAATTCAACGGCATCCTGCCATGTGGAGGCGCCGCCCGTGCCGGTAATCTGCATGCCCGTGTGGCGGGCAATCTCGGCAATGACGCGAAGCGTTATCGGCTTGATGGCGGGACCGGAAAGTCCGCTGTAGCTCGTCATCCCGCCCACATCGGGAATCGGGCGAAGCGTTTCAAGATTGATACCCATGAGTGAGGGGATGGTGTTAGAGGCGCAGACGGCGTCGCCTCCCCCCGCCTTCACCGCTGATGCGGCTTCGACAATATCCGCAACCTGAGGCGTTAGTTTAATAACCACAGGACATCTCTTCGCCGCACCTTTTATCCATCCGGTGACCTCCTTCACCAGTGGTATGTCCTGCCCCAGCATGGCTCCGGGCTTGGAGCCAAGTGTCCCCTGCGGACAACTGAAACTGCACTCGATGGCGTCCGCCCCTGCCTCCTCCATCATCCCCACAAGTTTTTCCCAGTCAGCACGGCATGAGCCCATAATGCTTCCGATAGCGACCTTTTCGGGAAATTCCTTTTTCAGGATGGCGATGCGCTCGCAGACCTCGTCCGCATGATGCTCACTGATGAGGTCAATATTGCCCATGGCGAAAAGGCGACGTCCCTCATGCGTGACCCCCGTGAGCATGGGATATTTGAGCGGAACAGGCGTCCCCGGAACGGATGTGGTTTTCATCACAGCGCCCGCCCAGCCGGCATCGTATCCGCGGCGGAGCATCTCAAGATTATCCGTGGCCGGCGCGGCGGCTAAAACAAAGGGGTTCTCAAACGTTATACCACAAAAGGTGGTTCGCATGTCCGCCATCGTCATCTCTCCTCAAGGTCAATGAAATTCTTGAGTATTTTCAGCCCGACTGACTGGCTTTTTTCCGGGTGAAATTGCGTCCCGAAGAGGTTTCCACGGCAGATGGCGGAGGCAAATTCAACGGCATAATCCGTTGTGGTGGCAACATCCTCCGCACAATCAGGAACCGCATAATAGGAATGCACAAAATAAAAATAAGCCCCGTCCTCCACGCCCCTGAAAATCGGCGTCTGCCGCCGGATGCAAATCTGATTCCACCCCATGTGCGGCACTTTCAAACCGGTGACAAACCTCTTCACCTCGCCCGGAAGTATGGAAAGCCCGCCGATGCCCGGAGACTCCTCACTCCTGTCAAACAGAACCTGCATCCCGAGACAAATGCCAAGGAACGGTTTTTGTGACGCCACCGCTCGCCGGAGCGGCTCCACAAGTC
>Ga0172366_10005040_pt1 | contig 10425 bp, 10 predicted proteins | sample LakKivSesite69cm_FD_114533 | JGI IMG/M metagenome (GOLD analysis project Ga0172366, IMG submission 114533) | Sediment microbial communities from Lake Kivu, Rwanda - Sediment site 69cm | ecosystem: Environmental > Aquatic > Freshwater > Lake > Sediment | place: Rwanda: Western Province, Lake...
AAAGCCCAGGTCGAGTCGGCCCAGGCTGCTCTGGCTGTGCTGGAAGCGCAGTCGCAAAAGTACGTCCTGGTCGCCCCGCTGGATGCCATAGTCTTGAGTCGTACGATTGAGCCGGGCGAGACAGCCTTGCCCGGCACACCGCTGCTGGTGCTGGGAGACCTGGAGAACCTGCGCGTCGAAACCACCGATCTCAGTGAGCGTGATGTGCCCGAGATCGAGATGGGTCAGCCCGCCACAGTCTTCATCAAGGCACTGAACCAAAGTGTGACGGGGCGCGTGAGCCAAATCTCGCCTCTGGCCAGCACCCTCGGCGGAGATGTCGTCTACAAGATAACCGTTGATCTCGATACGCAACCCTCCGGTCTGCGTGCGGGCATGAGCGTCGAGGTACAGTTCGGAACGTGATCACCCTCATTTCGTCAGGCGAATCCCTCGAACCTACTTGCATAGCGAGGCAGAACCCACTATAATACCAACCAGTTGCATACTTGCTTCTCCGACCCATTCGCTCCTAAGAGCAGCCTTTCGTTGGCTTGCTTATGGACGCTGGGCGATAGGGTATGGCTGGAGACGGCCATGCCTGCCGTATTTGCAAAGGAGGAGTCGCTGGCGGGAGCTTGTGAGTACAGGCTGGCGCCTTCTTTGTTGTGCAAGAGAGGAAGCGCCAGCCTTTTTATTTGATCCGGCGTTGCCTGAGTGCCAGCCTCTTCTAGTTGGGAGAGTATGCTATATGACTGACGAGGTTGAGGGTGTCATCCTGGCGGCAGGGCTATCTAGGCGGAGCGGACGCTACAAGATGACTCTGCCCCTGGGCGACAAGACCGTGATCGAAAGAAGCCTCGAGGGCATGTACGATCTCGTATCGCGGATCATCGTGGTCGTGGGTTGGCAAGCTGAAGCGCTACAGAGGCTGCTGGCCCCCTATGCCAAGGTTGAGTGCGTGCTGAACGAGGCCTATGCGGAAGGGATGTTCAGCTCGGTCAAGACAGGCATCGCCCGCGTGCGCGCCCTGCGCTTCTTCTTGCACCCAGGCGACATCCCATTGGTCAGTAAGGCAGTCTATCAACAGTTGCTCACAGTGCGCCAGGACGTAGTCATCCCCACCTACGGCACGCGCAAGGGGCACCCATTGTTATTGAGCAGCCGCCTTATCCCCGAAATCCTTGCTCAATCGCCAGCAGCCGCTCTACGCGATGTGATCATCCGTACAGGCTCCACGCTGCTGCCAGTAGGCGACGAGGCCATCCTGTGGGACTTGGACACAGCGCAGGACTACGAGGCTCTATTGCAGCAGCAGAATAGCAGAAAAGGGAGGTAGCATTGCAGCAGTTCAGCAAGAGTTCAGAGCGAGGTTGCCATTCTTCCGACGGAGGTGAAGATGAGATCGTTTGCCTATGAAGCCTCGTCGTCCATCACTAGGGCGGTAGCTCTGCTCACCGAAAAGGGAGAGCGAGCACGGGTGCTTGCGGGTGGTACGGACCTCCTGGTGCAGTTGCGCCTTGGGCTGTACGAAGCAGATTGGGTCATTGACGTCAAGCGGATTCCTGAGCTACGGCGTATCGCCTACGGTCCGGGCGAAGGGCTCGTTGTTGGTGCGGCGGTGACGTGCGCCGATTTGGGCGAGCACCCCGACGTGAAGGCGCACTATCCTGGCCTGTGGGACGGTGCCGGGATCATCGGCGGCACTGCCATCCAGGGTCGCGCTACGCTGGGTGGCAACCTGTGCAACGCTGCGCCCAGTGGCGACTCGATTCCGGCGATGATCGTTCTAGGAGCCACCTGCACGATTGCCGGCCCACAGGGGATGCGCACCATGCCAGTGGAAACGTTCTGCGTGGGCCCACGGCGCACGGTGTTGCGGCCAGGGGAGTTGCTTGTTTCTTTGCATTTGCCCCCTCCCCAAGCTCGCGCTGGTGCGCGCTATCTGCGCTTTACCCCGCGCGCCGAGATGGATATCGCTGTGGCGGGCGCCGGGGCGTGGGTGCGCCTGAGCGAGGACTATAAGCACATCGAAGCGGCGCGCATTGCTCTCTCTTCTGTAGCCCCAACGCCACTCCTCGTGCATGCGGCCGGCGCGGCCCTGGTGGGCCGGGCGCCCGACGAGGGGTCCCTGGCTGAGGCGGCGCGCCTGGCGCAGGAAGCGTGTCAACCGATTGCCGATGTGCGCGGCGGCATCGCTCAGCGTCGGCATCTTGTCGGAGTGCTCGTCCGGCGCGCCCTACGTGGCGCGGTCCAGCGTGCAAAAGGAGAGACAATTCATGACTGATCGCGTGCGTGTCTCAGCTATCATTAACGGTGAGCCTGTCGAGTTTCTGTGCGAGCCCAGGCAGAGCTTGCTCGAGTGCCTGCGAGACATCCTGGGGCTGACCGGAGCCAAGGAAGGCTGCAACGACGGCAACTGCGGGGCATGTAGCGTCCTGCTCAACGGGCGCTTGGTCCACTCCTGCCTCGTCCTCGGCGTCGAGATTCAGGGCCAGGAGGTGACCACAATCGAGGGGCTGGCGCACTGGGACGGTTTGAGCCTGCTGCAGGAAGCCTTTGTGGCCGAGGATGCCCTGCAGTGCGGCTATTGCACTCCCGGCATGATCATCGCCGCTAAGGCGTTGCTCGACCGTGAGCCAAATCCCTCAGAAGAGCGGATTCGGTCCTGGCTGGCCGGCAATCTTTGTCGCTGCACAGGCTATGATAGGATCGTCCGCGCCGTGCGTTCCGCTGCCACGGCTTTGGCAAAGTCGCGTGAGGAGGTGAGCAGATGAGTCGCAAGAACACGGTCCGTGCCACTCAGGGCGCGGAAGGATATACGGTGGTCGGCACGCGCCCGCCTCGTGTAGATGCGCCGGACAAAGTGGCTGGCCACGCCATCTATGGCCCCGATGTCGCCTTGCCTCGCATGGCTTACGGCAAGATCCTGCGCAGTCCCCACGCCCACGCGCGCATCCGCTCCATTGATACGCGCCAGGCTGAGGCTATGCCGGGGGTATATGCCGTCGTCACAGCCAAAGACCTCAGCGAGGTAGCGGACCGCATAGGGCGGGTGGGTGAGAGCAGCGTGAACTTCAAGTTCCTCTGTGACAATAACCTGGCCAGTGACAAGGTGCTCTACATGGGCCACGCCGTGGCCGCGGTGGCGGCCAGCTCACCACACGTCGCCGAGGATGCACTCAAGCTGATCAAGGTGGACTATGAGCCGCTACCGCCGGTCACTGACGTGCTGGAGGCGACCCGTGAGGGCGCGCCGCTACTCCATGAGGGGATGCTCACCAAATCACTGGGCGGGTTGGGAGAACGACCTAGCAACATCGCCAGCCACATTCAGCACCTCAAGGGCGACCCGGCGCAGGGCTTTGCCGAGGCCGAGGTGATCGTCGAGCGCGAGTTCCGCACGGCCACCGTCCACCAGGGCTACCTGGAACCCCATGCTGCTACGGCGGACTGGAGCCCCGATGGCTTTCTGACGCTTTACACCACCACCCACGGCTCCTTCGATGCCCGTGCGCAAGTGGCCGAACCGCTGGATTGTCCTTTGTCCAAGATTCGCGTGATCCCCACCGAGGTGGGCGGCGCTTTTGGTGGTAAGAACATCAGTTATGTTGATGTGGCGGCGGCCTTGCTCGCCCGCAAGGCAGGCCGCCCGGTGAAAGTGACCATGTCGCGGGCCGAAGTGCTCCTCGCCTCAGGCCCCACCTCGGGGAGCGTGATGCACCTCAAAATAGGAGCAAAGCGGGATGGCCGGCTCACCGCGGCCAAGGCCGAGCTTTTCTACGAGGCAGGGGCCTACCCTGGCTCGCCCGTCGGCTCCGGAGCTTACTGCATCTTTGCCTGTTACGAGATCCCTCATGGGCAGATAGATGGCTATGACGTGGTGGTAAACAAACCCAAGACAGGTCCCCTCCGCGCCCCCGGTGCTACCCAGACGGCCTTCGCTATGGAGACGTTGCTGGACGAGTTGGCCGAAAAGCTGGGCATGGACCCTATCGAGCTGCGCCTGCGCAACGTCGCCCATGAGGGGACGCTTCTCATCACGGGCAATCGCCATTACAGTATCGGCGCTGAGGAGGTGCTGCGGGCCACATACAACCACCCGCACTACCAGGCGCCGCTCGGCGGTCCCCATCGTGGCCGGGGCGTGGCCTTTGCCTACTGGGGTAACTGGGGTGCGCGCTCCAGCGCGATCCTCAACGTGAACGACGACGGCACCTTGGCTCTGGTTACCGGGTCGGTAGACATCACCGGCACGCGCACCAGCCTCGCCATGCAGGCCGCTGAGGTCTTGGGCTTGCCCCTGACGCGAATCCGCTCCGCGGTAGGCGATACCGACGCGATGGGCCATTCAGATACAACGGGGGGTAGCCGAACGACGATGGCCACCGGCATAGCGGTGGTGGAGGCGGCCAATGATGTCATCGCACAGATGAAGGGGCGCGCGGCCCAGCTCTGGGGCCTGTCGGCGGAAAAGGTGACCTACAAACGCGGGGTATTCCGCGCCAGCACCCCAGGCGGCATGCAGGAGATGAGCTTTGCCGAGCTGGCCGGACAAGTATCAGCAACGGGCGGCCCAGTGCGCGGGAAGAGTGACGTGAACATACGCAAATGGGGCGGGGCCTTTGGTGCACATATCGTGGACGTAGAAGTGGACCCAGAGACGGGCAAAGTGCGCATTCTGCGCTATACTGCTGTCCAGGACGTGGGCCGGGCTATTCATCCAGGCCAGATCGAGGGACAGATCCAGGGAGCAGTAGCTCAGGGCATCGGCTGGGCGCTCTACGAGGGCTATGCCTATGACGCCCAAGGACAGATGCTTAATGCCAACTTCCTTGACTACAAGATACCGACGATGCTCGATGTGCCGCCCATCGAAGCAGTGATCGTGGAGGTCCCCTGGCCGGAGCATCCCTTCGGTGTGCGCGGCGTGGGTGAGGTACCCATCGTGCCTCCTCCCGCGGCCATCGCCAACGCGATCTATCGTGCTACCGGCACGAGGCTCGCCGAACTGCCGATGACCCCGGAGCGCATCCTACAAGGCATGGGAGTCATCTGAGAATGGCATCAGTCTGGATCCCGTCGCTATTGCGCGACCTGACTGGCGGACAGGCCACGGTGCGTGCCTCCGGGCGCACCGTGGCACAAGTCATCGAAGCTCTTGAGGCCGCCTATCCTGGAATGAAGGCCCGCCTGTCGCCGGGGGGCGAGCTGGCGGCGGGGTTGGCCGTGGCGGTAGACAACATAGTAGCTCCGCTGGGCTTGCGCGCCCCCGTTGCCGAAGAGAGTGAAGTGCGCTTTCTCCAAGCAGTAGGTGGGGGTTGAGACCCGAAGGCAGGTTTTCAAGGTTGTGATCGTGCCCGATCGCCTGCTGTAGCGTCCAGGGTGGCTCGCTCGTATTGCCGACTACATCCAAGAGGGTAGTGTGATGTTAGGTTACGACTCGGATGTCATCTATCAGAAGATTCTGGAGCTGCGCCGCGACGGCCAGGAGGCTATGCTGGTGACGGTAGCTGATAAACAGGGCTCCGCGCCGGCATTGCCGGGCACCAAGATGCTGGTGTGCACCGACGGCAAGACCGTGGGCACGGTGGGCGGCGGAGAGCTAGAACGGTTGGCCACATCCAAGGCCCTGGAACTGCTGGCCCAGCACCAGTCGCTGTTGATTCACTACAACCTTACTGAGCAGGGCCAGCCCATTGATAGCGAGCCGACGGGCATGGTCTGTGGGGGCCGAGCGGCACTGTTCTATGAATTCGTGGGATACGGGACGCGCGTATTCATTTTCGGTGCTGGCCATGTGGGCAAGGCTCTAGTGGACTGTCTGAGACTCTTGCACTACTATATCGCGGTGATTGATCCTCGACCTGAGCTGGTGGCCCAGGTCGAGGGCGCCAACCGCCTGGTAACGACCGATTATGGGGCTGCGTTCCAAGACGAGCAGGTTCCTGCCGGAGGCTTCTATGTGATCGCCACGCCCGGCCATGAGATGGATTATGAAGTGTTGAAAAGGATCCTCACAGCGGGCTGGGCACCACGATATATAGGTCTGGTAGGCTCCAAGAGGAAAGTTACGGTCTTTGTGCAGCGGCTGAGAGAGGAACTAGGCAGTGATCTTGACCTGAGCGCCCTCTACACGCCGGTCGGGCTCGATCTGGGAGGCAGCACGCCGGAGGAGATTGCCGTCTCCATCACTGCCGAGATCCTGGCCTTGCGCTATGGCAAGACTGGCCACAAGCACATGCGCCTGGGCACGCCACAGCAGTGAGCGACAAACCAAGGTGTGGTGGAAGGGGCAGGGAAGCTGCCAGGCGATCATGGATGGCTTGCAGCAGCACGCGCAGGAGTACCCCGGCAGGTATGGTCGCTAACTCCCTATCCATTCGACCCCCCTGGTCGGGCAGAGGCGAGTCCTATGCCATTGGCCAGGTCTAGCAGGTTCACGCCTTGTCGCCCCGCAGCCTCCTGACGAGCACGATGGCGGCGACCATGCAGGCTAGGCTGAGGGCAAATAGGGGCGAGTAGGAGTCTACAGAGCAGCCGAAGATATGGCCGCGAGCGCCGCTGAAAGCGCTCAGCAAGACGCCGGCAAGCAACGGACCCAGTCCGGACACGAACTCGGTCCAGGGGTAGTAGACTGACAGATACGCCGAGCGCTTGTCGGCAGGGATGGCCTTGACGTACAGATAGCGAGAGTAGCCGATGGACCATCCCACCGTCATGGCCCCTTGAATGAACGAAGCCGCCATGGCCAGAGCGAGTCGCCACTCTCCCTGGCGGGGCATGAAAAACCAGGAGGGAGGAAGTAACGTCGCGAGCAGGAGGCTTCCCAGCATGACCGGTTTGCTCCCGTGGCGGTCGGCATTCCACCCCCAGAGATAGGAAGACAATAGTGCCCCGGCGTTCGTGGCCATGCTCAGCGACACCGCGTTCCCCAGCGTCAGGCCAACCTGCTCCTTGGCGTAGAGCGGGATGAAGGTCACCGAGAACGCACTGGCCAGCGTGACCAGGGGCTGCGCCACCAGGAAGACGCGCAAGTTGCGGTCGCTTAGCGCCTCGGCCATCCCCCGAAGATGGGCGGACGTGCTCGTCCGTCTCTCGCTGGGCGCTCCTCCCAGAAGGTGGGATTGGCACCAGACAAAGAGCAACCCCATGGCCGCTGCGAGGACGAACAGCGTGGTGAAGCCCTGTAGGCCAATGCCATGGCCGGTGACATGGGCCGCCAGGCCCACGGCGCCGATCGCTGAGACCGTAGAGACGACACTGGTGACGGCGGCCAGCCTGCCCCGCACCGTGTTGGGAACTGCTTCCTGGTGCCAAGGGTATTCCCCTGTTTCGGCGATTGCTCGGCAGACGCCGAACCCCAGCATAATCCCTGCTACCCACCTGAAGGCGCCTTCGGTGCCGAGGCGCTGCGCCACGAGCGGTGTCAGCGCCAGAAGGCCGATAATCAGCTTGCGGATGGTCCAGAAGAGGAGCGCTGCACGCTTCACACCAAAGCGGTACACCGTAGGGGCTACCAGGGGAGACAGGAGGCCACAGAAGGGCCACAGAAAGGAGATCACCCCGATCCTCGCCTTGTCTAGACCGAGTTCGCCCAGGAAGAGGAGGAAGACGGGTCCCAGCGCCCACGCACTGAAGGCTGCGTAGGGGATACTGGCCAGCACGGCCCACGGCAGCTTGCGGATCTTCTCCGCATCAGAGGAGCTGACGCTCACGAGGCTCACTCGAGACGGGTGCGCGGTCCGCTGCCCTGCACGTCCCAGTACACCAAGGCTGCACGGATGCCACGCGGCCAGACGTATTCGCCGTCCTGGTAGGTCAGGCTGCGCTGCAGCAGGTCGCGCAGAAAATCATCGTGCTCGCTGGGGTACGGCAGGGCGAGCTTACGTTTGACCTCGGCGAAGGCCTCTTCCAGGCTTGGGCTGGTCCACGGCCTCCACAAGCCGGTATCCTCCATATGCACATGGGGGAAGATGCCCATCTGCAGGAGGGCATTGTACGCCATCTGGAAATTGGGGCTATCGTAAGGCTGATCCCACACGCGCCTGGCCACCTGGCCCATCAGCCCGTCGGGGGTAGGCGCGCGCATGAGCAACACCACCAGATTGCGCGCGACGGCTTCCACACTGCGCACGAAGGCGGCAAAATCGCGCAAGCCATACATGGCATGGGCGCAAAAGACGAGATCGTGTGGAGGCACCTGCACGTCCGGCCACTTGCCAGCTACGACCACCACATTGTCGGCGCCCTCGGCGGCAATGTTCTCCTGCATCACCTCACGCATGGCGGCGGAGGGTTCCACTACTGTCACTTGGCGCGCATGGCGGGCCATGAGCGTGGCCCAGGCACCGGTACCGCCGCCGATATCGAGCGCCGTCCACTCCGGATGGGCCTTGAGCAGGTTCACCACCAACTTACGGCTCGAATCAGCCTTTGTCCAGCGTTCCTTGACGCGCTTATCGTATTCGCGCGCGCGGTCGCGCCAGGCGTCCTCACCTTGTTCGGGTTTGGGGACTTGCTGCCGGGCGCCGGTCTGCAAGTCCACCAGTTCACTCCACAGCGCCAGCCAATCAGTTGCTTTCTGCACGTTTCCTCCCGGTCTGTGCTATATGCCTAATCGTGGCTCAGCACCACAAGCCGCCCGTGCACGGAGATCACCTCCACCGGCACACCGTAAGTGGCGCTGAGATGCTCTGAGGTAAAGACGTCGCTGGTCGGGCCTGCGGCCAACACCCGCCCTTCGCGCAACAGGATGACCTCATCGGCGACGGCCGCAGCGGCGTTGGGGTCATGTGTGGTGAGAACGATGGTCTTGCCCGCGTCGCGCAGTGCGCGCAGCACGCCCAGGATGCGCCGCGCATTAGCCAAGTCGAGATGCGAGGTAGGCTCGTCGAGGAGCAGGATTTGCGGTTCCTGTGCCAATGCGCGCGCCACGGTGGCCAGTTGCTTTTCGCCACCACTGAGCGAGGGCACCGGCCGGCGCGCCAAGGCAGCAATCCCCGCCGTCCGCAATGCCGTCTGGGCCAGCTCGCGATCCTCGGGCTGGGGCAATTCGAGCAAGTTCAGATGCGGCGCACGCCCCAACAGGGCATACTCCAGCACGCTCAAGTCAAAGGTGACATGCTCATCCTGCGGTACAAGGCCCACCAGACGGCTCAGCTCGCGCCGCGAGTAGGCGGCATGGTTGCGCCCCATCAGCCACATCGTTCCATCTTGCAGTGGCAGAAGCCCCAGCAGCAAGTGCAAAAGTGTGCTCTTGCCCGAGCCATTCGGTCCCAGGATCGCGGTGATGGTCCCAGTCCAGACCTGTGCACATACCCTATCAACAGCCAGGGGGTCACCCGGCCGATAGCGAAACGAAACATCGCGCAGCTCGATGGCTACACCGTCAGCGCTCACCGCCGCACCTGCCAATCCTGGCGCAGCATGATGGCCAGGAAAAACGCCGCGCCCACAAAGGAGGTGAGAATCCCCAGGGGAATCTCGCCGGAGAGGAGTGTACGCGCCACATCATCACACGCCAGGACAAATACTCCGCCAAGGAGCATCGAACCGGGCAGCGCACGTTGCGCATCGGACCCCAGCCAACGTCGAGCGATGTGCGGCACGATCAGACCCACCCAACCGATCAAGCCGGCCTTGGAGACCATCGCCGCCGTGGAGGCCACGGCCGCGAGCAACAACACGAACCGCTCGCGCCCCGCGGCCACACCCAGGGAGAAGGCTGTCTCATCACGCATCGAGAGCAGGTTCAATCGCCAACGCAATATGTACAGGATCACCAGGCTAGGGATGGTCACGGGCAGCACCTGGAGCATGTCAGGCCAGGTAATGCCCCACAATCCCCCAAGCAGCCAGAAGGTGATATCGGGCAACTGGCGCAAGGGATCGGCCATGTACTTGAGCACGCTGGTGCCCGAGGAGTAGAGCGCCGAGACAGCGATCCCCGCCAACACCAGGCGCAGCACCCAGTCGCCGTAGTGGATACGCTGCCCCAGCAGATAGGAGGCAGCCAGACCCAGCAAGCCAAAGAACGCCGCGCAGCTCTGCACCGTCCAGGCGCGCCCACCGAGGGCCACGATGGCCAGCGATGCCCCAAATGAAGCCCCCGCCGACACGCCTAGAAACCCCGAATCAACGAGGGGGTTGCGAAAGATCATCTGTAGCACGTTGCCCGAAGCCGAGAGCACCATGCCCACCAGCACCGCGGCCAGGATGCGCGGCAGGCGCAGATTCAATGCCAGGCGCTGCGCGAGAGGGTTATCACGCAGCACCTGCGGGGCGGTGAAATATGGCCCCGGGTACCGCCCCATGAACAGCGAGACGAGCATCAGGGCAAGCAAGATGCACATCAGCCCCACCAGGCGCACGCGCGCGCGGCGCTCTTCGGGGGGCAGGTGTGTCGCCCTAACGGACATCCATGCGCACCTTGGGCAAAATGTT
>Ga0172366_10005042_pt1 | contig 10420 bp, 6 predicted proteins | sample LakKivSesite69cm_FD_114533 | JGI IMG/M metagenome (GOLD analysis project Ga0172366, IMG submission 114533) | Sediment microbial communities from Lake Kivu, Rwanda - Sediment site 69cm | ecosystem: Environmental > Aquatic > Freshwater > Lake > Sediment | place: Rwanda: Western Province, Lake Kivu...
CTGCAGAGTTGCAGTGTAAGATCCATCAGTTTCTTCGGATCCTGTTCTGTGGGAACAAGAGAGACGGAAGCTAGGTGTCCCCCTGGGGAATGGGCTTGTACCTTATTCTCTAGATCCATCCTCTGTTGAAGCTCTATCTTAGTTGAGAGGGGTACAGTGGATAGGTCTGTGTAGTAGGGATAATCTCTGATCCCTTCTGCCCAAACCTGTCCGGGGCCATACTTCATCATATCAAGCTTCGCTAGTCTTGCGGAGGCTTCGTCCTGCGGTCTCTGTGCTGCGACAAGACGAATGCCTAGCTTCTTGGAGGTGGCTTCGGCGAAATCGTTTATTTCCTTCAGTATCCTCATGGCGAATTCTAGGGATTTTTCGTTCTCATAAATGGAAGAGCCTATGAATGTCTTGGCAGACTCGTGCAGACCAAGGAAACCTATCGTGTAGGTTGCATTCTTCTCGATGAAGTAGGGTGTTCCCGCACTCCCAGATAGAAGTGGAAGCAGCGATTGCTGGAGTCTTTCTCTGAGGATCTCTTTCTTTCTTTGGAAAGCATCAGCCACAAGGTTAAGATGAGCCTCAAGTATGTTCTGGAACCTGTCTATTTTTCTATGGGAATCGTAGGCTATCCTTGGGAGGTTTAGAAAGATAGTACCTGCGTTGCCCGTCCTCATGCAGTCATCTTCCCAGTTTCCGGTCCAAGAATCATCGATTCTAAGACCTGTCGCTGTGTAAGCAACCTTCTCCTCATCTTCGAGGCTGGCGAAGTACGGTAGGAAGGTTTTGGTTGTAAGTTGATGAATCTTGAACAGAAGGCTATCGTATTTCTTGTCTCTTGATTGTAGGCCTCTGACTTTGAAGATGAATCTTGGGTTGAAGAGAGGCTTCTCCTGAGATGCCTCGATGGCCGCATCGACTGCTGTCTCAAGGATCTCATTAGCCTGCTCGGCATAATCAGAGTACTTTCCTGCACTGGAATTGCTGGGCCCGACCGCTTCAACATCGCGGAGGAAACTTGGAATCGTAAGTTCAAAGCCTAGTGAGAGGCCGCCAGAATCTTGTGAATAGGCATCTTGGCGTGTACTTGTTAGGAACTCGTAGAGTGCGTCCCTGAGTTGCTCTTTTGTTAGTTTTGATGTGTAAGGTGCGAGGAATATGTTGAACATGTCAAAGCATTGTTCTCCTGCAACCTCGTTCCTTGCAAGTTGATAGACTACTTGGGCTGTTGCCAGAGCACCTTGGAGTGTGGATGGCGGCTTCTTTGTTGGCAGACCGTTCTTGAGGAACCACCTTAGATCGTGAATCATCTCGCTTGGCTTGAGTACCCATTCTCCCAAGCTGTCTATGTGCAGGGCTCCTGAAAGGTGTGCGTCAGCAATATTCCTAGGTAACGCGTTAAGTAGCGCGTACTCCTCGATGACTGAGCTGCCAGCGGTGGTCACCACGGTTTGGGCATTGAGCATCTTTTCGCTTGAATATTTTAGTAGCTCTGAAACATCATGGACGGGCATTCCTAATCTTGTTAGTCTGTGCCGGTAATCCTCAAGCCTCTTCTCGATCAATATTGCGTTGATGAATTCCCTTATCAGTGGGGCTGTAAGATAGCTTGTTCTTAGACGGAGGAGCCTCTCCTCGGCTTCTGCTGCTATCTCTTGGGCCAGCTCATACGGAACTCCAGCCTCGTTTATGAGTGAGTTGGCAATCTTCTCCCTCTCGAATTCTTCTAGGGAGAGTCTGGATGTTCTGACGTATAACTTCCCTTTCTTGGCTGCCACGTACTCTTCTAGGTCTCTCTCAAAGTTTACCACTATTTCTCCAAGCTCTGTTATCGCGTACTTCTTTGAGTTCTTGTCAAGTGTGACTAGGTGGGTTCCAGTTACGCTCTTGAGGTGGTAGACGAATTTGCCAGCGTCTCTGATTGGGTCGAGGCCTAGTGTTGACATTATTTCTGTGTACGGGAGCGGGCCCTTCGACTTTAACAGCTTAAGAATCCTCAGCCTCACTGGTGAGGAGGCTGCATTGAGTATCTCTACTCCGGATTTTTCGAATTGCATAGACAATACTGATGCCTTCTTTACGGTTTTATGCTCAAGGTTTTGTTTAAAAGAATAGACAATTCGTTCAAGTAAACTACACTTTTCTTGGATTGGTATTATTGACAGGGTTGATGCAGCTGATTGAGTCGGATCACGTCGACTGCTTCTAGTGTGCTTGTGTAACACATAGCAACATTTAAACGTTGAACACGCTACATTATAGAGCCGAGGAAGAAAAAATGAAACGCATCGGGCTTTTGCTGACCCTACTGCTGCTCTCGTCAGCAGTATCGGCTTTCGCAATAGAGCCGCTACTCGCCAAGAACAAGAACAACGAGGCTCCCGAAGCAAAGAGCTTCACCTTTCAAAGCACCACTGGAAAGGCATATCCAATCTCAAACAGAAACATGAGTTACCCCGCCACACTGACCATCTCTGGTGAGTGGCTAGAGAATAAGAACAAAGAGTTAGTCAGTATTGGAAAACTGAGAGTCACTGATGGCTCATTGATAATAGATGGAGGCTACTATGCAGCCAAAGTCTACAAGATCACGAAAGGCTTTGGCATCGACAACGACAAAAATGGCAAACTTAAGATCCTGTGCGAACTACAGGAGCTAAACAGCGAATCTACCTACAGACTGATCCTACACGGCAGAACAAGTTCAGATGGAATCCGCTTCGAAGCACCCGAGAGTAAAATAGCAACGCAGTACTTTATCGAATTCTCTGGACAGCTGACAAAGTAACTTCCTCCCCTTTCTTTCTTTTCTCCTATTGGGCCCAGACGGGCCCACCACACTAACAGTCAACTCCCTCGATGTGGGACTTCTTGGAGTGGCAACGCCTTTAAAGCCGATCAGTCTAGTCTTTCAGCCGGGGCGGTGGTCCAGTTTGGTCTAAGATCCCGGTCTCGGGTCTTCTTAGAGAGAGAGCCGGAGATCGCGGGTTCAAAATGGCCTAAGCACATGAATGTCCCGCCCGCCCCACCAACGCAGCAAACCATAATACAGGTGACAGATCAGCTGGAATTTGGAGATCGTTGATGCCTAAACTGCAGTGCTAACTTTTTTTCTCTCGTTTCTCAATCTCTCTTGCAGCCACGACACCCGAGGCGGATGCCTGTATGAGCCCCCTAGTTATTCCGGCTCCGTCACCTATGGCAAACAGATTTCGTATCTTTGTCTCGAAGCTATTGCTTAGTTCAAGTCTTGATGAGTAGAACTTAACCTCAACACCGTACAGTAGTGTGTGTTTGGAGTATACCCCTGGCGAGACTCTGTCCATGGCTTGAAGCATCTCCTTTATGTCCTCAAGATAGCGGTAGGGCAAGATGAAGCTCAGGTCTCCTGGTGTTGCAAATTTCAATGTGGGAACTACGAGGTTTCTGGCTATCCTCTCTTCGGTGGATCTCCTGCCTGCCTCAAGATCTCCCAGCCTCTGGACAAGGATCCCGCCTCCCAACAGGTTTGCCAATCTGGCTATGTACTTCCCATAGGCTATGGGTTCTCTGAAAGGCTCCGTGAACCGTGTGCTAACTAGTACGGCGAAGTTCGTGTTTCCAGTCTTCTTCTCGGCCCAGCTCTGACCGTTGACAGTGACTATGTCGTTATAGGATTCGGTTATTACCTCTCCCGAGGGATTCATGCAGAATGTCCTGACCATGTCATCGAAGGATTTTGAATGGTAGATGAATTTGGGTTCATAGAGAGCTTCAGTCAACTCCTCCAGAACCGGGGCGGGTACTTCTACGCGGACGCCTAGGTCAACGGGATTGCTCAGTGTCTTTAGGCCGAGTACTTGAGCTTCTGACGTGAGCCATTCCGCGCCGACCCTACCAGGTGCCACAACAACATATTTGCTTGTGATCTTCTCTCCATCTTTCGTCTCAACACCTTTGACCTCTCCATCTTTTACTAGCAGACTCTTGACTTCGGTTGCTGTTCGGATCTCAACATTATTCTGCAGGAACTGCTTGGTCTTGCTCAGTATGCGGGTGCAATTCTCTGTTCCCAAGTGCCGTATGCGAGAGGGAATGAGTTTCAGTCCGGCGAGGGCTGCTTTTCGATCTATATCTTCGATCTTGCTTAGATCTGTTCCGTAGAGCTTGCGTGGAGCTCCAAACTTTACGTATACACTATCAACATAGTCTATGAGCCGTTTCAATTCGACAATATCTATGTATTCATCGAGCCAGCCACCAACCTCTGTTGAGAGCGTGAGCTTTCCGTCACTGAAAGCACCAGACCCTCCCCACCCCGTTAGCAGATAGCATGGTTCGCATCTCACGCAGCCTAGCCCTCGATCCGCTGAGCATCTCCTCTCTTCCAACTGTGGACCCATATCGAGCATTAAGATCTTTAAGTCGGTCCTGTTGACAAGTTCAAGTGCTGAGAATATTCCAGCGGGTCCGCAGCCGACGATCGTAATGTCATAACTCAAGAATTCTTCCCTGGAGCCAGAAGAATGGCAACTACGTCCTGATATAAGCTTACCTAACTGTTGAGATCCATGTTCAGATCGGGTTGTTCCTCCTAAAGAATCAGGGTTTTGCCTCCAATGTCAACTGTAATGCCTGTTGCTTTAACAACTCTTCCGATTTCGTGGGTTTTGAAGCCTGATGCTTTGCATGATGTCGCCACCTGTTCAATATTCTTCTTTGGAGTCATGACACAGAGGCCAATCCCCATGTTGAAGGTTTTGTACATTTCCTGATCAGTAATTCGCCCTACCCTCTGTATCAATTTGAAGATTGGATGGGGATCTGGCAGGTTATCTAGGTGGAACCCAACCTTTGCGTAGGGCCCAAACCGTTTGAGCTTGGTGAACGCCCCGCCTGTTATGTGTGCGATGGCGTGTATGTCGATGTTCTCAATCATTGACAGGACAGGATCACGGTAGATCCGTGTTGGCTCTAGGAGTTCTTCCCCGAGAGTTTGCCTGAGTTCAGGAGGCCTCTCATTCAGATTCATCTTTGCCTCATCAAGCAAGACTCTTCTGGCAAGCGAGAAACCGTTGCTATGTATTCCGCTGCTCTCAACCCCAACGATTAAGTCTCCGGGCCTGAGCCTATTTCCTGCTATCACGCTTTTCTTCCTGACGAGGCCAAGACAGAATGCTGCTAAGTCAAACCCACGCCCGGGAACTGCGCCCTTAATAACATCCGGCATGGTCGCTGTCTCACCCCCGATGATGGTTATCTTCGCTATCTTTGCGGCTTTGACCAGACCTGTCACGATCTCGTTTACCATGACTTCGTCTGGCCGCTCCAGAGCTAGATAATCGACCAAAGTCACCGGTTCGACTCCAAGACATATGAGATCGTTCACACACATGGCAACGCAGTCTATGCCTACCGTGTCGAATTCATTCATTAGTTGAGCAACTAGGACCTTGGTTCCACATCCATCACAATGTAGCGCGATCGCTTTCTCTTGGCCTAGATCTATAAGCGATGCGTAATGGCCAGAACCTATGAGGACTCTTCCACTCTTACCTCTTCTGATCCCGTACGTTTTCTGAATCAATCTGTCTATTGCTGTGTGTGCTGCTTTAACCCTCCTCAGGTCGACGCCTGCCCTTTCATAGCTCCAGCTCAACCCCTCTATCTCCTAGAGAGATCTGGTCTGATTTGAGGGTCTATTAAGGACAGGATTCTTGCAGCCAAGAGTGCCGCGTTTTCACCGTTGTCTATCCCTACTGTTGCTACTGGCACCCCTCTCGGCATCTGCATAGTTGCCAACAGCGCATCCAAGCCCTCAAGCTTGACATTTACGGGAACACCTATTACGGGTCGGGATGTTCTCGATGCTATGTATCCAGGCAACTGTGCTGATAGACCTGCCACGGCTATGAAGATCGACGCTTCTGATGATTCAATGTACCTATCAAGTTCCTTGGGGTTTCTGTGTGCTGAGAGAATCGTCAGTTTATATGATATGCCGAGCTTGTCGAGCGCCTTTGTCGTTTTCTCAGCAATGAGCTTGTCACTCTCGCTTCCAATCACGACGACGACTTGGCTCTTTGGTTTAGGGTGATCTGGTTTCAAGCTGTGAGTTCAGTCTCCCAGAGTCTGGTGTTGTCGGTCTTGGTCTTCTCTCTCATCATCTCTAAAATTCTTTGTGCATAGGTTGTGGGGTATTCGCTTCTTAGGCACCCCATGCATAGATCCTCTTTTGGAAGACCGATTGCGTCTATGAGTCCGCCGAGAGTTTGGTAGTTTAGAGTGTCGGCCTCAATCTTCATCCTGATGTCTTCAACGCGCATTCTGGCAGCGATCAGCTCGTTGTATGTGGCTATGTCTATTCCGTAGAAGCAGGGTGAGATTATTGGTGGGCAGGTACTCATCATGTGGACCTTCTTGGCCCCGGCTTTCCTAATCATCTGGACTATGGCTTTGCTTGTGGTGCCTCTCACTATGCTGTCATCGATTATGAGAACCTCTTTTCCTGCAATGACGGACTTTAGAGGGTTAAGCTTCAGCTTCATCGCTGCATCCCTCTCTTTCTGTCGTGGCATGATGAAAGTTCTATGAACATACCTGTTCTTTATCAAACCCTCAGCGACCGGCGCCCCGACGCAACTGGAATAGCCTTCAGCTGCAGTTCTGGAGGTGTCAGGAACGGGGATTACAACATCAGGTTTTACATCACTAGTCTTGGCGAGGTTCACTCCCAAGTTGAATCTCACATCGTAGACGCTTCTGCCTTCGATGACAGAGTCAACACGGCTGAAATAGACATATTCAAACATGCAGTATGCTTTGCGTTGGCAAGGAGCATACCGATGCTCTTCACAGCCGTCTTCACTGGCTACTGCAATTGTCCCAGGCTTTACGTCTCCTACGAGCTCCATGTTGTTGCTATCTAGAGCCACACTTTCTGAGGCGAAGGCGATGGAGCCGTAGCCCCCTCCTTTGCAGAGAGGCCTCAACCCAAGCGGGTCTCGTGCTGCTATCAATTCTCGTTTTCTTGTGAGCATCACAAGGGAATATCCACCTTCAATATGTCTAGACATTTCTTTGAAAGCTTCAACATAGTTCCCGCATCTATCATGGCATCTTCTGAAGAGCTTCAGGATGATCTCTGCGTCGCTGTTGGCTCTGAATCTGAATCCTTGGTTCTCCATCTTTCTTCTTATGTGCATGTAGTTGGAGAGGTTACCGTTATGCGCAAACGCAAAGCTACTATCTGTCATTGGCTGAGCGTTGGCCAAGGTTGAGGTTCCAGTAGTGGAGTATCTAACGTGACCAATCCCTACGTGACCTGCTAGCCTCCACAGTTTGGGTTTGAGGTTTTGGGAGACCAGACCCCAGACTCTTCTTGAGGTTATCTTTCCGTTCTTGATTGTTGATATTCCGGCAGCTTCCTGCCCCCTATGTTGGAGGGACATGAGTCCGCAGTAGATATTGCCGACAACATCGTGTCTGGGATTACTTATTCCGAATACTCCGCAGGCTTCTCTCTTTTCTGTTTCATCGGTCTTCATTCTATGCTGTCTCCATCGCTTGTGGGATCGGTCGGTTCCAAGCTTCTTTCAGAAGCTCTAAAGGACACTTGACCAGATCTCTTCCGTCTAGGTTGATCTTGAAGTCTGATACCGAAACTTTGCCAATCTTGGTAGAAGGGGCACCTTTCCTCTTTGCCAGCGCCAATACCTTGGTTTTCTGGCTCTCTGGTGCAGTGATAATGAATCTGGCTGAAGACTCCGAGAAGAGTATCTCGTCAGCCCGCATCGATGGTGTGCAGGGAATCGCGTCAAGGTCGACTGCCAAGCCTAGGTTACCTTTGATAGCCATCTCAGCCAGGGACGCGGTAATTCCACCCTGTGAGCAGTCGTGGGCAGCTGTAATGTAGCCCTTTCGAATAGCCTCCGTCACGGTTTGCATAGAGGCCCTTTCTCTGGAAATAACTGCATGCGGGATCTTGCCTCCGTCAAAGTCCATCAGTTTGTAGTATTGAGAGCCGCCTAATTCTGGAAAAGTCCTTCCCACGATGAATATCGATTCTCCAGATCTCTTGAGGGCCATGCCAGTTATGAGATCTAGCTTCTCAATGAGGCCTAACATAACAATGGTTGTTGTGGGTCTTACAGCCCTCCCAGTCTTCTCATCTTCGTTATAGAAGCTCACATTTCCGCCAACACACGGTATACCCAAACCTTTGAGCATGTATGTGATACCGCGGATGGCTTCTTTGAACTGCCAGTAAACTTCGGGTTTCTCTGGGTTGCCATAATTACAGCAGTCAGTTATTGCGATAGGCCGGGCACCTACTGCGGTGACATTCCGCGCCGCCTCAGCGACGGCTGCAGCGTGTCCCCAATAGGGATCAAGCTCGCAGTAGGAACTACTGCAGTCGACCTTGACTGCGATAGCCTTGTCCTTTCCTATCACACGAACTACAGCAGCATCCGCATCTCCGGGCTTTGATACAGTTCTGACCCCAACCTCATGGTCATACTGCTGGTATACAGCCCGTTTGCTTGCTACATCTGGCCTCGACAGGATACGACACATTACCTCTGAGAGGTCGGTGTGTGACCTGCTCAGTCTTCCCTTCCTATTCTGCGGCTTAGGTCTCTTCGCTTTTCGCTTAGCAAGCAATGATTCGGTTAGGAGTCTGGATGGAATATCAACAACTGTCTTGTTATGAAATTTGGCCACTAGTCGGCCAGTATCTGTCACCTTTCCTATGACAGAATGAGGGAGGCCCCATTTCTGCAGGACTCCGAAAACTTCTTGCTGACCATCAGGGGCAACCGTGAACAGCATCCTTTCCTGCGATTCTGAGAGCAGCAGTTCATACGGGGCCATCTCTTGCTCTCTGACGTGAATGGCTCCAAGATTTACCTCGACACCTGTACCTCCTTTGCTCGACATTTCCGAGAGCGCGCAGGTTAGGCCTCCGCCCCCTAGATCCTTGACGGCGGTGACCTTGCGAGTTCTTAAGGCCTCCAAGGTTGCTTCAATTACTAGTTTCTTCATGAACGGATCTCCAATCTGGACTGCGGGTCTATCCAGTTCAGATTCTTTGCTTATGATTCTGGACGCGAAAGTCACGCCATGTATGCCATCCCTACCTGTGGAGCCACCCACCAGAACGATCGTGTCGCCTGGGCGATCCATCCTCCCAAGGATGAGTTTCTTGGCTTTTCCAATGCCTACGCATGCAACATTGACGAGGCAATTGGTCTCGAAGCTTTCGTCAAACTCAACCTCACCAGCCACTGTTGGAATCCCAGTGCAGTTTCCGTACTCGGCTATACCCTTCACCACGTTCTGGAGGAGCCATCTGCTATGGCTACTCTTTGGATTCCCGAATCGCAAAGAATCTAGGAGGGCGACCGGTCTGCAGTTCATACATAAGATGTCTCTGATTATGCCGCCAACGCCTGTGGCCGCACCATTGTAAGGTTCTACTGCTGAGGGGTGGTTGTGGCTTTCAATCTTGAATGCTGCGATGTCGCCGTCATCGATGTCTACGATACCTGAATCGTATCCCGGTCCAAGAACTACCCTCTTTCCCGTCTTTGGGAGCATTCGCAGTATTTGTCTGCTGCTCTTGTAGGAGCAGTGTTCAGACCACATGACATCTATCATACCGAGCTCTGTTTCATTGGGTTCCCTGCCTAGTCTTCTTCGGGCATCAGCGAGCTCTTCGTCAGTCAGGTTCACTCGGAGTATTGTTGCAGTCTCCACTACCTGTAACCTCCAGATTGCGCAAATGCTTCAAGGAGTTTGAGGCCATCATCGCTTGAGAAAGGGCTGAGCGCTTTCTCGGATGCTCGCTCAGGGTGAGGCATAAGGCCGAGAACATTTCTCTCTAGGTTACAAATTCCCGCTATAGAATCCATAGAGCCATTCGGATTGGCCTCTTCAGTCGGATTACCATTCTCGTTCACATACCGTAGGACTATCTGATCATTCTCACGCAGTTCCCTGAGACCTTCAGGCTCATTGACATACCTTCCTTCTGCATGTGCTATTGGAATATTGAGAATATCCCTCTGCTGAATGTTTCTTGTAAACGCCGTATTGCTCGTCTCCACTCGGAGCCTAACCCATTTGCAGACGAATGCTCTGCCTTGGTTCCCCAGAAGCGCTCCTGGCAGGAGTCCTGACTCTATGAGTATCTGGAAGCCGTTGCAGATCCCCATTACTGGCTTCCCTTCTCTTGCCATGTCTTTTACGTGTTTCATTGCAGGACTATGGGCGGCGATTATCCCGGCTCTCAGATAGTCACCATATGTGAAGCCCCCTGGCAGGACGATGGCATCATAATTTGCGCCGTCAAAGTCTCTATGCCAGACAAGATCCGATTCTACGTGAAGAACATCTTCGAGAACATAAAGGGCGTCAAATTCGCAGGTAGAGCCTGGAAACTGAATTA
>Ga0172366_10005043_pt1 | contig 10418 bp, 11 predicted proteins | sample LakKivSesite69cm_FD_114533 | JGI IMG/M metagenome (GOLD analysis project Ga0172366, IMG submission 114533) | Sediment microbial communities from Lake Kivu, Rwanda - Sediment site 69cm | ecosystem: Environmental > Aquatic > Freshwater > Lake > Sediment | place: Rwanda: Western Province, Lake...
CAGGAACACCGCCTGCCCCCAATCCACGGGTGAGTGACTTTCCGATCAGCACCTTCTTCTCGCACTTGATCGAATCCAAGTGCAGCTTATCCGTGTTTATGGCGATTCTGCTCACCCCGCTCAAGCCACCCATGTACTCCAACCGATTCATCGAATTGTTGCCAGCGCCGCCGACGCCGACAATTGCCAACTGCGGCACACCGAACCAGTCATCTTCCGCTTTTATTGGTTCGCTTACTATTTCCCCCATCTTTCTCACCTTCACTGCCTGCGCATTGTAATGCGCAGTGCATTCATCTTCTTAAGAAGGAGGGGTTATTTAAACTTTTCGGTGCCGGGGGCGCGGGCGGTGCGGCTCCTAGAGAAGTGATGAATGGCTCATTGCGGCATGGATACGCGTTATCGGTGGCGCGCACACCCCCGTTCGGGCCCGACCTCCGCTTCCACTGGAGACTAGCTGCGTGTGGGTGGGCTACGCAATCACCTGCAGCGCCGCGATGAGCAGCGAGGGGGAAACGACGGTATAAATCTGGCGCGTATCGTCCCCTACCAGCGCGATGCGGCGGATGATCTCCTGTGAGTTGCCGGCGATCATCGCGTGCTTCACGGGGAAGAGCTCACCCTGGTGTATGCCAAAGGCGTTCTGGGCGACGACGGAGAAATCGCCCGATGCGCGCGAAGCGGTATGGGCACCGATCAGGTCCGTGATGAAGAGCCCGTCGCGGATCTCATGGATAAGCGCCTCGGTGGACATACTGCTCTTTCGATCTGCCGAAATGATAAAATTGGTGGCGCCGGGTACCGGGAGACTGTCGAAGCTGCGCACGGCATTGCCCGTGTTCTCCACCCGGTCTTTCTGCGCGGTGTACGAATCATAGAAAAAGTTCTGGAGCACGCCGCGATCAAGGATGGTGGTGTGCTGCGAGGGCACGCCCTCACCATCCATCCGCCGGCTGTTCACACCCAACGGCATGGTGCCATCATCCACGATGGTCAGCGACTCAGCAGCGATGAGCTCGCCCCTTTTGCCCACGTATGGCGACTGCTTCCGCTGCACGCTTTCGGCGCTCAGCTGCGGTATGAGCGTGTAAGCGAAGAGACTCTGGACCGCTTTGGGCGAGAGCACGACGGGCAGCACCTTCGTCTGGAATTTCGCCCCACCCAGGCCTTCCGCAGCGAGTCTGACCGCTTCACGGCCAATCCAGCGGACGTCGAGATCCTGGAGCATCCGGGTCGCCTTACCTTCGTAGCCCGAAATCTCCTCCCCGCTCGCGTCGCTGGCGACCACCGAGAGCCCCGCGGAAACGTACGTGCCCGTATCATAGATCTCAAGCCCTTCGGAGTTCACAATAAAGGTTTCGTCACGCCCCGCGGCAAAACTGCCCTCGGTGGGCGCGCATGAGACACTCGGTTTCACCGCCTGCTCCGCCATGCCCGCGAGGAGCTCGCGGCAGTACGCGATCGCCTTCTCACTGCCGTCGGCGTGCTCGAGGAGCTCGAGGATACGCCGATCATACGTCTGCTCGGGTTCGGGATAACCGCGCTGTACCCTCTCGGAGTTCGAGCCGGGCAGGCAGGTGAAGTCAGTATCGCGCTCTGACACTCGCGCCTGCTTGAGCGCCTGAGATACGCATGCCGCGAGCTTCTCCAGGTCAACGGCGGTGGTATGCGCAAACCCGATCTTCTGGCCGATGACGACGCGCACGCCGATCCCCGTGCCGCGGACGTGCTTCATCTTCTTCACCTCGTCGCGCTCCAGATCGATGCTGAGGACATCGCTCCGTTCGGCGTACAGCTCGGCCTGATCGCAGCTCTGAACCGCCAGCTCCAGTCCCTGCCGCAAGAGCTCGAACATCACGTGGACTCCCTACGTTTAACCCGCCAATCAATCGCCTTACCGGTGTGCAAATCGCCTCGAGACGGCTCTAAGGGCTTGCCACCGGTTACCAAACCTATTAGTGCTGGACGTATATTAAGAAAGAGCATGGTGATCCCGCTCAGCGACGGTGAGCTCGTGCAGCTGATTGACCGAAAAGAGCGTCGGTATCAGCTGGTCTTGCGGGCCGGTTCGACCTTCAATTTCCGCTACGGCGCGGTCGCGCATGATACGATTCTGGGCAAGGAGGAGGGGAGCATCGTACACTCGACGTATGGTGAGAAGCTCCTGGTGATCAGGCCGACGCTCGCGGAATACATCGATAAGATGCGAAAAGGCTCGCAGATCATTTACCCCAAGGATATCGGGCCTATTTTGCTGCTCGCCGATCTCTTCCCCGGTGCTATGGTCGTGGAAGCGGGGATAGGCTCGGGCGCATTGACCATCGCGCTCCTGCGTGCCGTGGGTACAGGTGGCAGGGTGGTCTCATACGAGCGGCGGCCGGAATTTCTGGAGGTCGCGCGCGGGAACATCGAGACGTTCTTTGGCTCCGTGACCACCGCTGGCCGCGCCGGTATGGGTGAGCTGCAGATCAAGGAGAAGGACGTGTACGAGGGCATTGACGAGAGGGACGTGGACAGGATCTTACTGGACCTCACGGAGCCCTGGCGTGCGTTGAAACATGTTGAGATTTCACTCCGAGCCGGCGGGATCCTGCTCTGTTACAACCCGACCGTGCTCCAGATCTACAAACTGACGAGGCGGCTGGAATTGAAGTACGGGGAGACGTTCCGGGTAATGGGGATTTACGAGATTGGGCTGCGCAGGTGGGAGATCAAGGGTCGCAGCGTCCGGCCAGAGCTCCGGATGATCGCTCATACCGGGTTTATGGTCGTCGTGCGGAGAACGGTTCGAACATCGTGAAAGCACTCTTTTACACGCGCTTCGAGCTCCGCTCGTTCGGGTGCGAAGAACAAATGCGTGGTACATGAGCAGTCACTGCAGCCGAAGTGCGGCACCGGGCTGAACTGCTGAGCGAGCTGGGTAGCGATCTTGCACTCCCATCGCTCCTCAGTCTCCGCAGCGATCACGGCTCGTGGCTGCACCGCAGGGTGTGCGAGGAAGTAATCGATATGCCAGTGCAGCTTCTTACCCGCGCCGGGGTGGCGCAGGTGCCGCTGTATCCGCTGGTCCAGGCCGGACATTGCTGACCCGACATAGGCATACGAGCCCTGCTCGAACGAGATAGCGCCCAGTTTGCCGATGCTCACGCTACTATCAGCCAGGAGCTCGAGAATGAGCACGTAGGTTCCTTTCATAGTACTGCCATAGCTCCCCTTTTCATAGCTGCCCGCCATCGCGACCCTTTTCATAGCTGCCTGCCAGTGCCTCTTCGCGTAGCTACGCGGAGATACAAGAGTCGAGTACTTAAACGCTTACCAGCGGTCAGGATCTTTCTCGTTCACGGGCAGGGTAATCGGAGCCCGGTCAATCTTTAAGAGGTAGCAGCCGAAAAGGGGAAGTATGGACGTGGCATTGGTCGAGCGGATCGAGCACTTGCGACGAGCAAAGAATGCGGTCATTTTAGCGCATAACTACCAGCGACCGGAGGTGCAGGATATCGCAGACTTCATCGGCGACTCGCTCGAGCTCGCACGGCAGGCTACGAGGACGACCGCGGCGATCCTTATCTTCTGCGGTGTTGATTTCATGGCGGAGACCGCGGCGATCCTCAATCCGGCGAAGAAAGTGGTGATTCCAGATCTCTGTGCGATCTGCCCGATGGCGCAGCAGTTGACCCCCGCGATCCTGCGTGCGGCACAGCAGGAGCGCCCGGATGCAGAAACGGTCCTCTACGTGAACACTACTGCGGAATGCAAGGTACTCGCGGACTGTATCTGCACCTCGGCGAACGCACGGCAGATTGTGCGCGCCATGGACGCGGACGAGATCTTATTTGGGCCGGACTGCAACCTGGCGTACTATGCGCAACAGGGCACGTCGAAATCGGTTATCACCGTGCCCGCGTACGGTACGTGCCCTTCCCACCATCAAATCGCGCTTGACGATCTGCTGCGGGCTAAGGAAAGGCATCCAGATGCTCCGGTGATCGTGCATCCAGAATGCATCCCGGAGGTTCAGGACCGCGCGGATTATCTCGCGTCAACGAGCGGGATGGTGAAGCTGGTGAAGGACCTGCCGGCGGAGGAGTTTCTGATCGGCACGGAGCTCGGGCTGCTGCATCGCCTGGAGCAGGAAGCGCCGGGTAAACGGTTCTATCCGGTATCAACCACTGCAGTCTGCCCGCAGATGAAGATGATCACCCTGGCGAAGATCGAAGCAGCGCTCGAGGCCGAAGCACCAGAAGTCGTGCTTCCTCACGCCGTGTTGGAAAAGGCGCGTAAGCCAATTGAACGGATGCTCGCTCTTTCTCCGTAAGGGGCAATGCCCCACGTGTTCGACCGAGCAGGCGGGTTTTATAACTTGATAACATACACATACAGGTACACGGGGATGGGGACGAAAACGATAACCATTACGGATGAAGCGTATAGGAAACTCGCAGGCGAGAAACTCGCAGGCGAGAGTTTCAGTGAGGTGATCAAACGGCTTACCGATAAGCGGAGAAGAGATTTACGGGAATTCGCAGGTGCCTGGCAAGCGTTTGATGTTGAGCCCATCTTGCGAGCAGGGAGGAAGAAATTCACGGAAGATGCAGAGCTATTGCCTTGAGACAACCTTTATCGTTGACTTTCTACGTGGGGAGAAGGCCGCACTCGAGAAATATGACTCGATAAAGGCCCTGCGGCTTATGACCACCTCAGTTGTTGCCTGGGAGATCTTGCGAGGGCCCAAGCTGTGCGGACGTGCTAAGGAATACGATGCGGCACTACGATTTCTGGAGCAGTTGGATATTCTGCCTTTTACGCTGACCGCTGCACGGATTGCCGCGGAAATCGAGCGGGATTTGGAAGAGAAAGGCCAGAAGATAAATTTAGTAGACGTTTTAATCGCTGCCACCTCGCTCGAGGCCAACGCACACCTGGTGACACGGGATGAAAACTATCGCGCTATACCCGGTTTGAATGTCACGCTGTATTAGGAAGGGGCAGACCAACCCGGTTCTTACAAAGAAAAGGGGTAACAAGAGAAGCGTTCGATCGGGATGGGAATCCGAGCATGGTGTGCTTCACGTTCTGAGGGCCGAGGGACCATCTACTCTAAAAGGCTCCTTAACGCCTCAACCACCCGCTCGTTCTGCTCCGGCGTGCCCACGCTGATCCGGATGAGCGAATCACCGGCGCCCCGGAACGAAGAGCAATCGCGCACAGTTATCCCCTGCTGCTCCAGCGCGGCGCATACTGCCGCGGACGTCCGGGGCAAGACGTCGAGGAGCACGAAGTTCGCCTGCGATGGATAGACGGTGAAGAGTACGCCCAGCTGCGCGATCAAATACGGCCGGCCGGCCTTCACCAGCTCGATACTCCGGCGCAAGTGCTCCCGGTCCTGTAAGGCGGCACGTGCGGCGATGAGCGCGACGTTATTCACGGTGAAGGGCAGTGCTACCTTTTTATACGCGCTCACCACCCACTCGGGGACGACCGCATAGCCGACGCGCAGCCCGGCGAGCCCGAAGGCCTTCGAGAAGGTGCGTAACACGAGCACGTTTTCGTACTCCTGCACCAGTTGCACGAGTGAGCGATCGGCGAACTCGACATAGGCCTCGTCAAGCACGACCATCGCCTTCGGCACCGTTTCGGCGATCGCACGAACCTTCTCCTCCCTGGCAGAGTTCCCAGTGGGATTGTTCGGCGAGGCGAGGAAGATCATTCGCGTGCGCTCATTACAGGCACCCTGAATGACCTCGCGGGGGATCGCAAATTCCATAGCCGGGTTCCGGGGCACAAAACGCGGCGTCGCACAGGCGATCCTCACCAGTGACTCGTAGAGCGAAAAGGTCGGGATTGGAATGATCGCATCATCACCATAGCCCACAAAGATCTTGACGAGGGTGTCCAGGACGCCATCGATGCCTGCGCCGATCACGATCTGAGCGGCGTCAACGGTAAGATACTCCGCGATCGCAGCTCGAAGCGCTTGCTCGTTCCGCTCCCACGGATAGATGCTCAGATTTAACTCGCCCGATTCTAACGCTTCACGCACCGCGTGAATAGCCAGCGGACTGGGGCCCAGCGGGTTCTCATTGGAGCTCAGCTTGATCGCGCCCTTCAGCAGCTTCCCGGGCTTGTATTCCGCGAGCTCCATGACCGAGGGTCGAACGGGGACACGCATAGTGGTATTCCGTTAGTGGTTCGAGTACATATAGCCTGTATCGGCAAATAGTGAGGCTGAGGCTGATGGCCAAGCCATGAGTGGGGGACGAGAGAGGTCGCAGTAGCACGCGCAGTAGGGAGTATATCACGTGGAACTGCTCTTTAAAGAGCGTGTAAATAAACCCGCGCGATGCCCTTTTTTGATGCCTTACTCAGCTGGACGACCGAGCTGGACATGCTCCTCTGGGGACCGGGCATGCTGGCCCTGCTGCTGGGCACGCATGTGTACCTCACGATACGTACCCGCGGGGTGCAGTTCGTTCACTTCTGGCCCGCCATGAAATTGCTCTTCTCGCGGGAAGCGCGGTCTGAAAAGGGACGTGGCGACGTCTCTCCCTTTGCCGCGTTGATGACCGCGCTGGCAGGGACCGTAGGGAATGGGAATATAGCTGGGGTGGGCACGGCTATTGCGATCGGTGGCCCGGGCGCGCCACTCTACATGTGGCTGGCTGGCCTCTTTGGGATCGCGACGAAATATGCGGAGGGGTTCCTGGGCGTCTATTATCGGGAAGTAGCACCGAACCAGACGATGGCCGGGGGGCCGATGTACTACCTGAAGAACGGGCTGAAGCATAAGAAAGCAGGGCGATACCTCGGCGCCGTTTTCGCACTCTGCGGTGCCATTGCCTGCTTGATCGGCACGGGGAATATGACGCAATCGAATTCCATGACACTCTCGCTCGCCAATTCACTCAATCGCATGGTCTACAGCGGCGTGGTCGAGGAGCAAGCGCCGGCGATTCTCTATGTGCTACTGGGCGCGCTCATCGCCTTCTTGGTCGGTCTGGTGATCATCGGCGGGATCAAGAAGATCGCACGCGTCTCTGAGCGGCTCGTGCCCGCAATGATCCTCTTTTATCTCGCGGCCGCGCTTTACATTCTGCTCGTCTATTTCGAGCAGATTCCCGCTGCCTTTGCACTGATCGTGAAGTCCGCCTTCGGCATCCAGCCGCTCGTCGGCGCGACTGTTGGGCTGGCGATCCAGAGTGGTGTCAGTCGCGGGCTGCTCTCGAACGAGGGCGGTCTGGGCACGGCCGGGATTGCGCAGGGCGCGTCAACCTCGGAAGATCCAACCAAGAACGGGCTGATCGCGATGACGGGCGTGGTCATTGATACCCTGCTCGTGAACACCATGACTACCCTGACCATCATTCTGACCGGCGCGTACCTGCAGACGCAGGCCTGGCAGGGGTTGGGGGCGGCGAACAATCTCACCAGTATTCTGGTGACGCAGAAGGCCTTTCATACCGTGATCCCGCTCGGGATGGGTGATACGATCGTCGCAATCGCTTCATTCCTCTTCGGGTACACCACCCTGATCGGCTGGGCGTATTACGGTGAGAAATGCATCGAGTTTCTGGGCGGCAATCGCGCGATCATGCCTTACCGCTACGTCTTCATCGTCTTCATCTTCTTCGGCGCGATCCTCACCCCGCTCGCCGGTAACAGTTACGTGTACCTGAACATCATCTGGAGTCTGGGTAACATCGGGAATGCGATAATGGCCGTGCCAAACTTGATCGGCCTGCTCATACTCGCCGGCACGGTGGCCGCCGTGAGCAGGGAACGACTATAGTGGATACAATGAATGGGGTAGAGCTGGCAAAGGGTTCGCGCTGTGCTGCAAGTCCTCGACGGTCTTAAGATTGGATGCGCAGGCAGATTCTCTGAGTCTGATGAGGCGACGAGAGCAGGTGGTTCTCAGCCCGGCTAACAGGGCACGCCGATACTATCCGCCTATTGATGTGAGCGGGTTCAAAGGCACCAACCTTTACATCGCGGCACAGGCCAACGTGGTTAACATCACAAAGGGCAGTATGTGCGTGTACAGCGATAACACCCTCACGTTCAACGGGATCACGTCAGGTAAATCCGGGGCCGCAGTCGTCCTCACCGCGGTGCCGCCTGAGTGGGTGAGTGAGTGAGGTGAAACATCCCTTCTTAGATAAGAAAGCGAGGTGGGTATGGGAGAGCGAAACCGTGACGCACCCCGAAGAGGGCGATATCATCGAGTCCTACAAGACATTTACGATTCCTGGCTTGTACCCCGTGGAGATCAATAATACGAAGTTCTTCGCGACCTGTGACAATGGCTATGAGCTGTATGTGAACGATCATTACGTCGGGCGAGCGCAGCTGGAGGATGGATGGCGGAAGAGCAATTTGTCTGAGCTGTGTGTGCACGCCGAGGGATGGCAAACTCCGGAGTCCTATCAAGTCTCGGACTATCTGAAATGCTGCTTGAATACCTATCGGTTCGCCACGGCTAACGCGGGAATGGCGGGCGGAACCAGTGAAACCAATCATGGGGGTCTCATCTTCGGGTCAAAGATCGAGTACCAGAGCGTGGACAAGGAGGAAGCAGCCTGGGGTGAAGGCCTTGAGTTCGCGGGCAAAGAGTGGTCCAGCTACTTTGAATATCCGAAACCTGAGGCAGCGCAAGAACCGATGGTGCCTGGATTTGAGGCAGGAGCAGCACTGGCTGGAATACTTGCACTCGCTTACCTGCTGGTAAGAAGAAGGCACTAGCTGAGTGGGTTTCTCCCTTCCCTCTTTTTTTGGGGGCTTTGAAGGACCTGTATGAGTGAGCACACCGGTTTTTGCTCCTCTTCGAGGAGAGAAAAGCGTGCATCAACGTTGTTATCAGCTTGCAGCGCCCATTAGGTAACCAAAACTCCGCGAGTTAGTTAACCCATAGGTAGCGCCTCAGGGAAGAGTGAGCTCATCTCTCGTGCCCGCTTGGGCATCTGTGCGAAATACTCCCGCCCACTCCGTACGGCGATCTTCGTCACCTTAGAGAGCTCAAAGAGCACCCAATCCACGGCTATCCGGGTGGTGAGCTCCTACTCGCTTCAGCAGGCTTTTTTGCAGAAAGTAATTTATAGTTCTCCGCACAAGTAAGTATAATTTTTCCCTTTTAGGAAGCGCTTAATCCAGCTATCTGCGTAGCTCAGGCGCTGTGAAAAATCATCCCACCCTGCAGAAATAACCACTTTCATCTCATCCAAAGTGGTAACAAATATCAGAGAGAGTACTCGTCTTACTGATTTCCAAATGTACTCGATGGGATTCAAATCTGGCGAATATGGCGGTAAGTATACAAGATATATACCTAGATCTCTCGCCTTGTCTTTCACAGCTCTACTCTTATGTGATGAAAAGTTGTCTATAACAGCAACTATAGCCTTATATTTTTCGTTCGATTTTCTGATATTTTCAAGAAAGCATTCTATAGATTCTTTTTTAGAGTTATCAATGAAACACTTCAAGCTCTCTCCTTTTATTGCATAGAATCCAATTGTATTTGTCTTAAATTTTGCAGTGTTCTTTATGCTTCTCACCTTCTTAAAGCTCCAGACTCGGACGGTGTTCGGGGTGTTCTGTGGTCGGGTTTCGTCGATAAAACCGATCGCTATCTCCTCTTCCTTAATGCCTTTCGCTCTGATCAGCGAAAAGGTGAGTTCAAGCTGGTTCTCCAAGAGCACTTCAGCATTATCTGGTCTCCGGTAGTCCCTCGGGAACGGCTTTGCGAAGCGCATCTGTAATTTCTTCCTCAATATCCTCACGATTTGATCATCGGAATAGTCGATTCCAAACTTATCTTTGACTGCTGCTTTCACAGCCTTCGTGGTCCAGAACTCTTTCTTCTTCAACTCAGCCCGCAATTCCTCCGTCTGTTCTGCACCCAGCTTAGGCTTCCTCCCTCCTCCCTCGCCTCGGTGGTTCTCTAAGGAAGCCGTTCTTTCTTTATTCCACTCTCTGATCCATTCATAGATAGTAGCCTCTGGAACCCCCGTGATAGCCGAAACCTCGTTGACTTTTCCTAGCCGATCAACCAGTTTGAGCACTAACGCTTTGAAGTCCTCACTTCTCTCCTTCCCGCCTTCTAAAAACTCATCCAACTTCTGTGGCTCGACAATTCGTATCATGCTGTAGAATTGGGCTCATCCTTCTATTTATGTTTTGTTATGCGGGATACTATAGTAGCGGAAGAGGAAATAGGTGGATGAGGTAAGAAGATGGAGCTGAAGACAACAGAAGTCTTGAAAAGGCTTGGTGACCTGGAACGTGAAATCGAATGCATCAAGCGTGATTTATTGCATGTGGTGGAGCAACCGAGGAGGAAATCTTCACTTTTTGGCTGCGTCCGGGGTGGAGACGTGACCGAGGAAGAGGTAGAAGAAGCGAAGAAAGGACTCTTTAGAGAA
>Ga0172366_10005045_pt1 | contig 10416 bp, 8 predicted proteins | sample LakKivSesite69cm_FD_114533 | JGI IMG/M metagenome (GOLD analysis project Ga0172366, IMG submission 114533) | Sediment microbial communities from Lake Kivu, Rwanda - Sediment site 69cm | ecosystem: Environmental > Aquatic > Freshwater > Lake > Sediment | place: Rwanda: Western Province, Lake Kivu...
ATGGGTTCTTCTATCAGCCTCTCTTATCTTTGCCATCTGAAGCTCTTTCTTGTTCTCTGACCAATACCAGCCTAAATGTAAAACATCCTTCTCTATTGGTTCTGGAATTGGCTCTTCGATTTTCTCCTCTACCTCAACCTCTTCTTCTTTCTTCTTCCCAAATAGCTTGCTCAGTAGTCCCATTAGGATACTCCCAAGAATCCTTTAGATTTTCTATCAACCTTTGAGAAGTCTTGTCCTAGGCTCATCATTAAGGATTCTACAGCCTTCAAGATGCAATGGTGGTCACAGGGAACATAGGCGGTTAACTCCTCCTGCATGAAAAGATCCCTCACTACTGGGACCCATTTACCCTTCTCGGTAAAGGTGCCAGCAATAGCGCCAGTAAGGAAAGCGGAGAAGTGATCTAGAAGGCCGGGTTCAGTTGCCAAATACCAAGAAACATAGAGGTTGTTACCGTAGTCTTGGGCACCTACATAAAGCCTGACCTTCCCTAAACCTTCATTCGTGACCATGAGGTAATCTCTTCCCTTCTCGAAAACACCCTTTATGACACCACTAAGAAACTTTGGCACGCCTGGTGGGAAAACCCTAGCCATCTCAGCTTCAACGCCCGGAGCCGAAGCTTCCTTAATGAACTCAACAGTCTTCTTAATGACTTCATCGCCCCTTCCCTGAGCCCCCTCAATTAATAGTGACCACCTGTCAAGGATCTTCTCATCGTGTAATGTAACCTTCTTTGACATTAGCCTCGCCTCATAATTTTATTCTCTAAATTTGAATTTAAGTATTCTCATTATTCTCTATTCTCAAATCGAATGGCTTTGCATCCGTATTCGTCTGGCGCTCAAACAAAGAATAACTAATCTAAAGTAATCTGGCTTAATTGTTAGATACACAAACTTTATATGATGGTTCTGCTAGAAATAGATACACAAACAAATGGGAGAATTTGAGAGATGGTCAATGTCACTTGCGTAAAATGTAAAAAGGAAGGTAGCTTAGTTGCAAAACAAACAAAATCAAAAGGTATTACTTATCAGTATTGGTATGTTGAGCATCACCTTGGGAAAAAGATTAAGTGGTGTTATTTAGGAAAAATTGAAAGTCTTCCTAATGATTACAAAATTCTGATACACAAAGATACACAAACTGATACACAAAACATCAAAAAATCAGATAGCTTTAATTTGAGCTTTGTTCCAGAAAATAACGAAGAATTGAAGAGCCGGGGTAGCCTAGCCTGGTTAGGGCGCCAGACTCATAATCTGGAGAGCGAAGGGTCAGATCGCCCAGAAGTCGCGGGCTCGAATCCCGCCCCCGGCACTTTTAAACCTTTTTGAGCCTATTTTTGGTGATTAGGTTCAAATTGGGCGCTGTTCATAGGATTCTACCGCTATCTCAGGTGATTCTTCTTGAGCGACAGCAGGGTTCTTCTATCGTTCAATGCATGAAAAGAATTTCACAGTCTTAGAAACTAGCTGAGACTTCAAAATGGTTATCAAATACACGAAATTGGAAGAATCCTGCGCGTACGCAAAAAGCAAATAGAGCATCAGGCTTCACATGAAATATTAAGAAAGCAATTTCACCGACATGATAGCAATGAAGTTTATTTTCTAAACCAAATCAATTATACGCCCACATAAATTAAATAAGACAGTATTTCCTCACTTATCAATGGAGATACTCTTGTCAATAGCTCAACTGCAAGATATTCCGCTTGAAAGCATGATTCTTCTTGTTGGCTCCCCTGGCTCGGGGAAGTCAACTTTCTGCCAGCAGACAATCCTAAAAGGCTTATCGGTCGATAAGCCCATCATCTACGTGACTACTGAGCAGGGCCCATCCAAGGCGGAGGCAGCCTTGAAAGAGCGAGGGTTGGCCCACGTCGAGCTTGGTCTGCTGAGTTTCGTTGACGCATACAATGAGACCGTAGGTGTCTCAGTTTCAGATAGACCAGACACCGTCTACGCTGACTGTAACGACCTTTCAAGCATAGACATAGCGATCTCAAAGCTGAGCGAACGAATAGGAAGGAAGAATATCTTGTTGGTCTTCGATTCTCTAACCTCTCCATACCTCTTCAGCGGCGCCGAAATCTTAAGGTTCATGAGGCAGACCCTATCAAGGTTCTCTGCTAGGGGAAACGCGGTCTTAGCCTGCATAGATGAGGGCTGTGGCAAAGATGAGGACCTAGTGGCCATGATGAGCATCTCAGATGGCGTGATAAGAACGGAGAGGAAAGATAGTAAGCTTCTTCTAAACGTTGTGAAGCATCCGAAAGTAGACCCGACGAAAATCGAAGCTCCCATAGAACCTGAACGACGGCTAGAATATCCTTTGAGTATAATCGATGAAAACGGGGCGAGACGGTTCTTTGAAGCATACACGCGGGGAAAAGGAGCGATAAGAAAGGATGTTGGGGACTACGTCAACCTCTTCTGGACGAACCTCATCCAGTGGAGCGGCATGCTCTGGGATCCCAAGAGGTTTCCGACGATGAAATCCGAGTTGGAGAAGGAGGACTTTAGCAGGGGATATCAGATGATGAAATACTTGCCTTGGTACATGAGACTTGCCTTGTCACTCTCCTTGCCCAAGCGCTTAAGCAAGGTAAAAGACTTGAAGAAAGTCTTTGATCTTTCGGGAGAAAGAATATACCAGAAACAGGACCGCATCGGCATCGTAGAATACCTTGACGCAGTCTCCAAGACTGATGAGCACTATGTTCGAGTATATGAGAATTGCGATTGCTGGGGATTCGAGAACATAGGCGCCCCGCTTTCTTTATTGCTTCTCTCATACTTCGCTGGTGGGTTGATGACAGATGAGAGGATGGGAGGAGGCCCAGTTAGAGACTGGAACGCTGTTGAGACTAAGTGCGTTGGCCTAGGAGATCCCTACTGTGAGTTCAAAATAGTGCCTGGAGAGATCGCCGAGTTGAAAGACTCTCTGAAGAAGGACACCTCAGTCCTTGAAAGGGTGCACGACCGGTTGATGCAACGCCTCACTGGATTTCTGCTTGAAGGCAAACCCCTCGTAGAGAGACCTAGGTTAGGCAGCGATATCCACATCACCATGGCCACGCATGTGGTAGGCTGGCTCGGTCACGCTGACGAGAGATACCAGATGGCGTTGAGAATGGGCGGCGCGAAGGCTGGAAAAGAGGTCGGAGAGCATCTGATGAAAGCTGGGATAAGCGAGGATGAAGCTGTGAAGCGTGTTCTTCGTCTCTTAGAACATTGCAAGGTTGGGAAGGTTGCGGTGGATGAGACGATGAAGATAAAGGAAAACTTTGAGATGTTCGTCTGGACGATGTTCGTGACGGCTAAAAGTACGGAGCCTTTATGCTTCTTCACCACGGGTTTCCTGAATGGTTTCTTTTCTGCTGTTAAAAACCAACATGTTAAGGAGACGAAGTGTATAGCTATGGGTGATCCTTACTGTGAGTGGGAGTTCAGGTAGGTGATGCTTCATGGTGTCTCTAACCGAGCTTCAAGAAGTACCGCCAAAGAATATGATCTTGTTAGTTGGCCTACCTGGTTCGGGGAAACACTCAGATCCGATATTATTTAAGCATAAACTAGGCAAAATAAGAGCCTAATTTAGCTATAATTTATAGTATTTTGGTAAAAATAAACGAGAACTCTTATCTTCTCCCCGCTGCCATATTATTTTTTGTTTTGACTCTTTAATTAACAAAAAAGAAAGTCTCATTTAAGACTTCTTACCGTAACTAATCCCGAATCAGATTAACAAGAACATGTAGAACTAAGACGAGGGTTTGAACGAGGAGTTGAAGCAAAGCCCAAAAGAAATTTGGAAGTTCTTTATTTTTCATATCCTCCAGATTGGCGGAAAGGGTGCAGTAACAGCCTACATGAGGCTTTCCTCTGACAGCATGACTCTTAACCCTCACAAAATTATTGAAGGGTTAGAAAGGATTAACCGCTGTGCTGTAGCATGTATTTGTTTTGTAGAAGTTGAAGGATTTGAAAGACGGAAAAGTTACTAGATTTTATACAACAGACGAGGAAGACAAAGAAAACTATCACATATTTGTTTTAACCTTTGAGGTCAGATATCTTTTTTTACCTGACCTTTCGAGCGGAATTGAATCTACGGTTTCAACAGTAATATTGGCTTTCCCTACCCACTTTATGTTCTTTGCAATAAATTTTGTATGTTTTTGTACGTAACCTCTATCTTTCACGACCTTAACATGAATTTCGTCAGGAGCATTTTGGATTATCTGATACTCCTTGACAGGTAGATTTTCGAAAAAAGTGTCCAAACCCCGAAGGGTTGTGAAGGAGCCGTCGCCAGTCATGAAGATCTCGTAGGTTCGCCCCTCTATGCTCTCTATCAGAGGCAGACTTCTTCCACAAGGACAAGATTCGTTTGAAGGCTTTCCCAGATCTCCAATATCATATCTAATAAAGGGCATTGCATAGTTGTGAAGGTTTGTGACAAGGACTTTTCCCGTCTCGCCTGGTGCAACATGCTCCCCGTCTTTAACAAACTCTAAGAATACGTGCTCTGAAGCAACATGAAGACCAGAATGCTTAGGGCATTCCGATGCTATAGTGGACATTTCGCGGGATCCATAAACATCATAAACATCACAGCAGAATACCTTTTCAATAATCTTTCTCCAACTTGGAAGCAGCTTACTTGAGGTACTGAAGACTGCCTTCGGCTTAGCGGTCTCCAAGCCTTCATCGAGGCAGTACTTGGCTAGAAGGTGAAGGGCGGAGGCATATCCTATTATGAATTGGGGATCATACCTTCGCAGCCTAGAGGATAGGAGTCCCGTAGTGGAATGAGAAAACTGGAAGACACTAATCACTAGTCTTCTGGTAAGCATGTTCCGAATCTTGAAGAGTGGACGATTGAGCTCATACTGTCGAAGGCCACATATGGTTGCTTGCTTATCACCAACTTTGAAGCCAGCCCATTGAAAGGCACGCAACATGGCAGCTGTCCCCCAACAATAATCATCATGGCTTCGGTAGAACTCTATAGGAATTGAAGTGGTGCCACTCGTTTTACACCGATATACTTTGCCTGGAAAATTCTTGGAAATAAGCTCTTTCGACATCGTTGCAACATGAGTTCTTTTGAGAACAGGAAGTTTTCTTAATACTTCAATGTTTTTTATATCGTTGGGTTTCAAATTCACTTTTTTAAAAACCTTGTGGTAATATGGAACGTTTTGATAGGCGTAACTGAGCAACCTTTTCAGGCTGGCTATCTGAACCCCTTCGGCTCTTTCTTTTTTCAACCATTGAGTCTTTTCCAGTATATCTCTATATTCAGCAACTCTAATGCCATATAATAGTTCTTCTAGAAACGGAAAATTCGCAATAGTTGTGTACGTAAGACGCCCCTCCTATATTTCATCATATGAGCTTTAAACAGTAGATAGGCGAGCACCCAATGAATCTCGCCTCGTCATGTTTTATCCATATAATTTTATAATGCTGGTTAAGGATATCTTCAAGTTCTGACCTCTTGAGAAGCGTAGGGCAATACTCTCCTTCTGCAAGAAAATCTTCAAAAGCCTCAAATTCTTGAGTAGAGATCTTAGCATTGCGGTAAAGTCTCCTCCATTCTTTTCTGGCCTTGGCAATAGAACTCTTCTGGCACACACAATCATAAGCTTCAACGGAGCACAAGATTTCCAAATACAAGTCTCTGAAAATCTTTACATCATTTTCAGGCAAACTTTTTCTATATTTCGTGAAGATGTCTAAGAGTTTTTGTTGCACTCCTTCATCAGAGCGGACCATAACTCTTATGCAAACATATCCATCTTTTTTAAGCAACTGCTTTAATTCGATAAGTAACCTTTCGGTTTCCGTCCTCGTTAAGTTGTTGATAGAGCAGTCTCCAATGATAAGATCGTGACTTCCTCTTTTGAAGGGCATAGCAAGCCAATTGCTTTTAACAACAGCTTCATCATGTCTAACAGGCCCAAAGTTATCCATTAGATAGTTCATAGCCTTAATCATCACAGTGTGAATATCTGCTGCGGTAACTATGCAGCTATACCTAATGGCAAGTCTCCTCAATTCGGGGGTTACGCCTAGAATCAACACACTTGGATTTTTCCTACCTTTAATTCTCTTAATGCAATCTTCATATACGCGTTGGTCATCTAAAGAGGGGCGAATAGGTGGCGGAAACTTCCTCCAGATATCTATCACTTCCTCACATGAGAACTGAGACTCGATACATATACGCCCGTGGACCATATGCTTGTTTCCTTCCTTTACCCTCGATCTATATGCTTAGTTTGATATAGCACGGTTAAACAAGACTCATGGATTTTTGCATCGGAAATTCGTGATCTCTCAATTCCTTTCAAGATTAGATCGGTTTCATCAAGGAAATTTTCCGCCTCGCGAGATAATTCTTCGCACGTTTTGATGTGAGAAGGATAAGGCATATGTTCCCTCTAGAAATCATTTTTGGGAGGCTCAGACATCATCATTGCTCTTGTAAATTCTCGGTAAGGAATTTTCTTATAGTTCATCAACAAACGACAGATTGTATTGTGAAAGAAGAAGTGAATATTCGGGTGCGGTATTAGTTTGCCTTGAAATTTAATGTAGGACGTTTTAGGAATTACATTTACTAAACCCATACGTATCCCCCAATGCGTCCTTTCTTAGTGAAAGTTGCTTTCATGTCCCTAACCGATCTCTTCTTTGAATTGGTATATCTATACGAAAACTTCTTCTGGAAAGTTAATAAATCATGTTAAGTAGAGACTCATAAGAAAATTATTAGGATCACCATCATAACTGTCACATTTAGACATGGTTTATGGTAATTCGTATGGAATAATACTAAGTTCACAACTATGCATCTTGCCATATAGTCTCTATTGAAGTTATTGCGGATAGCAATGTTCAAATTAAAGAATGCGACTCTATGATTCCCTTGACACATAGGCATGCTAGCGGAGTTATGTCGCCTCTTAAAGGCTGTTAAAAGATTAGGAGAGTGAGTCGGGAAATATGAGTGATTGGAAATCCATGTTGAAAGCAGTTCCAACAGACTGGCTGTTGGAAAAGGATAATCCTACAGTGCGATATTTTACTCTAACTGAAATTTTAGACGAACTTGAAAATGATCCTGAAGTGAAGGAAGCAAAGGATGAAATAATGAAAAATGGAATAGTACCTGAAATTTTAGCTAAACAGAAGGAAGGTTACTGGGAGACTCCAAAAAGTTTCTACACCGCTAAGTACAAAGGAACGGTGTGGCAGCTCATAATTTTGGCAGAACTCGGAGCAGATGGAAGGGATGAACGTATTAAAAATGCTTGTGAATTCATTCTTGAAAACTCTCAAGATCACGAAAGCGGTGGCTTTTCTATGAATACAAGCGCCAAAACTGGTGGAGGTAGACATAGCGAAGTAATACCATGCTTGACTGGCAACATGGTCTGGAGTTTGATTAGACTTGGTTATATGGAAGATCCCAGAGTTCAATGTGGAATCAACTGGATCGTTACATGTCAACGGTTCGATGATGGAATAAAGGAGACACCGAAAGGTTGGCCTTATGATAGATTTGAAATATGTTGGGGGAAACATGTTTGCCACATGGGTGTTGTTAAAGCGTTGAAAGCTTTGGCAGAAATCCCTGCCGATAAAAGATCTAAGGGTGTCAAAAACACAATCGAAGGGGGAGCTGAATACATGCTTATTCATCATGTTCATAAAAGAAGCCATAATCTAAGCCGTGTGTCTAAGCCTGGCTGGTTGCGATTCGGCTTTCCCTTGATGTATCAGACAGACGTTTTAGAAATTTTGGGAATATTAACAAAACTTGGTTACAAGGATAAACGAATGCAAGAAGCCGTAGATTTAGTAGTCTCTAAGCAAGATGATAAAGGAAGATGGAAATTGGAAAGTACTTTTAATAGACGCTTCCAAGTAAATATTGAACAGAAAGGTAAACCAAGCAAATGGATCACCCTAAATGCTCTTAGGGTGTTGAAAAGAATGTATAGCTAAACAAAAAAGGTAAAGTTAGGTTAACATGTGAGAGGCGCGGGATAAAATGGGTGAACATCCAAATAAGATTTATCAGGTGCTTTAGATTTTAACAAAACACATAAAATTTTATTTACGGAAACATCTTTCATATCGACAAGTTTAATAAGGCGCTTTAATTACGTGATTTATGCAAGAATCGAGAGCTTTTAAGTCAAGCCTTATTCTTGCCATTAAGGTATAGGAGTGTGAAAAGTTAGTATGGCATCCCGTGAGATGCACAAGGCAGTCTGCGCTGATTGTGGCCGGGAATGTGAAGTCCCCTTCAAACCTGACCCGAACAGGCCAGTTTACTGCCGAGAGTGCTGGGCTAAAAGAAGACCACAAAGTAGATCTTATAGAAGATACTAGGTATGTTGGCAATTCAAAGTGGGTGCTAATCGATTGATAAAGTCTACATAGACGTGTTATAAGGTATGTTCTGTTCTCGCTATGATTTCATCTTGAACCTCTTTTTCTAATTCTACGAAGAATGCACTGAAGCCCGCTACCCTCACCACCAAACTTCTATATTTTTCAGGGTGTCTCTGGGCGTCTCTCAAAGTCTCAGCACTTATTACATTGAATTGAACATGGTGCCCTCCCAAATCAAAATACGTCTTTAAGAGACTTGCCATCTTCTTTAATCTCTGCTCATCATTCAGAGTAGTCGGACTGAACTTCATGTTGAGCAACGTAGCCCATAGTAACGGATGATCCAACTTCGCCACCGATTTAAAAACAGCCGTCGGACCGTTTATATCCCTACCGTAAACAGGTGAGACTCCCCCATCAGCTAGGGGCTCTCCAGCTTTTCTTCCGTCGGGTGTTGCACCAACTTCTTTTCCTAATTTTATGTGGTTGGCAATTGTTTGAAAATTGGCTACAACCCAGTTTTCCCTGTTAATGTCGTATTTATTTACCTCTTTGAGAAAGTGAATAGCGCATCTCCTTGCTATTTGATCCACATAATCATCATCATTCCCGAATTTTGGCGCCTTATTTAAAAGCAGTTGACGGAGCTCCTCTTTCCCTTTGAAGTTCCCCTTCAATGCGTCGACAAGTTCCTCCATTCTAATTCTCTTCTCTTCGTAAACAAACTTCTTGACGGCGGCAAGGGAATCGGCTACATTAGCTATACCTACACCCATAACTTGCCTAAAGTTATATGGTGCCCCACAATCTAACAGAGAGATACCTTTTTCCATGCAATTCTTTATAATCGCCGATAGAATTATTGACGGCGGTGGTCGAATAAGATCAGTACGCCAATTAACTTTCCCTCCTAAAAGGTGATTAACCTGCGTTTCATACACTCTCATCAAGTCATCAAAGGAGCCGAATTTTGCCGGATCACCAGTCGGTGGTCCCAACCTTTTACCTGTCCTTAGGTCCAGTCCATTATTCATTGCTAACTCTACACATTTTGGGAGGTTAATGTAACCATATGACTTGATGTTTATGCTTTTTCCACAACCAATTTCGCCGGTTTTGCCGGGTATCTCCTCTGTAACGCAGCCCATTAAAGCGTAGTCTCTTGCTTCCTTTAACGATATCCCTCTGTCAGTTAATATGGGGATAATCCTTTTATCGTTAAAGAAGGTTGGCATCCCTATTCCGGTTCTCACAACCTCAAGAGCTCTCAGCAGAAACTTTTCAGATAATTTATCATGATATCTTAACGATATAGTGGGCTGTGGAACTTGTATACTTGCCATAGCCTCCAAAATCAAGAACGATAATTCATTAGCGGAGTCTTCCCCGTCGATGGTTTGGCCGCCAATAGTCATGTTCTGAAACATTAGAGAACCCGCATAGGAAAAGATGACTTCCTTAGGTCTCAATTTACCTATCTCAGACAACTTGATGAAAAAGCACTCCAGCAGCTCTTGAGCTTCATCTTTCCTGACTCTGCACTCCTCTAAATCTTTTTTATAGAATGGATACATGTATTGATCAAATCTTCCTAATCCAATTGCATGTCCATTTGACTCGGTTTGTATGGCTAGATGAGTAAACCAGATCGATTGTAGGGCTTCATGGAAATTCCTCGAGGGATTTGCAGGCACCCAATTGCATATTTCAGCAATTTTCTCCAACTCCGCTTTCCTTCCCTGATCTTTTTCCTCCTCTGCCAACTTTCTAGCCAGCTCTGCATACCTTTTTGCAAAAGTTATGAGAGCACTACATGCCGTCATTATAGCCCTATAAAAATTCGATTTTTCAACTTCTGTGGGGCTTGTCATGTTCAATTTGGCCAGATAATCTGAAGCTTCCTTAATTATTCCAGCAAGTCCTTTGTTCAGAATTACACTGTAGTCTATGGTAACATGTCCATATCCGTCGAAGCTTTCAGGAGCTTTGC
>Ga0172366_10005049_pt1 | contig 10407 bp, 18 predicted proteins | sample LakKivSesite69cm_FD_114533 | JGI IMG/M metagenome (GOLD analysis project Ga0172366, IMG submission 114533) | Sediment microbial communities from Lake Kivu, Rwanda - Sediment site 69cm | ecosystem: Environmental > Aquatic > Freshwater > Lake > Sediment | place: Rwanda: Western Province, Lake...
CAGGAGCCCGGTAAGACCGGCGAGCATAGGAGCGGAGAAGCTCGTCCCCGACTTGGTCACATAGCCGTCATCCGCCTTTTCGCTGGCCATCTCAATATTGGTGCCCCACTTAACGAAGTCAGGCTTGGTCTCCCCCTGCACCGTAGGACCCCTTGATGATTTATCGCATATGACAAGCTCCCCAGTCGTCTCAACCGCACCCACGGCAATTACCTCTGGTTCGCACGCCGGCAGGGTTACAGTAGTCATCTTCGGGCCGAAGTTACCCGCGGCAGCTATGACATCCAGTCCGTAGTCGATGCTTGCCTGCCGGCAGGCAGCCCTTACCGGGTTATCCGGGTCACCGTCATCCTCTCCACCAAAGCTCAGGTTAATGACGTTGGGATACATATCGTCGGTAGGCCAGAGTCCGCCCCTCCTGGCTGCCTCTGCCAGGTCGCACACCTTATCAATCCCCAAGATTATGCTCTCGTCGGTGCCGATACCCTCGTCGTTGATAACTTTGACATTCATGAGCGAGGCTCCGGGTGAGACGCCAGCCTTCTCACCCGGGGCGTGCATCCCTCCAGCAACGAGGAAGGCCACCTGTGTGCCGTGCCCAAAGATGTCACCGGCAGTTGGCGAGTCGGTAAAGTTAGCCTCGTAGATGATTTTGTTCTTCAAGGCTACGTGTGACTTACGGACTCCGCTGTCCAGTACCGCTACCGTGAGTCCCGTCCCGGTGAGCGGCGGCATAAAGTAGGAGCGGAGAAGATAGAACACGTCCGAAAACGTCTCTACCGGCAGCGCCGTTGCCACCTGGTCGGTCTTATACTCCTTGATTGGCTTTACCAGCAGGCCTAGCACCGCGGATAGAGCCTTTGCCTGTTGCTCGTCCAGTTCGCAGAAGATTTGCCCCAGCAGCTTCGTCCTGGCTATGTTCTTGGCTCCGACCCTCTTCGCTTCAACCTCAACCTGAGCCGGTGATAAACCTTTGGATATTATCGAGTACCGCATTTTTCACTTCCCTCCTTACCAGGTCTTGACTACCTTGGCGAGCACTCCCGCCTTGTTAGGGTCCTGGTCTAAATACTCAACGAGAACGTAGTCGCCGATAGCTATCTTCCCAGCCAGCCATTCGTCCCTGACGTGCTGGGTGATATAACAGTCGAGCACATAGTCCACGCCTTCCCAGGTTCTCCTGACGGTCGCCGGTTTAACGGCAGTTACGTTGACCGCCTCCAATATCGCCCAGCAGCCGTATACCGGCGGCACAAATTTCGGCAGCCCCTTAATCAGAAGACTCATTACATTGCCTCCAGCATGTAGTCGTAGTGCAGGGCCACTCCGTTATCGGCAACCCTGTTGCTCTGTACCTCCACCCTTAGCGCCTCGTGGATGCCTACTGTCCCGTTAACTATCCACAGGCCGTCAGGGTCAGTTCCCTTATTAAACTGCTCCTGGTAAACCTTACGCTCGGTTCCGTTCACCTGCATGAACAGCTTGACAGTTACCTGCCCTCCCAGGGCAAAGTTGTGTATGCTCAGCAGCAGCGAATTGAGCTTCTTTCTAGCATCGTTGGTGCCGATGGTAACCACATCAGCTCCGGTCTCACCGCTGGTTGCTGTCCCCGACTGCCAGTTGCCAGTCACGGAGCCTGACACTGGTGTCTCGCCGGCAAGTTTGTCCACCTTAGCCTCAACGGCGTCGATCAAGGCCTTTAGTGCATCCAGCCCTGAAGCTCCGTCATCCAGTTTTGCCTCGATAGCATCGATGAGCACCTTTAATGTTGCCAGTCCGTAAGTCCCGTTATCCAGCTTGCCTTCTAGAGCGTCAATGAGTGCCTTGATGGCAGCCAATCCGGTAGTGCCATCGTCCAGCTTGGTCTCAACGGCAACTATCAGAGCCCGTAGTGCCGCAAGTCCATAGGAGCCGTCATTCAAGTCACCTTCTATCGCATCCAGTAAGATTTTGAGTGCTGGCAAGCCATGCGTGCCATGCGCCAGCAGGTTGTCCACCATGGCCTGGAGGCTGTGAACCGCCTTATCAAAGGTCTCGGTATTGTCCTTGTTTTTGATTTCGGCTATGGCGCCCTCAAGGTCTATCATGTCTCCTCCTCCAGCAGTAGCTTGAGTGATGGGTCAACCAGAGATGGCACTTCAATGGTTTCCTTTAATGTTCTGAAGGTCATGTCCGCCCCGCTGGCTAACCCTGCGCTGTTTCTGGCTTGCGCCCTGAAGTGATAGACGGTATCGGCCTCGAGGCCGGCTATCGGCTGTACAAAAGCGTTCCCTGTATGTTTGCTACTCTGCCACGGCGTCTCATTCTCATAGCCGACAGTCGAGCCCCACTCGAAGCCAGAATCGCAGGGTTCTCCACCGTCATCCGTCAGAAAGCCGTGAAGGGTAGCTTTGCTCACCTTTATGTCTGTAGCTGGAACGGTGGAAACCGCCGGCAATACTGCAGCCGTCGTGAAACTCTGGTCGGAGCCACAACTCGTGCCGCAGGAGTTGGTGGCAAAAGCCCTGAAGTGATAGGTTGTACCGGGCTGAAGGCCACTAATCACCTGTGAGAAGGTCTGGCTGGTTGACTTCTGCTCGGTGGGAGTGACGTAGCCGTAGCCGGTGTCCAGCCCCCACTCAAAGCCGCACTGGCAAGGTTCACCACCATCGTTGTCTAACGTGCCGTTTAGAGTGGCGGCACTGCTTGATATAAAAGTAGCCGGGTCTGTAGCCACCATCGGCAAAACTGGCAGATTTCCGGTAATAGCGACATAGACCTGGGTAAGATACACACCATTACCGAATGACGCCCCGGAAATAGCATAAAAACCAGCCTGTAAAGCTGCTAGTTCACTATTGGTCCATGCTGCTCCTGTGAAAGGGTTAGTGTTCCAAACACTTGAGATTGTTTTCCAGCCCTGGCTGTTATAAAACCAGTCTCCGCTACCTTGATAGACGACTCCATGAGTTTTTATCATGACATAACCGAAGTTTCCGTAGTTATAGGGGTTCGTCCCTCTACCACGGCAATAGACAGTAACTGAGCTTATTGATGCAAATGGCGGAGGAGACGAAAGACGATATAATTCCCTGTAATTGATGCTCCAATGGCCGTATATCCAGGTGCCATAGTCGTCCCCTACTACCTCATCGACCTTATCCCAATGCTCACCACTTGCAGGAGACTGATAAGGAGCCTCTTGCAGGTCACCATTAGCATTAGGTCTAATAATCTCTGTTGTCACGAGAGTTCTTCCTCCAGCAACGAGATAAGCGGTTCCTGGAAATATGGCGGTGACATAGGACTTAGTGTCCTGAATGTCCTGTCCATTCCGTGATTCAGCCCAAAAGCGTTCGAAGCGAGAGCCCTGTAATGATAAATGGTGTCAGGTTCCAGCCCGGTCAAAGCCTGTGAGAAATGCTCCCCCGTCGTTTTGGTTTGCACCGGGGTAATCTTGCCGTAGCTGTCGGACAATCCCCACTCGAAGCTGCACTCGCTTGGCTCGCCGCCATCATCATCTAACGTCCCGTTCAAAGTGGCTGCGCTGGCGGCTATTGCGGTGGCCGGGTCGGTGCTTACTGTTGGTTCTATAGTCACTGGGGGAATGGAGTAGAGGTCTCTGTTCCAACCCGTAGTCGGGAAATTGCCCTCGTGGGCGTAGCTGGCATCTTCGTCGGGGACTTCGTCGTTAACGTTGGCCCAGTTATCCTGTCGGCCATTGGGATAGCCATCCGTGATTAGCTGCTGGCCACCTCGTCCATTGGGTCTAACCACCGTGGTCACCCCGCCAAAGTTCATCTCTACGTAGAGCTGAGTACAGTAGGTGTTTGATTCGTAGCCTGAAGTCCAATTCCCATGTAGGGAGATGCCGACCTCGAGGTCATTTACGTCAACACGACGCCAGGGTAGACCTGTCCAGGGACAGGCTGCCCAATTTTCCGAGAAGTAACCATAGCCTGTCGACGTTACACTCTGGCTGCTACCTTCCCAGGTGTCGCCAGTGCTACGCCTCCTGACAGCCAGCCTGACCCCACCCGGAAAAGCCCATCCTTGAGTTCCCTTTCTGCACCTGGCATAAAGAGTTATGCTGTTTATTGAAAATATCCTGTCAGCTCCGTAGCTTGTCCCCACCGAGTTGGTAGCGAAGGCTCTCACGTGATAGGTCTTATTCGGATCCAGGCCGGTTATTATCTGAGCAAAGGTCTGTCCTGTCGTCCGACTTTGGGTAGGAGTGGTGTTGCCGTAGGCAATCGTCTCACCCCATTCAAAGCCGCAGTTGCACGCCTCACCACCGTCGTCGTTTAGCGTTCCGTTCAAAGTCGCTGCGCTAGCGCTTATTGCTATGGCTGGGTCGGTGCTGACACCGGGGGCGCCCAGCTCATAGGTATATCTATAGGCCATATCCATACCTGGATAATCAGTCCAAACAGCACTTCCATCGCTTTGATGGCTATAAGACTCACCGGGCTTAATGTCTGAGTTCTGAAAAGCCGCCGAAATGTAAAACTGACCGCCGATTGCTAAGGTAGCATAAACGCAAATCCGCACCTCTTCATTGATGACCACTGGTGCTGAAAGCGCATGAGTTATCCAGGTAGGAGAAGCAGGAAGAAGGAATTGATACTGAGCGGGAGTTGAGGCAATCACAGCGCCATCACTGACTCTGACAATTTGGAACCAGTAAGTATAATAGTTTGGATGGCTTCCATAATGGGTGTATCTCCAAACTACAAAGCTGAGGTGGGTAACTCTTCGGTTGGGTATGGTTAGCCTTTGTCCTCGCCTCTGAGCGCCGCCCACACTGACTACCCCTGATGTATTCCACTGAGTCTGTTCTTCAATCGGCATTTCCTTTACCTCTTCGCATCAAAGAACTCGCAAAGGATATATTTCATAGTTCCTGCTGTCTGTCTCATCGAGACTTCCAGTCCGTAGTTATCAGGCATGGCGCTCAGCTTTATCACCTTTCTATCGTCCGGCTGAACGCCGCTATACGACTTTTCCCACATCGTTTTGTAATCACCGCCACCCTCTAGCTTCGTCCTGACCCTGACGTCCACAACATCGCCGGCCTCCATGGGAGACAGGTCAATCTTGCCTCCAGCAAAGATGTAGGCCACGCTGTGCCATTCCTCGTAGACAGGCGCGTAAGAAGCTGTCATCAGTTTCCACCCTGACTGGGGCGACCGCGCCAGCTTGAGTAGCAGGTCGAGCAGCGCCTGCACGTTGAGCTTCTCCAGTTTGCCCTCTACGTAAAACTCGCCGGGCATTATTCTTCCCTCCCTGGCGGTAATAGTTTCCTTTTTTCTACAGACGTGGGTATTACCTCTTCTTTTTCCTTACCAGGCTTCACGGCTGAGGCTACAATTCCGAGCATCATCATTGGGAGCATCATTCCGAGCATTAAGCTCCAGTCGAACCCTTCGGTTACCCCGGGAGCTCCCGGCCAGGTTGGGGGCAGTGTCGCCGCAGTAGGGGCAACCAGCCTGGTAGACACCGAATCGGTTACCTGCTGAGTCTCGCGCTCAATCAAGAGAACTGTCAGGTCAACATCGGACTCGTCAAAGCGAAACGCACCATGTAGCCTGATGAAGTCAGCCGGTGCCACTTTGAACCAGGTGTAACCAAAGACTGGCAGGGCTTCCTCGCTTATCACCGTCTCGTTCGATGACAGGCGAGCCATAAGCGCGTATTCCTTCTCTTCTTCTGCCGGGTTAGCCACGTAGATGCTGCAGCCAACATCATAGCCAGGCGTGTAATACATCCAGGGCGGCAAATCCCAGAAGATGTCGCCCACTTCACCAGCCATAACTGTAAGTTGCGGACTTGCACTCATAGCGGAAACTCTACCTCCTCGCCCTTAATTGCTTTTCTAACCAGCGAAAGCGCCCAGGCGCCGACAGCTATCAGGATGGCGATGCCGACAAGACCGCTAAACGCTGCCTGCCAGAACATTGGCTGGTACTCAGACGGATAGTAGCTGTAATATTCCTGAGGCGACTGGTTCATGTTTTAACCTCCTCAAGCCTCTTCGGTTTTTCCTTCGCCGGCGCCATGAGCGGCTTCACGAGCTGCATCATGACAAACATAACCAGCAGCATCATGCCCATATTAATGAGGCCGGAAATAAGGCTTTTTACCTCTTCGGGCAGTATCCACCACACCAGGGACATCAGGAGAGGCGGCAAAGCAACGGTTACTAGAATGCCAATGATAATGGGCAGCCAGGCGATTCCCTTCTGCCAGGCGAGGTAGACCGAGGAACTGGTGAGGTCGGCATAGACGATATAATCGTATCCCGGCCAGGTGGGAATGCCGGCTTCAAGGCATGCCTGATTTAGCTGAGCTAACACTTCTTCAGAAGGAAACTCAGCAAAATCAAGCTTCATTAAGATAAGGGCACCTTCGGCCGCGCCCTCTTCAAGTGGGGTGAAGGTGCCCAAATCTTCAATAGTCGCAGCTTGCCCTAAAAGGACAGCCCTATATCCCGGCGGCACCATCGCATAGGGCATGATTCACCCCCTATGCTTTATTAGACCAGCCTTGTTGACTTGCGGCCGAACGGGTTAAGAGTAACCTTTCTATCGGCAGTAGTCCCGCCGCCGGCAGTCACCGTGGCGACTACGGTTATCTTGTCCCCACCAACGAGCCTCAGGTCGGCCCTGAGCTGCCCGGCACTGGCCAGGTCGTAGTTGACGTTCTGGCTGGCCGCCAGGTCGGTCCCCAGGTACGCTTTATCCACGGTGTCGGACTTGGGGAACTTGGAGATACGGATGTTTCCTGAAACCTCTGCCTCGGTTACCAGGTTCAGGCGGTTGAGATACCATACCTCGCCAGAGGGTATCTCGTACTCCTGGGTCTTCGCCGTATCCTTGGCCGTGCCGTTGGGAACGGTTATCTCGATCTTGTTCCGCTCGTCAATGCGGTCTTCGGTGTGGAGCGCCTCAGCCACCAGAAGGGCCTCGGTCAGTGCCTGTAGTGGTAAGCCCACCCAGAACCCGGAGACGTTATCGTAGACGCCCAGGAGAGTAAGCACTGCATCCAGTGGAGGCACCCATCCCTTGGGAGGCCGCACGCCAGCATATTGCTGTGGAACTATCTTTTTAGTCATGACCAAAACCTCCTTCTTATAGATTCACCTTCACTACTTGGACGCGGTGATGCCTTTCATCATGGGCATCATGATAGCCATCATCATGACCATCATTATCATGGGCATCATTGCTGAGAACATGCTTGTCCAGTCGGTCGTCTGAAGAGGGTAGTACCCGCTAACCGTGCCGTACTGGTACTGTTGTGGCCGGAACTGGGTTCCCGGTCCACCAAATTGCTGAACTCCGTACATTGTTTTATTACCTCCTTAAATTTTGGTGCCAGCTACTCTCTAGCTGCGCTGGCGGTGACGCCTCTCATCATGGGCATGATGATCGCCATCATCATAATCATCATGATCATCGGCATCATCGCGCTGAACATGCTCGTCCAGTCGGTCGTCTGCAGGGGATAGTAGGCTCCCGGCCCGCTTACCTGCAGGGGACCGTACTGACCCGGCGCTACCGGTCCGCTTACCTGCTGTGTCTTGAACATGACTACCTCCTTAACACTCTTGATTCGTAGAGCCTTTTTGCCTCCCGCTCTATGCACCTGATGTCATCGTGGGGGCAGACGCCTATGGCTGTCTCTACCGCCCAGTGCCCGTACTTATCTTCAAGCTCAATACGTTTGTCGTAGGGTATGGGGTTGGAAAGAGAGGCTTTTACTACCTGTCCTGCCGCTGCCGCGACAGCGGCCAGACCGATAAAGGCAATGCCCCAACCATAGATGGCATCAAGCTGGGATGGCATTATTCAAACATGGCCCGCTTGTAGCCGGCGACCACGTCGTCACCCTTGCCCTCGACACCGTCGCGGTAGTGAGTGACACGCCCCTCCTTGACTTTCATGCCGCTAGGAGCGATGCCGTTCATGCCGCCGCGGTAGGCCTCTGGAGTAGCTTTCTCTCCGTAGACGATCGGGACGGTTTTCTCCAGCTCTGCCCAGCTTGCGTACTTACCCATCGAGACACCTCCTGTTTAATTTTGTCTGCCCGGTCGCGGCCGGACAGTCGGAGGCTGCAACCTCGACCAAAAGGAAAAGGGGGTCTGCCCTGAACCTTCCAGTCGAAGGTTGCAGACCCCCTTTTACAAACCCTGGAGCCGCTGATGAAAGCAGTAAGCCCAAGGAGCCGATGCTTCCATCGGCAAGCTCCTTGGGCTCTACTTACTAGCCTACACCAGCTTCAGGCTGCTGTCAAGATTTTACGTGCGTATATACGCCTGTGCTAACGTTCAGCCTTGCCCTCTCCGCCGGGTTTCTTTTTGACACGGACGAGCGCGCCGTCATTAACGATAATCTCGACGGTATCTCCGGGCTTAAGGCGGTTGTAGATTACCCACGCCTTGGGCAGGGTAACAGCAAGGCTGCCCTCACCTACCCGGAACAGGATTCTTTCTACCTTTATCGGCATCAGGTTGACCTCTCAAACATGGCCTCGTTCCAGCGCCGCCATTTCTTCTCCTGCGACCCGGCATACCTCTCTATCGCCTTCTCCGAGGCCTTCCTCTGCCACGGCAGCAGGGGCGGCCATTGCTGTTCTGGCAGGCTGGGTTCAGCGGAGGTGGACAGTAACAGGTCTTGCTCTTTCCTGGCAGCGGGCTGGGGCTGGCTGAGCGCGTATCCCATCGACAATAAGGCGATGAATAGCAGCACACGCATGAAATAGAAGACATCACCAGCCTGTAGTGAGGTTGTCGAATCTGTGTTTCCCGGTCCGGCTGCCTGGTTAGTCACTCTACTATCTCCACGGTAAATCCCATTGACTGGAAACCGCGAGACAGCATGTCGGCCCAGTTTTCAATGGCCTCTTTGATTACCTTTTCGACCTGTTCGTCGTCCGAATGGCCGACTTCCAGGTGCATGCCCCTCTCCGTCTTCTCCAGGGTTACCCTGATGCGGGAGAGCGCCTCTCTCCTCTCCGGAGGCGCCTGGGCCACCTGCTGGGCAATCATTCTGAACACCATCTCACGGGCTTGAGGGGTTGCCATCATCCTTTGCAGTTGATCTAGCATCTTCTCCTCCTTTTGATTCATTGCGTTTACGGTGCGTAATTGGCGGCGGCTGCCACCCCTGCGCCGCTGGCCCTCCACCTGGTGCTCCCGGCATGGAAATCCCGAACATCTGCATCAGCTGCTGCATGGACTGCATCGCATTCAGGACCTGGCCGAGCGGATTATCCTCTTTGCCACCCATCGCCTGGCGGATCTGGTTTATCGAGTCGGTTATCCGGGTATTGTTCTGAGAGATTACCTGGGACAGCTGGTTCGCCGTCTCGTAAGCGGCTCGGTCGGCAATCTCTATATTTGACTCCCTGGCCCTCTGCGCTGCAGCGTCTTGCTCCTCCCTGGTCTCCTTCATCAGCCTCAGGATGGGTTCCATTCGCTTGGCATCGGCCTCGGCGGAGCCCTTTTGAATGTTGACCAGATCCATTACCATGAGCATGGCTGCCCGGAACTTCATAATCGCTCGCAGCTCAAGCTCTTCCTCCGGTGTCCCTCCCATGTACTGGCGGAGCACCGCTTCCGGGGCAATCATCTCCATGCCGCCACCCATCTTGCGTATCACCGGGAATCGTCCATCGATGTTCTCATCCTCTTCTTCCGCTTTGCGGGCATGCTCAAGCTCCTCGCGGATAATCTCCCGCAGCTTTTCTTCCGGCACCAGCGCCTTGCTCTCGGCTGGAGGCTTGAGCCTCTCCAGCGCCCCACGAACCTTGCTGCGGCTGACCTTGAGCTCGTCGGCTATCTTTTGCTGCGATAACCCTTTCTCTTTTAGCTTCTTTACCGACTCTAAAAACTGGTCGTCCATGTTCCCTCCTTACCGCCCGCTGAAGCTAAAATGGCTAACCACTGGGCTGACCATTGTGCCTGAGATGGTCGCCCAGTGGGCAACCCACTGAAGCTAAATGGGCGGGTTTCACCCACGCTTGGGACTTCAAAATCGTAGCTAAATTCCGTCCCCACCGGTCACCCCTCCAGCTTCCATCTCCTTCTCAAGGACCCACCTCAGGAGACCTATCCTGGTTTCCAGCACCTGCCGGGCGAAAGTGGCCAGGGAACCAAACCACTGCCTGACCCAGGGCCGGTCGTCCGGCGGCATCCTCTGGATCAGCATCTCGGCCCGGGAAGCAGACCCAAGCAGTTCCATTACCTCTCCGGGGAAACGCGAGCTGAATGTCAGGAATATATCTGGGTTGCCGAGTTCCTTTCCGGCTTCCATTCCGGCCAGCATCCCTTCGTAGTATTCCAGTTTCTGCCTGATTTCGGTTTCACTTTTCATTTGAATCACCTCCAATTAATAATTTAATAGCCTTATCTATACCCAGCTGTGG
>Ga0172366_10005050_pt1 | contig 10406 bp, 12 predicted proteins | sample LakKivSesite69cm_FD_114533 | JGI IMG/M metagenome (GOLD analysis project Ga0172366, IMG submission 114533) | Sediment microbial communities from Lake Kivu, Rwanda - Sediment site 69cm | ecosystem: Environmental > Aquatic > Freshwater > Lake > Sediment | place: Rwanda: Western Province, Lake...
ACCTATTTTCTCGAGGGCACGCATTTTGGCAGCTTGTCGGCAAACAACGCTGAGGTTAGGCGACGTCTCATTGATCACAGTTTGACAAGCGCAGAGATAGCGGCTAAATATGGTTCAAAACTGGTTACTCTTTGGTTTCCAGACGGGTCCTTGTATCCGGGGCAGGTGAACATGCGTGCTGTTGAACGTAACATGAGAAATTCTTTGCAGGAAATCTATCAACGCATGCCGAAGTCGGTTCGTTTGCTTATTGAGTACAAGCTGTTTGAGCCTGGAACCTACCACACGGTTATTTCTGATTATTGTGTCGCTTCAGACTTGGCGAGAAGCTTGGGAGATAGGGCGGGAGTTCTCATAGACTTGGGGCATCACGCGTTCGGCGTCAATGTTGAACACATAGTCGCCAGACTAATCGAGGGAAAGTTGCCTGGAGGATTCCATTTTAACACACGCTACGTTGCCGACGACGACCACGCGGTTGAACCTAACATTCAGCTCTTCAGAATATTCCACGAATTAGTTGCCGGCGAAGTGATAGGCAACCCTGTACGAGAGAAGAACTGGGCATACATGATTGACCAGTGTTCAGCGCTGGAAAACAGGATTCACGCAGTACTGCATTCGGTTGATTCGCTCATGGTTTCGTACGCTAAGGCTTTGGTCGTTGACGAAATCAGCCTTCAAAAGTACCAAGAGAAAAACGAAATTGTGCTGGCAAACAGAACACTGCTGGATGCCTATTTAACCGACGTTAGACCCATCCTTTACCTGGCTAGGCTTGAAAAAAGAGTGCCGATTGACCCGGTCGAAGCCTACGTCAAGTCTGGTTATCAAGAGAAGATAGAGTCTGAAAGAACCTCGTCTACAAACTAACATAGACGCTAAGCATTTTCAACCCAGTAAACGTTTTTTTCTGTTACCTCTTTTTTCCAGATAGGAACCTCATGTTTAATCTGGTCAACAATTTCCGCTAAGGCTAGGCGTCCTTCTTTTCGGTGTTTGGACGCTATGAGTACGTACATTACTTCTTCGCCAACCTGAACTGAGCCCACCTTATGTTCCACAATGGCATCAATCACGCCGTGCTTGGCTTTTTGTTCATCAATGATTTTTTCTATCGTTTGAGGCGCCAAGGTTTCGTGCGCTTCATATTCCAGCCTGAGAACTTTTTCCTTTTCTCGGGTTCCCCGGACGACTCCGACGAACACTGTTATGGCGCCTATCTCGTCTGATGATTTTTTTAACTCTTTAACGAGCGAATTTAAAGAATCCAGTTTCTGCGAAATCTTAATTTTCACTTCCACCACCAATTTGTCGCCAATACCTTTTAGGTTATCCCCCGCCAAATGGAGGCATGATGGCTACCTCATCCCCTTGTCTCAGCTTGCCATTTAGCTTGGCTGATTTGCCATTTATCATTATCAAATAGTTGTCCAAAACTGGCGTGCCATCTTTGTTCCTTATGATTTCGCTTTTTATTGTTCTAAAAAGGGTTTCAGCCCAAGTTTTAGAGACTTCTGAATGCTTTTCTGGTATGCGGCTTAAGAGCAGGTCTGCTACTGTAGTTCCTTCCTTGACAGTGTATTCTTCGTTTTTGACGCCTACGAGTTCACGCAGTTTTCCAAAGTACCTCACCTGTACGACAGTCATGAAAGCACCACTCTATTTTTGTTCACGTATTAACCATTCAAGGCTTGAGGAAGACTTCAATCTTTTTGGATTAATTATAAGTTGACTTTAGGGTTTTTTCACAACCTAAATCATGCGTAATTATTCAAGCATAAAAGAGCCGTATTTTTTGAACAAAATTTCTAAGGTCTTGGTGAATCATCATCCATAGTGATACTTTTTGCATACTCGCGTTTGACCCTTTTTGGACAAGGAAACTGTTTATGTAATTTTGTAAACTGCGTCGCCTTCTCTGACTCTGTTTACGACTTTTAGGCCTATGCTTTGACCAGCTTTTGCTGCGGTTATGTTTTTGTGTTCTATCTGCATTGAAGACACTGGCTGTTCGAAGTTGGTTGTTGAGCCTTGAAACAGGATTTTGTCACCAACTGAAAGCGGTCCGGTTAATTCTATTACTGCTACGCCGATGTTCGTGAAGTAGTGGCTAACCTTACCAATTTCTTTCAACGACCTTTCAGACATGGCATCCATCCTCTATTTCTGTTTTTAGGATAAATGTGCTTAAATGATTTATCATTCTTTGGTAATGTCTTGACGATTACATTTGTTTATTTATGCGATTGTACTCTTATCGAAAACCTTAAAGCCAAATATAATAAGAGTAAATAAAGTGAGTGGTTGATTATGTCCACTGAGAAGGAAGTTCCTCCAAGAATGAATGAAGATTGCGCAAACGTACTGAAATCTGTCATCCTAGCCCTTGAAAGTCCCCTTGCCTACCAACAGACACAAGCACGATTACTTCTGGACGTTCTGTACCAGAAAAAATGCAAAGAAGCTTTAGGCTGGATTCACGAAAAATACGTCACTCACCCAGCGGTTCACGTACAGAAAATTGCTAAAAGGGCCCTCGAATTCTATAACCGCCTGTGAAACTAAGATTCGTAGAACCTAGAATCTCTTCTTTATGCTTTGTCAGTTACAAGAGGAGCTAAACACAAAAATCTCATTTAAATGCTGCAGTGAAGGCTAGTATCTTGGTTTACTTAACTCGTTGGGGAGCTTGAGGCAAGATACGATATTGGGAATTGAAACGGCAAAAATAGAAAATAAAACTAGTTTCGGATGCGGATATTGATTGTACTCAAGTTTGGCATAACGAATACCTATGCTTTATCTTATGCATAAGACATGCGTATGGGCAATATTGATATGGACAATGAACAAAATGCGGAAAATACTGGTTTATGAATGAGATAGCGCAATTATTATAGGAATCGTTAATAAGATGTTATCGTTAAAGAGAATCAGTGGAAGAGGAGGATCAGAATGGAAAACCAAAAGATTGTTTATGGATCTTGTACTATGGTGCGTCGCTTCAAGGTCAATCAAGAAGAGGAATATAAAAACCATTTGAAGTACCTCAAGGCTCTTGTGGCTGCCTCCCAGCTTACAGCACGTATCGCACAAGTCAGGCTCTATTCTTTAAAGGCAAGCATAAGCGAAGAATTTCCTTTCATGATTGTTATTACGGGTGAAAGAGAGGCATTTATGCAAATAGCGCATAGGCGTGCGCGCGTAGGTGTCCTTGCTGAAAAGGAAAACGAAATTATTATGAAAGAGTTTGGCGGTGACTTTGGAGCAATAACGCCGCACAGTTCGGTGATGGATACACCTGGTCCAGGCGAATCTATCACTTCTTTATATGAATTCGAAAAGACGTTGCAAAATATAAAGTCAGGAAGATACTCAGTCGCAATCATTTGATTGTAGCGCGCATGGTTGTTCCTAAGTTAGTTTGTGGAGTATTGGTGTTTCTCGATTTGGTCTTGTTGCGCATGTTAACGGATGCTTCAATAGTTGAAATATGATTAGAACGCAGAGTTACGAATGAAAGGTGAAATATAGGCCTATTCAAAAACATTAAAAATCATAATAAGATTAGAATGAAGGCTCAGGTTCTAAAAGGGCAACACAGATTGAAGGCCTGTGTACCGTTCGACGAACTGTTGGCCCCTTTCCGTTGTCTGAACCTTTCTTCCGGGATTGATGTTTCTGGCGATTAAGCCTTGCTGTTCCAGTCTCATGAGGTACTCTTCAAGGAGGGCGTGATTCAGGTTAGCCTTATAGACTAGATGAGTCTTTTTCACTCCTTTCTTAGCTATCCGAAGTATCTCAGCAATTATCTCTATCCGATCTCTTCTTTCCATTTCAGAACCTCCTAAGCCATTTTTTGTTCAGTATTGTTTCAGCTTGCGTCTTTCGATAATGAGTTTCCTAATCAAGGAAGCAAACATCTGCTCGTTAAATTCGACTTCTTCTACCCTTTTAGCCATCTTAACCATCTTCTGAATTTTTCAGTTGAGAAAAGGGTTCCGTGAAAACGTATATAAGCCTAATCTAACGGAAAAGGAAGCCTTTTTCCATTTTTGGACAAAAAAAGCTTACTTTTTCCACAAATAGAAACTATTTTCTGAATCATAAATCCATGTCTTACGTTCACGCGCACACGTAGTGAGAGCTTAAGTCGTAATGGAAGCCTGTAGTGTTCAAAATAAAATCCCATATTTTATCTGGGATTCTTAATAGATTCCTTTAGACAGCAGGCATATTCCCTGAGTTCTTTAAGCATTTCTTCCTCAACATTGCGTTTTTGCTCAATTATTTTGACAAATCCGCTTCCAACAATCGCTGCTTGCGCCCCGTTTTGTATTACTAATCTGGCATGTTCAGGCTTTGAGATTCCGAACCCCACTGCAAGAGGCACTTTTCCACTGGTTCTATGTAACGTTTTTTTGATCAGCCTTATAGTGAAGTCTTGAATTTCTTCTCTAGCTCCAGTTACCCCGAAAATCGAGACTAGATAAAGGAAGCCTGAGGTTGACCCTATTATTCTTTCTAGGCGCTCAGTTGAAGTGGAAGGAGCTGCAAGAAAAACCGTGTCTACCTCGTGGGTTTCAGCAACCCTCCTATACTCTTCAGCTTCTTCAACAGGAAGGTCAGCAACGATGATTCCGTCAACTCCTGAAGCCGCAGCATACTCGAAGAAGCTTTTCAGTCCCATCTTAAAGATCGGATTAAAATACGTTAATACCACAATAGGGAGCTTGTTTTTGACCTTGATTTCCTCAACAACCTTAAAGACCTTTTTAGGGGTAGTTCCAGCCTTCAACGCCCTTTCGGTCGCCGCTTGAATCGTTGGACCGTCAGCTATTGGGTCAGAGAACGGGATTCCAACCTCGATGATGTCAGCCCCTCCATCAATTATCGCCTCAACAATTTTCGGAGTACTTGAAGGCTCAGGGTCTCCAGCGGTGACGTAAGCTATTAATCCGCCTTCGCCCTTTGCTTTTAGTCTCGAAAACGTTCTTGCTATTTCTTTCATATTTTTTCCCCCATGTATTTGGCGACAACTTCTACGTCTTTATCTCCCCTTCCTGAAAGGGTGACGGCAATGATTTTTTCTTTATCCAGTGTTTTGGCTAGTTTCGCTGTGAATGCTAGGGCGTGAGCTGGCTCTAAAGCTGGCACGATCCCTTCTTTCTCAGCTAACTCTAAAAAGGCATTTACAGCCTCGTCGTCCGTGGCAGCTACGTATTGAGCTCGATTGATGCTTTTCAGGAAGGAGTGTTCAGGTCCCACTCCCGGGTAGTCGAGTCCAGCGGAGACGCTGTGAGTGTTCAATATCTGTCCGTTCTCATCCTGCAGAACGTACGTGAGCATTCCGTGGAAGACACCCTCTGAACCACTACATATCGAGGCGGCATGCTTCCCCGAATCGAGACCTTGACCCGCAGCTTCAACTCCGTACAAAGCAACTTCTTTGTCGTCCAGAAAAGGATAGAAAGTACCTATGGCGTTGCTTCCTCCACCTACACATGCGACAAGGGCGTCAGGAAGCCTTCCTTCTTTTTTCAGAATTTGCTTTTTAAGTTCGTATCCGATGACGCTCTGAAAGTCTCGTACAATCATTGGATAAGGATGAGGCCCAACCACTGAACCTATCAGATAGTGAGTGTCCTGAACGTTCGTGACCCAGTCCCTCAAGGCTTCGTTTATCGAGTCTTTCAACGTTTTCGAGCCAGATTCAACTTGATGAACCTTCGCGCCAAGCAACCTCATCCTGAAAACGTTGAGTCTCTGCCGCTTCATGTCCTCCGCTCCCATGTAGATTTCAGCCTTCAACCCCAAAACAGCGCAAGCCATAGCTGTAGCAACCCCATGTTGCCCTGCGCCAGTCTCAGCAATGACCCTCGTCTTGCCCATTCTCTTTGCAAGTAAAGCCTGCCCCAAGGTGTTGTTTATCTTATGTGCACCTCCGTGGGCTAAATCCTCTCTTTTCAGGTAAATCTTCGCTCCGCCCAATGCCTTAGTCAAGTTTTCTGCAAAATATAGAGGCGTAGGCCTTCCAGCATACTCTGAAAGGTAATATTTCAGTTCCTTTTGGAACTTCGGATCGTTTTTAGCCTCTTCGTAGGCATTCTCTAATTCTTTAACGGCTGCCATAAGAGTTTCAGGGATGAATTGACCGCCATATTTTCCATATTTTCCTTGTCTAGGGTTTTTCTTTAATTCCATTATACTTCAACTTCCTTTGCCTTTTTTATGAACTCGATAACTTTTGTGCGGTCCTTGACTCCTAGGCTTGACTCAACCCCGCTGGAGACATCGACAGCGTATGGATTGACCAATCGTACGGCTTCTTCTACGTTTTCTGGGTTTAGCCCTCCTGCAAGGACCAACGGTGTCGGGTGTATAAGCATTTTAACCCGTTTACTGAGATTCCAATCGTGAGTGCTACCGGTTCCTCCATACTTGCCTTGAACATACGAGTCAAGGAGGACTGCATCAAACATTTTAGCTACTTCAACAGCTGTGTTAAACGTCAGTTCGGATTGCGCCTGAACACTGCCTATCAAACACGCGTTTGGTAATCTGTCTCGGATTTCTTTGTAGAGATCGTTTGAACCGTGAACTTGGATGATGTTTGGGCTTAATTCTTTGTAAATACCTTCTAGATTGCTGGGATCCTTAGGAACTGTGACAATGACGGATGTAACGAAAATTGGTGTTGCCTTTACAAGCTTTTTCGCTTCGTTTATTGCTAGGTTTCGAGGAGACTGAGGCACTTTGACAACAAACCCAACAGCGTCAGCTCCAGCCTCAACAGCAATTTGTAAGTCTTTGAGGGAGGTTATGCCACAAATCTTGACTCGAACACGGCTCATAACGACTCCACCAACTCCTTAACCTTTTCTTTAACGTTGCCTGCCTTCATTATGGCTGTTCCGACAAGGAATGCCTGAGCACCGTAACTACGAAGCAAACGGACGTCCTCGGAGCTGTTTATGCCACTTTCAGTAACGAACACTTTTTCGCTACTACGATGTTTTGACAAGATGCGTTTCGTCACTTCGAGATCTACTTTAAGCGTCTTAAGATCACGGTTGTTTACGCCAATCATGTCGGCTTCTGTCTTAAGGGCTGAAAAAAACTCTTTTTCAGTATGCACCTCTAAAAGCACTTCTAAGCTTTTCGAATGAGAATAAGCAATCATTTCCTGAACGTCTTTTTCGCAGTATCCTCTTTCAAATAGAGTCTGTATCAACAAGACGGCGTTTGCACCACTTTTTGATGCGGCATCAATCTGTAATGGGCTTAAGATCAAGTCCTTCATCAGGATTGGAACATTTACTTGTTTTCGGATCTCAGCTACGAATCGGATTTGACCTTTAAAGTGGTTGGGTTCTGTTAAAACCGATATGCCGACGGCGCCTCCTTCTTCCATGTATCCAGCGATAGATTCCACGTCTCGGCTATTCCTTAACTCACCTTCAGATGGCGAAGTGAACTTGACCTCAGAAATTATCGGAGCTCTCTTGAATCCCAGAATGGATTGTTTCAAGCTCAGTGCTGGCTTAGTCACTTCTGTGATAGCTTCGTAGTACCTACTTCCAATTGATTTCTTTGCGTCATTCGCTAAAATGTCAAGATAGTCAGCCATACCTCTTTTCCAGCTCCTCAAGATTTGACGGTTCCCCACCGGATTTTTCGATCATCATCCTCAATTTTTTGTAAGCTGCTCTGCTTTCGATCGATTCAGTTGCCAATTCAATTCCGTACGCAAAATTGTCAGCTTTGCCGCCGACTATGATGCCTGCTGCTGAGTTGAGAATTATGGCGTCCCTTCTAGGATCGTGAGGCTTCGAGGCGTTATTTAGCAGTTTGAACGTGAGCTCGGCGCTTTCTTCAGGTGTGCTTCCTCTTATTTCTTCGGGCTTTGCCGTTCTGAAACCGAATTCTTCAGGAATTATTTCCATTGAATAGACTTCTTTATCCTTAAGCCATGCTATTGATGATTTGCCGATGATGGAGATTTCGTCTAGTCCATCTTCTCCGTACACTACCATGGCTTCTACGCAGCCTAGTTCATTTAGAATCTTTGCCATGGGGTTCAACAGTTCTTTATTGTAGACTCCTAGCACCTGAGCGTCTACACCAGCAGGATTCGTTAACGGTCCAAGAATGTTGAAAACAGTTCGAATAGCGATCTCTTTTCTGGGCATGATTGCATACTTCATTGCGGGATGAAACTTTGGGGCGAACATGAATCCTATGCCGACTTCCTCGATGATCTTTTCGACGGATTTCGGTTCAAGATTAAGGTTGAGACCGAGTCTCTCCAACACGTCGGCACTGCCACATTGGCTTGTAAAAGACCGATTACCATGCTTAGCAACAGCAACGCCAGCTCCTGCGACAACAAAGGCTGAAACGGTGCTTATGTTGAAGGTTTTTATTTTATCTCCCCCTGTGCCACAGGTGTCCACGAGGCGCCCATTCACTTTCGGATGAATCTTACAGCAGAAATCTCTCATCACAGACGCAAAGGCAGATATTTCTTGTACGGTTTCGCCCTTCATTTTCAAGGCTGTGAGAAAAGCGCCGATCTGTGCGTCTGTGGCTGCTCCGGACATTATCTCTTTCATCGTCTCGGAGGCTTCTTGCGGCGTCAAATCTTCGCCTTTGACGAGCTTTTGTATGCCTTCCTTAATCATGTTTCATTCGCCCTCGAGAAAGTTTTTTATGATTCTTTTTCCGCTGGTTGTGAGTATCGATTCAGGGTGGAATTGTATGCCTTCGATCGGATACTCAGTGTGCCGTACACCCATGATTTCCCCGTCGTCCATGGATTCAGCTGTTATCACTAAGCACAGAGGCATCGTTTCTCTGTCCCCAACAAGAGAGTGATAACGGGTAGCCTGAAGAGGGTTCTCGACTCCCCGAAGGACTCCCTTACAGTCATGCTTGATAAGGCTTGTTTTCCCATGCATCAACCTCTTTGCATGAATGATTTTCCCGCCGAATACAGAGATTATTCCTTGATGCCCCAAACACACACCTAACGTTGGAATTCTGGGACTCATGTTTCGCAGTATTTCAGAGCAGACGCCAAAGTATCTTATATCTTCAGGTGTTCCTGGACCGGGAGAGATTATTATTCTATTGGGTCGAAGATCCATCGCCTGCTTCAATGTTACTTCGTTGTTTCTGTAGACAACAGGTTTCGCGCTAAATTCGCCTACATACTGGGCTAAGTTGTAGACAAATGAGTCGTAGTTGTCGATAACAAGAACTTTCATTGCTGATCCTCCGTGAGCTCTAAGGCCTTCATTAAGGCACGGGTTTTATGTTCGGTTTCAAACCACTCTTTTTCTGGCACAGAGTCGGCTACGATTCCGCCTCCGGCCTGAATGGAACATTTGTTTCCATCCGCAACTAACGTTCGAATGGTGATAGCAAAGTCTGCGTTACCATTATATGAGAAGTAGCCGACTGCCCCTGCGTATGGACCTCTTCTGCTGGGCTCGGATTCCTCAATTATCTCCATTGCTCTAACCTTGGGAGCCCCAGAAACTGTGCCAGCGGGAAAAACAGCTCTCAAAGCGTCGTAACAGTCGCAGTCGTCTTTTAACTTACCTACTACCCTAGAAACGATGTGCTGGACATGACTGTATTCGTGGACCTTCATGAACTCTGGGACTCGGACGCTTCCAAACCTTGAAACCCTTCCCACGTCGTTTCTGGCAAGGTCCACAAGCATAACGTGCTCTGCCCGTTCCTTAGGGTCGGATAACAATTCCTCAGCCAAAGCCTTGTTTTTTGACGTGTCTTTTACTGTGGGTCTGGTGCCTGCTATTGGGAAGGTCTCCACGGTGTTTCCGTTGACCCTTACAAGCATCTCTGGGCTGGACCCGATTATTTTTTGGTTTCCCATCTTCAGGAAATACATGTACGGCGAAGGGTTGATTCTTCGAAGGGACAGGTAAAAATTTGTCAGGTCTCCATCAACTTCGAAATCCTGTCTCTTGGAGAGAACTACTTGAAAAATGTCCCCAGACGTTATGTAAGCCTTAGCTCGTTCTACAAGTTCTTCATACCGATCCTTTGACATGTTAACCCTCGGAGTTGTGAAAGATAAGCTTCCAATGTCATCTGGATTCTTTGTTAGTTTAACCAGTTCGTCAAGTCGGTCTTCATCCCTATAAAAGTAAACCGTTTCCCCCCGAACATGGTCAAAAATGACTCCGTCATCGTACAATCCGAAGTGAAAATTGGGAAAATTGAGGACATTTTTTGCCAAATTTGGGAGCTTCTCCCAGTAACGTACGGCATCGTAGGAGACGTATCCGACAGCTCCACCGACAAACCTGAATCCTCCGCGTCGTCTTTCTCTTCCAAGAACCTCTTTTAGGACAACAAGAGGGTCTACGGCT
>Ga0172366_10005051_pt1 | contig 10404 bp, 9 predicted proteins | sample LakKivSesite69cm_FD_114533 | JGI IMG/M metagenome (GOLD analysis project Ga0172366, IMG submission 114533) | Sediment microbial communities from Lake Kivu, Rwanda - Sediment site 69cm | ecosystem: Environmental > Aquatic > Freshwater > Lake > Sediment | place: Rwanda: Western Province, Lake Kivu...
CCTCCGCAGCTTCAGCGAAGGAGGTAGCGAAGGTGGGTCATGCAGGTTCTGGGTCCTCGGTCCTGGGACCTGGATCCTCGGTCCTGGGTACTGGGTACTCGGTCCTGGGTCCTGGGTTCTGGGTTCTGGGTCCTGGGTCCTCGATCCTGGGTCTTTAATCTTTGGTCTTTTATCTTTTATCTTTTATCTTTTAAACCCTGTCCCACCCTCCTCCAGCATCCGACTTCGCCGGACGTAGTCCGCTTCGTCGGACGAAGTCCGAAGCTTCAGCGTAGGAGGCCCGCACTCCCGCCCTCTCGCCCTCTCGTACTCCTACCTCTGCACCGTTAAACCAATATAATCCCCATAATATCCCCCCACTGAACAAACCCTGCAGATACCATAAAATCCTGTATATGAGAGTCAAAGGTTGCCTGACCTGAAATCTGAATCCCCGGGATCTTCTCTTCAAATTTCTGCAGTATTAGCCTGCGTGGTATGTGCTGCCTGATAAACATCGTCTCTTCACCGAGTTCCTCCTTCTCCTCTATCATTGCTTCTTTAACTGCAGGTTTAACATACTCTTTCCCGGTCAGCTTCATAAGCCTCTCCAGGACCTTTTCAAGCTCAGGATGACTGACCTCAGGCCTAAGATCTGTCAGGAGCTTTATGATCTGCTCAGCCAGTCCTGAATCGGTAATGCTCACGCTCATAATTGAATAGCCCGGATCGGAATAATAATACAGCCCCTTCTTCTGCTTTATCGGGGCATTGAATCCGAGAATGTCACTGCGCATCACCCGGATGTCATCCCTGATGGTCCTCTCAGAAACAGGATCATACCTTCCCCTTGCCTCAGCCAGGGCTTCGGAACATGCCCGGATAAGCTCGCTGATCGACCACCTCCGCCTGCCTCCGTAAAGACAGCTGTTTATGGTCTTGTACCTGATAAGCGCATTAAGATTTGCCGGCATAATAATATTTTTTTTCAATGCAGAAAGACTGCATCGCCCCGTGCTTTATTTGCATTGAATCATAAAAATACTAAAAAGATGAAAACCACAGCCAGACAACTTACAACTTACGGGAACATTGCACTTGTACAGATCGAAGCAAGACCTGAGACAACCTTCCCGTTCAGTCCGGGTGAACCGGAAATAAGAAACGGCAGACTGATAATCTCCGAAGCAACAGGACAGGGTATCGTTGGAAAACTTATAGCTGAAAATCTCACCGGCGCGTTCCTGCTCCTGACAGATGCGGATGTCCTTATCGGAGCCAAGCAGAACAGGGTGCTCAACAAATCGGTGCTTCTTGCCCCCGGTTCAAAAACCATCCTGGATGTTTCGTGCATCGAAAGACTCAGATGGCATTATACCACAAACAACTTCACGGCTCCCGGACCTGTGGCAGACAGCGACCTCCGGGAAGAGAAGCTCAGGTCCGTTGCAAGAAAGAAAACCTCGCCGGCAACGCCCGATTATGAAACCCAGAGCCAGGTCTGGGATCATATCAGTAAAAAAATGGCATCAGCAAATTTTGAATCAGCCACTGAAAGTTATGCTTCAATGATATACTGCAAGATTGATATGGCGAAGCGCGAATTCCCTGCCTGCAATCCTGAAAAAGGATGCAACGGGCTTGCTGTTTTGATCGATGGAAAGGTCTCATGCATAGACCTTTTCGGAACTGAGGAAGTATTCAGGCACTATTTTCCCAAGCTCAGGGATTCGGCTTTCTCCCTCTCCGCAGCAGGAAAAGATGTAAAGCCTGTTGATGTCCATGAAGCATATTTCAGGGTGCTTGATACCATCGATACTTTTGAAGCGGCAAGAAGGCATACTGATGATTCATATGCCGGGGCCGGATCGTTCAAAATTGTCGAAGGACAGAACATGGTGGGCTTTGAGCTGAACCGGGAGGGAGAGATGGTTCATGATGTTGTTTTTGTGAGATAGTGCGGGGTGCGGGGATTGCGAGGTGGGGGTTCAAGGTTCAGGGTCATATTATTTTATGAAGCCAGTTTATAGTCTCTTATCAGGAGTTCCGGCGAAAGGTTTAATCGTTTAGTGAGATTACGAATCATCTCAATGGTGAGTTTTCTTTTACGGTTAAGTACCTCTGAAACCCTGTTTGCTCCCCCGATTACATCAGCAAGGTCTGCCTGTCTGAGATGCATCTCCTCCATCCGGATTTTTATTGCTTCAATCGGGTCCGGGACATCTATATGGTAGTGTTTCTTCTCGTATTCATCTATGAGCAACCCGAGAATATCAGCCTCATCACTTTCCGGGGTACCTGTTTTTGCATCAAAGATTTCCTCGAGCCTTTTAAGAGCCTTCTGGTAATCTGCCTCAGTTTTAATCAGTTTAATATTCATGGCTTCTTTTTTAAATCGTGTTTGCATCAATTTTCTCATATTCATTATGTGTTCCGATGAACCTTATAAAGATCCACTGTTTCCCGAAGTTGAATTTTGCCACCAGCCTGTATGAATTGCCTTTAATGTTGAAAAAAATCCTGCTGTCCTTTAAAATACTTGCATTTGCATAAGTCTTCCTGACATCGCCGGGAGTTTTCCAGTCTGAATTCATGGCAGTGTCATACCATGTTTTAAGGTACTGCTCAGAATCAGAGTGCTTTTCCCAGAACCTTCTCAGAGTACTTTTGGCAAAAATCCGCTCCATTAATTTGTTATTCGTGGCAAATAAAGTAAATAATTCCCAGATTGGGAACTATTATCTTGATTTTATCGGTTCTTTACCCAAAAAAGTTCAGTAGAAGATGAATGTTAGACTTTAAATGATCATGCTTTCAAACTTAAATGCAGTCGTTACAACTGACCCCGAGGTTTCTGACATTGCAGTCAGAATTTTCCATTAGCCCGTGACAAGCTCTCCCTCACATTCGTCCTGATCATTCAGGACGAATGAGGTCCGCCATCTCACCACCATCCCGCAAGAGATAAACCCTAAATGCACAATGGGAAGGCCTGGTTATACAGAAATTCACAGCAACCTGGAAAAAGAAACTTGACTTTGACTCTTGGGTAGTGTAACTTTATGTTAAAACCGCTGAAACCGGATTAAATCCTTTTTTAGATGAAAAAAGTTGTTATGATGCTTTTGATATTTGGTATTACGCTTGATCTGACAGCACAATGCCGAATTAATCCTGATACATTAAATATTGACCAGCTTAATGTATACAAGGATAAAGCTGTCAAATTGAGAACTTCAGGATTGATCCTGACAGCAACCGGTGTAAGTTTGGCTCTAACAGGATGGATGATTTCATCAATATGGGCCGGTAACTACAATCATGAGCGGGTGGAAGGTTATGTTACACTGACTCCAATGGTATTTGGCATCACAGTCGGTATTCCTGCTGCAATAGCCGGCATTCCTCTGTATTATCTCGGAAACAGCAGAAATACCAAAGCTGAGCTGGCATTAAAGAATTTTGACATGAAAACAGATAATTCAACAGGAATTGGATTGGGAATAATATTCAGGTTCTGATAAATTAACTGAGACTTGGTTTCAACAACTTCAAGGCTCCGGAACAGCTGGCAGTATAGAGGAAACAACAGGCAGAAGAACTGGATTGTTATACTCCCGGAACATTTCTCCTTATTCAGAAGAAAAATTTATCTTTAACCAGTTTCAGTTTTCATATTTTATCATTGAATACTTTGGATAAGGAATGGAATCTTAATTATAATATCCTGAATATGAAGAATATCAATCACCATTCAAATATCCTTGAAGAGCCGTGGCACTCCTTTGAAATGGAGAGTGTATTCAGCGAACTTAAATCCTCGTTTCAGGGTATCGATGCCGCCGGGGCGGAAAAACGGCTCGGATTCTACGGAGCCAACAGGATGCCTGAAGGCAGGAAAATCACCATCTGGCAGATCATTGTCCATCAGCTTATAAATCCTCTCATATTCATACTGATTGCAGCCGCTGCAGCATCTTTGATCATTGGCGAGGGAAAGGATGCAATTTTCATCTTACTGGTGATAATCATAAACAGTGTTATCGGAGCAACTCAGGAATATAATGCCGAGAAAAGCGCATCGAGCCTCCAGAAGCTTCTCAGAATAAAGGCAAAGGTAAGGCGAAGCGGAACAGAACAGGAGATTGATTCTGAACTGGTGGTTCCGGGCGATATCATCCTCCTGGAATCAGGAATGAAAGTTCCCGCCGACATGAGGCTCTTTGAAACTTATAATCTTGAAATTGACGAGAGTTTTCTCACGGGAGAATCGGTTGCATCAAGGAAGCAGGCAGGAATCCTAGGTGAGAATACAGCCGTTCCGGAAAGGACCAATATGGCATTTGCAGGTTCCACAGTGATGATGGGCCGGGGAAAAGGTATTGCAGTCGGGACCGGCGCCTCGACACAGGTAGGACTGATAGCCCTGAACGTGTCTGAAGGGAAATCCGCGAAACCGCCCCTGATTCTAAGGATGGAGAAATTCATCAGCCAGATAACAATTATGATTGTCGCCCTGTGTATTCTGGTGGCATTCCTGCTCAGACTCCAGGGCATGGATGCTGCAACAATATTCTTCTTCGTGGTTGCAATGGCAGTATCGGCTATCCCCGAAGGTCTTCCCGTTGCCCTCACTGTTGCATTGTCGATTGCCACAAAAAGGATGGCCAGGAGAAATGTCATCGTCAGAAGGCTCAACTCGGTTGAGAGCCTCGGCAGCTGTACCGTGATTGCCAGCGATAAAACAGGTACCCTCACAGTGAATGAACAGACGGCAAAAAAGATAATACTTCCTGACGGGACCGTCTATTCGATTTCCGGCGAGGGTTATAATGGTGATGGAGAGGTGACTGAAAGAGATCATTCCGGTCCGAAAATAATTCTAAATGAAGATCATCCTCTTAAGATCCTGACCCGGATAGCAATGCTGGCAAATGAAGGCTCGCTGAACAGGGAGAACGATGAATGGACACATCACGGGGATGCCATGGATATTGCCCTCCTGGGGATGACATACAAGCTTGGCATAAATCCTTCTGAATTCAGAAAGGGCAATCCCGTGAAAGCCAGGATACCGTATGAATCGGAAAAGAAATTCTCAGCCGCCTTCTGCGAGAAGAACGGGGAAATTTATATCGGAGCAAAAGGTGCGGCCGAGACGATCATCCGGTTCTGCAATAAGATGTCTTCAGGCGGCACAACCGTTGAAATAAACAGGGAAGCGCTTATAAAACAGGCTGATAAGATGGCTGAAGAGGGTTACAGGGTTCTGGCATTTGCCTCAGGAGCATATCCTGATTTCACCATGAAAGATCAGTTTGACGAGGATGATATACCACAGCTTACATTTCACGGACTGGTCTGTTTCATAGATCCTCTCCGTCCTGAAGCAAGGGATTCAGTTGAAAAATGCAGGAAGGCAGGGATTAAGGTCATTATGATAACAGGCGATCATCCCGCCACAGCAGGAACCATAGCCCGCGATCTAGGCATCATGGAACAGGGCAAGGCTGTAGTTACCGGCCAGATGCTGAGCGAGGCCGGTTCACACGACAGTCCGGCATACGAACAGCTTGTGGTATCGGCATCAGTGTTTGCAAGAGTGACACCCGTTCAGAAACTCGAAATCGTTGATGTTCTGATCAGGGAAGGCGAATTTGTAGCAGTTACAGGCGACGGTGTTAACGATGCACCGGCACTCAGGCGCGCCAATATAGGTGTTGCAATGGGTTCAGGAACAGATGTGGCCAAGGACGTGGGATCAATGATTGTGACGGATGATAACTTCTCATCAATAGTTGCAGGCGTTGAAGAGGGCCGGTTTGCATACGACAATGTGAGAAAGGTCATTTACCTGCTGATCTCCACAGGGGCTGCCGAGATCATCTTCTTCATCCTTTCTATCATCGCCGGACTTCCTCTGCCGCTTCTGGCTGTCCAGCTGCTATGGCTCAACCTTGTAACCAATGGCATTCAGGATGTAGCACTTGCTTTTGAAGGAGGCGAGCCCGGAACCATGGCAAAAAGACCCAGGAAACCTTCAGAGAGCATCTTTAACAGGCAGATGACCTCACAGACAGTGGCTGCAAGCATCACCATGGGAATCATTGTTTTCGGTTTCTGGTACTGGCTTAATAATTTCACGGAATCAACAGATGCACAGTCAAGGAACCTTGTTCTTCTGCTTATGGTCTTTCTGCAGAACTTCCATGTATTCAACTGCCGCTCGGAAATAATATCGGCATTCAGGGTCCCCTTCAGGAGAAACACGATCCTCGTTCTTGGTGTACTGGCAGCACAGGGTATTCATATCCTCAGCATGCAGCTGCCTTTCATGCAAAATCTTCTGAGGATACAACCTGTCTCTTTCAAAGAGTGGACGTATGTGCTTATGCTCGCTATACCAATGATCCTGATCATGGAGGTATTCAAATATTTCGTAGGAAAAAAGCAGGGAAATAATCTGCCTTCGCGTCATTGATCCATTATTGAATTACAATCGAATGACTATCGAATGACTATTGAATGACATTGTGCAAAAATACCATTTAACAGATTTTTCATTTCAGATTATGTTTTGACCGATATTTTTATACTTTTGCGGTCACAAATGAAACCGCTTAACCTGGTTTTATTTATCTATATGACTCATCCTGAACGTATTAGATTATAAGATGGACGGCTCTGTCATACTTTTGATAATAATGCTGCTTTCGTTCCTGGTCTTTGCAGTTCCCCGGCCGTTCAAGTATTATTTCCTGCTGATTAGTCTCACAGGCGGAATAATACTTACTTCCCTGTGGAGCATTGCCGCCTTCTCATCAGGCGGTGCCACCGCAGAAATAAATATACCGGTCGCTTTTATTCCAACACTGGTGATCGACAGGATATCTGCATTTTTCATTATCGTTGTCAACATTACTGTATTTGTCGGGTTCCTTTATGCCCGCGGTTACCTGAAACCTTATTACGGTACCCGGAATGCCCTGCGTTTTTCCATTCACTATTTCTCGTATCTGTGGCTCTGGCTTTCAATGATTCTTGTAGTAATGATCCGCGACGGCATAGCATTCCTCATTGCGTGGGAACTGATGGCCCTCTCCTCTTTCATGCTTGTAATATTTGACGCGGAAGACAGGATCACAATGAAAACGGGAATCAGCTACCTTATCCAGATGCACGCCGGGATGTTCTTCATCCTGGTCAGCTTTCTTGTGGTCGAAAAGGAAACAGGACGGATGAGCTTTGATGCACTGAAAACATATTTTTCAAACCATTCAAACCTGCCTCTCTTCCTGCTCTTCTTCATTGGATTCGGAATCAAGGCAGGATTTGTTCCGCTGCACACATGGCTTCCTCAGGCACACCCTGCAGCGCCATCGCATGTTTCCGGTGTGATGTCGGGGGTGATGATCAAGATGGGGATCTACGGGATCATCAGGGTGCTTATGTCGGTTCAGTCCGGCATACTCGGAATAGGAATTATCATGCTGGCCGTTTCGATCGTTTCAGGGCTCTACGGAGTAATGATGGCAATAATGCAGCACGATCTCAAAAGACTGCTGGCCTATCACAGCATCGAAAACATCGGAATAATTGGTATTGGTATAGGGCTTGGCATGATCGGATCGGCTTCAGGCAATACGACCCTCAGCCTTCTCGGCTTCAGCGGAGGGATGCTTCATGTGCTCAACCATTCGCTCTTCAAATCACTGCTCTTCTTCAATGCAGGATCAGTTTACCAGTCGGCTCATACCCGCAATATTGAAGAGCTCGGCGGACTAATGAAAAGGATGCCTTACACCGCGGGACTCTTCCTGCTCGGATCTCTTGCAATCTGCGGACTCCCGCCATTCAACGGGTTTATTTCAGAATACCTTATCTATATCGGGATGTTCAAAAGCCTGCCATCAGCAGGACTCAACCAATCGATAATCCTGCTCCTTTCAATAACAGGAATGGTGCTTATCGGAGGACTCGCAGTCTTCTGCTTTACAAAAGTATTTGGGATTGCTTTCCTGGGTGAACCACGGTCTGAGAAAGCTTCACATGCTTCCGAAGCAGCCAGATCAATGATTATGCCGCAGTTGATCTCAGCAGCATTCATTCTGCTTATCGGTCTTGCTTCATTCCTCGTTATAAAACCCCTTTTCAAAACAGTATCAGAAGCTTTCATCATTCCGTACACGGAAATTGTTTCATCTCCTTCAGTAAGCAGTCTTTCACAAATAAGCATCCTTGGCGGGATCTTCGTCATACTCACGGCTGTGATCCTTCTTTACAGATATTATCATCTTAGAAGCAGGACTGTTTCGGCAGGTCCCACCTGGGGCTGCGGATATACTGCCGGTAATTACAGGCAACAGTATACTTCTACTTCATACTCATATAATTATAATCACCTTGCGAAACCTCTGCTGCAGACAAAAAAGATAATGGAAGATATCGGTGAAGATGAAATATTCCCGGCGGGGAGAACCTTTGAACAGCACAGCGATGATGCATTCAAAAAGATCCTTATTGATAAGCCTGTTGACTGGTTTTCGTCTCTTCTGAAGAATATAGCAGTGATGCAGACAGGCGAGATAAGGCATTACATCCTTTATGCATTTATCTTTATGCTCCTTATTCTGCTGTTAACCTTATTTAAAGTAATCTGAAAGAATGGCAGGACTGATTCTGATAATAATCGCAGCGCTCTTCTTCCCCGGGATAATCCTGAGGACAAAGAGCATTGCATCGGGAAGGAAAGGTCCGGGTATATTTCAGCCGGTAAAGGACATCCGGGTTCTGGTGAGAAAAGGAAGCGTTTTCAGCAATACCGCCGGGATTGTTTTCAGGATTGCTCCGGCTGTCACACTTTCTTCAATAGTGTGTGCTTCCCTGGTCCTGCCGTTTGCAAACCAGGAAGCTTTAATATCATTTGATGGTGATTTTATCTTCTTCGCCTATCTTCTTGCACTGGGGAAGTTCTTTTCAATTATCGGTGCTCTTGATACGGGAAGCAGCTTTGAAGGTATGGGTGCCAACAGGGAAGCATTTTTCTCGATGCTTATCGAACCTGCCTTTTTCATTCTCATGGCAACATTTGCCATGTTCACTGGATATACATCATTTTCTGATATTTTCAGGCATTTCTTTCTGACAGGAAATGATTATGTGCTTATTTACAGCATTATAGGATGCTATCTTCTCATCCAGATCGCCATGATAGAGAACAGCAGGGTGCCTGTCGATGATCCTAAAACACATCTGGAGCTGACAATGATCCATGAGGTTATGATCCTCGATAACAGCGGTTTCGATAAGGCCCTGATACATATCGGGTCGTACCTGAAATTCGCGATTTACGGATCACTTGTCTTTAATGCTCTGGTACCGTCAGGATGGAGCATCTGGCTTCATGCAGCACTGTTTATCCTTGTCCAGGCATTATTTGCGGTTATAATCGGTCTTCTCGAATCATTCAGGGCAAGGAACAAGATGAACAAGAACCCAAAATTCATTCTGACTATCTCAGCAATAGCCATGATAGCTTTTGTAGTGATACTGATATTGACAAGTAAATTAACGTAGCATATATTATGGTAAATTATCTTATAGTGTTATTTGCCATCACACTCATCTACTTCGCATCGGCCGAAAGGCTGATAATCTATATAAGGTTGATCGGTTTGCAGGGACTGCTTCTCTGCGGCATTGCCATCTTTGAACTGACCGAAGTGACCACGGCAAACCTTCTCTTCATTGCTGCAGAGACTCTGCTGATAAAAACACTGCTTGTACCTTATCTTCTGGACGGGATAACAAAAAGATCAGGCGTAGTCAAGGTGCATCGCCAGGCCATGCCCGGATTCTACCTGCTTCTACTTTCAGTATCCGGACTCCTGGTCAGCGTGGTCGTTGCAAATTCAATCCCGAATCCTTTCATCAACACCATTTTCATGGCTGTTGCACTCTTTACACTTTTCACCGGGCTGCTTCTGATTGTGACACACAGGCTTATAATCTCACATCTCACAGGTTTCCTGATAATAGAAAATGCCGTGTTTCTGTTCTCACTGGCAGTCGGAAATGAAATGCCGATGCTTATCAACATTGGCATCCTGCTTGATATCTTCGCAGGTGTCCTGATCCTCGGTTTTTTCGGTCTGCGACTCAGACCCCGGACAAATGAACTTACAATGCTTAAAGACTGAGCAAGATGGTACTGATATTCTTTTCGGCCACGGCACTTTTAATCCTCCTGATCATCCTCTTCAGAAACAGGACGGCGACAAGGATCATTTCGCTGGGATATGCCATGATGCTGATCGGCTTCTCCTTTTACGGCTGGATGAACCTGAACAATACCGAATTAAGCTATTTTACCTTTAGCAGCGCAGGGGTCCTTCTGCTTTCGGTGCTCGCATTGCTCTCAATACC
>Ga0172366_10005053_pt1 | contig 10401 bp, 6 predicted proteins | sample LakKivSesite69cm_FD_114533 | JGI IMG/M metagenome (GOLD analysis project Ga0172366, IMG submission 114533) | Sediment microbial communities from Lake Kivu, Rwanda - Sediment site 69cm | ecosystem: Environmental > Aquatic > Freshwater > Lake > Sediment | place: Rwanda: Western Province, Lake Kivu...
CGCTTCTTTTACATCATTCAGTATGAGGTCGGGGTCGCGTTCGTAAGGATCTCCCCATCCTCCTCCGCCTCCGCTTCTGATGCTTATGATGTCTCCTTTCTGCAACTTAAAGTTTGCAATTCTGCTAACTCTCATCAACTCTTTTTCATCCCTAATTACTACCATGTAATTGGTGGTGCCGTTTCGGCCGCCGTGGACGCCCCATGGTGGGAATTTTGCTCTGACAACATCTGTTGTGAATGTGGCTTGGTCGGCTAAAACTCTGTAATCCTTGACCACTCCGAAGCCCCCTCTGAATTTGCCTGCGCCAACGCCATCCGCCAAGTTCAATTCATTTCTTTCAACCAGTATTGGATATCTTATCTCCAGCACTTCTGCAGGGTTCGAATAAGTTTCGCCATCTGATACGGAAACCAGCGCACTTTCTCCATCCTTGTTAGCACCAGCTCCCCATCCGCCTGGGTTAGGCTCACATAATATGAAGTACTCTTTAGTGCGGGGGTCAACGCCCGCTATTATCTCTGAACAAACGGACAAGAAGTGACCGGCAGTGAACTTGTCTGGAATGTGAGGTGCTAAAGCTTTCCAAACAAGATCTGCAGCGAAATTCATTGCTTCCCAGTACACTGATACGGGGTACGGTCTTTGTACATTAAATATAGTTCCCTTCGGCGCTATGACTTTGAGAGGGTGAAAGAGTCCTTGATTGAAGGGCACGTGAGGGTTTGTGATTGATAGGAAGATTATTCCGACGGCTGCAAAGGTTGAGGGGTAAGGATTGTTCAGAGAGGCTGGAATGGCCTTGGGTGCTTCGCTGAAATCGGCTATGAACTCCTCATCGGTTATTTTGATCGTCGTTGAAATTTTCAGAGGTTCTTCAGAGACGTAACTTTCATCCAAACAATCCTCAGCGTAGAATTCTCCCTTTGGCAGTTCTTTCAAACTTGCTTTGGCCCGCTTGATTCCGTCTTCTAGTGAATCGTGCATGGCGGTTTCAAAAAGGTCATGACCGTATTTTTCGATTAATTCTTTGATTCTTACATCCGCCAGTCTCAACGCTGCTGCGAGTGCTTCTAAATCTCCGAACAAATAATCCGGTACCCGACTGTTGTTTACTATTATGTTTATTACATCTTTGTTTGGTTTGCCTTGACTGTAGTATTTGCAAGGAGGTATGAAGATGCCTTCCTGGTATATTTCAGTTGATACTGGCGACCAGCTTCCTGGGCACATGCCTCCTACGTCGTAGAGATGTCCTTTTGCGGTGGCAACGGCAACTATTTTATCCTTATTGAATATTGGCATAGCTAGTCCTACATCGTTCATGTGCGTGCCAGTTTCGTAGGGGTCGTTTGATATTATAATGTCCCCAGGAAACAGCTCACCTTTTCTCCCAGCCTCTTCCGTCATGCTTTTCGTGACATATTTCATGACTCCTGCCCAGAGGGGTACACCTTGTGATATGCCGACGGTATCGCCTTCCGGAGTCGTGACTCCGGTTGAGAAGTCAAATGTTTCATATAATATTGGGCTTTTTGCTGTCCTGATGGTTACCCAAAACATCTCGTTCGCTATGCTGTCTAAGGCTTTTTTGATTATTTCAATTGCAAATATGTCCTTGCTCATTTTTTGGCTCCCCATGCTTGATTAGACCTCTCATCCTTTAGTCATCAACACATTGCCGAACTTATCAATCTTCGACTTGAAATCTTTCGGCACTATGATGGTTGAGGTTAACTCTTCGATAATGGCTGGACCGCTAATCTCCGCGGTTGGCGGCAACAGGTCTTTTGAATATATGGGTATTCTCTTCGAACCTTCTTTTTGACCGAAATAGATCCGCCTTTCTTCTTTCAATGCTTTGTCAACTGATTTGTCCTCGCTCGCCATCGTAGGCAAGGCTGGTTTCTTGACTCCAAGAATTCCAGTAGCATGGAAATTTACCATTTCAATAGCGTTATTTGGCAGAACAAAACGATATTCTCTTTCGTGAGCTTTTGTGAAAGCATTTTCAATTTCTTTGACCCTCGAAACATCAATTTTCCCATAGGCGATTGGCACTTTGATCACATGTTCTTGTCCGTAGTACCGCATATCAGCATTTCGTAGAATGGACACTTTTTCTGAATCTGCTCCTTCTGTGGCGAAGATTTCCAAGAGCTGTTTTTCGAGAGTGTTGTAGACGGTGTCTATTGTTTTTGCGTCTTTCACATTGTTTGTGAGTTTCGTTATGTTGGTTTTCACTAAATCGTGTCTAACATCAGCAACGAGCATGCCCCAAGCGTTAAACACGCCAGCCGGAATTGCGGGAACGACTATTCGAGGAATGTGTAATTCTGAGGCTATGAATGGAGCAAACATTGGACCTGAGCCACCGTGGGCTATTAAAGCAAAATCCCGTGGGTCCAGTCCCCTTTGTACAGAGACCAATCTTATGACATGAGCAGCTTGGTCATTGGCAATCTGGATTATGGCGTCTGCAACATCTTCGAGCGAAACATTAAAGCGCTTTGCCAGTTTCTCCAGCGACTTTTCAGCCTTGTCTCTGTAGATTTTGAGCTCTCCACCTAGAAGGTAGTTCGGATTTAGGTAGCCTGTCACGACGTATGCGTCTGTCAACGTTGGCTCTGTTCCTCCTTTCCCATAGCATACTGGTCCGGGATAGGCGCCAGCCGCTTTCGGTCCCACTCTGAGAGCTCCAACGTCGTCTATCCAAGCGATGCTTGTTCCACCGTTGCCCGTTTCGGTGACTTCTACGACTGGAACCTTGACTGGATAGCCACCCCTGAATCTGTCTCTGTCAAGATAGTAATCAGTTGTAATTCTGGGTCGGAGGTCTTTTACTAGGCTGGCCTTTGTGGTTGTGCTTCCTCCGTCGAGAACAATTATGTCTCTATAGCCGATGAGTTCAGCTAGGGCTATGCCGCCCAGAACCCCGGCGATTGGGCCACCTTCCACAGTGGATATGGGGTATTTCTTTGAGAAATTGGCAGTCACCATGCCTCCTGACGCAAGCATAACATGGAAGACTCCTTCAAACTTCATTCTTTTTAGGGCTTGCTCCAGTACTGTTATATAAGAGTTAAACACTGGTTGGGTATAGGCGTTAAGCACAGCGGTGCTAGTTCTCTCGTATTCTCTCCATTCGCTTGAAACTTCAGAACTGATAGTAACGTAAGTTTTCTTCTGTCGCTTTTCTATCTCTTTCTGGGCGATTTGGCCTGCTTTTCTTTCATGTTTAGAATTTGCGTAGCTATTAATGAAACTAATTACAAGCGATTCACATCCCTTTTCTGTTAGGTTTACAACAGCTTTTCTAGCTTCATCTTCATCAAGTGGAGTCCGCACTGAGCCGTCGGCCATTATGCGTTCTTCAACCCATTCGGTTAGATATCTTGGAACGAATTGCTCAGGCTTGTGGTATTTCAGATTAAACATGTCTCTTCTGTTTGCGCGCCCAATTTCGAGAGTATGAAATCCTTTAGTTGTTATCAGTCCAGTTTTGGCGCCAGAGCGCGTAATAATCGTGTTCACGACAACCGTTTGCCCATGAACAATATATTTGATTTCTCTTGTATGCATGTCGAGTTTGCTTTTGCCTATTGTTTCTATCACGCCTTCAGAGTAATCTTTTGGAGTAGATTCGACTTTTACCCATCGAGTTTCGCCAGTTTCATCGTTCACTGCGATAAGATCGGTGAACGCACCGCCAATATCTATTCCAACACGCCAAGTCAAGAAAGTCACTCAAGATTTGAAATAGAAAGTGTTTCTATATATAGATTTTCAGTTGAAACCACTTTGATTGCAATAGAGACAAGAAATTCGGAATTGTTGTGGCGCAGCGTAGAGACATAAGGGCACTTTTCCAAGTATAAAGAGTTTTCTCTCTGCGCGCGAATGCTTGGTATCCTTCGCAGTTCGATTTTAAGAAAAACATATATAGTGATTGAAAAAATAGAGAATTCGCAGAATTCTAGGGGGGAATGAAGAATAAAACCGCTGTTCTCTAGATCAGCAGTAACAAAAAGCCAAGCCGCAATTATAGCCGCAATCATACTCGTCGTAGCAATTGCAGGAGCAGCCTACTACGTCGCAACACTTCCACCGGGCGCTACTCCAACGCCAGGTCCTACTGCAACGCCGGGTCCCACGCCCACTCCTACGGCGGTGCCTGAAAAGAGAGTGTTACGTGCCTTGCCGGCTGCTTGGCCAACCCAAATTGATCCAGCTGTTGCGGTTGACTGGTCAAGTTCGAGGTCGTTACCAAACTTGTACGATCCCTTGGTGCATCCCACCGCGGAGGGTATCGAACCTTGGTTGGCAGACAACTGGACTGTATCTACCGACGGATTAACATGGACTTTCAAGCTGAAGCAGGGCGTTAAATTCCACGACGGTAGCGAACTGAAGGCTGAAGACGTCGCGTTCTCCATGGATCGTTTGCTTACAATAGGACAAGGCTACGCTTTTGAATTTCTTCCGTACATAAATAAAACAACGGCTCTTGATGACTACACTGTTGAATTCAAGTTGAACAAGTCTTGGGGTCCCATGCTGAATGCATTAACGCTATTCTTTGTCGTGAACAAGGATGTGGTAATGGCACACATTGCTGATCCATCAGCAGGCGCGCCAAGCTACGGTGAGTTTAAGGATTACGCTACAACGTGGCTGGCGACCCATGACGCTGGTTCTGGACCCTATAAAGTGAAAAGTTTCATCACGGAAGCTTCACTGACCATGGAAGTATTCACGGATTACTTTGAAGAAATCCTTCCGAATGCACCTGAGGAAGTGATTTTCTCGGCAAGCCCGGGTGCAGCCACAGTTAAGACCATGATGGCAAAGAGAGAACTTGAAATTGCTGGTGAACTCCCGAGAGAAGTCAACGAGTACTTGGAAACCATCACAGGCATAAAAGCCGGCAAAATATTCTTCGGAGATCAGGTCACCCTCTCAATTAACACAAGAAGACCTCCAACCGACGATGTCCACTTCCGCAGAGCAATGGCTTACGCCTTTAACTACACTGCTGGAGCACAAATCTTCGCTGGCGCTGTACAGTCAAAGGGGCCCGTCTCGCAAGAAATTCCGGGACATGACCCGAACATCTTTGTGTACGATATGAATTTGGCTAAAGCGCAGGAGGAACTTCAGCAATCCAAATACGCCTCAAACTACACTGAATACGAGGTCGAAGTTGCTTGGTGCGCTGAAGTTGCAGATGAAGAGAAAGTTTCAATTCTCTTCGCTAATTGCATGCAACAACTCGGAATAAACGTAAAGGTGACAAAGGTACCTTGGCTGAGTATGATAGAACTGGCCGCTATCCAGGAGTCAACTCCGAACATGATGTGTTTCTTACCATGCACCACATACGGTGAGGCAGCTTCTATACTAAACGTCAAATTCCACTCGGAAGCAGCTGGAAGCTGCTATGGGTGTAGCTGGCTGCTCAACGACACCATTGACCAAATGCTCGAGGATGCGCTCTCAACCGTAGATCAAGATGAAAGATTTGCCAAGTATGCCAACATCCAAGCAGAGCTACAGCAGTTATGCACCGAAATTAACGTTTGCGACATGCCAATGATACAGTGCTATCAAGATCATTACGTTGATTGGCCCACCGCTGAGGGACAGGCGCCTCCAGACCTCTGCTACAACATCGAATGTCGTCTCATACAGGTATATCCAGAAAAACGGCAAGAATTACTATAGGGGGTTAGCGCGAACGCTAATCTTAAATGAACTCCCTTTTTTTACCACAGTTCTGCGTGATTGAGAATGAAACTCTCAACCTACGTAGCAAGAAGAACAATTTACGTAATATTTACAATTATTGGTTTATCAATTTTCGTCTTCATCTTAGCAAGGGTGCTGCCAGGAGACCCAGCGAGGATGATGGCTGGATCCACGGCGCCAGAGTATATAGTTGAACGGCTGAGAGAACAATTAAGACTCAACAAACCGTTATATGAGCAGTACTTCTACTGGGTAATGGACATCACTCGGTTTGATCTTGGGTACTCAATTTACACGAGACGTAGCGTCACACTTGACGTGATGCAATATCTCCCCATATCTCTTGAGCTGATATTTTTGTCAGCTTTATTTGAGATCGGTGGAGGATTCATTTTGGGCCCAATTGCTGGCAGATATTCCTACAAATGGCCAGACAACTTCATCAGACTATTATGTTATGTGGGGATATCACTTCCAGCGTTCGTGTGGGCCATAATACTTCAATTAGTATTCACCTTTTGGATACCTGTTTTCCCGACGCAAGGCTTTCTTGATGTCGCTCCTCCCGCACACCTAACAGGCCTGACAATGCTTGACTCTCTGATATCAGGCAGATTCGACGCGTTTGTGGACGTTTTGAAACACATGACATTGCCCGCTTTGGCGCTCGCGATTCCTGCGTTCACTCAAGACGCTAGAATAATAAGATCGGGCATGGTCGAAAACAAAGAAAAGGATTACATAACGATGGCCCTTTCCAGAGGTTTACCTGAATGGGTTGTGACCTCCAAATATTTACTTAAGCCTTCAGTGATTCCGGCAGTAACGGTCATGGGCCTGAGCATAGCGTCAATGATGGGAAATGCTTTCCTTGTTGAAACCGTTTTCAGCTGGCCTGGTTTCTCCAAATATGGTATGAACGTTATGATGAATAAAGACCTAAACGCCATAGTTGCCGTGGTCCTGATAATAGGAGTAATCTACGCTGTACTGAATATAGTAGTCGACGTCATTGTGGCGTACCTAGATCCCAGGATAAGATTGGTGGAGAAGGGAGAGTAGGTGAAGATTAAACTGCCTCAGAAACTCGTATCTTCTGCATTGCTGGAATCCGCCAGGTTGAGATGGTTCAAGTTTAGAAAGAACCTTTTGTCAGTGGTCGGCCTGTTAATCGTGATCGGAGTCATCTTGATAGCTCTGTTGGGGCCTTATATCGCACCTTATCCTGAACATGCAGGTTTCTACATGAATCTTCAAGAATCATCTATGCCACCCAGTCTTGAGCACCTATTTGGCACAGATGATTTTGGCCGAGACATATTGAGCAGAGTGATTTTTGGTTTTCAGTATTCCATGTTAATGGCTGTAGTAATTCTTTTGCTCGTTATTCCGCCAGGAGTGGTTCTCGGGCTTATTGCTGGATACTACCGGGAGACATGGGTTGATCAAGTGGTGATGAGAGTATCAGACATATTTATCGCTGTGCCTCCTTTGGTGCTGGCACTCGCTATATGTTCAGTGCTAACCCCGAGCGTGTTTAACGCTATGATGGCTGTGTCGTTGATGTGGTGGCCGTGGTACAGCAGATTGACGTACAGTGTTGCATCGGCGTTGAAAAACGAGTACTTTGTTCAAGCATCCGAGACTATAGGAGCCAGCTCCCTCCACATAATATTCAGGGAGATTCTGCCGAACTGCTGGGGGCCGCTCTTAACAAAAATAACGTTAGATGTCGGCTGGGTCATACTCATAGGGGCCGCGTTGAGTTTCGTAGGACTGGGCGCCCAACCGCCTACCGCAGATCTTGGAACCATGGTTGCAGAAGGAGGAAAATTTATGCCTGAATCTTGGTGGATAAGTTTGTTTCCAGCTTTAGCGATAGCCACAATAATCTTGGGTTTCAATCTGCTAGGCGACGGAATTAGGGACATGTTCACGGAAGAAGTTAGATAGCCCGTAGGGAGACGCTGTTAGACATTAACGATTTGAGAAAGTTGCAATCCTTACAGAAGCAGGCTGGAGTAGTGAATGGTGTATATAGTCTGAAGAATGAGAAGAAGCCACAATAGCAGACAGGACTGATTGTGAACAGGCATTGGGAAGAAATTTAAAGCGTCAAACTGCGAAGAACGGAAAATGAGGATCATATGAAAAAAATGGGGCATTACTGATTATTCTTTAAATAGCCTAGGCTAATATCCTGGTACCTTCAACTCTCTCGCAAGTTTGGCCAATTCTGGATGTACGTATTTGCCTTCCAGTTCGATGGCAACATCATCCAAATAGACGCTCGGGTACATTATTCCACAGTCAGTATGCGCAGCGGCTGTCCATCCCGGCCCGCCAATTAGGTCGCCCTGGGCCCCAAAACCGAAAGTCACTGATCCAAAGAAGCGCTCGTCGTCATTCTGGAGTCCTGTTAGCTTCAGGATGCCCGGATTGAAACCGTACGTGTAATGAGCAAGGCGATATACGTTCGGATCGTTAAACCCTGCGAGCCAAGTAGCGAATTTCTTGGCCTCCCAGCCACCTTTGATGTCGATGATCCGACCCTTTTCCATCGTGACTCGAATCGGCGTCTGAACTAATCCAACATTCCATTCCCAACCATCAATAGCGACCACGCCGCCAATAGTTTCCTCAACAGGATTCCATCCAACTTGACCACAAAGCATATAGGGTCCAGGCTTCTCAGCGATTCCCCCTGGTTGGGATACCCTTCGACCACGGTTGTAGCCCACGATGTCAGTCCCCGCAGCATTCTTCACGTGCACCTTGTCTGCAGCCTGAGTCAGTTCGACCAACTTGTCGCCAAGTTTGATCACAAGAGGAACGTTCACCTTGCCAACGGTTCTTACAATAGATGCGACGTTCATGCCTGTGAGGCAGATGTATCTAACTCTGTTCTTCTTTATCATATCATCATACGCTTTAGAGTAAAGGAGATAATTGATGCAGTATTCAATCAAAACGTCAGTGCTGTTCATAGCGGCAATAACCGGTTCTGGCGGGTCCATTGTCACCGTTGGGTTTGTTTCGAACCACATCACGGCGGCCTCAGCTCCTACGACAGCACATGCGTCTGCTGTGGCTTTTACAACGTTTTCATCGCTGGCGGTGTCAGCTACTATTAGAACACTTTCTCCTTTCCTGACTCGCATAACTTCGGTTGCCAGTTTGTAAGCTGCTCCAGCAAGTTCCATATGTAACGACATGACACATCTCCAACCTTTTTGCCTATTGAAGGATGTGTCTACTAAAAAACGTTACGTTAGACAGGCTATCCTGCTGAGTGTGTATGCGACTATGCCTTTAAGAAGTGCAACAATGATACGACATCGATCTAAGATTTCGCAGAATTCTTCTCGGTCTTGATTACTTCAATGAGCCCTGCATTTGCGTCCACCTTTACTAAATTACCCTTCTTAATGACTTCAATTGGGTTTGTCTCAGGTTTGTCAACTATAGGTATGATTTTGCCATAAAGTTTTTCAGATAGTATGGAGCCAGCGGCTATTATCGGCTCGGTTTTTAAGTTAATTATGGCTTTTGGAGCTTTGCGGCACCTAGAAGCTTCGAGGATGGTTGCGGAGCTGGAGCTTGAGCCTATTCCATAGGGAAAAACGAGAACTTTTCCTGCCACATTTTCTCCGTGCAACTCATGTCTCTTATTTATGATCAGGCCAGATTTAGGGTCTAGAGAATCGTACAAACATATTGGTTGTCTAGTTACCAGCGCTTCTCCTTCTGCAATGCCCTTCAAAACAGTGTTACATCTTATTGTGATTTTCGTCATGAATAACGCCCTTTCAGCTTTTTGCCCCCACAGCTACTTCGACACATTTCTCCATACTGTCAAGTATAATTTTGGAGAATTTTTGGGATGATGTCCAAGCCATTTTGACAGAATCAGTCATTAAGACACTGTCCTCCATTGGAATGAAGTTCCAACATGTGTCAGCAATCACCTTTCCACCTCCTGCTTCGATCGCGCCTATGACTCCCATCTCACGAGCTAATGCCTTTGCCATTCTGCTGGTAAAAACGAATAGTCTGACGCCCTTTTGTAGTTTTCTGCATTTTATGGATTGCGCCACACTTGCGAGTTCCTCCACCGAACAGTGAGGGCAACCGAGGCAAACAACTTCAGCACGCCCTCCTTGCAGGATATTAAGTTTGTCTCTTGTATCATCAAGTTCACCAATTCCAACGCTGATTTTTTCTTCAGGATTCACGCCCGCGCATGCGTCCGTTATGTCTTGGGCTTCAGGCGTAACTCCGCATATGTGACTGAGAGATACTGCGCCTCCGATGGCAGCAGCTGTACAATATGATTTAAGCTGATCCAGGGTAGCGTTTTTCGGTACTCCTGTCACAACAGGAACCCTATTCCCAGCGATAGTGCCTATGAAAAAACCCAAGATGCCGTAATCTGTACTCGTAAAAGTTCTGAAATCCAAATCATCGAGTTCAAAAAGTATTTGGCCTTGCCTATTTTCGTCCCGATAGAGACCGAACTTTGGATATTTTCCCACCGTTGCAGCGCATACATCAGCTAGATCACCTAGCTTTTCTGTCCGCGCACCTATGACGGTGTTAGCAAACGCAACAGCGTTTGATTCGCCCCAAGCAACGTTTTGACCGTACTTCAAA
>Ga0172366_10005054_pt1 | contig 10400 bp, 7 predicted proteins | sample LakKivSesite69cm_FD_114533 | JGI IMG/M metagenome (GOLD analysis project Ga0172366, IMG submission 114533) | Sediment microbial communities from Lake Kivu, Rwanda - Sediment site 69cm | ecosystem: Environmental > Aquatic > Freshwater > Lake > Sediment | place: Rwanda: Western Province, Lake Kivu...
ATAAGTCCCGCTTGCGGGACGGCGATAGCGACAGGTCGGTAGTCCCGCTTGCGGGACGGCGATAGCGACAGGTCGGTAGTCCCGCTTGCGGGACGGCGATAGCGACAGGTGTCTGCGAAGCAGACACCGAGAGCGTCTCCAAGCAGACACCGAGAGCGTCTCCAAGCAGACACCGAGAGCGTCTCCAAGCAGACACCGAGAGCGTCTCCCGTGAGACATCGAGAGACAGTCGAGCCAAGCCTGCTCCCAGCCGGTATGCCCCAACCTTCACCCAGACTGTTGCTGGCCTTCAGCTTCCCGAATTTGCGGATTTTTGTAGCTGACCCCATCATCTTGGCATGATGCCGGAGAAGGGATCGATCCGTCTCGGGGAGGCGGCGGGCCGGCCGTTCGCAGTGGCCTTCAGCGGAGGACTGGACAGCTCCCTGGTCTGTGCAATGGCGACGAGGCTTGCTCCGGGCGGGTTCATTGCCCTCACGGCCCGGACCCCCTTCGTCCCGCGGGAGGACATCCGGAGGTCCGAGGAGATCGCAGCCCTGCTCGGGTTCAGGCACATCGAGGTCGACGTCGACCCAGTCTCCGATCCCGCGATAGCCGCCAATCCGCCCGAAAGGTGCTACCTCTGCAAGAGGATGATCTTCGAGGCCCTCGCCTCCGCTGCTGCGAAGGAGGGGATCGGCCTCATCCTCGATGGCACCAACGCTGACGACATGGAGAGCGGCCGTCCGGGTCTGCGGGCGCTGAAGGAGCTGGGCATCCGTAGCCCGCTGGCGGACATGGGCCTGCGGCGGGCGGACGTTGCCAGGCTGGCGGTGACCTTCGGGCTCCCGGATCCCGACCGGCCGAACAGCGCCTGCCTGGCGACGCGGATATCCTCTGGAACGCCGATCACACGGGCACTGCTGGATCTTGTCGATCGGGCTGAAGAGGCGATCCATGCGCTGGGCTTCGTCCAGGTGAGGTTCAGGACTGACGGGATCACCGCCAGGGTGGAGCTGGGCGCCGGGGAAGCGGAAAGGGCAACGGCGGAGGAAGGCCTGGGGAGAATAGCGCTCATCTGCGGATCTCTCGGGATCGAGCTCACGGAAACGGCTGACTACCGCCCGACCTGATCTCCGGAAACGATCCAGCCAGCCCCGAGGACGAGGTCACCTTCGTACAGGACTGCGAGCTGGCCGGGCGTGACCGCGAACTGCGGCTCGTCGAAGACGACCTCGACGGAGTTCCCGTCACCGGAAGCCGATATCGAAGCCCCGGCAGGCTGATGCCTGCTCCGGATCTTTGCGGAAGCGCGGAAGGCGGCAGGCGGCCTCTCCCAGGCCATCCAGTTCATTCCCTCCGCCATCAGAGAGCGTGAGAGGAGGCTGGACCGCGGCCCTACCTTCACAACGCCCTCGCGCGGATCCGTCGATACGACGAACAGGGGCTCCCTGCTCCCGCCCACTCCGAGGCCCCTGCGCTGACCGACGGTGAACGCCCCTGCGCCATCGTGCCTGCCCAGTACCCTGCCATCGACATGCACGATCGGCCCAGGCTTCATGGCGGAGTCTCCCAAGAGGGCGCCGAGGTCGCCCCCTGCGAAGTCCTGGCTGCCACGCCTCGAGGCTAGCTCGGTCCAGCCCATCTCCCGCGCGATCTTCCTCACGTCTGCCTTCGCCAGCCTCCCCAGGGGGAGCTCCAGTCGAGCGAGCTGCTCCTGCGTGAGCATCGCCAGGAAGTAGGACTGGTCCTTCCCGGCGTCGGCTGCTGCGAAGAGCCCGTGCCTGCCCGAGGGACACTCCCCGAGCACCGCGTAATGACCGGTTGCGAACAGCTCGAAGGCCCTTCCGGCGACCTCCGCCGCAAGAGCCGGAAGCAGGCCGAACTTGAGGTCCCGGTTGCAGAGGACGCAGGGATTGGGCGTCAGTCCGTCGGCGTAGGCTCTGCGGAAGCCACCGAGCACCTGCGTCTCGAAAGGCCCCGTGAGGTCGACCACGAGGTGAGGGATGCCGATGGCCCGGCAGACCCTCCTGGCGGTGTCGACACCCTCCGAGTCCTGGGCCATGCTGCATGCGCTCCCATGAGCTTCGCGACCAGACCGGGTGACCATCGTCACTCCGGTGACATCCAGCCCCCGTCCTGCAAGGAGGAGCGCAGCCACCGACGAGTCCACCCCGCCGCTGAGACCGGCCAGCACGCTCATCTCCCGCTGTCGTCCGTCGAAGCTCGCCATGTTTTCTCAAGACCCCCGGGCGTGTGTATGTTCTGATGTCTGGTTCCGCGCAAGGGAGGGGGGATGCTGAAGGGCCCCGTCGAGTTCTGCTTCTTCTCGGGCACGGGCAACACCGCGCTGGCGGCGTCACGGATGGCCGCAGTCTTCCTCGCCCATGGAATCGAGACTCGCCTGCGTCCCATCGAGGACATTGACCCGACGACCCTCTCCGGGAGCGGCACGCTCGGCATCGCATGCCCTGCCGCAGCCTTCACGACCTATCCCCTGGTGTGGCGCTTCCTGAGGAACCTCCCTGAAGGGAGCGGCCGTGGGGCCTTCCTGCTCGTAACCATGGCAGGCATGACCATGGGTCTCGTGGGACCGGTGAGACGCCTCGTCGCTAGGAAGGGATACAGGCCTTTGGGGGCGTGCAGGCTGGTCATGCCCAGCAACTTCCTGTTGAAGGTAGCCGAGCCTGAGAAGGAGAGGGTCTCTGTGGGAAGAGCCCTGCTCAGGGCCGACCGCTTCGCTCAGGACCTCTTCGAGGGACGATCCGCCTGGCTTCGGATACCGGGCTGGCCGGACCTGATGGCGCTGCTCATGGGCAATGACCGGCCGTTCGCCTGGATGCGGAAGAAGCTCATCATGACTCCCGACAGGGAGAGATGCACGCGGTGCGGCCTCTGCATCTCCAGGTGCCCTGTCAGCAACATCCGCATGGCCGACGGGCCCGCTTTCGCCAACAGGTGCGAGCTGTGCATGCGCTGCCACTCCATCTGCCCGGTCAACGCCATCCATATCGGCGGCAGGAGATACGTGCAGTACCGGACGGCCGGGGAGCTCCGGACCGGATCCTCCCAGCAGCAGTGACACCTGGTCCTGCCGGGTGCAGGCACGCTCCCAGTAGATCACATGATCGAGTAGGCAATCAGCTTTCGAGGTCAATGACATGAACGAAGACGTCAAGCCTGTTCAAGCGCCAGCCGGAGAGCCCCGCGACTTCATCCGGGACATAGTGGACGAGCACAACCGCACCGGCCGTTTCGGTGGGAGGGTCCACACCCGCTTCCCGCCCGAGCCCAACGGCTACCTCCACATAGGCCATGCAAAGTCGATCTGCCTCAACTTCGGTGTCGCCGCCCAGTACGGCGGCCTCTGCAACCTCCGCTTCGACGACACCAACCCGTCGAAGGAGGAAGTCGAGTACGTGGACTCGATCATCGCGGACGTGAGGTGGCTGGGCTTCGACTGGGGCGACCGGCTGTTCTATGCCTCCGACTACTTCGGGAAGCTGTACGAGTTTGCGGAGAAGCTGATCCTCAAGGGCAAGGCCTATGTGTGCGACCTCAGCGCCGAGCTGGTGCGCGAATACCGCGGCACGCTGACCGAGCCGGGCCGCGAGAGCCCTTTCAGGGACCGGGCCGTGGAGGAGAATCTCGACCTGTTCCGCAGGATGAGGGCTGGCGAGTTCCCCGACGGATCGAGGACGCTGAGGGCCAGGATCGACATGTCCTCGCCCAACCTCAATATGCGCGACCCGGTGGTCTACAGGATTCTCAGGGCGGCCCATCACAGGACCGGAGACGAGTGGTGCATCTACCCGATGTACGATTACGCCCATCCCATCTCCGATTCGCTGGAGGGGATAACGCACTCGATCTGCACACTGGAGTTCGAGGACCACAGGCCGCTGTATGACTGGTTCCTCGACGAGCTGGAGATTCACCACTCGCAGCAGATAGAGTTCGCCAGGCTGAACCTCACCCACACGGTGATGAGCAAGCGCAAGCTGCTGCAGCTGGTGAACGAAGGCCTTGTCAGAGGATGGGACGATCCGCGCATGCCCACGCTTGCCGGCCTGAGGCGCAGGGGCTGTCCGCCGTCCGCCATCCGCTCGTTCGCGGAGCGCGTGGGCGTGGCCAAGAGAGACAGCATGGTCGACATCGCCCTGCTGGAGCACTGCGTGCGCGATGAACTCAACAGGACGGCGCCCAGAGCCATGGGTGTGCTGAGGCCGCTGAAGCTCGTGATCGACAACTACCCCGGGGGGAAGGTCGAGGAGTTCGATTTCGTGATCAATCCAGAGGACCCTGGTGCCGGGACCAGGAAGGTGCCGTTCTCGGGGGCCGTCTTCATCGAGGCTGACGACTTCAGGGAGGTCCCCCCGCCGAAGTACTTCAGGTTGTCGCCGGGCTCCGAGGTTCGGCTGAGGTACGCCTACCTCGTCACCTGCACCGATGTGGTGAGGGATCCAGCAAGCGGGGAAGTGGTCGAGATCCACGGCGAGTACGATCCGGCGACTCGTGGGGGTGACGCCCCGGACGGCCGGAAGGTGAAGGCCACCATCCACTGGGTCTCAGCTGCGCATAGCATCCCGGCCGAGGTGCGCCTGTACGATCACCTCTTCGGAGCCGACCTCCCGGGCAGCGTGGAAGGGATCGACTGGAAGCAGGAGCTGAACCCGGACTCGCTGGAGGAGCTGGCAGGGTGCAGGATCGAGAGCCACCTGGCGTCGGCCGCCCCTGGCAGCACCTGGCAGTTCGAGAGGCTCGGCTACTTCTTCGCAGATCCTTTGGACACCAGGCCCGGGGCTCCAGTGTTCAACAGGACCGCAACGCTCCGCGACTCCTGGGCCAAGATCGAGAAGGCGTCGCCCGGAGGGGGATCCAGATGACGGTCAGGACACGCATCGCGCCCTCACCCACGGGCGATCCGCATCTGGGAACAGCCTATCAGGCTCTCTTCGATTACGTCTGGGCCAAGAAGAACGGCGGGAGCTTCATACTGCGGATAGAGGACACCGACCGCGCGAGGTGGTCCAAACGCTCAGAGCGGGCGATCATCGACTCGCTGAGGTGGCTGGGTCTCCTGTGGGACGAGGGACCGGATGTCGGAGGGCCGTTCGGCCCGTACAGGCAGAGCGAGCGGCTCCATGTCTACCGCGAGCACGCTGACAGACTCCTGGGGAATGGTGCCGCCTACCGCTGCTTCTGCACCAAGGAGAGGCTGGACGCCATGCGGGATGCCCGACGCTCCGGCTCAGGCTCGGGATACGACCGCCGCTGTCGGGACATTCCTGCCGAGGAGTCGAGAAGGAGAGCGGAGGCTGGCGAGGAGCACGTGGTCAGGCTGAAGGTGCCCATGGAGGGCGAGAGCACCTTCACCGACATCCTCCGGGGAGAGGTTCGGAAGCCCTGGTCCACCGTCGATGACCAGATCATCCTGAAGTCGGACGGATACCCCACATATCACCTTGCCGTGGTCGTCGACGACCACCTCATGCGGATAAGCCACGTCATCCGCGGCGAGGAATGGATCAACTCGGTTCCGAAGCACATGCTGCTGTTCCAGGCCTTCGGCTGGGAGCCGCCGGTGTTCTGCCACCTGCCGCTCCTTCGCAACGCCGATCACAGCAAGCTCTCGAAGCGGAGGAACCCCACGTCGATCACCTACTACCGGCGCGCGGGCTACCTGCCTGAAGCGCTTCTCAACTACCTCGGCATGATGGGATGGTGCATGCCTGGTGGCTGGGAGAAGTTCGCCGTCGAGGACATGATCCGCGAGTTCACGCTCGAGGATGTTACGCTGGGCGGCCCGGTGTTCGACCTGGCGAAGCTCCGCTGGCTGAACGCGAGGTACATACGCGAGGACTACACGCCGGAGACGCTTCTGCCGGTACTGGAGGAATGGGGTCTCGGCAGCGACCATGTCCTGAAGGTTCTGAGCGTAGCGCACAGCAGGCTCGAGACCCTGGCCGACTGGGGGCATCTCACCGCGTTCTTCTTCTCCGATGAAGTCCCCGTAAAGGCCGAAGACCTCGCCGTGAAGGGGCTCGGCGCGGAGAGAGTGGGGGAGATCCTGCAACTGGCCTCGTCGGAGATCGAGGCGATGGAGGAGTTCGACGCCCCTTCGATCGAGGCGCTGTTCCGGAGCCTCTCGGAGAGGCTCGGAGTGAAGTTGAGAGAGCTCACGAGACCGTTCTACGTGGCGATGACGGGCTCGAAGGCCTCCACGCCTCTGTTCGACTCCATGGCTCTCCTCGGGAGCGACCTGGTCAGGATGAGGCTCAGGCGTGCGATGCAGGTCCTGGGAAGAAACGATCCTTCCGAGGGTGCATCAGGACTGCCTGACGAGCCTTCCGGGGCTTGACGCCATGAACCTGCGGGCGGAATAATCCGCGCCGCTTCCTTCGGCGGTCCCATCGTCTAGAGGCTAGGACGGGTGGTTCTCAGCCATCAAACCGGGGTTCGATTCCCCGTGGGACCGCCACTGTTTCCACCGGGTTGTTGAGCAGCCCCAAGATGTTGAAGCCGTTTGAGGTTACGGGGGTTCCATAGCCCCCTTCCTCGGTATAGACCAGACCATCCGGAAAGATGGCCCTCTGAAGCGCGATTCTCTGCTCCGGGCGGGCCTTTTCCCACATCCTCCTGGTGTTCGACAGCACGCTGAACGCGAAGTCCAGGAGATGCTCGAACTCGATGTTCTCCTCGCTCAGGTCTTCCCGCAGAAGCCGCAGATCATCGAGCCGGCGCTGAAGCTCAGGCTTCATGCTCTCGTAGACATCCTTGCCGATGCTTCGCTCGAAGATGAACGCCTCGTGTAGCCGGTTGAGCTTCTTATCGAGGGCATCTATCTCCTGATGGACCTTGCGGAGTTCGCTTCGGACATTCGACTGACGCAGACGATGCACATCCAGAAGCCTGGGCTTCAGCTCCGACAGCAGAGCAGGAGCAGGTACAATCGAGTCCAGGAGGTCAAGGAAGGCTCCCTCGAGCTTCTCTCTGCGAATGTTCAGCCCGCCGCAAGCCTTCCCCCCGCAATGGTAGTAGCCGTATCGCCCTCCATGCCTGCCTGTCGAGAAACTAGCCGTAAGATGCCTGTTGCACAGGGGGCATCTGACCAGACCGCGGAGAGGGAACTCCGGATTCTCCAGCACTCTCGGGGCCTGGACCGCACCCTCGGCATCCAGACGTCTCTGGACCCTGTCGAAGGTGACTTCATCTACCAGGGGAGTATGGATGCCCTTCACCCAGCCTTCAACCTCATCAATAAGCACATACCCGGCATATCGGCGATTGCGCAGCATGCGAAACAAGCTCTGCTGTCTGAACGGCTGACCGCTCCGGGGGGACGTGAACCCCATCCGGTTGATGTGGCGGGTTATCTCGGCCGGGGATAGCACTCCCTCCGCGAAGAGCCTGAATGCCTCAGTTACCATGGCGGCTCGATCAGGATCCGGGATGATCTCTCCCGCCTCGTCGCTGATGCGCTGCCACTTGTAGCCGATCGGAGGGGCGTTGGTCATCTTTCCATGGCGCCGTGCCTCCCGCATGCCATCTCTCGCTCTTCTGCCGATGATCCTGGACTCGTACTGACTCGTTGAGGAGATCATGCCCTCCATCAGTTCACCTTCTGGAGAACCATCGATGTTCGGCTGGGTCGCGTAGACGAGGCGAATCCCGAGAGAGGCGAGGTAGCCCTTCAGGTAGAAGAAGTCGCCGTTGTTCCGCATAATGCGGTCGAGGCGATACTGGACCACGGCATCGATCGAGGCGCTGTGCTTCGCGCAATAGTCGAGCATAGCCTGCAGCTGGGGGCGATTCGTTGTTCTCGCAGACTTTCCCTCGTCACAGAAGACCTTGAGCAAGCGGAATCCCTGCTCTTCACAGTACCTTCTGCAGAGCCTTTCCTGCGAATCCAGAGACAGGTTCTCGACCTGCTCCCGGGTGCTGACCCGGGTGTAGATCACCGCCCCATTCTTTCTGGACTCAGTCGTTCGGCACCCATTGCTGCTCATGCTCCGATCCTAGGTGCAATTCACAGAGTCGGCCAGTATGTGCTGGAGCATCCTGCCCACCATTCTGATGCTCTAACCATCCGAGCAGTGATCCATCTTACGCTGAGCTTCGTCGAATGTCTGCTGATCGACCAACGGCTCGAAGCAGCCCTTGATCCATCCCTCATCAGAGCTTATCCGGACGAGTCCGACGTACATCCGGTTCGCGAGAATCCTCCGGAGCGCCTTCCAGGTCAACCTCGAAGCCCTCGGCGAGAGGCGCGCTCCCGCCTGCCCCAGACGCCGCACGATCTCCCCTCGGGCCATGTCCCCGGACGCGGCCAGCCTGAACGCCTCGGAAACGATGGGGGCCGTCTCGGGGTCGGGGACGATCTCCCTGTACCCTTCGGGCGACCTCCTGGCCACGTAGCCAACGGGGGGAGAGTTGGTCGGAAGGCCGCTTCGCCTCGCCGCGCGGATCCCCTCCCTAGTCCTCGCGCTGGTGGATGCGGACTCGCAGGCCCCTAGATACGCCTCGAGGGGAGCGATGAGGGAGTCGTTCCGGGCAGATTCGACCTGGCCGGCGATACCTTCGAGGGCCACGCCCTGCTGTCCAAGGATTGCCACGATCAGGTCGAGCTCTGCCGATGAACTGGCGAAGCCGTCAAGGCGCGGGACGACCACCCTGCCGACACGAGCGCGGTTCCGGACCACAAAACCGATCATGCGGAGAAGACCGGGACGGTCTGCCTTTCTCCCCGGTTCCACCGTGTCGAGGAAGCGGGCAAGCACCTCCGTGTTCGAGCGGGCGCAGTACTCACGGCAGAGCTGCTCCTGATCGACGAGCTGGAGCCTCCCCTCCGCCTCGGACGCGTTCGTCCAGCAGTATAGGACCGCCCCGCCTGATGGCCGCAGATTGTTCTCGACTGCCGTCTTCATGTCTCTCCTCTCCTCCTATGTGGTTGCCGCCGCCGCGACCGCGTTCTCCTGTGCCACTCGACCCATTCTTCGGGCATCGGCGAACAGGTCGTAAATGACTCGGGCCAGCTCCATCAGTTCGTCGGGAGCGTCCTCGGGCCTACAGGACGGAGAGACGGCTCCGCTCGACCTGGCCTCCCCTCCAGAGGGTTCGGAAGCGCCGGGGGATGCAGAGGAGCGCGCAGGCCCGGCTTCCGCCAAGCTCCTGTTCCTCCCCGTTAACCCGGTCTTTCTGCCCACGCCCTCCTGCCCTTCAGGGACCCTCTGGGTGCTCCCTGTCGGAGTATATCGCGGGGAGGCTGATGGTCTCCCCGGAGAGCGGATGTTCCTCGAGCGGCGGCTGCCCTCGGGTTGGGCAGCCGCCTCAAGGAGGCCAACCGGCTTCTGTTAGGTAAGAGTGCGGCTCCTATCTGGCCCCCAACTGCTTCTTCCGCAGCCGTCGTATCTGCCATACTTCGAAAATCCTGTCCTGCAAGGTCTCCCAGTGCTTGCGGGGGACACCGGAATCGGCAAGAAACTCGTCGAGAAGCCTGTAGAACGCATCGCGCTGGTTAGAGGCGGGAAGAGATTCCCATGACTCGAACAGCCGATCGAAATTGATATAGGGTACGTCGGACTTCTTGCGGTGGTGCAACCTCTGGAACTCCAAGGTATTCCAGCTGCGAGGACGCCACCAGCCATAGCGGTCAAAGATGCCGAACTTCCTGTCCTGCTTGCGCTCGAATGCAGCCCAACACTTCTCCACCCGCCAGCTGAACTCCTCCTGAACGTTCTTCGGAACTCGCGCGACGAACTCCCTGATGCGCCTGTCGACCTCCTCCCCGCCTTCGATCGTCTTCGGCAGCTGATCGAGCTCCTCAAAGAACTGATAGAACGGAATGATCGGAGGCCGAGGCCGCCGAGCATTCCAGAGGTTCTCCTCGCGCTCCCTGATCAGAAGCATTTCTTCCGTTATCGGGCGATCCAGAATGATCTGGAGGTCTTCCTTGATGCTCCAGAACATCGTGTAGTCGGGGTCGTTGCTCATTTCCTTCCCTTCCTGATGGTGTCTGTGACTTCCCTTGCCGGACTCGCTGTTCTGAATGAAGTAAGTACTCTCCTCTCTAGTCTGCGGGGGGCTAGACTCTGATTCGCCCGTCAGTCCCATGCCGGGCAACCCGCTAGACGGCTTCGGTGCAGTCCTTACAGGGCTGAGGATTGGCTCCTCGCCCCCTTCGGAAGGACGGACTGGATCGTCACCGTCCTCGCCGAAGGACTCATCGAGTCCATCCCGAAGGGCGCAGTTTGTGTTCGTTTCTCTCTCGGGATTGGGATGCCGATCGCCGCTGTCTGCCTCCGGTATGGACAGAGGCCCGCTTTCCAGGGTAGCCAGACGAGCGATCGGAAGTCGGTAATTCCTGCCGTACTTGGACTTGACCAGACACTCTCTCTTGATGACCCCGAGTCGCTCGAGAT
>Ga0172366_10005056_pt1 | contig 10396 bp, 10 predicted proteins | sample LakKivSesite69cm_FD_114533 | JGI IMG/M metagenome (GOLD analysis project Ga0172366, IMG submission 114533) | Sediment microbial communities from Lake Kivu, Rwanda - Sediment site 69cm | ecosystem: Environmental > Aquatic > Freshwater > Lake > Sediment | place: Rwanda: Western Province, Lake...
AAGACACGTCTTGCCATGGTCGATGTGCCCGATTGTGCCCACATTGATATGCGGTTTTGTCCGTGCAAATTTCTCCTTAGCCATAGTGATTCCCCTTTCGTTCCGTGCGAGTTGATGACAACCTGTTTTTTTGACGATTAAATCGCGTGGTTCAACTGACCAGCGAAGTCGCCCTCATCTTCATGCAGGCGGGGTGAATGCCTGAAACTTCACTCCCATCCTGTTCACAGAGGCCAATATTAGGCTCGCGGAGAGCTTTAGCACTCCGTCCCGGTGCGAGGGAACATCAGGATATTGATTAAATTTTTGCGACTTTTACTCTCGTTAACAAAAAAAGCGCATTTTTTTATAATAGTGCCATTAGAAGCGTCAAGGGGAATTTTTGATTTTTAAATTATTTTTTTTGGCTCTTTACAGTTGAAAATAAACCCATTTATGACATATATAAAAGTTGGTTTTGCCCAATCTTATGCTGAAGATTTTTTCTCATGATTGAATTTTTAAAAGGTTTATTACTCTCCAAAGAACCCAATCATATTGTTTTGATGACAGAGGGCATTGGTTTTGGTCTGGAAATCTCTCTCGCCACATACGATGCCCTTCCTGATAATGGTGAAGAATGCGGACTTTTCACATATTCATATGTCAGGGAGGACACCATTTTACTTTTCGGATTCGCAACAAGTGAGGAGAGAGATATTTTCAACATACTCATAAATACCAGCGGCATCGGACCCAAACTCAGTCTTCACATCCTTTCCGGCATGCCAATTGACGAATTTGCCACTGCCATCGCCGCCCATGACATCCAGAAACTGGTTACCCTGCCCGGAATCGGAAAAAAGACCGCCGAGCGTCTCTGCGTGGAACTTAAGGACAAACTGAATGCCTTTCTGCGACTGAAACAAAAGCCCGAACATGTTAGAACTCCTTCCACCGCCAGCCCCCTTGAGGACGCCATCTCGGCGCTCGTTGCCCTTGGTGTTAAACCCCCTCATGCGGAAAAGGCAGTCCTGACCGCCTCTCACCTTTTAGGAGGGGACGCATCTACAGAGGATTTGATAAAGGAGGGACTGAAACACAGAAGATGAATCACAATGTATCGATGCACAATTATCCTTCATAAAACATACCGCATAGAAACCTGGAGGGATGGTTTTCGAAATGCCTTTGCAGGAAGTCATAAGAAACCTAAAAGGTTATATTAACTTTTTAAAGGAATCAGATTTCATTCTCCTTGAAGAAAAAAAAGTTCGGTCATCAACGACTGAGAAACAGGCATCCCATCCTGCCCGCAGAATCCATCACACAGAGATGGCATCAAGGGTTGAGGCGCTTAAAAAGGTGGCAGACTCTATCGCCGCCTGCACAAATTGTCGCCTTTACTCTGGACGAATAAATACAGTTCCGGGTGATGGTCATCCGTTGGCGCGAGTGGTCTTTGTCGGTGAGGCGCCCGGTTATCATGAAGACCAGCAGGGGCTTCCTTTCGTGGGACGCGCTGGCAAACTTCTGGAACGACTCCTTGCCGGCATCGGTATGGTACGCCATGAGGTCTTCATCTGCAATTTGGTGAAGTGCCGCCCGCCGGAAAACCGCGACCCCCTGCCAGATGAAATACTCGCCTGCGAGCCATATCTACTGAAACAGATTGACATCCTGAAACCACATGTCATTTGCACCTTGGGGAGACTTGCAACCCACATCCTGCTACGCACCAATGCAGGCATCAACACACTGAGGGGGCGCTTTTTCCCCTATCATGGAATTCTTCTTATGCCAACACTGCACCCCGCCGCCCTGCTCCGCAATCCCATCCAGTTGCCGGACGTGGAAAGAGACTTCAAACTCCTCACGGCAAAATTAAAGGAGATTGCTGGTCAAAATGTCTAAATGTATAACTGTATTCGGGAGCGGGACTGCCGGACGTGATACCCCGCTTTACAAAACTGCTTATGAGCTGGGATTCTTGCTCGGAAAGGCGAATTCTACACATGTCTCGGGCGGATATGGCGGGACGATGGAGGCAGGCGCAAAGGGCGCATCCGATGCCGGCGCAAAAACTATTGGCGTCATAGTTCAGTCATGGGGTCCTCCAAATCCTTACATCAAAGAAGTCCACACCATGCCCGACCTCTTCCAGCGTGTTAAAAAACTGATGGAGCTCGGCGATGGATATATCGCCCTCCCCGGTGCAACAGGAACATTGCTTGAACTCTCAATGGCATGGGAACGTATTAACAAACATATCGACCATCCCAAACCTATTATACTTCTGGGAGATTTCTGGCTGCCCGTTGTGGATTTAATAAAGAGCGAGATGCCCGAGCCCGCACACAGTGTAGATTTAGAACCCGGTAATATTTTTGGCGGTTTCATCTGGCTCGCCCACACCCCCGAAGAGACAGTTTTTTTCCTGAAAGACTAAAATCAAAAAATACCATTAATGCAAATCTCACATTCTCTTAAAAGTAATTGACTTATAGTTTTTCATCACATAGTTATATCTTTCTGTTGAATGGGCATGTTTGAAGATTACATGTCATTTTTTTATCTTGGCATAAGAAAGGTGACAAAATGAAGGTTCCCATTTTCAGGACAATTGAGCAGAATGAATACCTTATGGAAGGCATTATGAAAAAGATTGAGGATGTCTTCCGCACGGATTCCTTTGTTCTTGGACCTGTAGTTGAAAAATTTGAATCAAAGTTTGCTCAAACTATCGGCTCTAAACATGCAGTGGGCGTTGGCTCGGGAACAGATGCCTTTCTTCTCTCCCTGCGCCTTCTTGACCTCCAGCCGGAAAATCAGGTAATCATACCCGTTTTTGGTTTCGTGTCCATCGCAATGTCTGTACTTCGTGTCGGGGCAACGCCCGTTTTCGTCGATGTTGACCCCCTCACAGGTCTTATGGACATCTCCAAGGTTGAGGATGCCATTACAGAGAACACACGCGCCATCATGCCGATTCATCTCTATGGCAAGGCAATGAACATGAATAGCTTGATGGAGATTGCCCGCAAACACAATCTTGCCGTGATTGAGGACTGCACGCAGGCGGCTGGCGCTCAGTTCCATGGTCGCAAACTAGGAACTTATGGCATCACCGGTTGTTTCAGCTTTAACCCGAATTCTAACCTTGGCGGCATCGGCGATGGAGGCATGGTCATTACGGATGTGGATGAATACGCCGCACGTCTCAGGAAATTTCGCGACCATGGACGCGCCGACGATACTTACTACGACGAGATTGGATATAACAGCCGCCTTGATGCAATTCAGGCGGCGGTGTTGACCCTTAAGCTGGAGGACCTTGAGGACTCTAATGCCGAACGTATTGAGAATGCAAGATTCTATAATGAGCGGTTCGGAGACTTGAACGCCGTTCTGCCAGAGATTACTGACAACATTTCTCACGTGTTCAACCTTTTCACCATCCAGGTTGCCCAGCGGGACGCCATGAATATTTATCTGAAGGAAAAAAAGGTGGGATGCGGCATTTACTATCCCATCCCGCTTCACATGCAACCCTGTTTTGACTTTCTGGGATACAAGGAGGGCGATTTCCCCCAGGCGGAGCAGCTCTCAAAGCGTGTCATCTCCCTGCCCGTCTTCCCCGGACTCAAGCGCCAGGAGATTCAATACGTCGCCCAATCGGTGAGGGATTTTTTAAGCAGTTAATGCAAGATTTGCCTGAATTCGCCGAACTCTTAACCTTTGGCTATTGATTCAAAGATGCCCGACGATGAATTTTTCATGAGACGGGCTCTGCGTCTGTCAGCCCGTGCGCGGGGTCAGACCGCCCCTAATCCTATGGTGGGCGCCGTCCTTGTAAAGAATAGTAGAATTATTGCCGAGGGATATCATCACCGCGCAGGTGAAGACCATGCCGAACGGATAGTTCTGAAAAAGGCGGGACACTCGGCTAAAAATGCCACTCTTTACACCAACCTTGAGCCCTGTTGCCACTGGGGCAGGACACCGCCCTGCACAGACATCATTCTTGAGTCCGGCATCAGGAGAGTTGTGTCAGCCGTTCGGGACCCATTCCCGGGTGTCTGCGGCAGGGGACTTCGTATTTTAAGAGATGCGGGTGTCGAAGTTACAGAAGGTGTGTTAAAGAACGAAGCCCGACGCCTGAATGAGGTATTTTTTACCTTCCATGAAAAAAAACGCCCATTCGTCATGCTGAAATGGGCAATGAGCCTTGATGGGCGGACATCCACCGATTCCGGTCAATCTAAGTGGATATCCTCAGAGGCGTCCAGACGCATGGCACATCGCATGCGCTCATGGTATGACGGTATTGTCGTTGGCGCAGGCACAGTGCTGATGGACAATCCTCAACTCACTGTGCGCCTCACCGGTTACAAGCGCCGCCAGCCTGTCTGCATTATCCTTGATGCAACATTTCGGACTCCTCCAGACGCCGCTCTTTTCAGGGCGGAACGGAGGGTTATCATTGCAGGTGGAGCGGTCAAGGATGCGGCAATCAGGAAAAGGGCTCTCAGGCTTGAGACTCAGGGCGCTGAGATAATAATCCTGCCCGTAAGGGACGGTCTGGTGGATATCCCATCTCTCATGCAAAAACTCTACAAGATGGGTTTACAATCCATCTTTGTTGAGGGTGGGAGACATGTGGCGGGGAGTTTTTTCAAGGCAGGGATGGTGGACAAGTTAGGGGTCTTCCTGTCACCGAGAATCATCGGCGGACTGAAACCCGCTTCCCCGCTCCTCTTCAAGGGTCCGCTCTCCATAAAGGACTGTCCTGACTTCACCATAGATAAAATTAAATGTTCCGGCACTGATTTTTATCTTGAAGCCTACCCCATGTAAATGTTTTTTATTACCAAAATATTCAAAATATAAAAACATGAGTTTTGATTCTTGGTTAAACGGGCTTCTTCCATGGATAGAATGCTCATGGGAATAGCCGGAGGCACGGGCTCCGGAAAAACCACGGTGGCTAAGGCAATCCGCCGCCAGCTCTCTGAGGAAGAGGTGGTGATTATCAGCCATGACATGTATTATCGCGACAATAGCCACCTGTCCATGGATGAACGGGAAAAGATAAATTATGACCACCCAGATGCCCTTGATAATGACCTCCTTATAAAACAGTTGAAAGAATTGCGCGGCGGAAAAACAATCCAGCGCCCCATTTACAGTTTTACAAGTCACACCCGTCTCAATGAAACCGTTCCCATCAAGCCCGCAGACGTGATAATTGTTGAAGGGATTCTTGTCCTTGCTCATCCGGAGTTGCGCAACATACTTGACATCAAGATATATGTGGACACAGACCCCGATGTACGGTTTATACGCCGCCTGACCCGCGATATCAAGGAGCGCGGACGTGCCGTCCAGTCAGTGATTGACCAGTATCTGAATGTCGTTCGCCTGATGCACATGGAGTTCGTGGAACCGTCCAAACGATATGCGGATATTATTGTCCCTGAAGGCGGATTTAACAAGGTGGCAGTTGACCTTATCATTACCAAAATACGGAGCATCCTCAATGAAAACAGAACCATCCCAGACAACGAGCATTGATATCTCGTTTCTAAGTAAGTATAAAAAACTTAAGTTCCTTGTGGTCGGGGACGTGATGCTTGACCATTACATCCAGGCGGATGTGGAAAGGACATCCCCTGAAGCCCCCGTGATTGTGGCATCAGTGCAATCGGAGCATTATGTTCCGGGCGGGGCGGCGAATGTTGCCGCAAACCTGAAGGCGATGGGGGCAAAAGTTCTTCTTGCCGGTATTATTGGAAATGACGAAAATGGAGATGTCCTCAAATCCCTCCTCAAGAAAACGGGCATCGGAATCAAAATCCTTTTAACCGACCCTGCCCGCTCAACCACACTGAAGACCCGCATCATGGCGCAAGGTCAGCAGATTTTACGACTTGACCGCGAGGTTAAAACCCCCGTTGGTGAAAAATTTATCATCAAATTAAAAAAATTTCTCCGGCAAAACACGGGTGGGATAAGTGGTATCATCATTTCAGATTATGCCAAGGGATTGTGCACTAAGGAAATCCTTGAACAGGTCGTTGAATTTGCGAAGCGCCACGGCATTACCACCTTTTGCGATCCCAAAGGTAATGACTTTTCGAAATATCGTGGTGTTGACATCCTGACGCCTAATCTCAGGGAGGTCCAGGAGGCAACAAACCTTTCCATAAAAGATAATAAAACCTTAGAGAGTGCGGCGCAAAAAATTATCAGAATCACGGACTCCAGAGCCGTCGTTGTTACGCGTGGTGCTGAGGGTGTTTCACTTTTTGTCAACCGCAAGCCGCCGATTCACATCCCCACACACGCGCAGGAGGTGTATGACGTGACGGGCGCAGGCGACACCTATATTAGCCATTTCGCCCTTGCTAATCTTGCAGGTCTGCCATACCAACAGGCGGCGCATATCGCCAATTTTGCCGGCGCCATCGTTGTTGGGAAGCTGGGCGTCGCCGTTGTGAGACCGGAAGAGCTGGTCTCTTTCATACGCACTGAAACTTTCGTGATAAAGATTAAAACATTGGAAGAGCTGGTTGAGATTATAAAGGGGCTGAAAGCCGGTGGCAAAAAGGTGGTTTTCACAAATGGGTGTTTTGACCTCATACATATCGGTCATATAAAATTTCTTCAGGAGGCAAGAAACCTCGGTGACTGTTTGATTGTGGGCATCAATACGGATGCCTCGGTAAGAAAGGTGAAGGGACGGGGACGTCCCATCATCGGGGAAAATGAACGTGCAGACCTCTTAGCGGCGCTTCACTGGGTAGATTATGTGGTTCTCTTTGACGAAACCACTCCTGAACCCATGCTTCGCGCCCTCAAGCCCGATATCCTCGTTAAGGGAAAAAATCTGCGCCCGGAGGAAATTGTAGGATATGATATTGTGAAAGATTATGGAGGTGAGGTTCGCCGCCTTCCCTTTTTCTCCAATATCTCAACATCTGAACGGCTCAAAGATATCCTCCAAACCTTAAAAAATAAATAAGAATCTCTAAGGGAAATATGGAATTCACCACAGAGTCTCAGTGGATATGGAGGATAATAATATTTATTCCCGTTCCGGAGGCGTTTTTGAGGGAGGCTCTGACCTTCGACTCGCCGTATCTGTGAAGTCTTCAGGATTTATCTTTTTTCCCTCACCAGATTTGGGACTCAACCCCAGGGGTATTCTCCGCTCAGTGTAACTTTTCCGAGGCTTGCCCGGATGAAATGCCGCACCCGGCCTGATAAAACTCCTCATACCATCGAGAGAGATTTCAACGTCCACCTCACATGTCCCGTCTTCAAGATGCCGGGTCTCCACCCTTCTTGCCCCACGAAGAAATGCCTCAAACCTGGACCTGATTTCATCATTTTCCGTTATAAAATTCCGGACGGTGGTGTTTGCCGTGATATGAACCCCTTTGATATTCTCACCCAGATTGCGCAGTGCGTCATGATGGGCGGCACGCTCAGCCATGAGCCTGCCCTGCGGGGTATCCTTCAGGTCATCGGGGGCAACGCCCGAACCTGATGCCTTGATGGTCAGGTGATACCATGACTCCTCCGGCGGTGGCACATCACTAACCGGAACTGATTCAGCAACAGGATTGGGAACACCATGCCCCTCTGCGGAGACGACGTCACTATAATATGCGAATTGTCTCCGTAGCACTCTCTGGAGCAAAACCACAGGGACTTCCAGACGGACTGTGCACGTCCCATCGGTGTCCCACCGTGTATCCACAATGCGCGCCCCGCGCATGACGGCATCAACCTCAGACCTTATCTCATCATTCTCTGTGACAAAGTTGCGGACAGTGGTTCTTGAATCGATGCGCACGCCATAGATGGTCTCTGCGAGGTTGCGCTGGGCATCCTTGATGGCTGCCTGTTTTGCCATAAGGCGCGCCTGCTGTGGAGAACTCACCACCTTCGGTTGTGCACCCACATGACTGAGGCAGGCAAGAAAGAGAACCACCCCCACAAGATATTTAAACAAACGATGCGCCATTGCTTGTTCCTCCTTCTCCCATAATCCATAATTATCGCACCACATTTCGAACCTGATTCAAATCGATTCTCATATCCACCTCACAGGTGCCGTCATCGTTATATCGTGTGTCCAGAATCGGCGACATTCGGATAATGCCATCCACCCTTGAGCGAATATAATCATTACGGGTCATGAAATTTTCAACGGTGGTATGCGAATCAATCGCCACGCCCTTTGTAACCTCAAGGAGTTGACGCCGGGCATCACTGATAGCCGCCTGTTTTGCCATAAGACGCGACTGAGCAGGATTCGCACTTGCGGAAGCCACTCCAGTTCCTGTAACATTATACCAATCAGGTGCCACATTATACGCACAGCCAGTTAAAAACATCAAAAAAACAAGAAAAATGCCCAAACCTAATATTCTCAACATTTTAGACCTCATTTTCTGCATTTCCCTCCCTTTATTATGAAACATTGTCAATTCAAGTAATCTGCCAGAATTATGCCATGTACAAGTTTAATTTTATCAATGATTTATATATATAATCCGCATACCTGAGGGCTTCTTGTTCACCATTCGGACATACATTTTGTCCCAATCTCGGACACTCGGATAAAATCGGCATAATACTGAGAAAACAGTCCTTAATAAGACTATCATCCTATTCACCAAACCCGGACAATTTTTAAATAATCCTTGATTTATAGGGGATGTTGCAGGCATTATATTATGTGAAAATTGCGAAGGTGTGAGTGATGAAAATGGATGGCAATCTTCAACATGAGGAAAAACAACTGACGGAACTCCTTCTTCCACTTTTGAAGAAATACAGGGAGAAGTTTCACCAGACTGCCGCAAAAATTAAGGATGAGACTGCGTCTGACACCGTTCATGACCTGCGTGTGTCCATCCGGCGGCTCCGTGCCCTCGTCACCCTTTTTAACGACATCTCACCCAAGCTCAAGCCAAAGGCTTTCAATCGCGCCCTGCGAAGACTCCTGAGACCTTATGGAAGCCTGCGCGACCAGTATGTCCAGATGAATATCCTGAAGGAAAGTGTCTCTCAGGACGAACAGTTCCTGAATCCCTATCTCAACCGTCTGAACAAAAAGGTCTCAAAACTGGAGAATATCCTGAAAAAGCGGATTAAAACTATTGATTTGTCCGGTGTGGAAGACCTTCTTGGGAAACTAACCAACTTGGATAAAATCCAGATACCCAAGAACAGAAAGCCGCGCGGGGTGGTTGAAAAAGCCATTCCTTTTTTTGTCTCACGCTCAATCCTGCAGAAATTTCTGATTGCATGTTTTGCCTATCTCCCACTCGTCACCAATGAAGAATTGAAACAAGATTTTCACAAACTGCGCGTGGCTGTGAAAAAACTTAGATACAAAGTGGAAATCCTTCAACCACTTCTGTCTCAGGACTTCTCAGAGGAGGCAATAAGCATTTTCCGGCAAATCCAGGATGCCATGGGTGAAACCCACGACCGCGATGTTGCAATGGATGATGTGGCATCATTTTTCAAGAAAAAGGATGCCAAAGTCCTTGAAAGCCCGGAATACAAAAAATGGCTGGAAAATATGTGCGCAGAACGCCATAAATTTTACAAAAGGAGTCTTGACCTCTTAAAACAGTTAGAAAAGGTGAATTTTCTCCACCCCGCTCCCGGCAACCCCCGTGGTTAAATTCTTTAAAATCACTGGGAACACGGGGAAAAACCTGATCCTGAAGGGCTCGCTTCTCTATTCTTTCAGATGTTTGAGGAAGGTTTTTTCATCGAGGATGGCGACGCCGAGGGTTTTTGCCTTGTCATATTTTGAACCGGGGTTTTCACCTGCAATCACATAATCGGTCTTTTTTGAAATACTCTCAGATGTCTTGCCACCGCGTTTTTCAATTTCTTCCTTTGCGGCGCTTCGCTCCATGCCTGAAAGCGTTCCTGTGAGGACAAATGTCTTGCCGGAAAAAAATGCGGAGACCGCCGCTGGAGCGCCTGCCGCCGCTTGCGGTTCCTTTCGTGGCTTGACCCCCATTCTAAGAAGCTTCTCTATCAGACGGACATTATCCGGATTTCTGAAAAAGTCATAAACGCTCTCCCCCATCACGTCCCCGACGCCCGGGGTCGAGCGGATTTCCTCAAGGGACGCCTTCTGCAACTTTTCAAATGTGCCAAAATGCCTTGCCAGAATCTTTGCAGATTGGAGTCCCACATAACGTATACCGAGGGCAAAGAGGAATGATGTGAGCGGTCGGCTCTTGCTTCGTTCTATTGCAGTAAAAAGATTTGTGGCGGATTTTTTCGCCATGCGCTCAAGCTCAGCCACCTTTTCAATCGTGAGAGCATAAAGGTCGCCAAAGTCCTTCACAAGCCCCTTGTCCACTAATTGATGCACTAT
>Ga0172366_10005057_pt1 | contig 10396 bp, 8 predicted proteins | sample LakKivSesite69cm_FD_114533 | JGI IMG/M metagenome (GOLD analysis project Ga0172366, IMG submission 114533) | Sediment microbial communities from Lake Kivu, Rwanda - Sediment site 69cm | ecosystem: Environmental > Aquatic > Freshwater > Lake > Sediment | place: Rwanda: Western Province, Lake Kivu...
AGCGCGGGATTCAGCAGTTGTACACCCATCAGGTCAGCGCAATTGCCGCCGCATTACGCGGTGAAGACGTCGCAGTGGTCACCGGCGCAGCATCCGGCAAGTCGCTATGCTATCACCTGCCGGTGCTCAATGCCCTGTTGCACGACCCGCAAGCGCGAGCATTGTACCTTTTCCCCACCAAGGCTTTGGCCCAGGACCAACTCGCCGCCTGGCAACAATTGAGCATAAACCTGCTGCTATCAGCAGTAGCCGCTACCTACGATGGCGACACTCCGGCAGCGATGCGTTCGCGCATCCGCCAAACAACCAATGTGCTAATTACCAACCCGGATATGCTGCATATCGGCATCCTCCCCCATCACACCAGATGGCAGGCATTCTTCGCCGGGTTGAAGTATATCGTTGTAGACGAGATGCACGCCTATCGGGGTGTTTTCGGCAGCCACGTGGCCAATCTCCTGCACCGGCTACGCCGCATCTGCGACTTCTATGGCGCACAGCCAACCTTCATCTGTTGTTCGGCTACGATTGCCAATCCGCAGGAACTGGCACGTCAACTGGTCGGTCGTCCCGTCAGGCTTGTAGATGACGATGGCTCACCACGCGGCGAGAGGCATTTCATCCTCTACAATCCACCGCTCGTAGACCAGGCTCAGGGTGTGCGCCGCAGCCTGCTCCTCGAAGCCACGACAGTGGCTGACTTTTTCCTTTCCAGAGGCCTGTCCACCATCGTCTTCAGCCAGGGACGGCTGACGACCGAACTGCTGCTCACCTACTTGCGCCGGGAGCAAGAGAAACGAGGCCAACCTGCCGAACGCATCCGCGGCTACCGTGGGGGCTATCTGCCCCATGAGCGACGGGCCATCGAGCGTGGCCTGCGCGATGGAAGCGTGTGCGGAGTGGTAACCACAAACGCCCTGGAACTCGGTGTGGACATCGGCGAACTGAGCGTCTGTGTGTTAACCGGCTATCCTGGCACCATCGCCAGCACCTGGCAACAGGCTGGACGTGCCGGACGACGCCAGGACGTTTCCGCCGTGGTGCTCATCGGTGGGCCGTCAGCACTGGATCAGTACCTGTTGTCACATCCGCAGTTTCTCTTCGCCCGCTCGCCGGAACAAGCGCTACTGGCCCCTGACAACCCCTTCCTGCTGCAATCACATCTCAAATGTGCCGCCTTTGAGCTGCCTATCGCCAATGACGAGTTGCTGTCGCCAGGCACCGCCACTCTGCTGAGAGAACTGGAGAGCGAAGGACTGTTACGGGCTGCGGAAGGCTTCGCCCGAGAGGGTGGGAGCCTACGGCCCCGAGGGCCTCAGGCCGAAGGCTCGCAGGGACGGTGGTACTGGATGAGTAGCCGCTATCCGGCGCAAGAGGTGTCCCTGCGCACGGCAACGCCCGATAACTTTAGCGTGGTACATGCCGATAGCGGCCAGGTGATTGGTCAGGTGGATGGCCCCAGCGCACCGGCACTGATCCACCCCGGCGCTGTCTACCTACACGAAGGTCAGCCCTACCTGGTCGAGGATCTGGATTGGGAGCAACACACCGCACGCGTGCAACCAGCGGCAGTAAACTACTTCACTGTGGCCAGCCTGGCAGTGAAAGTGGAGGTGCTGCAGGTGCACGAATCTGCACCGGCAGGAGCCAGTTCGCGGGCCTATGGAGATGTGCGGGTGCGTACCAGGGCCACCAGCTACAAGCAAATCGCACTGTACACCCACGAGCAACTGGCCACTATCCCGCTAGACTTGCCAGAGCAAGAGCTATTAACCACAGCATACTGGCTAAGCCTGGGCGACGAAGTAGTCACGGCCCTGCGTGACCTGGGCGATTGGACCATCGCCCCCATCACGTCGTATGGCCCGAACTGGCTCACACAACGCCAGCGTGCCCGAGAACGGGATGGCTACCGCTGCTGCAACTGTGGCCTCCTGGAAGCCCCAGGACGCGAACACGATGTGCACCACATCCGCCCATTCCGTACCTTCGACTATCGGCCCACCGAGAACGAAAACTATATCGCCGCCAATGCTTTGCCCAACCTGATCACCCTCTGCCCAGAGTGCCATCGCCGCCTGGAAACAGCCCGCGCTATGCAGGGGACGCTGGATGGACTGGCCAACCTGCTTTGGGCACTGTCGCCTCTGTATCTGATGTGCGAGCCACGCGATCTGGGGGTGGCCTCCGAGTTGGACTGGCCCTTCACGCGCTCGCCGACGGTGGTGATCTACGATGCCGTGCCTGGTGGGGTGGGGTTCAGCGCCGCGCTGTACAGGTTGCACGACGAATTGCTGCGCGCCTGCCTGGAGTGGGTCAGCGACTGTCCATGTGACGAGGGCTGTCCAGCCTGCGTGGGTGCAGCGCTGGAGATGGGCATGGGAGCTAAAATGCGAGTCAAACAGTTGCTGGAGCGAGTGCTGTGACGACCTCTGCAATTCGCTTGACTCTTTCCTTGACGACGAGCTCAGTTTCCAGATCGCCTCTCATAAGTCTCTCCAAGCCTAAAGTCTTTAACCCGCTCCTCCAAGTAATGCTAATAAACCCTCCTCAAGTAATAAGCATCATCGAATTCCTGGAGAGTTTTTACCTGGAATTCCGCCTTCAGTTCCTCATCCTGGCAGAAGAGCACTTTGCCCCTAGTGATCACCAGTTGAGCCAGTAGGGGAGAAGCGTTGTTAAGAATCACGACGTCCAAAGGTCGGCCCTTGATCACCGTTGACAACTGCTCAAGAAGCCTGAGGCGAATGCGCTGGTACCGTTGCGACGGCACAGCCCTATCCAGGAGAACTCCCAGATCAAGATCGCTCCAGGCGGTCGCCGTTCCTCCAGCAGCAGAACCAAATACAAAAGCCAAAACGACCCTGTTTTGCTGCAGGACCTTTCTTACTTCAGCAGACATCAGGGATAAGAATTGCTCCATTCCCCAGGGACCTGTGCTACTTTCTCCCTGCCTGTAGGCCGATACACTGGCTTACCCAACGGTCTATAACGAAGCATGCCGTTGAAATAAGAATGGAGACGCTCACGGGCAATCTCAACATACTTGGCCTCTTTTTCGCTCCCCATCGCTCGTCTGTTGTGCATGACAGCAGCAATCAAAGAGCTCCCCACTCCTGCATACGGGTCAAACACCCAGTCGCCCTCATTGGTTAGCGCCAGGACGCATCGCTCAACAAGTTCAATCGGATATTGGCAGCGAGGCTGCATACATACTACGTTATGTTATTACTGCTGGGCTTGAGGTCAGGCCTACTTTGGCAACAGGATCAGCAAACCCTCCTTGTTGGCGGTAATATCATCCTTCTCATACAGCATTGGATGATGCTGAACAGCCTGCCACGAGGCAACCATGTCGCCATAGTGCTTGTGCAAAGGCTGTCCAGACTGCCCGGCGGTATGCTGGGAACGGGAGTTCTCCCACTCCCCAACGTCAATAATCTGGCGGTAAGAAGCCACCACTTGCACCTCGAAATCGCCGAGACCGTGTCCAGCAGCGTCCACGGTGTCTCCGTCACCACGGGCTGGCACGGGGCCACGGTTAAAGATCAGATCGAGTGGTTTTACGCTGCCCAGGGGATGGGCGAAAGTCGCTCGATGAACCTGGCCCCATGTCCATAGCTGTGGCATGTCGCCAAACTTGTTGCCCCAGAAATCCAGCGCCTCCTGGAAGCTACGCCGTAAGATGTCATCGCGGTTCTCGACCTCTGGCGTGCGCAGGTCATCAAACCACTGGCTGTCCCCAGCAGCAATAATGCTCAGCAGCGCCATTGGCGAGCCAAGCCATTCCTTCTCCTCAATGCCCGCCTGCTGCAATTCATCCCCAAAGGTATTGGCCAGCAACCGCCAATAGGTGGCCTCAAAGATGGCCGCGCCAGCGCTCTTGGCTTCAGTGTGGAAATCCCAATCCTTCAGCACCTTCATGGCACGCTCCTGAAGCCATCCGTTCGGCTCCAGAGCCAAAATGTACGGCACCAGTGCCGCTCCCGGGATGGAGTAGGTATCGGACTGGATGTCGCGGAAATCATCAACCGTCAGTTTATCCTTGGCCTGCAAGAGTTCGACGATGCGTTGCGCGCGGAACGGTTCGGACCATTCGTCGGAAATGAAATACGGGTAACTATCCGGGACCACCTTGTTGTTAGCCGTGACTACATAGTGCGTAGGCGGGTTGTAGACGAAGGGCAACTCTTCAAAGGGAATGTAGCCAGTCCATTCGTACTCGCCCGTCCAACCAGGCGCAGGCACCAGACCCCGGCCTTGAGCACGTATGGGAATATCTCCCGGCATCTGGTAGCCGATGTTGCGCTGCCTGTCGGCGAAGACAAAATTCTGCGAGGGCGCCTGCCAGTAGCGCAGAGCGGCGCGGAATTCCTCCCAGTTGCGGGCGTGATCCAGCATATACACGCTAAGGAAGAGCTGGCCGCCCTCCAGTGCCGTCCAGCGCAGCGCTAACTGCTCCTTCGCCTGCGAGACCACAGGGGTCATGAGTGGGCCATGTCGGGTGAGACGCACGTCCAATTTCACCGGCTCCTCGCGGCCCTTGACTTTGATCTCCTCGTGGAGGACGGTCATGCCTTCCCAGCGGCCCTTGAACTCGTACTGGTTGGGGTTATCGGGATTGATCTTCTCCACGTAGAGGTCCTGTACGTCCGGCCCGACGTTGGTTACACCCCAGGCGATGTCACGGTTATGACCAATGATCACGCCCGGCACTCCTGGAAATGAAGCCCCAACCACATCCATGTCACCGCTCACGAGGTGAATCTCGTACCAGATGGAGGGCATCTGAATGCCCAGATGAGGGTCATTGGCCAGCATCGGCCGGCCCGTGGCCGTCTTGGAACCATCAACCACCCAGTTGTTGCTGCCGACATGCTGGCTCCACATCCCTGTCAACGCTTTAACCTCTTGATAATCAGCCAGGATGGAGATATCCAGGTAGCCATAGCTTTTGGCCTCCGGCGGAATGATGAACGGGCCCTGACCTGGATACGGCGGCACTAGCTCACGTGCCTTTTCCTCGCCAAAGGCAGAAATGAGCCGTGCCCGCAGAAGCTCACTCTCCCAATTCCCGCCCAGGTCCATGCACATGACCTTGCCCCAGGCCAGGGTATCCGTGGGCGTCCAGGGTTCGGGTTGGAATCCAAGCAGCGTGAATTCCAGTGGCAGCCTGTTCTTGTGGGTGGCGATGAAAGCATTGACCCCATCCGCGTAGGCCTGCAGCGCATTGATGACCTCAGCGGGCAAAACCTGAAGATCAGCCTGCGCCGCACGATACAAGCCGATGGTGCGCAAGAAGCGATCGGATTTGAGCGTGGCCTCGCCCAACACTTCTGAAAGACGCCCCGCCCCTACCCGCCGGTTGAACTCCATCTGCCACAAACGGTCCTGGGCGTGTACGTAACCCTGCGCGAAGAAGAGGTCGTGCTCGTCCTGAGCAAAGATGTGTGGCACACCCCACTTGTCGCGGTAGACCTCCACGCGATCTTGCAAGCCAGCGACCTGTAACGTACCGTTGGTCTCGGGAAAAGTGCGACGAACGAAAACGTAAACACCACTGGCAACAACCACCAGCAGCACCAACACGACGATGAGGATACCCATCAAAACTCTGCGCAGCACTCTCATGTTTCCTCCTCCTCTTGATCCTGACAGTCGGGGCAGACACCGAATAAGCCAATATGTTCCATGTCGGGAGCAAAGCCATAGACTTCCCGCAGCGCGTTGCGCAAGGGATCGAGAAAGGAATCCGGCAAATCAACGACGCGTTGACAGCGCCGGCAGACGAGATGGTGATGAGGGTTCTCAGCTATGTACTCATAGACATGACAGCCACCACCCAGATCGGTCTCAGCAACAAGCTTCACATCTCTTAACCACTGCAAATTGCGGTAAACCGTGGGGATGGTCAGAGTGGGATAGCTGGGTTTAAGACGCTCCAGCACTTCGTTCACGGTCATATGACCCGGCCCGGCCTTGATAACTTCCAGAACCGCCAGGCGTTGCGGCGTCAGGCGATGCCCCTGCTCACGCAAGCGTTGCGCCGTCTTCAGGTGATGGCTCACAGCAGCACTCCTGATGGCTAAACATTGTCATTTTATGCACCAAGAGCAAGTAGGTCAAAGTAGCACCAGCAGTTCGCTGTATGCCTCAATGGCCGCCTTGCTTCTTCGCCGCAGCACATTCACAGGCCACGGCTACGACCTCGACCTCGACCCGTGCCCCCAATGGCAACGCGGCCACTTCGACCGCTGAGCGGGCTGGGGGGTCCACAGTGAAAAACTCAGCGTACACCTGATTCATCAGCGGCCATTCCTTAATATCTTGTAGAAAGACAGTGGCCTTGACCACATGGTTCAGGCAAGACCCGCCCGCTTCCAGGATCGCCTGGATGTTCTGCAGCGCCTGGCGAGTCTGGCACGCAATGTCAGAGCCAGCAAACTCCCTCGTGCCGGGGACGAGGCCCACCTGCCCCGCGGTGAAGATCAAGTCGCCGACCCGTATGCCCTGCGAGTAGGGGCCGACGGCAGCAGGTGCCTTGTCAGTGGCGATAACTTGTTTGTTGAGCATTGTCCTCTCCTGCGATGTTTTTCCAACTTTCTTTTATTATAGCCCATCTCGGCGAAGGGGCAAGTCCAAGCGCTGCCGCCTGCAATTCATCTTGGGGACAAAGCAGGATCTTTTCCACGTCTTGCAGTAGTTGTACTGCGGGTCAGTATACGCCAAAGCCCGCCGCACTGCAAGTCCCGCTGAACAGTTGTGGAACGATGCAGCCTATTGTGAACCAGCACAAGATTACGTCGAGTCGCCGGTCGAGGCTCACATTGATCCCTGCATTGTTGGTGTGCTTGGATTGACATGAGAAGACTTAAGCGGTATAATTCGTCAAGGTAGGCTTTGGGTAGAAAGAATCACATGTGGATTGGTGGCGGGAAATGGAACCAATGGTTCACCCGTACCGCTACTACCGTCAAGCTCGATGGCCGTTGGGCACATATCTAAGCCCATGGAGGACTTCATGGCAGAAGCACAACACCTATCTGATGCTCTAGAGGGCTTGTTCGCTCGTCCCGACCACGGCTGGTTCACCCCCTTTGCGGTCGCAATTGCGGGCTTGACGGCTGACCAAGCAGCCACCGTTCCGGCCGAGCGATTCAATAGCGTTTGGGCGGTAGTAAACCACGTGCGCTTCTGGCACGAGTTTGTACTTCGCCGTCTGCGCGGTCTCGCTGTTGACCGTCGCGTACTGGAAGCCGAGAAAGGGTGGCCGCCACCCGATGATCCTGCCGATGAGCAGGCATGGCAGGCAGCGTGCGCACGTGTCATCGCGGTGAACGCCGAACTTGCCAAGTTGATTGCTGGCCTCAGCGATGAAGAACTGGCGCAACCCATCGCCGAGGGGCGGGCAAATCGCTACCAAGTCATCCAGGGGCTGATTGCTCACAACAGCTATCATACCTGTGAGATCATATCCATCCGGCACATGCAGGGGCTATGGCTCGAGCGTACGTGACGAGCTGCAGACGTGCACGGCAAGAACTCGCACTGACAATGCTTCACCCGGCCAAGGAGAGAAACGGATGAAACGGTTGTGTTGCTGTCTCATATCTGCTCTGTTCGTACTGACGTTGCTTTGGGCAGCGCCGGTTGGAGGCATCTCGCTACACCCCGCTCAGGCGCAAGGGCAAACCGTCCACGTAGTGCAGCCGGGCGAGAATCTGTTTCGCATCGCTTCTCGGTATGGCACGACAGTGGAGGCCATCATGGCGGCCAACGGCCTGACCACTGCTGGCCTCATCTATGTCGGTCAACGGCTGGTCATCCCTAGCAGCACCAACCCTCCAGCCACGGGAACCCGCCCTGCAACTAGCGCCATTCACATCGTGCAACCGGGCGACACGCTGAGTGCCATTGCTCTGCGCTACGGGGTCACGATATGGGCGCTGGTACAAGCGAATGGCCTGCGCAGTCCCTATTTGATCTACGCTGGCCAACGGCTCTTCATTCCTGTCACAGGAGCCAGTGCAACTACGCCAACCCGGGAGACAGGTGCCACTTACGTGGTGCGTCCCGGCGACACCCTGAGCCAGATCGCCCAGCGATTCGGAACCACGACCTTTGTGCTGGCGCGCTTGAACGGCATCATCAATCCGTCGGCCATCTATCCTGGGCAAATACTCCGCCTGCCAGGGGCAGGATCAACTCCCTCCGGCAACAAGCGCATTGTGGTCAATTTGTCGGAGCAGCATCTCTACGCTTACGAAGGGGAGCATCTGGTCTACTCGTTCGTGGCCTCGAGTGGGGCGGCACCTTATTATACCCGCACCGGCGAGTTTCGCGTGCAGAGCAAGATCCCCAAGGCATACGGTTCAGCCTGGGGCATCTGGATGCCCTATTGGCTAGGCATCTACTGGGCTGGCTCGACCGAGAACGGTATCCACGCCCTGCCGATCCTACCTAATGGGCAGACACTCTGGGCTGGCTACCTGGGCCGCCCAGTCTCTTACGGCTGCATCGTACTCGGCACGCACGAAGCACAACTGCTGTACGAGTGGGCAGAGATTGGTACGCCGGTTTCGGTCCACTACTGAAAGCGCAGCCACCCGTGACGGTTTGACAAATGAATCTTTTCATGCTATTATATGAGTAATTGCTCAAATATTCATTGATTGACATGGTCTGAAGGAGCAGAAAAATGGCAGCACAAGACCAGGATCGCTGTGAGGTCTACTACGTTGACGAGGCAATGGTCCGCCAGGCACAGGCACAACTGGTAGAGGGCCTCACTGCTACTCACCTGGCAGAGTTTTTCAAGGCTCTCAGTGACCCTACGCGGGTACGGATTATATCCGCCTTGTCCGCAGGCGAGTTGTGCGTTTGTGACCTGGCGGCCACTCTGGGCATGAGCCCGTCGGCGATCTCGCACCAACTGCGATTGTTACGTCAACTGCGCCTGGTCAAAAGGCGCAAGGTCGGACAAATGGTCTACTACACCCTTGACGATGAACACGTCTCCACCCTTTTCCGCGAGGGCATAGATCACGTGCGGCACGCTTAGCAGTTGCCAGTGGGCAGCTATGGCCTCAAATTCCAAGCAGAAAGGGCCGGCTACCAACTGGAAACCGTTAACTGTGAACTATCAACCGTTCTTGTACGAGGTAAAATAGATGACCACAAAAGAACACCTAATCCTACCTATCACTGGCCTGGACTGCGCGGACTGTGCGCGCACCCTGGAAGGAGGGATTGCCCAACTGGACGGTGTGCAGTCGGCAACGCTCAACTTTGCCGCTTCGACTCTGTCCGTAGAGTATGACGCACAACGCACAAGCCCGGCGAGCATTGTCGCCAGGATACGCGAACTGGGCTATAACACACACCTCCAATCCCCCACCGTCCAACAGCGCAGCGATGTAACCCACAACTGGCGGATGTATCTGTTCGAGCGACGGCGCACGGTGTTGACCATTGCTTCGGGTGCCTTTCTGACGACAGCATTTCTCATGCCTACACTAGGCATTGGCGGAGCAGCCGTGACGGCTGCTTATGCGCTGGCCATTCTAAGCGGCGGCTTCTATATCGCACGGAGCGGATGGACCGCTCTGCGCACTACACGTAGCCTGGACATGAATGCCCTGATGAGCATTGCCGCTATCGGTGCCATGGCCATCGGCGAATGGGCCGAAGGAGCTACGGCGATGTTCCTGTTCGCGCTGGGCAACACACTGGAAGCACTGACCATGGATCGGGCGCGGCAGGCCATCCGCAAGCTAGTTGAACTGGCACCTAAGGAGGCCACACGGGTACATGGTGAGCACGCCGACCGCATTCCCGTTGAGCAACTGCAGGTGGGCGATCTGATCGAGGTAAAACCTGGGGAGAGAGTGCCCATGGACGGGATGGTGGAACAAGGGAGCTCGACACTGAATCAGGCACCGATTACCGGCGAGTCCATACCCGTTGATGCACATCCCGGTTCAGCGGTGTACGCGGGCAGCATCAACGGCCAGGGGGCACTGTTGGTGCGGGTGACCAAACTGGCCCGCGATAACACCCTGTCGCGGATTGTGCAGATGGTGCAGGAGGCACAGGCACGCCGGGCACCGGCGCAGCAGTTCGTGGATATGTTCGCCAGGTACTATACGCCCGCGGTCATCGCCCTGGCTGCCGCCATCGCTGTTGTACCGCCGCTGGCATTTCGAGCACCGTTCTACACCTGGTTTTACCGTGCGCTTGTCCTGCTGGTCATCTCCTGCCCATGTGCGCTGGTGATTTCCACGCCGGTGGCCATTGTATCAGCGATCTCCAACGCCGCTCGCCATGGTATTCTGGTCAAGGGGGGCATGTACCTGGAAGCCATTGCCCGGGTTCGCGTGGTGGCCTTTGACAAGAC
>Ga0172366_10005060_pt1 | contig 10392 bp, 11 predicted proteins | sample LakKivSesite69cm_FD_114533 | JGI IMG/M metagenome (GOLD analysis project Ga0172366, IMG submission 114533) | Sediment microbial communities from Lake Kivu, Rwanda - Sediment site 69cm | ecosystem: Environmental > Aquatic > Freshwater > Lake > Sediment | place: Rwanda: Western Province, Lake...
ATCTCGTCAACAACGGGTGAACAAAACGATCTATAGACAAAAAACACGACTGTGGGGTGATGGGCTAACGTTAACTAGGTAGGGACTTAAGGATTAGTGCACTAGAGTCGTAGCATCTACTGCACGAGTACTAAGGATCGACCAGGTTCGCTCCCTGCTCGGTTTCAAGGATTTATTCCTCCATTTTACAGTTGCTCAATGTTTTATACCCTTTAGATATCCGGAAGGAAGCCGCCCTCCCCTCACGGCTGGCTTGACCAGTGAAGAGCAAGAAGTGCTGGATGCGATAGCGAGGCACAGCGATGGCAAGATGGTAGCTAATGTCGTTTTCATCAACGAGGCGGCCGTGCCCCCGCCGCCGGTGGGGCGCCTTCCAATGAAGCAGCGCGACGTGTCAGGCCCCTCCGGCAAGGCTGGCGGGGCCGGGGAGCAGACTGAGCCCGCTAACCCCGAGCCCCCCACGCTGCGCACGGTTTTTCCCCCCTTCCCGACACCATCCTTTGGTTACAAAATAGACGTGCAAGAAAAGACCAAAACTTATTCCCCGATCGACATTCACGTCCAAAACGTGGACGAAATCCTCAATTCGCTCGAGGACAAGTGCCTGATCGCTTCATACAAGGAACGTATCTATTTCGGCGAGAAGCCCAAGCTGCTCATGGGGCGTATGGTGAAGCCGGTTCTCATCCAAGGTGAGAGCAGAATACCTTCTTTGAATACATTTACCCTTTGTGCGAGTGCTTCCCGCCATCGCGGCTAGCACGCGGTGCCGATGGATCGCGCGACGCATGAAATCGCATCGGCCGGGATTTCCGGCATAGCATCAAGTATTTTAGGCGGTTTTTCGATTAAACAAGCGAAATTATATCCTCCATGAGCTATAATTTCTTGAAACGCACGGATCCGCCGGGCCATTAGCGAACCGATCTGCCAAACAATCGAAGAGATAACCCATGTCGACTTCGACCCCACCGCCCGTGAAGAAAAAGAAGGGCGAAGAAGGCGATACCGAGCAAGACGGCACGTATCTCGTCACATACACGCATCATCTCGAGCGGAGATTGCGTGCGCTCGAAACCGAGAAGCAATTGCTCGACGCGGAGCGTATGCGGCTCGAGCGCGAGCTGCATAGCTTGCGAAACGAGCTCGACCGCTTGCGCCAGCCTCCCTTGATCAGCGCGTCGCTCATCGAGACCCTCGACGACGGCCGGCTCATCGTGAAATCGAGTGCTGGCCCCCAGTTCGTGGTCAACTCGAGTTCCAAGCTCACGAAAGACGAATTGAAGCCGGGCTGCCGCGTGGCACTCAACCAACGGACGATGGCGGTCGTCGAGACTTTGCCAAGCTCCAAGGATCCATTCGTGCGCGGCATGGAGATCGAGGAGCAGCCCGACGTCAGTTACGAGGACATCGGCGGCTTGCAAGAGCAAATCCGAGAGATCCGGGAGACCGTCGAGCTGCCACTCACGAGCCCCGAGCTGTTCGAGAGGGTCGGGATCACCCCGCCCAAGGGCGTGCTCCTGTTTGGCCCGCCCGGGACGGGCAAGACGCTGCTCGCGAGGGCGGTGGCCCACGAGACGAAGGCGTGTTTCATCAAGATCATCAGCTCGGAGCTGGTGCAGAAGTTCATCGGCGAGGGCGCCAGGCTCGTGCGCGAGATCTTCGCGATGGCGAAGGAGAAGGATCAAGCGATCATCTTCATCGACGAGCTCGACGCGATCGGGAGCCGTCGCCTCGAGGTTGCAACATCTGGCGATCGCGAGGTCCAGCGCACGCTGATGCAGTTGCTCTCGGAATTGGATGGCTTCTCGCCACGCGGCAATATACGCATTATGGCGGCGACCAACCGCCCCGACATCCTCGACCCAGCACTACTGCGCCCCGGCAGGTTTGACCGGCTCATCGAGTTCGGCGAACCGACGATGGAAGATCGCAAGGAAATCTTCCAGATCCACATGCGCGGCATGCACGTCGACCCCGAAGTCAAGGCAAAGATCCCCAAGCTCGTCCAGCTCGCGGACAAGACGACCGGCGCCGATATCAAGGCGATCTGCACCGAGGCAGGCATGTTCGCGCTGCGGGACTTGCGGGACACGGTCACGTTCAAGGACTTCGAGAAGGCCGTTAACAAGGTCTTGAGCCAAGGATTCAAGAGTACCTCATCGACGACGATGTTCTCGTGAACGTTCACCGGCAGCTTTCAAAGCAATCCTCATTTTTCCTCTTGTATTTCCTGGTCCTGGTCAGGTTCGCTCACGACGAGGGGAGAAGCTTTTCTATAAGGCCCCTGGCACGCGTAATAGCATTGATCGATGGATGATCGAGCGTTCTGACTGCACGTGGAGATCGCGCTCTCTTGCACGGCCGTACAAGGTTCGTGAAACTCCTTTTTATTCGCCAGATCGCGGTCCATGCCGTGCTCCGTTTCCTGGAGATGATCAAGACATGTATATCCTTCCGGAAATGATTCGCGATCGTTTAATCACCCGTGCGATCCTAAACGGGCAAAAACGTCCCGGCGTCGCGCTGGCGGCAAACCAGGCGGATACTTGTGAATTTATATAAGTGCCGGTTGAGTCGTGTAACACGTGTTCTGTGGGAATTCGCAGCGCTTTAAAAATTCCCGCGGATGGTAAATCCGCGAAACGTGAAAACACACTAGAAAGGTGCACGAATCCATGGACTGGGACCTCATAAAGGCCAAACCAGATCGGGAACACAAGGTCATCGGCACGTTACTGCTCGAGCTCAAGTCAAAGATGGAAAATGACCAGAAGACGATTGTCGAGCTCAAAGCCGCGGCCGATAAGGTCGCCATCGAGAAAAAAGGACTCGAGGAGAAGATCGCAAGCCTTGAACCACGAGTCAAGCAACTGGAAAACGACTTGCTCGATCGACACAAGGAGATCTCCGCCCTCAAGGACGAGAAGGCCGATCTCAAGAAAGAAGTCGAGGTGCTGACGCGGGAGCAACAGATTTTTACCGAGAGCATAAATAAAAGTGAAGAGCGTATAAAAGAAGCAGAACTGCGCAAGGAGGAGGCGGATGCGGAGATCAAGCGGCTCCTCGGCGTGATCTCCGAGAAGGAGGCGAAGGTCGGCGAGCTCCGGGGCGAGATCGAGGGCGTCAAGGCCGCCTTGCTCGCAACGGGCGACATCAAGGACAAGGAGATCAAGCAGCTCTACTCGGAGAAGGACGCGATCCGCGCGGAACTCGAGAAAAAGATCGGCGACCTTGCCAACACCATCTCTGGACTCGAGAGCGAGAAGGCCAAGCTTGCCTCGCAGCTCAAGGACGAGAAGGAGGCAGTCGCCAAGAAGGACGCGCAGTTAAAGGCCGCCGAGGACGAGAAGGTCGCCCTCAAGGTCAAGATCGACGAGCTCAAGAAGTCGCTCAAGGAAAAGGAGGTCATCATCGAGGCCAAGGACTTCGACTACTTCAAGAACTTGCGCAAGGAAAAGGCCATGAAGGTCGACAAGGCCTCCGAGTGAGCGCGCCCTTTCAACTCGCAACCTTTTTTTCCTTTTCATTCCTCTGCATCTTGCAATACTTAAACCGAGACCCGTGATGCACGTGGAACACGTGACCCCCGTCGACGCGCGCATGATCGAAGCGATCGCCGCGAAGCAGTTCGGCAAGCACGTGGCCACGTTCTTGCACGACAACCGGGCGAGGATCGGCATCGAACGCTCGAAAAACACGGGCAAGATCCGCTTCGTGTACCTCGACGGCGACCTCGTCCTCGTGCTGCGGCCCGAGGAGGGATTCTTCAGCCTGTCCATCCCGGGCGCTAGGATCCTCAACGGCCTCGAGCAGGACGCGATGGTCAACGGCATCACTGTGCTCGACGACATCGCCGAGTTCATCAAGGACGGGAAAAACGTCTTCGCCAAGCACGTCGTGGACCCGTCGCCAGCGATCCGGCCCGCGCAAGAGCTCTACGTGTGCGACGGCAAGCGGGAAGTGCTCGCGGTCGGTAAGGCCGTCATCTCGGGCCGAGACATGCGTTATCTCAAGCGGGGCGTGGCGGTGAGCACGCGGCACGGGGCACGCAAGGCTGGAAAGGGCGCGGAATGAGCCTGCCGTTCCACGCGATGCCGGCGGTCCGGCCTAGCCGATCTTCTTTCCCGGCGCGAACGCGTCGAGGGCAATCTGCCCTTTCTGCGGCGAGAACTGGCGCTGGAGCTTGACCAGGTCTGGATGCAGGACGTCGAGGAAGTCCATGAGCGTCCGGGCGTTCTGCACGGCGTACCCGCTGAAATGGTTGTTGAAGTAGACGTGCACGTCGCCGTCGACCTTGCCCGCGAGCGCCTTAAGCTTGCCCGACCATTCCTCGAGCTCGTCCGGCGCGAAGTTGTAATTGAACATAGGGCTCGTGCCGAAGCCGTGGAACCGCACGTAGCTTTTCCTCGGGTAAGTAACGACCTGGTTCTGCGGCAGCTCCGGCTCGACTACGATGCAGTAGGTCGCCTCGTGTTGCTTGAGGAGCTGGTACGTGTCATCGTTGAACCACGACTTGTTGCGGAACTCGACGACGAGCTTCTCGGGGGGCCAGTTGCGCGCCCAGAAGGCAAAAAACTTGCCCAGGTCGGCGAGGTGCTGCGGGACGTCTTTCGAGAACGACGGGGGCAGCTGGAGCAGGTAAGAGTGGATCTTGGGGTCGAGCGGGCGCATGCGGTTCATGTACGCGTTGAGCAAGTTGCCCATCTTGCGGAAGTCGAGCTTGGCCTCGTGCGTGATGCCCTTGTAGATCTTGGCCGCGAACGTGAAGCCCTCGGGAGCCTTTTTCGCCCAGCTCTGCACGGCGATGTCCCCAGGGATGTTGTAAAAGCTGCTGTTGATCTCGACGGTATCGAATAGACGCGAGTAGAAATCGAACTGCTTCGCTGCCTTGATGCCCGGCGGGTACACGGGCCCCGCCCACTCGTCGTACGACCAGCCGGAGGTGCCGATGTTGAAGCGGGCAGTCATTACAAGATCTCCTAAAAAAGTGATTAATGGCGGAGTCAACTCGTCGCTGGGATCGTCAACGACTCGCCCATTCGAGTCTCGGACTGGGGCGACAGCATCATACTCACGCCAATATTTATAAATACCATCCGCATAAGAACTTTATCCCCCGGCGTGCTGTCTGGCGCTGGATCGTGTTCCAATTTTGTAAGAAGGGCGATGGTGACCGAGATCATCAACCCCCTGGACCCTTGAACTTAAGTGGTAACGCGCGGACGATCATAAGGGATTGGTGAGCAAGCATTACCAACATGACCTTGATCCTTCCCGACGAAGACAATCGAGAGCGATAGCATTTACAAAGGGTCGGCGAGTTACTAATGCATGACGAAAGCACCAGCCGGGATCGCGAACACCATGTCCAGCAGCACGTATAAAGAGGAAGCCAAGCCGAAGAAGATATTGCTCGTCGGGCTTGATAACGCGGGAAAAACGAGCATCGTGAACCTCGTCGTGAAAAAAATGACCGACGCGCTGGCCACCGTTCCCACGAAAAGCGTCGACAGGTCGGAAATCGTGATCCTTGGCCAGCAAGTCTTGATCCACGACCTTGGCGGGCAGCAGAAGTACCGGAAAAAATACGTCGAAAAGGGGGGCATCGCGTACTTCGAAGGCACCGACGTCCTGATCTACGTGATCGACTTACAAGACCGCGACCGGTACGATCTAGCGCTGGACTACTTCGACAAGGCGCTGGCGAGTATCAACCAGCTCAATCTCAAGCCGAAACTCTACCTGTTCCTCCACAAGTTCGATGGCCTGTACTTGGAGGACTACAAGGACGTGAAAACCCGCACGCAAGTGGAATACGATGCCCTCAAGGACAAGTTCGATGATATCGCCAAGAAGCATGGCCTCGATCTGGAGGACGGGTTCCGCACGTCTGTCAAGGACGAGTGGGGCACCTTCGTGGCCTTCAACAAGGTCTGGTTCAACGTCGTGCCCCGGGTCCAGAGCATGCAAAACTTTCTCGACAAGCTCGTCGCCGATAACGGGGAGATCGGCATCGCCATGCTGATCGACCAGAAAGGTACCATCCTCGCCAAGACATTGCGGCAGCTCCCTGGCGAGGACATGGAGGGGATCGTCGAAGTCGCATCCAGGTCTATCGTCTTGCTTCTCGACTGGCAGCGCACGATCGTGCACAACAAGATGGACCAGCACCAGTCTGCCATCGTCGAGATCGAGGACCACTCGATCATGATCCGGCGGGTCGACACGGCCGTGGAGACCCTCTACTTGCTCCTGTACGCCGTCGCGGGATCCTACCAGAAATTGCAAGAGCGGCTCGGCCGCATCACGTTCACGCTCGAGACGATCATCTGAGCTAACCACGGGCCACAGTACCACTTCCACGCCATTTTATTTAGTGCCCGTGCTCCCCTTTTCCTTTTCCCATGCGAGGAACGTCGCGTGGTCCGTCGATGACATGGCCTTGATGACCGCGCCGTTGTCGAAGCCCGGCAAGGCTTTCTGCAAGGCGCCGAGCAAGATCATGGCATCCGGGTCGTCGTTCTCGATGATGACCTCCCGCCCGGACGCGCTCTTCACGACCCAGAAGCAGTCCGGGAGCCATGGACCCTGGTCGGTCGTCTCGATCGTTACCCGGACGAGGTCCGCGTACTTTATCTCCACCTCCTTCCCATCGTCGTTGATGCAAAAGCCGTCATGGGTGAACTTGGAAATGGAATCAGGAGGCAAGTAGCCGGCACGCATCCGCGATCACAGCGACACGTTGATCTTGAGGTAATCGGCGAGTTCCTTGTACCGGTTGCGGACCGTGACCTCGGTGACGTGGGCGATCTCGGCGATCTCGCGCTGGGTGCGGCGCTCGCCCTCCTTGAGCGTGGAGATGTAGAGTGCCGCCGCGGCGAGACCCGTGGGATCCTTGCCGATCGTGATGCCACCCTTCTTGGCGCTTTCGAGGATATCGATGGCGCGGCGCTGGGCGATACCCGAGACGTGGAGCTCGGCGCCGAAGCGCGTGATGAAGTCGACGGGCGACGCTTGAGGGATCTTGATGGCGAGTTCGCGCAAGATGAGCCTGTAGCAGCGGCCGAGCTCTTTCTTCCTGATGCGGGAATACTTGGCGATCTCGTCGAGCGTCCGGGGTATCTTCCGGCTGCGGCACGCGGCGTAGATGGACGCGCCGACCATGGCCTCGATCGAGCGGCCCCGGATGAGCTTCTTGTCGATCGCCTTCCGGTAGTACATGGCCGCCGCCTCTTTCACCCCACGAGGGATGACGAGCTGCGACGAGAGCCGGTCGAGCTCGCTCATGGCATGGGCGAGGTTGCGGTCGATGGACGAGTGCACGCGGGTGCGGATCTGCCACTTCCGGATGCGGTAGATTTTTGCACGCATGGCAGGATCTAGCTTGTTTCCGTGCGCGTCGCGGTCCCGCCAGTCGATCATGGTCGAGAGGCCCTTGTCGTGGACGGTTAATGTCGACGGGCTGCCCGTGCGGGAGCGGTTCTTCTCCTCGACCGAGTTGAAGGCGCGCCACTCGGGGCCCGAGTCGACCGACTTCTCCTCGACCACGAGACCACATGCCTGGCAGATGCGCTCGCCGCGCGAGGGATCCATGTGAATCGCGGTGCTGCCACATTCCGGGCACTTGATGGCGTCCTCGCTGGTGGCTTCCCCGTTATTCGAGTTCAAGAGTCTTTGATCTCCTCGTTGTATTGCTATGATTCCAACGCGATCCCGAAGCCCAAAATCTGTTTCTGGATTTTTTATTTTGTTACAACAACATGGGCTTTTAAAGCTTTCGAAATCCATTTAACTATTTCTAGGCAAAAATCGCCTCCTGGCTTCCATTTTACCTTTTCGTCAAGGAAAACTGGTGTTCGCGGTTAATATCCGCGTTTTAACGATATTCATTTGATCCGGAGCAAGATTATTTGAGGCTCCGTATTAACCGGGGCTGGATTATAGCCTTCCCTTGCTTCAATTAAAGGGCGACACGTTCCACGAATTTTCTTTTCCAGATCAAGAAGGAAAACAAGGCCGTAGACATCATATTGAAGTCACGTCAATGCATTAGCGGGATGGTCCAGACCAGCGGTAAATTCATCGTGCTGATCAAGCTCGTGGAAGAATCCTTCTACGACGCCATAGTGAGCATCGAGGAAATCGCGGCGATCGAGTACCAGGCGCGGACTGCTTGAGCACGTTCGCAAGAATAGACAAGCTCCAAGCACTTGTCGATGCGTGCTTATACAACACGCTAAACGCGGTGACAATCATCCGCGGCAGCAAAGCTGTCGGCTTGTTTGATGCCCTCTTTTTTCATTTTCGTCCCCGGCAGCTCTATAAAGTATAAGCCCGACATCCCTCTATGAAGCTTGATTTCTCCTGGAAAGGACAAGGTCCAGCCCGGTACCAGCGCTGGGGCCCCTACCTGTCGTTCGACGGCCCCGCGTCGACTTGCATGCGCGTGACGTGGCAGTCCAAGTTTTATTCTACGGAGAGATGGATCGCGTTCGGCAAGACCCGTGATTGTGCCAGCAAGAAGGAGCAAAGCATCGTGGACGCGCCGTCCCGCGCGCACTCGTTCTTGCTCGATGGCCTGGAGCCAAGCACGACGTATTATTACCGGATCTCGCGCCCGGAGGACCTGGCGGCGCCCGACCCGCCCGTGTACTCGTTCACGACGGGCCCGCCCGACGGGACGAGGGCTCCCTTCGACTTTTGCGTGGCGGGGGACATGCACGCCCGGGACATGAACGTGCGCAAGTTGCTGAACAGCATGGAAAAAAACGTCCCGGCATCGCGGTTCCTCGTGAGTTGCGGGGATCCCGTCTACCACGGGGGCGTCGACGAGGCATGGAACGAGCTATTTTACCAGATCGACCCGTGGTGCACCCGCGTGCCGTTCATGAACGCGACGGGGAACCACGACACCGATCACCCCGAGACCTATGCCCGGTTCCTGGACACGTTCCGGCACCCGTACCACGACCGCGCCAACGGTGCCTACTACTCGTTCCAGTACGGGAACGTCGCGTGCATCGTGCTGGACTCCACGAACGCGGGCCAGGCGGCGGCCACGCAAGGCGTCGTGTCCGACGTGCAGCTCGACTGGCTCGAGCACGAGCTCGCCACGCGCGCCAGGAAGGACTCGTGGGTGTTCGTCTTCATGCACCATCCCGTGTACTCGACGGGCGACACGGGCAGCCTGCACATCTACGAGCTCGCCTACCTGGACATGTTCAACGAGTACCAGGTCGACGCCGTGTTCTACGGGCACGACCACCTCTTCGAGGTGTATTGGACGGGCCGGGACACGCAATGGGGCGGGACCCACTACTGCCTCGTCGGGAACGGGGCCGAGGCGAACCTGGACATGCGCGACCCGTATCACGTCCCGCCGTCCCCGTACCTGTGGAAGGGGCGCACCTACGTGCCGGAGCGGGATGGCATCCTCGGCGGGAACGCGGCAGGCCCGAGGAACGACGCGGTGGTGCGGTCATCCTACGAGTACGGCATCCTCGAGCCGGGCTTCGCGCACGTGCACGTTGACGGCGACGCGTGCGAGCTTCGGGCATGGGGACTGGAGAACCAGGTGTATTTCAAGGACAGCTTCGGCCGCACGGGGCACGGGAAGCGGTACCACCCGCCGGATTTCATCCAGGCTTTCTAACCGAGGTGGCGCGTCGTGAACGGCATCACGCACCTGGTCACGGGGTACTTCCTCGCCCGGCTGTTCGGGCCGGGGCAAGGAGCCGCCAGGTACAAGCACGACTCGTTCCCGGCCGTGTTCGCCGCCATCGCGGCCATCCTCCCCGACATCGATAGCAGCATCGGTCTCCCGCACGCGCAGGCGACGCACACGATCATCGCCGCGCTGGCGCTGGCAGCGGCGTTCACGGGGATCGTTTACGCAATCGGGTTCCCGTTCCTGCGCGAGGCGCGGTTGCCCCTTGGCAGGTTGCTCGTGCTGGCGGTCGCCGGCGTGTCCAGCCACTTGCTCCTCGATGTCTTCACCTTTTACGGCGGGACGTGCGCCGGGGCGCCCGCGCACGTCTATTTCTGGCCGCTGTGGGGCCAGTCGTTCCACCTCGACTGCATCTTCGGCGCCTCGCCTGCCATTTATGCCGCGCGGGTGATCGTCGAGTGGGCGACCTACTCGCCGCTGCTCCTCGTGCTCCTCCTCTATCGCGGCATCAAGCACAAGGAGAACCCGCTTGCCATGCTGTACCCGGTGTCGTGGCTTCGGGGTTCCACCAACACGACGTTCGCATCTCAAACGAGGCGGGTGAAAGCGAGCCTCGTGCTCCTCGGCACCTTGTGCGCCGCTGTCGTCGTGCTCGAGATAGCCGGGGTCGTCCTCGTCGACCTGCTCGGCCTTTCCTGACATCGAAAAGGGCGACCGGGGCC
>Ga0172366_10005061_pt1 | contig 10391 bp, 11 predicted proteins | sample LakKivSesite69cm_FD_114533 | JGI IMG/M metagenome (GOLD analysis project Ga0172366, IMG submission 114533) | Sediment microbial communities from Lake Kivu, Rwanda - Sediment site 69cm | ecosystem: Environmental > Aquatic > Freshwater > Lake > Sediment | place: Rwanda: Western Province, Lake...
GAAGCGGCGGGGTTACACCCGGCTTTCCCGGTGTCCGCCCCAGACTTCCACCAACGCCGCGACCATCTCGCCTTCAGTCGCCCCCGCGCGTACGCAGTCAAGGATGTGCTCGCAGATGGTCTGGAGAGACTCGCAAGCGGCGCTGAGGCGCTTGAGGCTTCCCGCCAGGCGATTCTGCGTGAACTCGGGCAGGTAGTCTTGCCGGCGCGCCAGGTATCGCTCGAGCCGGTCGAGCTGCCTTTGCTCGGCGGCTTCGAGAGCCGCCCGAAGCGATGCCCGCATTGCAGTCGGGGGCTCGGGCGCCTTCCCTCCCGCATCTGCTCCGGCCGCAGAACCCTGGTGGCAGTTGTGGCCGACCAGCAAGCGGCGTCCGGCTTCCACATCCTGCTGGAACTCATACGCCTTCTGGTGAATCTGCGCCTGCGGGTAGCCCTTCTCGATGGCTGCCCTCATTCCGCCCATCTCATCAATGGTCTCCAGATACCTGGCGGCCTCGGCTTCCAGCCTGTCCGTGAGCTCCTCCACCAGGTAGCTGCCGGCAAGCGGATCGATGCTCCCAGTGACGCCGCTTTCCTCGGCGATAATCTGCTGAGTTCGCAGCGCGATGGTGACGCTCTCCTCTGTGGGCAGGTTCAGTGCCTCGTCGTAGGAGTTCGTGTGCAGGCTCTGCGTGCCCCCGAGAACCGACGCCAACGCCTGCAGCGCGACCCTGACCGTGTTGTTCAGCGGCTGCCGTGCCATGAGCATGCTCCCGGCGGTTTGGGTGTGAAAGCGCAGGCGCATGCTGCGCTCATCTCGGGCCCCGAACCGTTCTCTAACGATGCGGGCCCACATCCGGCGCGCCGCCCGGAACTTGGCGACCTACTCGAGCAGGTTATTGTGCCCGTTGAAGAAAAACGAAAGGCGTCCCGCGAAGCTGTCGATATCCAGGCCTGCGCGCACCGCCTGTTCGCAGTACTCCACGGCATCGGCGAGCGTGAAAGCGATTTCCTGCGCCGCCGAACAGCCCGCCTCGCGGATATGGTAGCCGGACACGCTGATCATGTTCCACTGCGGCATCTCCCTGCTGCAGAAGCGAAAGGTATCGACCGTCAGCGCAAGCGACGGCTCCGGCGGGAAGATATAGGTGCCGCGCGCCATGTACTCCTTCAGGATGTCGTTCTGGATGGTGCCGCCGAGCATTCTACGGCTCACTCCCTGCTCTTCCGCCACCACCACATACTGCGCCAGCAGGATCGCCGCCGGTGCGTTGATGGTCATCGAAGTGGTAACCCTGTCCAGTGGGATGCCGGCGAAGAGCTCGCGCATGTCCTCAAGCGTGTCGACCGGCACACCGACCCGTCCGACTTCGCCTTCGGCAAGCGGATGATTGGAGTCGTAACCCATCTGGGTGGGCAGGTCGAACGCCACGGAAAGCCCGGTCTGCCCGCTTTGGAGCAAATAGCGGTAGCGGGCGTTGGTCTCCGCGGCAGTGCCGAACCCGGCGTACTGGCGCATCGTCCACAGCTTTCCGCGGTACATCGTGGGATTCACTCCCCGCGTGAACGGGTACTTGCCGGGAAAGCCGAGCTTGGCGAGATAATCGTCGCGTCCCGATGCCGAGAGCTTGCTTTCGTCCGGGAGCGCCAGATCCGCCGGCTCGAAGCCGCTGGTGGAGGTGAAGTGAGCCTGCCGCTGCTCGGCGCTCTCCACAAACGGCTGATGCACCTCCTTCCGCCATCGAATCGAAGCTTGTTGCAGTTTTCCCATAGGCTCCTCGCGGGAACTTTTTGTTCGCTTCCGAGTCTGATATTATAGTGACGGTGCTGTTCCCCGCCGGGGATTCGGTGTCCGGGTGGCCGACAAGAGAAACAGATTGCGCTTCAGTATGAGCTTCCGGGAGGACTTCGAGTTCTCGCCGCAGACCCCGGAGCAGTTCTTCGTGCGCGCGATGCAGTCGGGCGCCCCCATCTACCTGACCGATGACTTCCTGGCGCGCGTGGGTCGGATCACCGCGGACGAGCTGGTGGACAAGATTATCGCCGACCTGCACCGCGACTCGGCGGAACAGGGCACAGACCCCACGCTGCAATGGTTCTACCTTTTCATGGACTTCCGCGAGGATTTCCCACGGCTGATGCAGCTTCTCTCCGAGAAGGCTGAGCCCACCTAGGCCGCCAGGGGAGAAGTCGCGTTTTCTCCTGAGCCATCGTAGCTCTTCCGGGTGTCGGTGTGTTGCAGCATTCAGGTTTCCCGGACGCGGCGCTTTCCGCTCCGTGATGGGGCGCGCGTGCGCCTTGCGGCAACGCCTCACTTGCCAGTCGGGGCGGTTTGGGCTAGACTCATACGGGTTAGTTTGCCAACCCTCCTAACCTAGGCGTGCGGCGACCCGCCGGGTCGCCGCATACGGGGACCGGCGAAAGCCGTCCCCTTTTTTTGTTCGGCATTCTGGAGTGTCATGCCGGTTCAGCCAGAAGGTGTAGAATACTGTGGAATACCGGCTTTCGGCGGAGGTGCTTATGCAGGTAAAGGAGCTGATTATGCGGGCTCTCGTGGCCATGGCTCTCTTGTTTCTGGTCCTTGCTGCCGCCACGGCGATGGCGCAGGACAGCGTGACGACCGATGAGGATGAGACCCAAGTGGATACCGAAGCGGCAGCCGATGCCGATGCAGGGGCGGGAGCCGCTACTGATGAGGAGACGGTGGCGGAAGAGGCGGAATCGGGGACTCCGGGCCCACGTTTCAAGAGCGTCGGTATGCTGCCGATTGAGAACGAGACCCGGGTGATGCGCGGGGGAGAGACCATGACGCGGATTCTCCTCGGCAGGCTGGAGCGGAAGTTCGGGGATGCGAAGTTCGTCGGCATCGACCTGGAGGAGGACGAGACCTATCCGGGAGGTCCGATTCTGCTCACCGAGGCGAAGCGGCTGGGGGAGAAGTATGAGGTGGATGCGCTCATTGACGGCACGCTCTTGGGCTTCGAGATTACCGGTGGCATCTGGCCGTCGCGGGCGATGCCCTATCCGGAGGCGCGAGCTGTCTTCCGCCTGCGGGTCATCAGGACTTCCGACGGCACGGTCTACAAGTACTACACGCATAAGCCCAAGAAGCCCAAAGCCTACTCGCCGGGCATCCGCAACGAGAGGGACCTGTTCGGTCGCGTGGTGCGGGAGGCGATAGATGAGTTGGCGAAGCAGATGAAGCGGGATGGGCTCTTCTGGGAGGGAGAACAGGAGGAATAGCCGATGCCGCATCGCGGTGTGCTCATCAGCTTCGAGGGTGTCGAGGGCAGCGGGAAGTCCACGCACGCCCGTCGCCTCTCGGACCGACTGACTGAACGGGGCATCGCCACGGTGCTTACTCACGAACCGGGGGGAACCGCGCTCGGAGAATGGGTCCGCCGGTTGTTACTTGCCCGACCCGATGCGCTACTGGACGGAGCCGCCCTACCTTCGCCGGCGGTCGAGCTGGGGGCGGTCGAGGAATTCCTGTTGTTCTCAGTCGCCCGGGCGCGACTGGTGAACGAGGTGATTCGTCCTCGCTTGGAGCAGGCTTTCGTGGTTGTGGTCGACCGCTACTACCATTCCAGTTACGCTTACCAGAGCGCCGGAGGCTTGGAGGTTTCCTGGATGCGCGAGGTCACGGCGAGGGTAGTGGGGGAGTGCGTTCCGGACCTGGTGATTCTGCTTGATCTCCCGGCGGAGCTGGGGCTTGCCCGCAACCACGCGGAGAGCCCGGGAAAGCCTGCCGACCGCTTCGAGATGCGCGAGCTTGGCTTCCACCGGCGCGTCCGCGAAGCCTACGTGAAGCTGGCATCCGAGGAGCCCGAGCGAATGGAAGTGGTGGATGCAACCGGGGAAGCGGATGCGGTGTTCGACAGGCTCGCTGGAATCGCTGAGAAACTGCTCGCCGCACGCGGCTGGAAGCTGCAGGAAGCGCCGCAGCGTCGCCCTTAGGGATAGTAACGAGTGAGGTCCGCTCTTCGAAGGAGCCTGCCGCGCTGCAGATGCTTCACGTCCAGCCAGATGAGGTAGCCGGCAATCATCATAGTTCCCACGGAAGCGCAGGCGTCAGCGACGTTGAAGATGGGAAAATCGTAATTTATGAGCGGGATGAAGGTGTCGATGAAGTCCACTACGAGCTTCAGGCGAAAGCGGTCGACTAGATTCCCCACCGCGCCGCCCATGATTAGCCCCAGCGACACCGTGAGGTAGAGCCCCCGACTGCCGAAGGTGCGCCACAGCCACCAGATAAGGATGCAGAGCGCAAGCGATACCAGGGATAGCTCCAGCGGATGCCCCTTGAGCAGACCCCACGCCATTCCGTCGTTGGTGGTGCAGTTGAGCTGCACATAGCGACCCAGAATGGGGACGGTCTCTCCGCCCCCACGGTAGGGGAACTGCCAGAAGAGAGAGAAGTAGCGGGCGAAGAACTGCCCCAGGTCGCGCTCCGCTCCGCGTCCCAGGAAGTAGACTGCGAGCGGCTTGCTCGCCTGGTCGATCAGGAAGACGACGAGCGCAATGGTCAGGAAGGGGCGTATGAGATAGCGTCTGGTGCGCCCGGTGGGCACGGTGCCTCTCAGGCCACGCCCTGCTCTACTTCTTCCATCTCGACCTGGCACTTGTAGCAGAACTTCGCCCAGGGAATGGTCTTCAGGCGTGCCCGGTCGATGGAGGCGCCGCACTTCTGGCAGATGCCGTAGTAGCCCTCGCCGATGGCCTCCAGCGCATCATCGATTTGCTGAAGCGCCGATTCAAGCTGACGGACCAGCATTTCGTCCTTCTCAATCTCGCTGGATTCGGTGATGAAGTCGCTGTCGGGGTCTCCCGAGTTCCGCTCGAACACTCGGTCCTCGTCGAGACTCTTCTTGATTTTCTTGCGCAGCCCGGCGACCTGCTTCTCAATCTTGGCGCGTTCCTCCTCCAGCACCTGCCGGAAGTCCTCGATGTCCTTTTCCCTTAACGCCATCGGGCATGCTCCTATCGATATTGAAGAGCCGAAAGGAGTTCCTTAGTAGGTTAATTCTAGCGATTTCTGGGGATTTTTCAAGCGTCTGTGCGAGCCGGGCTACCGTCTCCATGAGGTGCGCCGGCTCGTTCAACCCGCCTCGAAACGGCTCCGGCGCCAGCCAGGGCGCGTCCGTCTCCACCACCACCTTATCCAGAGGGGCAAGAGCCGCTGTCGCCCGTAAGCCCTCCGCGTTGGCGTAGGTCAGATTGCCCGAGTAGCTGACGAAGAAATCCCGCTCGGCAAGGAACCGAAGCGTCCGCTTGCTGCCGTCAAAGCAGTGGAAGACCCCCCGCGCCTCTGGAATCTGCCGGAGCAGCGAGACTATCTCCTGTCCGGCATCTCGATTGTGGATGATGACCGGCAGGCTGTGCGCAACTGCCCATTCGACCTGCCCCCGGAAGACGGCTGCTTGCGTCTCCTCAAGAGCGGGGTCCGCGCCGGTCTCGCGCCGGTGTGCGAAGTCGAGCCCGATCTCGCCAACCGCCACAATCTTGGGGTTCCCCATGAACGGCGCGAAGAACTTCTCGGGATCGAACCGCAAGCCCTGTTCGACCTCGCACGGATGAAGCCCCGCCGCGAAATACGCTCCGCTGAAGCGCGCCGCCAGGTCTTGCGCCAGCCTTGATGTCTTGGCATCAATCCCCGGAACGATCACATACTCCACCTGCGCAGCCCGAGCGCGAGCCATCACCGCTTCCACCTGCTCGATCAGCCCTTGCCAGTACAGATGGCAGTGCGTATCCACGAGTGGCGCTCTCGTCGATGTGTCGCCCACGGGTGTATTATGCCATCAGACAGGTGCGCTCCTGTTCGGGCAGGGGCCTCCTTTTTCCGGTCGGTCTCTGGCGGACAGAGACCGGTCGTCTTGATTTTTCGTGCGGATGCGCCTATTGTAGGCGCGACTTCAACCAGGAGGAGAGCCAATGGAAATCGCTAAGGTCGGCGTCGCCGGTTTTGGGACCATGGGCAGCGAGATTGCCCTGGTGGCGGCTGCGGCTGGTTATGAGGTCGCCGTTTACGAGATTGTGCCCGAGGTCATTGAGCGCAACCTGAAGCGGCTGTCGAAGGTGCTCAGGATGATGAATCGGGAGGACAGCGAGGAGCAGCGCGCTCAGGCGATAAGCCGCATCGAAGCAGGGACGGATTTCTCGGCTCTCGCCGACTGCGACCTGATAATCGAGGCGGTTCTGGAGGAGATCGAACTCAAGAAGCAGGTTTTCGCCCGGCTGGGCAAGGAGGCGAAGGAGGATGCCATTCTCGCCACCAACACTTCCAGCTTCGGCGTAACCGAGCTTGCGTCCGCCAGTGGGCGTCCGGAGAGATTCCTTGGCCTGCACTTCTTCAACCCGCCGTCGCAGATGCAGCTGGTCGAAGTTGTCCCCGGCCTTCTCACCAACGATGATGTCCGCGAAACGGTCGTTGCTTTCGTGCAGAAACTGGGTAAGAAGCCGGTCGTGGTGAAGGAGACTCCCGGTTACATCGTCAACCGGGTCCTGGTGGCGATGGCGGTGGAGGCAATGAGCCTGGTCGAGCAGGGAGCGGGGACGGTGAAGGAGGTCGACGACGCGCTTCGGCTGGGGGCGGGCTGGCCTTCGGGCCCGTTCAAGCTGATGGATCTGGTAGGGCTCGATGTATTCCTCCACGCTTGCGATGCCATCTACCGCGAACTTGGCGATGCGAAGTTCCGTCCGCCTCAGGTGCTGAAGCGATATGTGAGCGCGGGGCTTCTGGGGCGGAAGACCAAACAGGGCTTCTACAAGTACTGACGCATGCCCGCTGAACCCGTCAGCCTCTGCATACTCGGCTCCACCGGCTCGATCGGGCGAACCGCGCTGCGGGTCGTCGATGCGGTCCCGGAGCGCTTCCGTGTCTTCGCGCTCGCTGCGCGGTCTAACGGCGAGGCTCTGCTTGCGCAGGCGAGGAAGTACCGCCCCCTTTACTGCTCCCTCACCGATGAGACCGCCGCAGGGCGATTCGCCTCGGCCTTCCGCCAGCTGGGGATAGAGCTTCTAGTTGGAGAGGTGGCTCTCGTCGAGCTGGTGCGAATGCCGCAGGTGGATACCGTGGTATCAGCGGTTGATGGGGCAGCAGGTTTGCCTCCACTCGTTGCGGCGATTGAGGCGGACAAGGACATCGCGTTTGCCAACAAGGAAGCCCTCGTGGCAGGCGGGGTGCTGGTGAAGCGGCTTCTGGAAGAACATAAGGTTCGCTTTCTGCCTATCGACAGCGAGCATTCCGCCATTCTCCAGTGTCTCGCTGGCGGTGAGCGAAGGGAAGTGAAGTCGATAACCATTACCGCGTCGGGCGGCCCGTTCTGGAACCGGAGCGTCGATGAGTTGAGGAGCGCAACCTACGAGGAAGTGATGCGGCATCCCCTCTGGCAGATGGGGCGTCGTAACACCGTGAACTCCGCGACCTTCGCCAACAAGGCGCTCGAAATCGTCGAAGCCCACTTCCTGTTCGACCTGCCGGGGGAAGCCATCGGCGTACTGGTCCATCCGCAGGGCATCATTCACGGTATGGTCGAGTTCGTGGATGGCAGCATCCTGGCGCAGCTCGCGGTTCCGGATATGGCTCTGCCGGTGCAGTATGCGCTGGGTGCTCCCGCGCGACTGCCGGCTGTCATTGACCCGCTTGAGCTTGCCGAAATCGGCACGCTGGAGTTCCACGTGTGGGACGAAAAGCGCTTTCCCGCGCTCGCGCTGGCTTACCGGGCCCTGGAGGGACACTGGTGGGAGCCGGTGGTGCTGAATGCGATGAACGAGGCACTGGTGGATAGGTTTCTTTCGCGCGAGATTTCGTTCTGGCAGCTTAGCCGCGGCCTGCCGCTCGTGTTCGAGTGCCGTGAGGAAGCGGTGGTGCCGATTGTGGCTGCCGGAGAGCCCGTGCCCGTGCTCTCTGCCATACTCGAGATCGATGCTGCCGCACGGGAGTTTGCGAAACGGTTTCCCGCACGGGAGTTGGAGGTCTAGGTGAATGACGCAGTTCATTGAAAGCCTCGACCGGAAGCTTGCGCACAAGGTCTGGGGCGCGGCCTTGGCGCATGGCGGGGCTTTCGGCGAGATGTTCATCGAGGATACGGAAAGGCTGAGCTTCTCTCTCAAAGATGGCAGAATCTCCGACCTGTCACGCGGTCGCCTGCAAGGCGTCGGCGTGCGTGTGGTGGATGCGGACAACTACGGCTACGGCTGGCTCGATGGTTTCGATGAGAAGAGGCTGCTCAGGGCGGCACAGACGGCGGGTGAAATCGTCGGCAGTCCTCGGTCCGGCGAGCGTCCGTCCCGCGAAATGGGGCTCCTCGACCTGTACCCGGTTGAGCGACCTCTCCAGCAGCTGGAACTTACCGCCAAGACGAAGCTGTCCGAGGACGTGGATGCTGCCCTTCGAGCGCATGACCCGCGCGTACAGCAGGTGCGAGTGCTCTACGGCGAAAGCCTGCGGAGCATTCGCGTGCTGACCTCGGATGGCATTGATGCGCGTGACGAGCAGCCGCTGGTTCGCATGGCGGCGCAGGTCATCGCCGCGAGAGACGGCAAGCGCGCAGTGGGTTTCCGCGCTTACGGGGGGCGAGTGGGTGCAGACTTCTTCACGGAAAACCCGCCCGTGGCCTTCTTTCATTCCGCCGCGGAGATGGCACTCATGAACCTTGATGCGAGTCCTATCAAGGGCGGCCCGATGCCGGTGGTGCTCGGTCCCGGCTGGGGTGGAGTGCTCTTGCACGAAGCGGTGGGGCACGGCCTGGAGGGCGACTTCAACTTCAAGAAGACATCGCTGTTTTCCGGACGCATCGGCGAGAAGGTGGCCGGCGAGCTCGTTACCGTTGTCGACGATGCGACGATTCCGCATCACCGCGGCAGCATCAATGTGGACGACGAAGGCACTCCGGGCGCGCGGAAGGTGCTCATTGAAAACGGTGTGCTGCGAGCATATATGGTGGACCGTATCAGCGCGCAGCAGCTGGGGCACGAACTCACCGGTAACGGGCGTCGGGAGTCCTACCGGCATCCGCCGGTTCCGCGCATGACCAATACGTTCTTGGCCGGACGAGGCACTGCCCCGGAGGAGATTATCCGCTCGACGAAGCGCGGGCTCTATGCCAAGACTCTCGGCGGCGGGCAGGTGGATATAAGCAACGGAAACTTCGTATTTGAGGTGATGGAAGGCTACCTCATCGAAGATGGCGGGCTGACGCATCCGGTTGAGAGCGCGATTCTCATCGGGAACGGCCCGGAGGCGTTGGGGAAGGTGGATATGGTTGGAAGTGACTTCTCGCTGGATACGGGCGTCGGTAACTGCGGTAAGGACGGGCAGATGGTCCCCGTTGGCACCGGTGAGCCGACCCTGAGAATCAGCGAGATGACCGTCGGTGGCAGGGGCTAGGAATCTTGCCGCCGTTTCAGGGCATCTTATCGGCACTCAGCCGGGGAGGTGGACTATGAGACTGTATGGATTGCTGCTGGCATGCTGCGTGCTCTGGCTGTTGAGCGTTCCGGTCGGTGCGGACATCGTCCCGCCGAAGACGGAAGCTGGACGGAAGCTCAAGCTTCCGGCTCCACGGCTCGTGAGCGATGTCTCGTTGGAAGCGGCGCTGGCGGCGCGTCGTTCGGTGCGTGCGTTCACCGGCGAGCAGCTGACGCTTGCCGAGGTCTCGCAGCTCTGCTGGGCTGCGCAGGGGATAACCGACGAGAAGCGTGGATTCCGCACTGCGCCATCGGCGGGCGCGCTCTACCCGCTCGAGCTGTATCTGCTGACTCCGGAGGGCGTTTTCCACTATCTGCCGAAGGAGCAGGCTTTGCAGGTGATAGCGCTTGCGGACAAACGCGGCGACCTGGGGTACGCCGCGCTGCAGCAAAACGCCGTCTACTCGGGGGTCTGCACCTTCGTGATCACCGGCGTGGTTGAGCGGACGAAGGTGAAGTACGGAAGCCGCGCGCTTCGCTATGTGTACATTGAAGCCGGTCACGCGGCGCAGAACATCTTGCTGCAAGCGACTGCCCTGGGTCTCGGTGCCGTCCCCATCGGCGCCATGTATGACGAGCAGGTCGGGAAGGTGCTCAATCTGCCAAAGGGCTGCGAGGCGCTCTACATCATCCCCACCGGGCACCCTCGCTGAGTCTCACTTCCCCACGCAGAACCGCGAGAACACCTGGTCGATGACCATGCCGTGGCTCTCGACGGAGAGCATCTGCGCGAGCGCCTTCTGTGCATCGTAGAGGTCGATGGAGATTACATCCAGCGGCAGACCGCCGTCCAGACTCTCCACCGCCTGCTCCAGGCTCTGTCGCGCCTGGACGACCAGCGTGCGTTGCCGGTCGGTCAGCAGGAAGCGCACGGAGCTATCCTCGATAGTTCCCAGCTCCCGCAGGAATTCCACTACCCGTCCGATGCCGGTGCCCTCGGTC
>Ga0172366_10005062_pt1 | contig 10390 bp, 11 predicted proteins | sample LakKivSesite69cm_FD_114533 | JGI IMG/M metagenome (GOLD analysis project Ga0172366, IMG submission 114533) | Sediment microbial communities from Lake Kivu, Rwanda - Sediment site 69cm | ecosystem: Environmental > Aquatic > Freshwater > Lake > Sediment | place: Rwanda: Western Province, Lake...
GCCTTCCAGGCATCGTATTCCTCCCTGTGACAGAACTTGCAGAACCCCGGCCCCCGAAAGCTCAGTTTCGTCCCAGTCCTCTGGACGTGTGCCCGGTAGGCCCTCCCGTATTCCTCAAGGACAAGGTCAACCTCGTGGTCGGTCGGGGTCTCCGGCATCACGGGGATGAACCAGGCCTCGGCTCCCTTTTCGCTCAGCTTCAAAACCCCAAGGGACATGCCCCTGGGAACCGACGGGACTACGAGGGATTTTCCGACGCTGAAGGCCTGAAAATCGCCCCTTGCCTCTATTATCGCGTCCGGGCCGTGTTCCTTTGCCAGGGTCTCGTCTATTTCCTTCCCAGCCGAGGACAGGAAAACCAAGTAATCGTGCGAGCGCGCGGCCGAGAAATCAGGCACCTTTTCATCTATCACCCTGACCAGGAGAACTCCATTTATGACAATACATGGCTTCTCCTCGTCAAGAACAGGCAGGTTGTTCCAGAGGCCCTTGTAGGCGCCCGGCGTGTCGCACGCGCCTATGGCAATCGCGTCGTATCCTGCCGCGATCATCCCCCTTGCCATGAACCAGGCGTTCAGAGTGTCCGTTGTGTCCGGCGTGAAACAGCCCGCATCAACCAGGAGCGCGTCCGGGCGGCTTTTCCTGAACTCCCTTGCCAGGCGCGCGGACGCGTTAAGGCCCCCCTCAGGCGTTCCGGGGCAGGAGCAGGCCTCCAGGTAGCCGGAGACTGAACCCGTGAATAGCAGGTAGCGCTCCGGGGGCTTCCTGGAGCAGGATAGCGCGAGAACCGCGCACGCGATAAGTAACGGCCTCATCTCATGCCCGCCAGGGCCCAATTTCTCCCGATCAGCCCATCCCGCCTCGCTGACCAGAGCCACCTGTCCTCCGCGGTGCAGGCCGGAGCGGGAATTATATTATCCTGCTTTATGCCCGCTGTGATCAACGACTGAACCAGGAACCCCGGAAGGTCAAGGAACCAGGCCCCTTCCACGGGTGTTGCGAATCCCCGGAAAAGCCCTGCTACCTCTTCCCCGACCCTGTAGCACCTGCCGCAGATCATCGGGCCCAGCGCAACCCGCAGGCTGGCCGGCTCCGTCCCGTAGAGCCGGCCCATCATCGCGATGGCGTTCAGGTGAACGCCTGCCAGCGCGCCTCGCCAGCCCGCGTGCGCGAGGCCCAGCGCGCGGTTTACGCTGTCAAAAAGGAAAACCGAGCCGCAATCCGCTGTTTTTACCGATACGAAAACCCCCCTTTTGTTGGTGACGATCGCGTCTCCGGGCGTTTCGGGTTCAACGGGCGCGACCTGGATGATGCCCGTGTGGAGCTGGTTCAGGTAGAGGAAATTCTCTACCGGAGGGAAGCCTATCTTAGTTGAAAAATACGCCTGGAAAGGCCCTGCGTCCGCGAGCTCGTAGTAACCCTTTTGGTTCACCCATTTAATCAATGGTTCTCTTACCTTTTTATCGGCCCGGCCTCTGCCTGGCCCCCACCGCGGGGGGTGGGGGCTACCCGGTCCGCCCACGGATCGTGAGGGACTACCCTGTCCTTCTCGTTCACCCGTTCCATCTCGCGCTTATCACCCGTGGAAATCCGGAGAGATCCGGAAATAATTCGGCCTGGAAGCCATTGTCCGTGGCGAGCCTGAGCACTGCCTCCGCGATGAACGGGCTGGTTTCCAGGAGGAGCCAACCCCCAGGGACAAGGTGCGGATCAAGGATGATCTCCCTTGAAAGGGCCGCGCCGTCGTCCCCTCCCCAAAGGGCCTCGGTCGGCTCCATGAGGACTTCCCGCGGCAGGCTTTTCATTTCCTCTGTTCGTATATATGGCGGGTTTGACACCACCAGGTGATAAAGCCCCTCCGCGGCCTTCGTCCCCTTTGCCCTTGCGAACCTCATCCTCTCGGCAACCCCATATTTGACGGCGTTTTCCCTTGCAACCCCAAGGGCCTTTTTGCTCGTGTCTGATGCGGTCACGGTTGCCCTCAGGTATTGCCTGGCCAGGTATATCCCGATGCAACCCGTTCCCGTGCCGATGTCCCATATCCTTATCTCCGAGTCCGCGGGAAAGAGATCCTTTGCCAGCAAAACCAGGGTCTCGGTCTCTGGCCTGGGGATGAAGACCCCTTTTTTCACCACCAGGGTCATGTCCATGAAATATGCCCTCCCGAATATATACTGGACCGGTTCGCCTTTTGCCCTCCTTTTTGCGGCCCTGGTGGCCTTCCTGAACATGGCCTCGGGTATCTCGGTGACCAACGGCGCGGTCTCCCCCTCGTTCGCGAGTAGCTCGGTTATTATGTAGTAGGCCTCCCTCGCTGGCTCCCCTGTTCCCGCGAGGTAAGACTCAAGTTCCTGGATTGCATCTGAAACCTGCATCCTATATACCCAGCCTTATGCGCAGTGCGCCCATCAGAACCGCCTGTATTACCGATATTATGACCCCTCCGCCCATCCAGAGCCACCAGGGCACGGGTTTGCCCCTGGCCGCGAAAACGATGTAGGCGATCAGGACTCCCCACACGACCGCGTATGTCCCTATCACAGAGAGTCCCTCAAAAATTAGCACAGGATAGAACATCCAGCCGGGAGCGTAAAACAGTAATGGCCACAAACACGCGACCAGAAACACGCCCAGGCCAAGGTCACGCCAGCCGAGATTTGATCTTGTGGCCTCATCCCTGTTTATGCCCGCGAGCACGGGCCCCATCAGCAAGGCCAGGGAATAGCCGGTCAAGAGGCCCGTGGCGAGCCTTACAGCGTTCAGTCCCGGTTGCCAACCCAGCGCGCCGGAGAAAACATCCCCGGCCATGAGCAATAACGAAGCCACTATCACGGTGACCACCCTCCAGTTCGGGACTATGCCCAGCTTGCGTCTCCTGAGAGCCAGGAGGAAGTAAAAACCCATCCAGAGACCAAAGTGAATACCCGTGCAACGACCGCAGAGGGGAAGCTGGTGCCCGCCGGGCTGGAGCGAGTGCTGGGGCAGCTGGTGGCACACGGCACTGCCGAGAAAAAACGCTATATCAACTATCTTGTGCAGACAGAAATTATATCAGTTGTCGGTTGTCGGTTGCCAGTTGTCAGTTGCTGGAACCCGGCCAGGCCCCACGAGCCTGGTTTTAATGCTGGCGCGGGCACGCGCGTTTGCTTGATAATATACCGTAATGAAAGACATTCTGAAAAAAGCCCTTGAGAAGGTGGACGCGGATTACGGGGATGTTCGCCTTGAAGAGAGGACCTCGTCCGTCGTCCACATGATGGGCCCGGAGACCGAGGAAGCCAGCGAGAAGAGGATTCTCGGTGGCTCTGTCAGGGCCTTTCACAGAGGAGGGGTCGGGTTTGCCACATTCTCTCTGCCAGAGGACGCGCCTGCCGCCGCTGAGACGGCTTCCCGGCTCGCCAGGCTGGCATCCGAGGGAAAGGGCGAGTCCCAGGCGCCGGTGAAGCCGGTTAAGGACGAGCTGAAGGTTTCCTTAGAAGCCAGGGATCCCAGGGAGGTTTCCCTGGACGAGAAGGCCCGGCTGGTGAAGAAATACAACGACATCATGCTCGGCGTAAACGGAGTTGTCACAACCCACGCGGCCTATACCGATCTCTTCGTGAGGAGATTTTTCCTGAGCACGGAGGGTTCTGACATCACCGAGGAGAGCCTTTACACCAGGGTCATGTTCTCCGCGGTCGCCGCTGACGGCTCAACCGTCCAGTCCAGGCACATCGCTTTCGCTGACCAGATGGGCTACGACACGGTTCTGAACCGCGAGGCCGACGCTGAGGAAGCCGCCAGGGACGCGGTTGCTCTCCTGTCAGCGCCCCGTGTCCAGGGAGGCCTTTATACCGTGATCCTTGACCCCCTGATGGCCGGGGTCTTCGTCCACGAGGCCTTTGGCCATCTATCCGAGGCGGATCACCTCTCCCGTGACCCGAAGATGCAGGAGGTGATGAAGCCCGGCCAGACTTTTGGCATACCGGAGCTCAACATCACGGACAAGCCCATCCCGGGCCAGTGGGGTTACTATAAATACGATGATGAGGGGGTGGAAAAGAAGCTAACCTACCTGGTGAAGGACGGCTTGCTCACCGGGCGCCTCCACTCCAGGCACACCGCGGCCCTGATGGGAGAGGAACCCACGGGAAACGCGAGGGCGCTGGATTATTCCTTCCCCCCAATAGTCAGGATGTCCGCAACCTGCATAGAGCCGGGTGACAGGGAGTTTTCCGAGCTTCTTGATGGAATAGACAGGGGAATATATGTTGTCTCCGCGCTTGGCGGCATGACCGAGCTGGAGATGTTCACCTTTTCCGCGCAGAAGGCATACATGATAGAGAAAGGGAAGTTGACCCACCTGGTCAGGGATGTCGTCCTTTCGGGCAATGTATTTGAGACCCTTAAGAACATAGAGGGGATAGGAAAGGACATAATCTATTGGGCAGGTGGCTGCGGAAAGGGCAGACAGAATCCCCTTCCCGTGACGACCGCGGCTCCCCATATCAGGATAAAGAATGTGCTCGTGGGAGGAGTATAATGGAAAGGATAGCTGAAGAGCTTGCCAGGCGCGGCGTTGCCGGGTTTGAGATCTTCCACGAGGAGTCCACCCAGCAACCCGTTTCGTTTGACCAGAATGTGCTCCAGAACCTGGAATCCAGGACAGATGCCGGCGTCGGCGTCAGGGTCATCCAGGATGGTCGTGTCGGGTTCACAGCGTCCTCTGACCTGAGAGATCCAAAGGCCATAGCGGATTCGGCCCTCGCGTCCGCGAGGCTGGGGCCCGAGGCCGCGTTCTCTTTTCCCGGCCAGGGGAGCTTCCCGGCCCTCGCCTTTGAGGGGGGCGAATGGCCCGTGGACGAGAGGCTCAGGCTGGGCAGGGAGGCAGTCAGGGAGCTTTCCTCCCTGGTCTCAGGCCTCATGGTCAGCTTCACGGCCTCGGAAATGCGAACCAGGCAAAGGATAATAAATTCCTCTGGACTTGATGTCTCCTATGAGAAGCCGGTTTACCTCCTGACCGTTTACACGAGCGGTATGACCGAGACGGGATACTTATCCGATGGCGAATACAGGTTTTTCACCAGGCCCCCGGCTCCAGAGGATGTCATCCCGCCAATCAGAGAAAGGATAATGAGAGCCCTTGTTCCTGGGAAGACCCGCTCAGGCAAGAAAAAGGTCATCCTCGCGCCCGGCGTCATGAGCCTCATGGTTGAATCCCTGGAGATGGGTCTGGACGGCAAGGATGTGGTGAAGGGTTCTTCCCCCCTCATTGGCAAGCTTGACGAGAAGGTTATGGGAGAAGGAATAACCCTGTGGGATGACCCCCTGCATCCCTGGCTGGCGGGTTCCCGGCCCTTTGACGACGAGGGTAGGCCGTCCAGGCCGAGGCCCGTCGTGGAGCGCGGCATCCTGAGGTCATACAACCTTGACCTCTGGGCCGCGGCAAAGCTCGGTAAGGACCCAACCGGATCCGCGACAAGGAACAGCTACAAGCAGTTGCCCTACCCCGGCTTCAGCAACATAATGATGGAGGGCGGCTCCCTCGCCCTGGAGGAGATGGTGAGGTCAGTGGACGACGGGATAATCGTCTACAACACCATAGGCGGTGGCCAGAGCAACATGATGGCCGGGGACTTCTCCTTCAATGTTGGTCTGGGTTTTGTCATAACCCGCGGCGAGCTGGCCGGCAGGGTGAAGGATGCCATGGTCGCTGGGAACTTTTACGAGGACAGCCACAAAATCCTTTCCCTCACCAGGGAACGGGAGCCATACGGCACCTTCCTCCTGCCCTACGCGCTCTTTGATGGGCTTATGGTTTCGGTAAAAGAGACATGAACAGCTTACTGTTTCTGTTATCCCTGGCGCCGGGCATCGGTCTTGGATTCTCGATCCCTTCCGGGGAAACCGGAGAGGTGTCCCAGATAGGCTACTGGGCCGAGGTGAACGCCCAGCAGGGACTCCTCTCGGCCAGGTTCCTGGCAGAGGATTTCCGTTCCAGGGGCGAGGGTTTCTATCACGCGACTAACCTCTCCCTCACCGGAGGGGTCGCGTTCTCCGCCGGAAGCATCTTCGGACTGGGTTTCTCCCTTGGCCCTTCCTGCCTCTTCAGGACCCACGGCGAGGGCTCTGAGTGGGGCCTTGGCTGTGTCGCGCAGGCCGACGGCTCGCTCTTCTACACGGGAGAGAAGGCCAGGCTCGGCCTGGTCGGGTTCACAAGGGCCTACCCCGGCAGGAGCTCGGTTCTCCTGTCGTTCGGGATAGGAATACTGGCCGGGGCAACGCCCAGGTAGGGGCAATCCACGGATTGCTCCCTTCCGGGTGTCCGGGGATGAGAACTCTTACAGCTTGACCCCAGCCCCATGGTCGGCTCATAATGTTCCAGCTATGAAAACAAGGGAAATGCAATTGGAAGAAGCTATAAAAGACCTTCCGCCCGATCTCCAGAAGGAGGTGCTGGATTTCGTAGAGTTCCTCCTTGCGAAAAAGGGCAAGCGAAAGGGCAGGAAGCTTAGGCAGGACTGGGCGGGTGCGCTCAGGGCTTTCCGCGATCAATATACCTCCCTTGAATTACAGAAGAAGGCCCTTGAGTGGAGAGGGGATTGATGTATCTGGTGAACACCAATGTATGGCTTGAACGATTCCTTGAACAGGAAAGGGCGGAGGGAGTTCGCCTTTTCCTGGATTCCGTTGGCTCCGAGGAGATTTCTATAACAGACTTTGCCTTTCATTCCATATGTGTAGTGTTGAGCAAGCTTGGCCAACAGGAGGCTCTTCTTCGTTTTGTTCAGGATTCCTTCGTGGATGGCTCTGTCAACCTAATTTGTCTGGGGCCAGAGCTGACGGGACAGATTATCTCAGCAATGCAGGAGTTTGGCCTTGATTATGACGACGCGTATCAATATGTTTCCGCGGAGAGACACGATCTTATCCTCGTGAGTTTTGACGGGGATTTTGACCGCACAACGAGAGGAAGGAAAACTCCAGAGGAGATCCTGAGGGGATAAATCATGCCTGATCGCTGTTGGTGCGATGTTGACCCGGAGGCGTTCAGCCACAACCTCCGGGAGATAAAGAAGCTGGTCGGGGGCAGGAAGGTCATCGCGGTCGTGAAGGCTGACGCCTACGGCCACTGGGCACGAGAGGCGGTCAAGCACATGCCAGAGGCCGACCTCTTCGCGGTGGCCACGGTCAACGAGGCCCTGCAGCTCACGGACCACGGCCTGGAAAGGCCCCTTCTCATCCTTTACCCCATCCCTGACCAGGAGGGCGCGGCCATGGTCGTGGAAAAAGGCGTCAGGGTGACCGTCGGCTCCAAGGAGAGCCTGGAGGCCGCCATTGCAGCGGCGAGCCAGGTCGGCAAGAAGGCAATCGTTCACCTGGAGATAGACACGGGCATGGGCAGGACAGGGTTCTTCCCGGAGGAGATTCCTTCTGTCCTTGAGAAAATAGCATCAAGCCCCGAGCTCAACCTGGAGGGGGCCTTCACCCACTTCTTCATGGGCGCGAACCGGGACACGACCCTTGCCCAGCTGGAGAGCTTCAGAAAAGCGACCTCAGCCCTCAGTCCCAGGATCCTGAGACACACGGCATCCTCAGCCGCTCTCATGCGCTTCCCGGAGACCCACCTTGACGCGGTCAGGCCCGGCATCGCGGTCTATGGCTGCCCGCCAGACCCCTCCTTCCTCGGCGCGCTTGATCTCATGCCCGCGTTAGCCCTGAGGTCAAGCGTGATACAGGTAAAGGAGATCCCTCCGGGCCACGGGGTTTCATACAGAGCCCTCTTTGTCCCCGGGAAAAAGGCCAGGATAGCCGTGGTCGGCGTTGGATACGAGGACGGCTATCCGCCAAGCCTCGCCAATACGGGCCAGGTTCTCATAAGGGGCAAGAGGAGGAGGGTCAGGGGGGTGGTTTGCATGGACTCGTTGATGGTTGATGCTTCCGAGGAACCCTTGCCACAGGTTGGCGACACGGTCACGATAATAGGCAGGGACGGGGACGAAGAGATAACCGCGCTGGAGCTCGCGGAGCAGGCCGGGACGATTCCCTACGACATCCTGACCGGGATAGGCAGAAGGGTCAAGAGAATATACCGGAGAGCACTGTAGGCAACCCCCTGTGGTTGCTGCCCGCCTGGTTAACCCAGGACCTCTGTGCCCTGCGTACTGCAGGAGCACGGGGGCTCCTGCCTAACCATGGAAAGAAATATGGATCTTGGTTTTTACCAGCAACGAACAACGCTTTTTGATCCTCATGCCCCAGCTGTGGTATAATTTGCAAGCTAGAGGAGAAAAGCCATGAACATACCTGATAACCTTCTTTACACAAAGGAACACGAGTGGGCCAGGATAGATGGCGACGAGGCCCTGTTCGGGATAACCGACTACGCGCAGAGCATGCTCTCTGACCTCGTTTACCTGAACCTGCCGGAACCCGGCGCACAGGTGAAGCAGTTTGAGGCATACGGCGCTGTTGAGGCGGTGAAGGCCGCGTCAGACATATATGCGCCATTGTCCGGGCAGATAGTTGCGGTCAACGAGGCAGTAAAGAGCGATCCGGGCATAGTGAACCGCGATCCCTACGGGGAGGGCTGGCTCATAAAGGTGAAGCTTTCCGATCCAAGCGAGAAGTCCAAGCTCATGTCCGGGCCTGACTACTCGGCTTACGTGGCTACCCTGGAGCACTGATATGCCAATAGACCACTACCTGCCCCACACTCCCCAGGAAAGGGAGGAGATGCTCGGGGCAATGGGCTTTGGCACGGTCATTGAGCTCATGAAGGCCGCGGTCCCCGAGGCGCTCTGGACCAAGTCCGGCCTGAAACTGCCTGAGCCCCTGTCCGAGGCCGAGGCCCAGGAGCTCATGGAGCGCCTGGCCGCGTTGAACAGGTCAGGCATGACGATCTTCCTGGGCGGCGGGGCCTACGACGCCTACGCGCCGGCCATAGTTGATTCGGTCATCTCCCGCAGTGAGTTCTACACCGCATACACCCCATACCAGCCGGAGGTCTCGCAGGGAACCCTGCAGGCCATGTATGAGTTCCAGTCACTGGTCTGCCAGCTGACGGGCATGGAGGTCTCCAACGCCTCGGTCTATGACGGTGGTTCCGCCCTCGCAGAGGCAATACTCATGGCCTTCAGGGTCAAAGGGGTTCACAGGGTTGCCCTGCCAAAAAATCTTAACCCCTTCTACAGGATGGTGGCCGATACCTATCTGCATGGGGTCGGCCCTGAGATAGACGAGATCGATTATGATAAGGAAACAGGCAGGGTTTCCACTGAAAGCCTGAGGGCCGCGCTGGAAAAGGGGCCCGCGGCTGTTGTGATCCAGCACCCTAACTTCTTTGGCGTGCTGGAGGACCCCTTTGAGGTCTCGGACATTGTCCACCAGAAGGGCGCGCTGTTCATAAGCTTCTTTGAACCAACCTCCCTGGGTGTCGTGGCGCCTCCCGGCGAATACCGCGCGGACATCGCGGTCGCCGAGGCGCAAGGCCTTGGCCTTCCCCTTTCCTTTGGCGGGCCATACCTTGGCCTGTTCACCTCAAGGATGGAGTTCGTAAGGCAGATGCCCGGGCGCATCGTGGGCGTGACACAGGACGCGGACGGAAAGAGGGGCTTCGTTACCACTCTCCAGACCAGGGAACAGCACATAAGGAGGGAAAAGGCCACCTCAAACATATGCACGAACCAGCAGCTCATCGCTCTGGCGGTCTCGGTCTACCTCTCGTCCATGGGCAAGGAGGGCATAAGAGAGGTGGCGGAGCAGTCGGTGCAGAAGGCCCACTACCTGGCGGAGAGGATAGCCTCGCTTCCGGGCTGGGGCCTGGAATTCAAGGGGCCATTCTACCGGGAATTCGGCGTCTGGAACGAGAAAAAGAAGGCTCCCGAGGTGATAAAGGCCCTCGCGGACAAGGGATTCTTCGTCGGGCCCGAGCTCCCGAAGGATGTATGCGAGCACACCTTTAATGTGGCCGTCACCGAGAAACGCACCAAAGAGGAGATGGATGCCCTGGTCTCCGCGATGGCGGAGATCTAGAGGAGGGCGAGATGTTTGGAAACAAGAAAGACAAGGGGCCCGAGCCCCCCAAGAGGGCCGCGCTTGACACGGTCATAGGGCCCGGGGCCGAGCTCACCGGCGATGTCACGGTCAGGGCCGGGACAAGGATAGACGGCCGGGTAAAGGGCAATGTGTCCTGCCAGGGCGAGCTCGTAATCGGAAAGGACGGGGTAGTTGAGGGCGAGGTGAAGGCCGCGTCCGCGGTCCTGGCGGGCCGGATAACCGGCAAGCTCTCGGTTGAAGGCAAGGCAGAGCTCTCGTCCACAGCCAGGATGGAGGGGGATGTGGCCTGCGCCAAGCTGGTGATAGAGGAGGGCGCGTTCTTTCAAGGCCACTGCCAGATGAGCACCTCGCC
>Ga0172366_10005064_pt1 | contig 10389 bp, 9 predicted proteins | sample LakKivSesite69cm_FD_114533 | JGI IMG/M metagenome (GOLD analysis project Ga0172366, IMG submission 114533) | Sediment microbial communities from Lake Kivu, Rwanda - Sediment site 69cm | ecosystem: Environmental > Aquatic > Freshwater > Lake > Sediment | place: Rwanda: Western Province, Lake Kivu...
AGCTCCAATTCTACTTAAAACAAGCCTCGGCATCAAAACGAAAGTCGCTCTGAAGGTTCTAGGCCTGTTTGGCATCTTGGATCTTCCCTTTTACCTCATATTTCCGCAGATCGGCTTGGACCACTGGATCTTCTTTGGCGGATGCGAACCTGAACCCCTTTTGGGAACACGAACAATGGGCGTTCCTGACGCAGTTGTTTATCTAATAGTTGCTCTATCAACTCTTGGATTAGCCCTTCTCTATTCCGAGACCTTACGTAAGACTATAGGAACTATTGCGAACAGTCTCTTTCGCAAGGATGCCCCGTGTGATATTTAGTTATCAGATAGGCTGTCTCAGCGGATTGCCAAGAGAGGGGCAGTCACCTTAATGGGCGCGCAATGTTCTTGCATGATCTTATTAGAAAAATAACTAAATCATCTTGGTATGTCGCAAATAAGTTGCAAATGTGTTCGTTGCATACAAGAGGGGTTATGAGGAAGAAGCGTCCATTCTGCTTCGTTCAGTTTAAATATTAGTGTTGGAATTAGACAGTGCGAGAGGAAAACAGAACAATGGGTTCGAAGTCTCCAAGAGGCGAATTCGCCGCCAGAAAACTGCTAAAAAAGCGGAAAAGATTCCGCTGGAGTAACATGTACTATAATCGCCGAATGCTGATGCTTGACGAGAAAGTGGATCCCCTTGAAGGGGCACCCATGGCACGGGGTATAGTTCTTGAAAAAGTGGGTGTGGAAAGTAAACAGCCTAACAGCGCCATAAGAAAATGCGTCAGAACTCAACTGATAAAAAATGGCAGGGTAATAACAGCTTTCTTGCCTGGAGACGGAGCCCTTAACGTTGTGGATGAACACGACGAAGTGGTCGTGGAGGGCATAGGCGGCACTCGCGGAGGAAGCATGGGCGACATCCCAGGAGTGCGCTGGAAGGTCATAATAGTTAACGGCGTATCTCTGAACGAACTCGTTTATGGAAGGAAGCAGAAGCCAGCGCGGTGAAAACTTTGAGTCAAAAGCAGGAACAACAAGGCGAAACAAAACTTTTTGGAAAATGGAGTTTCAGGGATGTTCAAGTGAAAGATATAGGCTTACAGAGGTACATAACGCTCAAGCCAATGGTTGCTCCACACAGCATGGGAAGACATGAACACAAACGTTTTCGCAAAGCAAATGTCAACATCGTAGAAAGGCTTGGAAATAACCTGATGCGCCCTGGAAAAAACGCCGGCAAGAAAGCCAAAGCTACGAACATTGTGAAACAGGCTTTTGACATGATTGCTTTACGCACTGGCAGAAACCCGATACAGGTTCTTGTGACTGCAGTAGAGAACTCCGCGCCATGCGAGGACACGACGCGAATCAGCTACGGAGGCATAGTCTACCACTTGTCAGTGGATGTCGCGCCGCAAAGGAGAGTTGACTTGGCCTTAAGGCACATAAGTGAAGGGGCGAGACAAGCATCGATTAACAATCCTCGATCAATAGAGGAGTGCCTAGCAGACGAATTAACGCTAGCCGCAAACCATGACATCAAGAGCTACGGAGTCTCAAAACGTCACGAAATAGAAAGAGTAGCCCAAGCCTCAAGATAAACGCGCCTTTGATGACTATTTCATGTGAATTTCAACGACATCTCCATCCTCCAGAAGGAATCCCAAACCAACTTTTTGCGGACTAAAAACCAAACGTTTTGCCCAGACCTTTGCAAAAAAGAACCGCTCTCTGAAATCAGTATGGATGCTCTTTGCTAGGTCGTAGACGGTTGACCCTTTCTTCAAAGTGAAAGGTTTTTGAGAAAATTCTTTTGCGTTCGGTTCTCTTGTGTAAACACGAATTATGCCTAACGTCTCAAACAAGGTTTCGCCAAGCATGTCCAAGCCGTACTTTTTTTCGCACGATATCGCAATAACCGGCATTTTACTGTCAATATAAGCCTTTAACAATTTCAATTTCGTCTCTGAACCCTCTGAGTCAATTCTGTTTGCAACTACGACCGCTGGCTTGTATGTTGTGCTTCCAAAAACAGCATCCTCAACATCGTCTAAGGTTGCTTCACCGGAAATTTTGACGACTGCATCCGTGATACGATAGCTTCTAAGAAGCTCCTCAACATCTCGCGTCGAACAGTCAACAAGTTTTCCAACCAAAATTATTCTCAATCCAGCGCCCGTAAACTTCCTTTCAATGTCGATGCGGCCCTTAGGCTTGTTGACTAATATTCGTGCTTTTTCCAGTTCGCCTAATATCAGAGATAATTGCGCAGTGGGATCCTTGGATAGATCCACCATCAGGATTAGGCCGTCAGCGTTTCTTGCTAAGGCAAGAGTTTGAAGTCCCCATGCTCTTCCATTCGCAGCGCCTTCCATCAGTGCTGGCGCTTCTATAATTTGAAATTGCATGTCCTGATGTACCATTATACTGGGAACAGGCTCTCTTGTAGTATAAGGGTTTGAGGAAACTTCAATCTTCGCGTTCGTGACTGCTCTTAGCAAACAGCTCTTTCCAACGTTTGTCAAACCCATGAGAACTACCTGCGCTGCGCCCTCCTTCTCTATGAAAAATTTCGGTCCACCTTTTCCGGCTTTCCTTTGTTTCTTTTCTTCCATTTCTTTGCGCATTGTTGCCATTTGCTTCTTAATTTGAGCGCAAAGCTTTGCCGTTCCCTTGTGTTTCGGGACTAAGCTCAGGAATTCTTGCATTCGCTGGAGCTTTTCCCTCGGGTTTCTTGTCGCTTCAACCTCTGCCCATTTTTTCCGGGCATCTGGAGGTAGATTTGTTGGCATGATCTTGACGCGCTCATTAAATAATCTTTAATCAAATTTAATATCCGTTTCTGGTCGTAGCGGCTCCGTCGCATAATGCCATCATAAGCGCGGAACATTTACAACCTGGAGATTTCTCGCCCTGAATGGATCATAGCACAAACTTATTTTCATATTTGGTCAATAAATGAAGGGAGCACAGATGATTCGCAAACTGTCGGTTGCTGATTTTGATTCCATACTGCATATTATTAACGACGCTGCGCAGGCCTACAGAGGCGTAATTCCAGAAGACAGATGGAAAGACCCTTACATGCCTGCGGAAGAGCTTAGAAGGGAAATTGAAAGTGGAGTGGAATTTTACGGCTGGGTGCAAGATGATGCTTTGGTCTCAGTTATGGGATTTCAACCCCTCAAGGGCACTACGTTGATCAGGCATTCTTACGTGCTTACAGAATATCAAAGAAGAGGAATCGGAGAGAAACTGCTTAAACATCTGCTAAGTTTAGCGCAAACTCCAGAAATCCTGGTTGGAACATGGGAAGCCAACACTTGGGCCATCCGTTTCTACGAGAAACAAGGCTTCAAATTAGTTTCACGCGAAGATAAGGACAGGCTTCTTAGAAAATACTGGAACATTCCAGAAAGACAAATAGAAACTTCAGTGGTACTTAGACTCAAAAAATAGTTAGTGTTGAATGGCTAGAATGTTCGCGCGCACGCCTTCTTTTCCGTTACTACGTACATGCAAGGGGCTATGATATACATGGTGAAGGCTACTGCGAGCATTTCGATGTTACGGAAAAGAATTGGGTGATGCCGTTCAGGACGCCTAAAAGTTTTTCCGCTTGTGTATTATAAACGCAGAGGTGTAATGATAAACTTAAAATAATTGAAAGAACTGTTGTGTAAACGAAATCATCAAAATTTAGAGGAAATTTGAAAAAGAAAGTGAGGAGGAAAAAGAATGAGCAAAACCGAAAAACCCCACTTGAATCTAGTAATAATGGGGCACGTAGACCATGGGAAATCAACAACCACAGGACACTTGTTATACGATGCTGGAGCCGTTGACGAAAGGACAATAAAGGCTTTTGAGGATGAGGCTAGGAAATTGGGCAAAGAAACTTTCAAGTTCGCATGGGTCCTCGACAACCTGAAGGAAGAAAGAGAAAGAGGCCTAACAATCGACCTGCGGTTCCTGAAATTTGAGACCAAAAAATACTATTTCACTGTAATAGACGCACCAGGCCACAGAGACTTCGTGAAGAACATGATCACAGGCGCAAGCCAAGCCGACGGTGCAGTGCTTTTCTGTTCAGCCAAAAGAGGCGAATTTGAGGCGGGTATCGGTCCCGGTGGCCAGACGCGAGAACACGCATTCTTGGCCTTCACATTAGGCGTTCGCCAGATTGTCGTCGCAATCAACAAGATGGATGACGCATCAGTCAACTGGAGCCAAGAGCGGTACGATGAAATCAAAAACGAAATTTCAAGGATGCTCAGAATGGTAGGATACAAAGTTGAAAAGATTCCATTTGTGCCCACTTCAGGATGGACTGGCGACAACCTAGTTAAGAAAAGCGACAAGATGCCTTGGTACAATGGACCAACGTTGATAGAGGCTTTGGACACTTTCGAGTTGCCTCCTAAACCACTTGACAAACCATTACGCGTTCCAGTTCAAGATGTTTACAGCATTACTGGTGTTGGCACGGTTCCCGTTGGCAGAGTGGAGACGGGAGTGCTCAAAGAAGGTGAAGTAATCCTGTTTATGCCAGCTAACAAACAAGGTGAAGTTAAATCGATAGAAATGCATCACACCAGAATTATGAGGGCGGAGCCTGGCGACAACATAGGATTCAACGTAAGGGGAATAGCCAAAACAGACATTCGCAGAGGAGACGTTGCAGGTCCCGTAAGCAACCCACCCACAATAGCCAAAGAGTTCATTGGACAAATAATCGTGATCTATCACCCAACAGCCGTGGCAGCCGGATACACGCCAGTTCTTCACTATCATACCGGGCAAATTGCATGCAGGTTCACTGAGCTATTGAAAAAGATTGATCCACGTTCAGGACAGACTGTCGAAGAAAAGCCGGCCTTTCTGAAAACCGGAGACGCTGCCCTAGTGAGAATGGAGCCTTTGCATACTATAGCGCTTGAAACCTACCAAGACTTTCCAGAACTCGGACGATTCGCAGTCAGGGACATGGGCACCACCGTGGCGGCTGGCGTTGTAAAAGAAATAACGAAAAAAGGACCATAGCTTGCCTTTCCAATTTTTTATGTTTTCAGCGCCTTTTTCGCGGTCCGTCTGTTCCAGAGATCTATCAATGCGTATGCTTGAGCTTGCCGTGTAAATATTTGACACATTTGCTGTGTTTTCTTGAAGCCTTCAAAGTTTTTTCAAAAGCAAAAATGAAATAAAAGCGGAGTTGCGGATACGTTACCAGAGGTGAGGATATGTCTGCGTCTGAGACTTTGCTTCCATACCTAAAAGAAAAGAAAAATAACGACCAAGAGCCAACAATAATAGTTGACAGTCGCGAAGCAAATACCGCAGCAAAAATTGTTAAAGGCCTAAGAGAACGCAACGTCAACGTCAAAATAGAGGCACTTGAGAAAGGCGATTATATTTTATCCGACGACTGCGCAGTAGAAAGAAAAACCGTTCAAGACTTCGTCTACACGCTCACGCGAAGATATCTCTTTGAGCAATTATTCAGGCTTAAGGAAGCTTATCCAAAATCGCTAATACTGTTGGAAGGTTATCTGCCCATAATTTACAAGTTCAGCCGTATCCAGCCGGTGTCCGTTTGGGGAGCGATGTTTAACTTGGCAAAGAATGGCATAGCGATGGTGAATACAGCGTCTTACAAGGAAACAATAGACTTTCTCTACGTGGCTGCTCACCAAGAACAAATTGTGGAAAAGAAGGCCCCGACAGTTCACCCTTTCAAGAGGACTGAAACCCTTTCCGACGCGCAGATGTATTTTGTGGCTAGTTTACCTAATGTTGGAAGAGAAAAAGCCACTGCCATACTCAAGTCTTACCAGACTCCTCTAAATGCCTTGATCAACGTTGACGATTGGTCTAAAACAGTTTATGGGCTTGGACCAATAATAAGTGGCAAAGTCAAAGAAGTCTTGAACACCCCTTTTAAAGAGTACAAGACGGGTGCGTGATCTCTGAGCATCATTCTGCCGCTTCATCAATGCTCATTGAGTTCTGCCTTTGTTTCCAAACGAGTTTAGCTGCGCAGTAATTTGTTGTTTGCTGCTTAGGTTTTTGCAGACAATATAAGAACGCCTTGTACAAGGTATGAAATGCATACGCAAGTGATTAAAGCGTCTGTTAAACCCATAGAATCAAACAGCGCAGCTGACACAACTGGTGCGGCTATTCCAGCGAGTAAGCCTACGCTTTGGATCAATCCCGTTGCGGAGACAATTGCTAATGGGTCAACGGCATCTTGCGCGAGTGAGATGTTTAAACTCCAAAAGGCGGAGCTAGCAAAGCCTAGCGGTATAGAAAATATGACGGCGGGAATAAACGCGGTGATGTTAGAGTAGAAAATGAACGACGCAAACGTATTGACTAATGCTGACGCAAAAATCACGAGTCTGCGATCATGCTTATCAGACAGCCAACCTAGAAGCACTGCTCCCACGCCACCCGTGAACGCCCAGATTCCGTAAACTGTTCCTGTCTGAATTGGATCAAATTTCCTCTCTCTAAGCAAAAACGAAGGGGTCCATGTTGAAAATACGGTAAACCCGAAATAGGCTGCAAACATACTGGCACAAGCCGCTAGGATGTGCTTGTTGCGAAACATTTTAAAACATGATATTTTGTCATTTGCTTTGCTTGTTTTGCCAACGGATAGATCTTCTTTTGAAAGAAACCAGAAGGAAGCAACAGCTAGAAAAGAAAATCCAGCAAAAATCCATAGGGGAGATCGCCAATCGTATTGACTTATCATAACTCCTGATAGTAATGGTCCCAGGAATCCGCCTATCGACCCGTAGAAGGCGTTGGTAAGCCCAGCCAAGAATCCCCTTGATCTTGGCGCCATTTTACCAATTAGGCCATAGACGGATGCAGAGACGAAACCCACTCCAAGGCCGGAGAGGAACGTGGCAGCTAGTGAAGTGTAGTATGAATTTGCTAATCCTAGGAGCAGCATACCCAGGGAACTTAAGAGAAGCCCGAAGGTTATGACTAGTCTTCTTCCAATACTATTTGAAACGTGACTGGTGAGGTTCATCGTCATTAATGAAGCCAGTAACAGCAGTGACATGAGAGCGCCTGCTTGGGTCTCATTTAGTACGAATTGTTTTTGAATGCCCGGGAGAACGATCGAGATTGAAAAACGGAAAATGCCGAATATGATATAGCCGATAATAGCAGCCACGATAAATTTTTGTGCGATCTTGGCATTCATTTCCAAGGCTCCTAAATCGCATTGCTCGGTTATTTGACTCCTGAGTTAGCGTTTTCTAAAAGAAAACCTTGCGTGAAGTTAAAGATTTCTTCTTCGCGTTCTCTAAACACCTTGGAACGTTGACTTAATACATAGTAGCCGTTTAAAGCATAGGCACTTGAAAGATGCGTCAGTCTTTGCCTTTGACATAATTGTAGCCAAGATCAAAAGCCCTGATGTTTGTTTCGACATATCGCGATGGGACAAGCTCCTTAATCGCTTGCACCACACATTTTCTTTTGACGGGCAGTTTCTCGGTTGCTACTATAGCTACTAGAGCGCCTATTAGGACGATGTTTTGTGTTAAGGTATTTCCAGCCTCTGCAGATAGTCTAGTTGTTTCTACAATTAGTACTTTCTTTGTGAATGTGTGAATCTTTTTGAAGATTTCGCTCATGCTTGGATAGCGGGTACTTTCGGATATAAGTCCTGGGGGTGGCATCTTTTCATCGCTCATGATGACAACAGTCTTCTCTGAGGCGTATTTCAGGTTCCTCAAAGTTTCAAGCGGTTCAAATCCCAAAAGGATGTCTGCTCGGCCCTCTAAAACTGTCGGCGCTAAAACACTTCTGCCTACCCTCACGTGCGACGTTACGGCTCCGCCACGTTGTGCCATGCCGTGAATTTCGCTCATGCGAACGTTCAACCCATCTTTAAGCGCTGCTGTTCCCAAAATTTCAGCTGCTAAAAGGATCCCTTGTCCTCCAACGCCAGCCAAGACAATATTAAATTCTTTCATAAAAGCGATCTCCTTAGTCATTTTTGCCGCGTTCTATAGCGTTGTAGGGGCAGACCGAGGCACATAACCCACATTCGGCACAGAGCACTTCATTGATGCCGACTTTTCCTTCCTCGACGATTATAGCTGGACAGCCCAAAAGTTTAACGCAAGCCATACAATTCGTACACTTATCGGTTATCTTGTAGACTCCAAGGCTTATGCCCTTACGCCTTTTTTCTTTAACTGCCGTCAAGGCGCATGGCGCCCGAAAAACCACAACAGAAGGCCCTTGGAACTGAAGCGCTTCTCTCAAAGCCGACTCCGCCCCCTTAATTTTGAAGGGATCAACAACTCTGACGAATTTGACACCGCACCCTTCAGCAACCTTTTCTATAAACACCCTGTTCGAAAGAGTCTGCATGCCAGTTACGCCGGTCCCAGGATGGGGCTGATGCCCAGTCATCGCCGTCGCGAGATTATCCAAGACAGCCAGGACGACTTTGTGATTGTTGTAGACCGCATTTACTAATCCGGGAATTGCGGCATGGAAGAATGTTGAATCTCCAATTATTGCGACAGTATCCGCATTTGTTGCTTTGCTTATTCCTTCTGCTGTGCCTATGCTAGCGCCCATGCATATCAGGATGTCTCCGACTTTCAGCGGCGGTGCAATTCCAAGAGCGTAGCAGCCTATGTCTGTCGGATAAATTGCTTTTTCACCCGCGACTTTTTTTATGACGTACATGGATGCCCTGTGTGGGCAACCAGCGCACAGGATTGGCGGCCTGAGCGCGAGTTCTTTAGCAATGTCAGCATATTTTGCATTAATTCTTTCGAAGTCAATCGGCAACTTCTTGCTCGTTAGATTGGCTAGGCCTATTAAGACGTCGCGTGTGGAGAGTTCGCCTGTTCTTGCGAAGTATGGTTTTCTCATTTTTCCGTAGATTTCGACACTTGGCGCGTAGTCCTTAGCTATAGCCTTCACTTGCATTTCCAAGTACGGTTCGAGTTCTTCGACAACGATTATTTTTGTATGCGCCTTCAGGAATTCTCCAATCAATTTCTCCGGGAGCGGATGCGTCATACCGAGCTTTAGGACGCTGACATCTAAACCTAGGAGATCTATGGCTTCAACCGCGTAGTTGTATGCTGAGCTTGAGGAAATCACGCCTAAATTCTTGCTTTTTCCTTTGCGCGTAACCGTGTTGTAGGGAGACGCCTCGCTGATTTCTTTTGCTTCTTTCACTTTCTTCAAGAACACGTCGTGTTTCGGTCTAGAGTTTGCTGGAACCATTACCAACCGCTTCACGTCCTGGACGAATTCGCCCTTCAAATTCGGTTTTGCAATGCTGCCGTAGACTACTGGCCCCCGAGTGTGACTGATGCGAGTCGTGGTTCTCAAAAGCACTGGCAGTTCCAGTTTTTCAGAAATTTCAATCGCCGAGGCTGTCATGTCCTTTGCTTCTTGAGAATTAGACGGCTCCAAACATGGCAGATTTGACAATAGAGCGTAGAAGCGGTTGTCCTGTTCGTTCTGGGAACTGAAACATTCCGGATCGTCAGCGGTGACTATAACATAACCGCCTCGCACGCCGGTATAAGCCAAAGTCATAACCATATCTGAGGCCACGTTTAACCCGACATGCTTCATAGCCGTAAGGGCTCTAACCCCGCAGTTCGCAGCCCCCGCGGCGACCTCAACAGCGACAATTTCGTTAGTAGAATACTCCATGTACAATCCGGCTTCAGCAGCTATTTCTGAAACAGAGTCTCCTATCTCAGATGCTGGCGTACCCGGATACGTTGTAACAACACTTATGCCAGCCTCCAGAATCCCCCTAGCTATGGCTTCATTGCCCAAAAGAAGCACACGTTCATTGGGTTTGCCTCTTAACAGCATACGCGGATTAGGCAACAACTTCTCTCCCAATATCCAGAGAAAACTTTCATGCCTCCTCGTTCACATATAGCTTTTGGTCAGAAAAGTGCAACATTTTTGAACAAAGCTCGATATAATCTTAAGAAATATTAGACAGCGCAAAAAGGCTCGCTGATGGGGAACTTTCATGAGGTTTGCAGCGTCTGAGTTACGTCTGTTAAACTATCTTCCGCGCCTGTAAGTTCCCTTTTTTGAAACGAAAAGACTTTCAGCTTGTCAGTTCTTTTTCACGAAAAATGATGAGCAATTCTCTACGGCACAAATTGAAAGGCGACCGCTCTGAAGGATAAGGGAAAATCATGGAAGAAAATAGAAATTTTGTTTATTTTCCATTGAATGTGGGTTTTCTTTTTTCGGTAAACGCAGCAACGCCTTCTTGCAGGTCTTCTGTCGAAGCGACAGCGCTGAAGCCTTCTCGTTCTAGGGCTAGGGCAGAATCCAAACTAATATCTGCACCCTTGTTGATCAGGGCTTTAGCCA
>Ga0172366_10005066_pt1 | contig 10389 bp, 6 predicted proteins | sample LakKivSesite69cm_FD_114533 | JGI IMG/M metagenome (GOLD analysis project Ga0172366, IMG submission 114533) | Sediment microbial communities from Lake Kivu, Rwanda - Sediment site 69cm | ecosystem: Environmental > Aquatic > Freshwater > Lake > Sediment | place: Rwanda: Western Province, Lake Kivu...
CTTCTGGTTCGGCGGCCTGTCAGCCATCGCCTCGGTCAGAATAACCAGGATGCCGTTTTCCGCGATCAGCGTGGCACTGGGGGTGATGACCCTTGGAGCCTTGGCGCTCTTCGCGGGCGGCATAGTGGCAACCGGTTCCTTGACCAGCAGCGAACCGCCGCCGGCCAGTGAGTTCTTTCTGGGCATCGGTGCCGGCGGAATGGAACACATGATCGTGTATCCGGCGCTCATCTGGCTCATCCTGTTCAGCGGCCGCCTGATTGCGCTCTCAGAGAGACAGGAATACCCGAAGTAGCGCGATATGCGGGCATTGCGCCCGCCCATCAGACCACAGCGTCTGGCTCATGCGTATGTTCTGGTACCGCCAGCGTCGCGATGGCTCGGTTCACGGTGCTTTCCCGTTCAGCCTGCAGCCACAACGCTCTCTGGCTTAATCCTGTAGATCACTCTGACCTCGCCTTCCTGGCGGTCAGGGTATCTATCCACGCCAAGGTATTTCTTTGCCAGCTTGTCGATGTGCTGGTCGGCTCCCCGCTCGCTTGTCTCCACAACGACTCCACGGACCGCCAGATACCTGTAGGGATCGTCCGGGTCCAGTATGGAAAGGGCCACCTTCGGCCTTTTGCGCATATTGCGGTCCTTCTGCCTTCCCTTGGCTGAGTTCACCAGCACATAGCCATTCCCGTAGTCAACCCACACGGGCGTCACCTGCGGTGTTCCGTCGGGCATCAAAGTGGCCAGATTGCCGAAGGCCTTCTTGGCAAACAGGTCTTTGTGGCTATCGGGTATCAGATCCTTCATTTGACTGTCCCTCTCTACATTGACGGAAGTGGACGGCTTCCGCGATGGACTGAGTCAACGTGCTGTCATCGAAACGGATAAAGCTTGTCCCGATCGAGCGGTGGCGGGAGATCCAAGGGACAACGGATCTGCCACCACCGTACTCACCCATAGCGCCGAGCCGCCGGTATGTCAGAAGCCCATTGAAGGCATTCTCCTGATGGGCCACCAAGGGCAAGGGTACCAGAACACCTTGAGTGTGTCTGTCCGACACGCCTATGAACCGTTTGAGCTCAACAAGCAACTCACTTGAGCCACGATGGGTTCCTTGTTCTCAACGACAAGAGAGGCGAGGAGACACTGGGAGACAGGTACAGCTAGCTTGGGTCCAGACTCCCAGATCGCCGGTAGCTCCGCACCCGACTCATGGAATCGGTCATGCTCGCCGAGCGACACGATCGTAAAGGAACCGCAAATTGTATTCGAAATGAGACGGTAGGGCCCAATCGGCGAACGACTCTGGAACAGGCACCTTCGCCGCGTCATCTACAGTTCCGCCCTTGGCCGCAATTTCACGGGCCAGTTCCATAAGCGTGCGGATGTAGAGCTCCATCCGGTCCAGATCCCGCCTTCCCCCGACCGGGCCGTGGCCGGGTAGATAGACCTCGGCTCCTAGACCCACAATCTTGTCCAAGGAAGACAGCCAAGCGTCGGGGTCCCCAGAGGCCAGATACGGGTGGCTCCGCACAAACAACAGATCCCCGCAGAACACCACGCCCTCCTCCGGGAGGAAGAGGACACAGTCGCTCTCCGTATGCCCCGCGAGGGCGAGGAGCCGGGCGGTTCGCTTGCTCCCGTGCAGGGCAAGGCTGTCACCGAAGGTCAAACAAGGCAGCCTCAGCTCTAGCCCCGGAAGCGAGGCGGAGATGGCTTGCCAGTATGGCAGGAATAGTGCCGCTTCATTCCGTTCTAGGGGGTCCTCGCTTCGGGCAAGGGCCTCCGTTTCCGCGATCCCTTCAGGGGCCTGCTTGCGGTCTTGCTCCACCGAAACCGGCCCCCGGGTCGCGATGAGCCCACGGGTTTTCGCGGTTGACACGAGCAGGCCATCATCGAAGACTTGGTTGCCGCGAATGTGATCGTTGTGGTAGTGGCTGTTCACCACGTAGTAGGGCACGCGGCCGGTGAGGGCAACGGCTGCAGCGCGAAGTTCGACCGCAGCCTGGGGGCTGAGTCCGGTATCGTATATCAGAGTCCGTTCCCCCAGGTCCACCAAGCCCACGTTGCAGATCATCCAGCCGCCATCGGCATGAACGGCGGCGTAGACTCCGTCAGCAAGTCGTTCAAGCCTAAAGTGCCTCCAAGACATCAAGACACCTACCTGACCAAGGGCATCACGGTGGAATCGCTGTGGCACGTCCAGATGTCGCAACCATCAAGGCCATTATAGATACACCGAAGTAGGCACCTAGGAGATCTGCCTCATCCACGGGTTGATGCATCCTCTGGTTGGTGAATCTGCAGTAAACGAAGTCCCGCGGGGATGCGAGGGTGATGGTCACCGTTCCTCGGGAAACGTCGGCGGTCCAATTCCCTGATCCCTCGCAGAAGATATCGGTGAGGTTCCAGCCTGATTGGGGCGTCTCTGTAAGTGTGCAGGTGACCCCCGGGGGCAGATCGAGTATCTGGGCGCCCCCGCCCCCCGCTGCGGTGATCTGGAAGCTGCCCGGGGCCGGATTGAGGTTGAATGTGAACGTCTCGTTGGCCTTCTCTGCCTCCTTGTACACGATCAGCGTCCCGGTCTCCTGTTCAGGGGCACGAGCGGACAGGAGCGCGAGCAGGACGATGCAGAGCAGGAGAAGAAGGAGAAAATGATGCTTGGTCGTCAACGATTCCACGTCGAACCACTCTGCTCGGCATCTTCTGGGTTTCCGATATATATCTTCCAGAGATCAGATTCCTTGGATCGGTCTCGGTCAGGTTGACTGGTTTTCGGACTGGCAGGCAAGGTTGGGAGCGCGCTTGGGGTTTGGGAAAGGGTAATATGGGGAAGCCGTCCAGCGGTGGGTGACGCATATGGGGATGGTCGCACTGCTCGGGCGCCTAGGCAGGCAGGCAATGGCGGGAGTGGTTGCCCTCCTCATGGCGCTCTTGATCCTGTCTCTGACGCTGGGCAGTCTTGAGCAGACGTCCACCGTCCGGATCGTCAGCTTCGGCACACCGGGTGATGATAACCAGACCGATCTTGGCACGCCCACCCTCGACCTGATCGCCCAGTTCGGCTTCAGCGGCAAGGATATTCAGTATGCCCCTGGCGGTGAGGGGGACGACAACATAGTCCAGAATGGGGGAAGTGGCGGGGACAGGCAAACCGTGCGAGCGGGCTATGGCGACGACTACGTCATCCAGGAGGGTGGCGGTGACAACGATGAGATCCACGGCGAAGGCGGTACAGGCAAGGATGTCATGACTCAGAATGGTGGAAGCGGTGATGATTATCTGATTGCAAGGGGAGACGAGGGAAGTGACCGCATCACCATCCTTGGGGAAGATGGCGATGACACGATCAGGACGGACGCGGGAGGTGGCGATGACACCGTTCGGATCGAGGCGGGACCAGGCGCAGATACCATCACCTACAACGTGAGCTCGGGGCGGGATGTGATCGCGATCGATGGTGGGGAAGACGTTGACGTCCTGATCGTGAATGCGGGTGTCCAGGAATTCCAGGTTCTGGATCAGGGTGGCGGGCTTATGTACCAGCAAGGGGCCAGCGGTTCAAGCATCCGGGTTGGGAACACGGAGCGCATTCTCGTCCTTGACCCCGATGGAAAGACGCTCTACGAGTCGCACCAGGGTTCCGAGCAGGGTATGGAAACCGTGGTTGACATATACCTCCCTTCCGAAAGCACCGGCAGCCCTCAGGGCAAACTGGCCGTCAGAGTGTATCTGCCTACCCCTGATCACATCAGATACCCCGAAGGGGCTCCGGTGGTCGTGATTGGGGAGGGTGGCGCCATTGCCGATGGTCTGGTGAACTCCTACATGCGTAGCATGGATGATGTGATAGTGATGACCTTCATCTATCCGGGTGGCGAGAACCTCAGGGAGAAACGTCATTCAGACGGGGTATACGACTACCGCGGATTACAGAGCATAGCGGCCCTGCGCGATGTGATACTGTATGCCGCCGGGCAGAAGAGGGATGCAAACGGCAAGCTGCTAGGGGATCTGGCCGCGTACGACGTTTTGTACGACAATGTGGGCTTCATCGGTTTCTCCTTCGGGGGCAATATCGGGATAGCCGTAGCAGCGTTGGAGGGAGACGCCATCAGAGATCATCTGAAGTACGTGATCCAATGGGAGACGCCCGTATCGAGTCAGATCGCAACCAGGGACCTGGGTAGGATGCTGTTCCAGCCGATCAACTCGGGTGCCACGGGAAGAACAGAGTTCTTCAACCCAAACTACATATCATACGGCCCCCAGGTCATCAACGTGGACTACAGCAAGATCACCTACAATCCGAATTCAATCTATCCCGTCTTCATTGACGGCAATGGCGACGGCATCTTCACGGTGGCCAACGGCTCCCACTATGACCACCCCACGCCCGATCTGAACGACAACGGGGAACTAGAAAAGGACGAGGATTTCGGGCTGGACACATACTGGTACGACACTTACGACGCCGACGGCAGGATCGTCTTTTCCCGACCAGTCATGGAAGCGCTCCTGGAATATGGGGTGTTCGGGGATCAGTGGCCGTCCAATGTCGCCACGGTAGCAGAAGCGGAGAGCTACTGGGACATAAGGGAATCCGTTCGCATGTACCAAAGCGCACTGCAGAAGATACCCGACCTGAAGGGCATGTTTCTGCTGAGCGATGACGACCACGTACAGTCGGACCCACACAAGTCCCACGCCCATCAGGCTTTCGACGGGTGGACCTCCTACGCATCGTGGTTCAAGATTAACCCGGACAAGAGGTATCTCGTCGAGGTCGACCCCTCACTTGAGGACCTGCCCATTCCCGAACTGAACCCGAACACCGCGCCGTCCGATTGGGAGGACCATGCCTCCTACTGTATGCCTGAGACCATCAAGGATGAAACATATCGGATCGCGGCCGTGCATCAGATGGCCGATATGGTTCGGGATGAAAACCAAGATCGGGCAGGATAGCGCACTTGTCTGGGCTAGCTCTCCTGGATTTGCCTTCCGAATGACAGGAGGCATGTCGGACAGGCCGAGGCTGAGGAAGGAGTGCGATGGTGAGCGGAGGTAGGTGGAATCCACTATGTCAACTGCGTCCGAGGGCAGAGTGAGGGGATCCAGAAGCGCAGTCTCCGAAGGAAGCGGTTCGGCGCAGTATGCGGAAAGAGAAACCCAGACTGCAGCAAAAGGGCACCTTGCTGATACGTCCCCCGCATCCCCTACATCGTCCCACGCAGCCGCCGCACGAACGGGGAGCATGGCCCTCGCCGGGATATAGTATGATCGCGCAATGCTGATACCCGCGACCCATGTTCACTCCGCAGCGATGCACCACAGCGATGGAGAGAAGGATAGTCTTTAACCATGGCCAAGACCAGACCCGGTAGTATGGATGGGTTGGATGGCGACAAGGAGACCGTCCTGAAGGCCTCCCGTGCCTACTACGCTCATCTAGCCTATTATCGAGATCTAATGCTTGAACGACGCGCGGCCGAAACAGAACGTCATCTCGACTTCGCCGAATTTGCCTTCCGCACCCATGCGACTCGTGGAGTCAGAGACGTGCTCGATGTTGCGTGCGGAAGCGGTAGACACGTACTCGGGCTGGCGCGCCGTGGCTACCGGTGCACCGGGCAAGACTATACTCCCGAACAGATACAGATAGCCCAAGCCAAAGCCAAGCGCGAGGGGCTATCGCTGAGGCTGCTGCAGGGTGACGCGACGAAGCTGAAGTATGAAGGCGAGTTTGACGCGGCACTTGCACTCTTTGTACTCTTCCTTCTGCCCAGCGATGGCGATGTGCTGGAGTGTTTTCGGCAGATTCACCGCGCGCTGAGATCAGGGGGAGTGCTGGTCTGCAACGCCGCGAACCCCTTCTACAAAGGTGAGAATTGGTTCTCCCTCATGTCAGTCCTTCGAGGACACTATTCCGGTGAAGCCCGCGTACCGGGCATGCAATATCTTAGCATTGATCGAGTCCAGGATTTCGACCCGCTGCAGGGTGTAGCATGGTGGCTGGAAACGCGCGTGGTCAAAACCAAGGATGGGGTGCGCATATTCCGAGAACGCGAACGTCTGCGACTCTTCACGTACTGGGACATCCTCCACTATCTTCAGCTAGCCGGCTTTGAGGAGATCAAGTGCTACCCCGATTGGAAGGCCAAGCCGGCCAAGAAGCCCAAGGCGGAGATGCTAGTCTTCGTTTCCCGAAAAGGTTGACCCGTCTAGGGGCTTGGATCGCTAGGATGGCAATTGTCGCGGTTGTGATCAAGATTGGGTTTCCGGGCACCGGGAGGAAGGAGACCTTTCCTCGTGCGCCGGCTTCTTGGTGCAGATCCGGAACGCAAGGACAGGCAACAACTGCAACCAGGTGCATTCAGGGATGACGACATACCCTTTCTTCGTCACCAGATCCGAATCATGATCCTGCTCCCAGACCGTCAGCGAGACATCGAACGATCCGGGGACCGAGTAGACATGGAACGGGCTTCTTTCGGTACTGTCCCCTCCATCACCAAAGCTCCACAACCAAGCCACCGCTCCATCGTAGCTTGTGCACAGCTCCGAGAAAGCAACCATTAGCGGAGGCTCACTGGCATTTCGCGGAGATGCAGAGAACTCTGCCACCGGAGCACTGTCGACAACTTCAACGCAGTTCGTCTTGATCTGCTCGTCGCCATCGCCATCCGCTTCCATAGCGGTCAGGCTGACGGTGTAGGTTCCGTCCTGGGCATAGGTGTGGGTGGGGTCCTTCTGGGTACTCGTTGACCCGTCTCCGAAGCTCCACGACCATGAGACTATGCCGTCGTAGGACGTAGACCGATCGCGGAAATCGGCACTCAACGGTTCGGTGCCGCTTGTGGCAGAGGCCCAGAACTCTGCACCGGGTTCGGTGTCCGTGACAACGATGTAGGAGGCCTTTGTCTCCATGCTGGTGTCGCTGTCAAACTCCGCGACAGTCAAGCTGACGGTGTATGTCCCATCCTGGACATAGGTATGCGTCGGATCCTTCTCGGTGCTCGTCCACCCATCCCCGAAGCTCCAGCACCAGGACACCAGTCCCTCAACGGATATGGACTGATCGGCAAAGACAACGGTCAATGGCTCTTGGCCGCCTCCCGGAGATGAGAAGAAGTTGGCTGTCGGCTTCGGGCCTGGGGCAACGACGATGTAGGCTGGTTCGGTTCCCGTGCAGGAGTCGCCGTCCGCTTCCCGCACGGTGACGCTCACCGTGTAGTTTCCATCCTGGGCGTACCTATGGGTGGGGTTCCTCTCTTCACTTGAATATCCATCGCCAAAGCTCCAGAACCACGACACGATGCCATCGTATGATGTGGAAAGGACCGTGAAACTGACGTTGAGCGGCTCCGGCCCGCTCCTTGGAACACCCAAGAAGTCAGCGGTCGGGTCTACATCCGTGACAACTATCAACCCTGTCTTGGTCTCCGTGTCGCCATCACCGTCCCCCTCTGTGATGTTCAGGCCGACCGTGTAGGTGCCCTGCTGGACATAGGTGTGAGTGGCATTCCTGTCGCGAGAGGTGTGCCCGTCCCCGAAGCTCCAGTGCCATGAGACAATGCCATCATAGGAGATGGATTCATCGACGAAGCCTGCGGTAAGCGGCTCTGAACCGTTTCTTGGGTTTGCGGAGAATGCCGCGGTGGGCCCGGTATCCCCAACACTCACGTATGCCGTCTTGGTTTCGGTATCGCTGTCGCTGTCTGCCTCCCTCACGGTCAGGCTGACTGTATAGTTGCCTTGCTGGTTGTACGTGTGGCTGGGGTCCCTCTGGTCGGATGTGGAAGCGTCGCCGAAAGTCCAGAACCAGGAGACGATGCCTTGCTGGGAGGTTGACTGGTCTGTGAACGTAACCGTCAGTGGTTCGGTTCCGCTGGTTGGGCTGGCTGTGAAACTGGCAATGGGCGGTGCGGTGGGGGCAATCACGAAGTGAATTGCTTCCCGCACGGTGTAGCCGGTATCGGTTGTCGCCTCGACTATGATTGTGTAGGTGCCGAGAGGCCAGGAGGAGTTGACCACCGAACTGCTGAAGGCCCAGTATTGTCCAGAGGGCCAGCCGGCATCCTGCGTCATGGTCGTCTGGTGGTTGCCGGGCGGCTTGAGCAGGATGGGCGGCGTCGGGGAGTACCAGGTTATGCTGGTGGCCTTGTTGGCGTAGGCCGCGTTGGTGTGCTGTCGGCTTCTAAGGTAGATCGGGTCATACTCCACGTTCGCCCAGATTGTAGCGGGCTTCTGTTCGAAGGTGCTCACTGCTGTGGCCGATGCCTTTGCCTCGGATGTGTAACCTTCGATCGGGTCGTCGACGTAGAACGATTTGGTCGCGATCAGCGCCGGGTACTTTCCGGGCGCGGGTATCGACTTGACCTGATAGGTTCCGAAGAACTCCGTCAGACGGTCCGTGCTGTTGTCGATCCAAGAGGCGGGTACCATCTTGGTATATGTGTAGGTGTAGTTGCTGCCTGGCACCACCGGGTAGCCGGTGATGTTCCAGCTCATGTTGGCCAGTAGCGCGCGGTACTCCGTCGCGTCCCACAATTGAAGAGCGATGTTGTTGACGGCTTGGTACGGGTTGTCGGCGACCCCGGTGTTCACATGGGCCGTGAAGGTCACCTTGAAGCTGCTTGGGTCGAACCACTGCCCCTTGATCGGCGTCACATCTATGTTCACTTGGACCCACCATTCATCCGGGTCAGGCGAAGCGGATGCGCAGACGCCAATCGAGACCAGGGCCAGCACGACCAAACCCGCATTACTATGTAGGGTTATCCCGGTTCTAATCAAGGGCACCCTCCCGAATCGGCTCGTCTCCCTCCGTATTCCACCCTCTTGGGGCAACCAACTTGCCACGGCGCCCCTTACCTAGGTCTCCTTCATCCCTTAGCCGAAACCCAACCAAGATAGGTCTGACCTTGGATAAAAAGATCGCATCTTCCGAGGCATCCGGGGTTGGTCCTTCCGTTCCAGAGACAAGGGCTACGCGTCCCCATCGCCGCCCGCGGTGCGTCATTGCAAGCTTCTCGGCGGCTCCCTTAGGCAACGAGGACGACTAGGGTTGCTTCCGAAGCCCTACTAAGCCTAGGGCCAGACCGGTGGATAGAGCTGGGGAAGGGACTTGAACCCCTGTAAAGCGGATCTGCAGTCCGCCGCCTCACCTCTAGGCTACCCCAGCGACCTGCCCGCCTTCCCAACGTTTCTATAAAGTGTTTCCTCACGGCCAGACCACACAGTGCAAGTCACGTGGATGACGGGACGGCATCGTTGACCCTTTGTGGATGCGACCCATCAAGCGGCTTCGCCTTCGGGTCCGGGCCTAGCCAATCATCAGGCGATACGTTTTGCCTTTCATTTATCTGGTGAATCCGCAGGAACAGGCTTCTCTCCGTCGCATCAGGCGATCACTGTGAAGCACTCACAAAGAGGCACGGGGGCAAGGAAGTTGGTCCGGCGCGCCGTCCTGTTCGATGGCCCGGATAGAATACCCCGCTCCCTTCCCGAGCCCTGGGGAAGCGATTTTTTGCGCGTTGGAGTTAGGCAGGACCCGGTTTGGAAACCTTCGGTGCAGGGCGAGGATGAATGGGGGTGCGTATGGAAGAGGGTCTCACCCGACGACATGACGAAGGGACAGGTAAAGGTCCATCCCATCGACGATTGGGCGAAGCTCGACGGCTACCGCTTCCCGACATACGATCTTCCGGCTTGCTACGAGCACATCCCCCGGCAGCTAGCCGGCAACGGGGACGACAAGTTCGTCCTAGCATCGATTCCCTTCTCCCTGATACACCGGTTGCGATATCTCAGGGGCAACCGGCAAGCCATGCTCGACCCGTACAGGAATCGCGCCGAGCTGCGGTTCCTTCTGCGGCGGATGACCGGGATCGCCCTGGAGTCTCTGGAGCGCTTGGCGCCGCTGGGAATCGACGGCATCGTCTCAGCGGATGACTGGGGCCTTCAAGACAGGGCCTTCATGAGCCCCGAGATATTCCGCAGATACTTCAAAGGCCACTACGCACGGGTCTATCACCGGGCCCACGAGCATGGCATGCTCACCTTCCTGCACAGCTGCGGCCACATCAGCGAGCTGCTTGAGGACTTCATCGACGCCGAGCTGGACGTCATACAGATGGATCAACAGGAGAACATGGGCATCGAGCGCCTTGCCGAGGAGTTCGGGGGTAGGATATGCTTCTGGTGTCCGGTCGACATACAGAACACCATGGTGAAGGGCAGCGCGAGGGACGTGGCGGAGTACGCAAGGAGGTTGATCGGGTGCTTCGGCGTCTACGAGGGGGGCTTCATAGCCAAGTGGTACGGCGGAGGGGAAGTCATCAACCACTCCCCGGAGAAGGTTGCTGCGATGGCCGAGGCCTTCGTTCGGTA
>Ga0172366_10005068_pt1 | contig 10387 bp, 7 predicted proteins | sample LakKivSesite69cm_FD_114533 | JGI IMG/M metagenome (GOLD analysis project Ga0172366, IMG submission 114533) | Sediment microbial communities from Lake Kivu, Rwanda - Sediment site 69cm | ecosystem: Environmental > Aquatic > Freshwater > Lake > Sediment | place: Rwanda: Western Province, Lake Kivu...
CGTGCGAAAGGAGGTCCTCGCACGGGCGCTCACCCGTCGCTCTCTGTATCGTCGTATACGCTTTCATCTTAATTTTTGCACAGTTGGCGCGTAGGGGCGCAATTCATTGCGCCCAATAACCATGTGCAAACATGGTATGTGAATAGGGCATGATAAATCATGCCCCTACATGTCGTTGTGTAGTGTTATTAAATGGAATTCGTCGCACACTCCGGACAGAGGCTGTGAGCAAACCCCGCCTCCGAATGCTCGCGAATGTACTCGTCAATCTGATGCCAATGCCCCTCATCATCGCAGACCTTCTTGCAGGAAGGGCAAATGGAGAGCAGCCCGCGCAAGGTCTTGACTTTGGCGAGCGCATCCTGAAGTTCGAGGATGAGTCTCTCACGCTCCTCAATCTCCTGCCGGAGTCGTTCATTGACCTTCGTGAGTTCCGCCGTGCGTGCGTTCACCAGTTCTTCGAGGTGATCACGGTATCCCCGCAGGGCCTCCTCCACATGCTCGTGCTCACGAATTCTCCGTTGAAGCTGTTCATTCGCCTCCAGAAGTTCCGTTGTGCGCTCGTACACCAGTTGCTCAAGGAGGCTGTGATATTCCCGCAGCAGCCTCTCCTGCCTGACACGCTCAGTGACGTTCACCAGGTAGAGCACAAGCCCCATCACCACCCCGGAGCCGTCTTTCGCAGGATGAAGTGCCCAATCCCAACGCCTCGCCTCGCTTTTCGAGTGTGCCAGGTAGGGATTCGCAGTGGCGGCGTACGGCTCGCCCGTCTCAAGGACGCGCCGGAACATCGCCTCGTTCTCTTCGTCAGGGTTGAGATCGAAGTGGTTCTTACCGACGAAGAATTCCGGTTCGTGGCCGTGCGCCTCGGCATACGCAGGGTTCACGCGGATGAAGTCGAAATCTGTATCCATGTAGGCGATGAGGAAATGGGGTGTGGAGAGGAGGCTTTCGAGGAGTTCTCCGGGAGTGAGCGGATCGTTCTTTGCCTGCTTGCGGGGGACATCCGGAGAGTGCGAGCGGATGATCTGCTGGTGTGGCTTTGCCGACTTGTCCATGAACTGATCTCTTAGTTTGCCATTGCTCTCCATTCTGTCCCCCCGGTCGTTCTCTTGCAGAAAGAGCCGATATTGCCTAATTGTTTATCATGTATATTATATAATATATTACATATTATATAATACGTTCCTCCCGAAATACTCCAGTGCGAATTTCCAGAAATGTCACCGATGAGTCAATACGTGACACCGGCCGCACGAGAAAGAATTTTTCGGTCCTGCGCGAATGAGCCGCCTCCTTCCGGAGAACGCGGCGTGGGTGCGTTCAAAGCGCGTGCAAGAGCTTTGACGGCAGGGAACGCCACCAGTCTTCGCCCGCGATGACGCGCAAAAGATGGGTAGTGCCGGGGATGTCGTTTGCCCCAAGACCGCGCTCGACGATGCGCGTGCACGGATTGTCCTCAAGGAGTCTGGCGAGCTTCGTCTCAAGGCGGGCCGGGGTGCGGATGATGACGACGTTGAGGATTTCGGCGCGTTCCTGATCGAGTAGGTGATCAACGTTCCAGAAGAGCTTCTTCCCCGTCATCGGAGAGAGCCTGCCGCGCCCCGTGCCGAGAGACGCGCACGCTTCCGCCAACCGCTCCCTGATCCTGTGCGGCGGCTTGTCCCCGCTTCGGGTGGCGTGGCGCACGAGCCGGGAGGGAAGCGATGCTGCGCCCCCGGCAGCACGCGCCGATCCGATGTAGAGGTATTCGCCCGCAGGGAGGGGGATCGGCTTCCCTCCTTTGAATCGCCCGAAGGAGAGGTTCAATGCCTCCGCGACTCCGACGCGCAGGAGATACACCCCGCCGGGCGCGTCATCCCCCAGGACGAGGACAGGCGGCATCTCGTCGGTTCCCATAGCTGCCCTGCCTCGGCGAGCCGCCTACTCCGCTCCGGCCACCTTCACACTCCGCACCCGTATCGTGGGCATGATCTGTCCCGGCTCCTCGCGGTAATCCGACGAGATGGCGTCCAGGTTGTTCAGGAGATCGAAGATGCTGATGCCGATCATGGTGTTCTTCAACGGGTAGGCCAGCTCTCCGTTCTCGATCTTGAACCCGAAGTCAACGGTGGAAGAGATTTCGCCGGACGCCAGACTCGGCCAAAGGCCGCCCATGTTCAGGTAAATGCCTTCTTTCGTATCCCGAATGATCTCTGCGGCAAGCACACCGCCCAGGCTGGGAATTACGTTCGTCGGCGAGACCCCGCGATTGCGGTTGCCGTGCCCGGTGTTCTCTTCTTTGGCTTTGTGGGCGGTGTAGCTGCCGTGCAGATGGTTCACCAGGACGCCGTTCTCGACGATGGTGACCCGCTTCCTGGCCGCGCCTTCGCCGTCGAACGGACCCGAACCCATCCCACGGGGGATGAACCCATCGTCGCGGATCGTCAGGAACTCAGGGCCGATGCGCTGACCGCGCTTCCCGACGAGGTAGGACCGCTTGCGCTGGATGTGTTCCGCACCGGCGGCCCCGGCAATGCTGCCGAACAGGCTGATGGCTACCAGCGGCCCCGCGACAACCGGCATGACCGCGCTCCTGACGCTCCGAGCGCCGAGGAAGCCGAGCGCGTCCTTGCATACCTTCGCGCCCAGCCCTTCGGGGTGATAGTCGTCGAGCATGTGCGCGCAGTCGTAGTCGTAGAAGGACCCCACATCGTCGCCCCTCCTCACGACGCAGAAGTAGCTTGAGCCGATGCCTGTTCGCCTGATGTGCGCTTCGACACCGAGAGAGTTCACGAGCACCCATTCGTGCACCGAAAGACCAGCATCTGCCTCCACCACGACCTCCGGGCATACCTCACGCGCCTCGTCAATCCCATCCCCCAGCGTGCGGATGAGGTCGCCGACGCTCATCTGCGCGATCCTCTCGTCGTACAGGCCGGGGACCGCTTCGTACGCGGAGGGTTCGGGCAGAGAGACGAAGTCGGGGTCCGGCTGAGCGAGCTTCGCCGCAGCCGCAGCGCGCCCTGCTGCTTCCCGCACATCCTCCGGCGCGATGCGCGAGCTTGTGGCGAACGCCGTCGCGCCCTTCACGATGGCGCGAACCGATACCCCGGTATTTCGCGCTTCCTTGGCGTCGTGAATCCCGTTCTTTTCCACCTTGACGCCGATGCTCCGGTCGCGGTTCAGGGTCACGTCCGCACACTCGGCACCCATCCTCACCGCCTGTTTGCAGGCGAGATGAGCCAGTTCCCTCAAGTCAGCCATGGATGACCTCTTCCCCTATTCCTGCCCGCCGACGACGACTTCTTTCACGCGGACATACGACCCGCCGCACGTGGTGAACGCGCTCTGGCCGCCTTTGCCGCACATGCCGGGCCAGAACACCAAATCCCTGCTCACCGCATCTATGTTCCTGAGCGTCTCCAGCATCACGCCGGTGAAGGTGATCTCCCGGATGGGTTCCGCCAGTTGGCCGTTCCTGATCATCCGGCCCTGGTTTGCCATGCACGTATAGTGTCCCTTTTCGGGATGGACGTACCCTCCCCCTGCATCCTCGATGAGTATCCCTACGTCTATGTCCTTCAGGAGGTCTTCCAGCGTGTGCTTGCCGGGCTGCATGTACGTGTTGCTCATGCGCACGATAGGCATCTTGTGGGCATCCTGCGCCCGTCCGCTCCCATTCGGCTGCACACCGAAGCGGGCTGCCGTTTCCAGCGAGTGCAGGAACCCCTTGAGGACGCCCTTTTCGATGATGGTCCGCTTCTGCCCCGGCAGGCCCTCCGAATCGTAGGAAAACGACCCGCTCAGCCGGGGGATGCTCGCGTCGTCAACGATGGTGACGTGCTCGGAAGCGATCTGCTGGCCGACTTTCCCCTCGATGATGGACGTGCCGTTGAAGACGAAGTCGGCCTCGGCGTTGTGGCCGAGCACCTCGTGGGTGAACACGCCGGTCACGCTCGGATCAAGCACGACGGGGAACTTGCCCGACGGACATCGCTTGGCCGAAAGCAGGGCAACGACCTTCTTTGCGACCTCCTCGGTGAATTCTGCCGCGCTCACCCTGTCCAGAAGCTCGTAACCAACCTGCTCGGTGATGACCTTGTATGCCCTCTGACGCACCGTGCCGTCCGTCGCGGTGAACACGGCGAATATCATCGTCCGCATGATCTCCTGATCCACGAGCGTGCCGTGCGTATTGCAGACGATCTCACGGCTCCACCAATCGTTATAGTGAACGATGGAGTTGCTGATCTTATCCTGCCCTGCCCGGACGCCTGCGCTCTCATAGTCCGCAGCCCGCCTCACCTTCTCTTCCAGCAAGACCGAACGCGGGTCCCGTTCTACCACCGCCCTCACGGTATCCACAACCGGGCTGACCTTCGCCACAACCCCTGCATTGACGACCCTGGCCGAAGAAGACCTCGCCATCTCTATCGCGGATTTGAGGCTCTCTTCCAGGGCTTCGGGAGTGATGATGTCGGTGGAGGCGAACCCCCAGGCGTCGTCCACAAGCACCCGCACGCCGACGGCGGAGTTCCGTCGCTGCCCGACATCGGCGGCTTTGCCGTCTTCAACGGAAACCCCGGTGGCGTCAAGCGCGAACATCCTCGCGTCCATGAACTGGACACCCATGCGCTGCGCCCTGTCTCTGATGCGTTCGAGCAGTTCTTTCATGCGATCACCCTCGTGTGCCTGAATGTGCGGTCCGCCAGCAAACCGTAGAATGCCATTGTACACATCGCCGCACCATGGGTCAACGCAGACGCGCCCCTGCCGAATGGCGGATTTACCGGAGGCGTGTTATTCCTCGATCACGACAGGGAAATCGTACACACCCTCCTCGGCGGCGGGCGGAAGCCGTACGCCCTGCTCGACGATGTGTCGAACGAGGTCCATCGCCACGCCGGGAGGCAGGTTGCCGAAGACCCGCTCGACCTCGACCTGCCCCGTCGTGCGGACGCGCACGCGGAGCACCATGACAAGCGGATTCGGGTGCGAAGCCGTCGCCTGCGCCGCCACCCAGGCCGCCTGCAAGGGGACGAGGATATGGCGGAACGCCCGTTCAAACGTCTGGATGCTACGCGTCTCGGCGAGGGAACGTCCCTCAGGCGGCCATCGCACCTGATCCCCCGGCACGTACCTCGCCGCAATCTCCTCTAGCGCGCCCACCGCAGCCAATTGCCGGAGGAACCTCACGCGGGGCGAGCGCCGCGCCTGAGCGATCACCTGCGTCGCCTGTCCGCGCAGTTCGTTGGCGTCGTGGGCGGCGAAGATGCCGCGCAATGCCGCGCCCAGCGCGTCGGGTACCGGAAGGAGCGCACGACGCGGCGGGCGATACGCGGAATCGGGCGCGCTCGATCCGGAAGGCGGCCCAAGCGGCGGCAGCGCGGTGAGCAGGGAGCGAAGGCGTATCTGCGGGTCGCTTTGCCATCGGGCGAGGTCCATCTCCGTGCCGGGGAGGTTCATGCCAGGCGCGCAGAGCGCGGTGACGTAGAGCGAGTCGAGCGGCCTGCCCTGCACGCTCCCCACAAGCCGGGCATAGAGCCGCGCTGCCGACGGCGGAGCATCGCCCTGGTTTGCCGCGAGAGCCGAATCCAGAATGCCTCTCAGCAGGCTCGGCTCGGCCCGGTCCGGTTGCGCGAACCTGGTGCGGCGGTTGACGATGGGTACGCGCCAGAGGCCCGCAAGCTCGTTCAGCGACCTTCCCCACTCCTCAAGGGCAGGATTGCGCGGAGCCGACGGGGTCGAAGGCTCGGAGCGAGCCGCTTCTTCGTCCGTCCCGCCGGAGCCGTACCAGAGCACCGCCCTGCTGCTTTCCGGGGCGGATGCCTGCCAGAGGAGGAAGTCGAGCCGCCTGCGCACCGCCGCCGCCTCGGTCGGCAGGAAGCCGTACGCCTCTGCGTCGGCGAGATTGATCGGCGCAGACGACGCCACGAAGAGGAACGAATGGCAGCTTCCATCCTCCGCCGTCAAGCGCACGGGATAGACGATCCGGTCGCTGCGGAACGAGAGGCGCAGGGGCCTCAGGAAGCCGTGCGAGGGCAGCATCCGGGAGCCGGTTTCGGGCCGGATGAGGACCGCGACGAACGTCCACCCCGCCGCCGCATACGAGCTTTCTGCGCTCGCCGGTAAGGGGCCGAAGCGGTTCTCCGCGAGCCAGCGGTTCAGCGCGCCGACCCCTTCGCGGGCGGGCAGGATGTTCACCTCGTACTGCCCCGTGAGCGGCGTCGGCACGATCCGCACGTCTCGCGTTTCCTCGCGTGATACCAGCGCGAGCGAATCGCCGGGAAAGCGCGGCTGCGGATGTGCGGACATCCCGGCAAGCGTGTTCCACGTCTCCACAATCGCCGAATCCGAGATGACCGAATCGCCTGCGGGGGCTTCCGGCAGCGCGATCACCCAACCGAGCCTCGGCACACCGGCGACGCCGGTATCCCGCGCAGCATAGCCCGGCTGGAGGACGAGGTGCTGCCATCCATCCTGCGCGATGATGAGCGCGCTGTCGAACGTCCGATCAATCTCAATCGACCCACGTTCGGTCAAGACTGCGGGCAGCCCTCCCCATGCGGCCCCTGCCGCAAGGAGAAACGCCGCCACGCTCTGGAACCCTCGCATCTTTGCCACCACCGAGTGCCCCTTCGTGAATGCCCCCGGCGCGTTCTGGGATCACCCGTAGCACGGACTGCATCGCATAGAGAATATACCTGCCAGTTCGGAATAAGCGCAGAGACAGAGGTCGGACCAATCGCTGGCGTTGGCGGTCACGCGGCCCGCCAGTTGTGTCGCGGAGGACGAGCGCGGTACATTAATTGTGCACGCTAAATGGTTCTCCCGCCAAGTGTCTGGGATTTTCACGACCCCACCCCGGCCCTCCCCGTGCGCGGGGAGGGAGGCTTCGTCCCCCCGCGTGCGGGGGGATTTGAGGGGGGTATGAATGTGGTGAGAACTTAGCGAGAAGACCATTAAATCATGTAATCCAAGCGATTCTGCGAACGTTTCTGCCGAACGAAGTCCTGTTGCAGTCCGGCACGGTCGCCCCTTAGTCGGGGGCACGGATTGAACCCTGAGGTAGCCTGTGGAGTACCAAGCGCAACTCATTGACCAGCGCAGAGCCAAGATTCGACGGCTCCGCGAACTGGGGGTGGAGCCGTATCCGTATCGCTTCGACCCCACCCATACCTCCGCCGAGATACTCGCCGACGCGGATCGCTATTCCGAGCAGCCGGTCCGCCTTGCGGGAAGGCTGATGTCCATCCGCAGCAAGGGCAAGAGCTCGTTCGCCCACATGCAGGACGGGGAGGGCCGCATCCAGATTTACGTGCGGAAAGACACCGTCGGCGACGGGGCGTACGAAGCATGGAACTTGCTCGACATCGGGGACATTGTGGGCGTCGAAGGTCCGGTCTTCCGCACGCACACGGGGGAGATCACGGTTCAGGTGCAGAAGCTCGCCATCCTGAGCAAGAGCATTCGCCCGTTGCCGGTGGTGAAGGAACAGATCGTTGACGGTGAGCGCCGCGTCTACGACGACATCCGCGAGAACACCGAGCTGCGCTACCGTCATCGCTCAATAGACCTCATCGTCAACCCCGACGTTCGACAGGTGTTCCGCAGCCGTGCGAATATCCTCAAGGCCATCAGGCGAGTGCTCGACGAGCGCGGCTTCATCGAGGTGGAAACCCCCGCGCTGCAACGGGTGTACGGCGGCGCGAGCGCACGGCCGTTCAAGACGCACCACAACGCGCTCGATCTTGACCTGTACCTCAAGATCAGCCCTGAGCTTTACCTCAAGCGGCTCATCGTCGGCGGACTCGACCGCGTGTACGATCTCTCGAAGAACTTCCGCAACGAGGGGATTGACCGGGCGCACAACCCGGAATTCACCATGCTGGAAGCGTATCAGGCGTACGCCGATTTCACCGACATGATGGACCTCACCGAGGCGCTCTTCGCGGAATCGTGCCTGGCGGTGCGCGATACGCTCAAAATCAGCTTTCAGGGACGCGAAGTTGACCTCACGCCGCCCTGGGAGCGGCTGCCCATGGCGGAAGCGATTGAGAAGTACGCCGGGGTCAACGTCGAAGCCCTGAGCGACGCGGAACTGCGTGCGCTCGTCGCCGAGCGCGACCCCGACCTGCCGCCGGAGATGCCGCGAGGCTTGCTCATCAACGAGCTTTTCGAGCAGCGCGCAGAAGAGCGGGTCACCGGCCCGGCGTTCGTCATGCACCACCCGCAGGAGACGACGCCGCTCTGCAAGGCCGCGCGCGGCAGGCCGGGGTACATCGAACGGTTTGAGCCGTACGTGCTCGGATGGGAAATCGGGAACGCTTACTCGGAGTTGAACGACCCCGTTCGCCAGCGCGAGCTCCTTGAGGCGCAGGCGGCGGGCCGCGAGGTGGACGGCGAAATTCCCCCTGTTGACGAGGACTTCCTCCGGGCGATTGAGATCGGTATGCCGCCCACGGGCGGGCTGGGGATCGGCATTGACCGCATGGTCATGGTGCTCACCGACCAGCCGTCAATCAGAGACGTGATCGCGTTCCCGACGCTGCGCCCGCTCGAGGCGAACGCGACGACAGAGCCGTAGAGAGACGTGAGAGGACCGAATCGTCCTCTCCTCGCAACCAGGAAGAGGGTATCGAATGTCAGCCACCGCTCGCGCAGCGTACGAGAAGCTCATCGAACGCTCGAAGAGGATCGCGCTGCTCGCATCGGCGGGTGGGGTGCTCCACTGGGACATGGAAACGTACATGCCCGAACGAGGAGCCGCGCACCGCGCTGAGCAGCTTTCGCTCGTTTCCGGCATGGTCCACGACATGTTCACCGCGCCTGAGGTGGGGGAGTGGCTTTCCCTCGTCGAGGCGGACGACCTCGTGAAGGACCCGCTCTCCGACGAGGCGGTGAACGTGCGGGAAGTCCGCCGCGAGTACGACCGGCAGGTGAAAGTGCCGAAGGAGTTGGTGGAAGAGCTTTCTCGCGTCACGTCGCTTGCGCATGGCATCTGGCGCGAGGCCCGGAAGAACTCCGATTTCAAGGCATTTCAGCCGACGCTGGAGAAGATCGTGGACCTCGTGCGGCAGAAAGCCGACGCAATCGGCACCGGCGCGACGCGCTACGATACGCTCATGGACGGCTATGAGCCGGGCATGACGAGCGCGGAGATGGCGAAGGTGTTCGCCGCGCTCGCCAAAGAGCTTGCGCCGTTCGTCGAGGCGATTGTCTCGTCGGGGCGCGCGCCGGATCGCTCCATCGTGGCGCGGAGCTACCCGATTGACCGGCAGAAGACGTTCGGGCAACTGCTCATCTCGAAGATCGGCTTCGATCTCTCCGCTGGGCGGGTGGACACGACCACTCATCCGTTCTGCACCGGGCTGGGGCCGGGCGATACCCGCGTGACCACCCGCTACAACGAGCAGGACCTGACTGACTCGCTCTTCGGCGTGCTCCATGAGGCGGGGCACGGCATCTACGATCAGGGCCTCGACCACGAGCACTACGGGACACCTCGCGGCGAGTCCGTCTCGCTCGGCATTCACGAGTCGCAATCCCGCATGTGGGAGAACATCGTCGGGCGCAGCCGTGCGTTCTGGGAGTACGCCTTCCCCATTGCGCGGGGCGTCTTCCCGGAGTCGCTTCAGAGCGTGTCGCTCGACGAGTTCTACTGGGTGGCGAACGACGTGCAGCCGTCGTTCATCCGCGTCGAGGCCGACGAAGCGACGTACAACCTGCACGTGCTCCTGCGCTTCGAATTGGAGCAGGCGATCATCAGCGACAACCTTGCCGTCGCGGACATCCCCGGCGCGTGGAACGAGCGGATGAACCGGCTCCTGCATGTCACCCCGCCGAACGACGCGCAGGGTTGCTTGCAGGATGTCCACTGGAGCGGAGGGATGTTCGGGTACTTCCCGACGTACACCCTCGGCAATCTCTACGCCGCGCAGTTCTTCGCGCAGGCGCGGAAAGACCTCGGCGATGCGGACGGCATGTTCAGACGGGGAGAGTTCGTCCCATTGCGCGAGTGGCTGCGCGAGAATATCCATCAAGAGGGGATGCGCTATCGGGCGAGCGAGCTTGTGCGGAAGGTCACCGGCAAGCCCCTCAGCCATGCGCCCCTGATGAGCCATCTCAAGAGCAAGCTCGGTCCGCTGTACGGTGTCTGAGGGTGTGTGGAAAGTCTTTTCGGGACGATTTTGGGTAGGCTAAAACCCGCCCCTACAAGCGATTTTCGGGCGTAGGGGAGGGTTTCATGGTCATCAACAAAATACCTTGGCAGTCACCGCGGGAGACAGCTCGCGTGAGCGAGCTTTGCTCTTCCGTAGCCCCCGGATTTATCCGGAGGGCGGCAGGACCGTGCGTGACGCCCTCCGACTGAAGTCGGGGGCTAATATGCCAAGCCATCTGAAGC
>Ga0172366_10005071_pt1 | contig 10383 bp, 11 predicted proteins | sample LakKivSesite69cm_FD_114533 | JGI IMG/M metagenome (GOLD analysis project Ga0172366, IMG submission 114533) | Sediment microbial communities from Lake Kivu, Rwanda - Sediment site 69cm | ecosystem: Environmental > Aquatic > Freshwater > Lake > Sediment | place: Rwanda: Western Province, Lake...
AAGCCTGCTCATCGCCACGATTGACCTGGCGCAGACACTAAGGGCCAACGTAGTCACCCTGGAGGTGCGCGCTTCTAATATGATAGCTCAGGAACTCTATAAGAAGTATGGCTTCCAGGTGACCGGCAGGCGCCTCAAGTATTATTCCAGCGATGGAGAGGATGCCATAATCATGAGCACAGATAGTATAGCGTCCCTGGTATTTCAGGCGTCTTTCCGGCAGTTAAAAGCAGACCATGCCCAGAGGCACCGCGAGATCATTGGTCTGGTCGGCTAGCTGTACTTATCCAGGATAGCCTTAAAGGAATCTATGACAAGGCCTAGCTGTTGCCTATCGGCAGCGAAGGTTGAGAGTTTGAAGGACCTGGCTAGACCCGGCTGTGGCCCCCAGATACCTCTTTCTTTTAGTTCTTTGTAAAGGAAATATCCTCTCTCCCGAACCCGCCTGGAGATTTCATAGAGCACAGGGGCATCAAAGTGCAGCAGGTCATGCCTGTGGGGCTTTTCGCCCAATTGTGTGAAGCCCAGTTTCTCAAGCTCAGCGGAGAACCATTGTGCCTTAGACACCTGCTCATCCCAGTGGCCCACTCTTTCCTTCACGTAAGGAAAAGAAGCCATGAGCGTTATGAGCGGAACCCCCCTGACAGTGCAGCCGAGAAGCTCAATATCCTTATTGCTGTGCCTTGCCGATTTCCTCAACACTATCCCTTCCCATTGCTTCTTCATGCCCAGCACACCCACAGGTCCGGCGGCGGCCATGCTTTTGTGCCCGCTGCCGATTATGAAATCGGCTCCCATCTCCTCCATGCTTATTGGCATTCTGCCCACAGCATATGCTGCATTAAGTATGTAAGGAATGTTGTATTCCCGGGCGATTTCGCCCAGCCTTCTGGCGTCAGGAAGATTCCCGTAATTACCATCGGGATAAGTCAATAGAATCAGCTTGGGGGCATGTTGCCTTATGAGCGCTATGTACTCGTTGACATCGATTCTGAATTCTGGATGTCCCGAGCCAGGCACCTCGATCACGCTTAGCCCCGCCCTTTCAGCGGCGACGAACGTTGTATAGTGCCTGTTGCCATCGACGATAATGGCATCCCCGGGCTTGGCCAGCGAATGCATCACCATGAATTTGGCTTCGCGGGCCCCGTGGGTTATGGTGGCAACTTCACAGCCCAGGAATGGGGGCAAGACTTCCTGGACGAAGTCCCGGATAGGAGGGTTTGCTATGCCACATAGAACACCCTGGCAGAAATCACACAGAGAATACCCGTCACCGAATTCCACCAGAGCCTCCCTGGCAGCATCGGTAAGCATCCCGCCTGTCTGCAAAGGCATGAGGTTGATAAGCCCCTTGTGTTCCCTGCGCAAGCCGCTGAGCTTCTGGAGTGACTTACTGCTCTTCTGTTCCATCTTCCTCCTTCAATCGAAAGCCTTTGACGACGCGAGCCGAATCCTTCGTGCTGTTCTAGGCGGTGCACCTGCACCCTCATCATGTAACTTTGAGGTGGTTTCTTATGACCATGCCATGCGATTCAACCATGCCAAAGCGCCTATAGAAGCCCTGTACAGAGGGGTCACAGGTCAGGTCGATGCAAGATATATGATTTAGTAGACGGAGAATTCTCCTCATCAATTCGCTGCCGATTCCTCGCCTCTGGTAATCCGGCAACACTTCGAGCATAGGAACAAAGGCAAAATTGATTCCATCCGAGAGAGCATTCACAAGGCCGACAACTCTGTGCGTTTCAGTATCATACGCTAAGACAAAGTGGCTGCTGCTTCGAAGTAATGTGTGAAGCTGACTACAAGATAACGGATTCCTCCAACCTACAAAAAAGCCCTTAAGATTGTCTGGCAAAATGCCGTCGAGATTCGTCCTGTATTCAATCATCTTGACATCTTGCTCGAATATAACGTATTCGCGAGCAGGCATTTCGCCGGACTCGTGCATAAGCACATTTAGGGCCTTTTGGCTTCTATTGCGACAAATACAGCGCCCCGGACCCCTATCCTCTTATTCTGCCCTTCAATATGCTGCCGCACAGCTTCGGGAATCTCCAGATTAAGATCGGAGAGATGATTTATGCTCTTCACCTGATAAGTCACGTTATCGCTGCCATTCTCCATTGCCGCCGCGGCGCCCATGGCGATGGCACGCATATAGTTTATCCCTGTGTATGTTCCCGAAGGCACAACGTCGCTATAAATAGAACCATCGACAACGCAGATTTCGTTGAAGCCGGCCGGGCCGATTAGTCTCTTGCCGGCCTCTTTCTCGAAAACCCTGACCTCAAGCGATTCATCCTTCCAGGCCAGAAACTCACAGGGGGCAATCTCGTCTCTGTACTTGCGGGCGGTCTCCTCGATGGCCCTGGCTATTTGCTGGCCCCGGGCCGTTTGGGGGCTGGCTATGTAGCTGATAGATTTGGCTATCTCCTCGTCCGAATACTCAAGTACAGCAAACTGGGGATAGGCCAGCTTTCTGACATCGTCTTTTTCGTAAATAAGCATGCCCAGTCGCTCGATGCCGAAGCCGGCGTTGAACACGGGGTACCTAATGCCAAAGTTGGCCAGCGCCACCGGCGAATACATCCCGATGTCGGCTATCTCCAGCCAGGCGCCTTTGTGTTTGACGAAGACCTCCTGCTCCTGTCCCGGCGCATAGTATTTGGATGTGGCCATCTTGGTCTCAGACTTGATGTCGGGAAACCCATACTGCCGCATGATATCCCTGGCGATTGCCCTTCCCGCGTCCAGGGACATCTCCGGGTCCATGACCACGATGGACGCCGAATGGTGGACCCGCAAATGCCGGGCGTCCTCTCTCTGTTCGTTGCGGTATCGAGGACCGACGGAGAACAAAGCCACCGGAAAGGCGGCCTTGTCCTGTAATGCCACCAGGGTATGAAACCAGGTCGCGGTCATGTGACTTCTCAGCGTCTTGTCCGTGGGCACCGGCTGTAGCTCTTTTATCTCGGGAAAGACCTTGTCCATCAGCTCGGTAGCCTGGTAATCGGTGATGCCCAGTCGAGCAATGAGCTCTTCGATAAGATTGTCCGCCTCGATCTCCCCCTTCTTGTACTTCCTCAGGATGGTCTGCAGTTTCTCGATGTCCATTCCTTCGGCTATCTTCTTTATCTCAGCTACCCTTTTCGCGCTCAGCCCGATATCCGGGCGAGGCAGTTCGGCTAAGTAGAAAGCCCTGTCGAGGATGACCCGCGCCTCAGGCCCGTACTGCTTGACCACATCGCTGTCGGGCAGCAGCGTGAGGTTCTCGACCTCATCGAAGCCCAGGTTCAAGAGAATCTGGCGGGATTTCTGAATCAGTTCCCGGACAAGATGGGGTTTGCCTTTCTTGGCCAGAGAGACTTCCGTGCCGGTGGGGATGAGCTTGGCCGTAGCTATCCAGGCATCGGTGAAATTGTCTTTGGCCCTGGCCTTTATTTCCCCCGTGTCGAAGGTCGCCATCGTGTAAAGTATACCTCAAGGAAGTGATTTCCTTCTACAAAGTCGAAAACAATCGAGCTTGGTTCTCCAACTCCCCACCTGGGTATTTGCCTTTCTCCACTCCAATCAATTGGGAGCATGAGTACCGCTGCGACCAATGGCTGCTAAAGCTCTGAGCTGAGCCTTACGACTACTTGGGTGGCAACCCCTCAACCCAGAGGAGCTAAGGCGCCTCAAAGGCGTTCGAGCCAACAACAGTCTCTGATCGAGCGGCAATTTGATTTGAGGCGGCTTGTCCGGGTAGTTGGATGTTGCGCGACTTGACAGCCGAGAACAGGGATTACTAGAATAGCCATGTTCTCGATTGTGGTACCAAGGTATATGGGTCCATCGGTATATCCAATCGTTAGGGGGTAGGCTGGAAGACGTTGTTCGCCCAGGAGGTTATCGTGGATAACACAAAGATTCTGGAGAAGGTCGAGATATTTCGTGGATTAAGCCCAACCCAGCTCGAATCCCTGGCCCGGATCTCAGAAGAGAAGAAATACCGTACGGGCCAGGCGGTGTTTACCGAGCGTAGCGCGGGCGCTGAAGTGTACATAATTAAGAAGGGAAAAGTCTGTATAGAGCTGGGGTTGAAAGGCAAACCCAACACGGCCACTGTACAGCGATTGACCGCGGGACAGATCTTCGGCGAGTTGGCACTGGTCGACAAGAGGGACCGTTCCGCGAGTGCTATCTGCGACAGTGACTGCGAGATAATCGCCATTGATAGGGATAAGCTTGATGAACTTTTTGAACAAGATGGTCGCCTCGGCTACACAGTTATGAGGAATCTGGCGCAACTACTGGCCGAGCGGCTGCGCAGGACGGACTTGATGTTGGTCGCAAGCGTGCTGTGGGAATAGACAAGGGACCTTAGCCATGGAAGAGCTACGAGTAGACGCCTACTCTCCGCCCGAAATCGCCAAAAGGATTGCCGCGGTTGCTGAAAAGAAGTCTGGCCTCGACTTCTTCAGGATGTTTGTGCTCGCCATGCTGGCCGGTGTGTTCATTGCCCTTGGCGCCGAGTTCTACACTCTGGTAGTGCACGATAGCGGGCTCGCCTTCGGGCTGAACAGTCTGGTCGGCGGGCTGGCCTTTTGCCTTGGGCTCATTTTAGTCGTGATCGCGGGGGCAGAGCTGTTTACCGGCAACACCCTTATCGTTATGGGGTTCATCGAGGGAAGAGTCAGAGCGCGTCAGTTGCTAAAAGGTTGGAGCATAGTATATCTCGGCAATTTTGTGGGGTCGCTGCTGATGGTATTGCTTATGTATTACACGGCGCAGTGGGGTCTTCATGGCGCTATGGTCGGAGGCAAGGCTCTGCTCATCGCTAATACCAAGGTCAACATGAGCTTCGTTGAAGCATTCGTCAGGGGTATCCTCTGTAATGTCCTGGTCTGCCTGGCAATCTGGCTTGCTTTCAGCGGTCGGACCACAATCGATAAGATCGTGGCGGTCATCTTCCCTATTACGGCGTTCGTGGCATCCGGTTTTGAACATAGCGTAGCCAACATGTACTTCATCCCGATGGGATTGGCATTGAAGGGGCAACCCGATGTCGTGGCTGCTGCCCAGAGCATGGCAGGTGCGCCGATAGTGCTGGGCAACTTAACTATCGCGGGCTTTCTGGTTAAGAACTTGATCCCGGTCACCCTGGGCAATATTATCGGTGGCAGCCTTCTGGTGGGAGGTATCTACTGGTCGGTGTACCTGCGGCAGTTTTCCTTTCGCAGCCTGTTTCGGGTTGCTCAAGTGGGTTTCCGGCTCATTTTTCTTTTCAACCCCCGGGAGCTCTCCCCAAAACGGATACAGGCCAACTTTTCCAGCTTTTATGATTTGCTTCGCCGAAGGCCACCCCGCCGTCGTCCTTTGCCGCGTGACCTGACGACTCTGATTGAAGAGGAAACTGACACAGGGAACAGGTAGTTCCTTAGGGTTTCTTGTTCTTTTCTGCCGCGGTATCTTCTACCCTCTCCACCTCGAGAGTGCATTCCGTGACCAGCGCGGCAATTGCTCCCACAGCAGCCAGCACTGGAGCTGCCAGGACCGTTACCGCAGCCACCGGGACGCCTACCGTCAGCGGGATATCTATCAGGGGACGCCCCTTATGTACTAGACGAACTCTTCTGATATTGCCCTGACGTATCAGTTCCTTGATTTTCTCGACCACCTGGCTTCCATCTACTGTAAACTTCTCGGTTGCCATCGCCTTTGACCTCCTTCTTTGATTTTGTGGTGTGACCCTTCAGGGTCGTGCTGCCCGAGACTAAAGCCTCGCACTGCATCATTTGCTCTTGACGCACCGCAGCAGGTATTGCTTCAGAATATTCAGCGCTGCTTCGGCAGCGTCTCGCTTGTTCTTCTCCCGGTCGCCCGTAAAGATATACTTCTGACCGAAACTTGTGTCGCTAGCTGCCAGCCCCAGGTAGAAGAGCCCTACCGGTTTTCCGGGCGCACCGCCGCCCGGGCCAGCGATGCCCGTATCGGAGACGCATATGTCCACATTCAGGAGCCTCCTGCCGCCTCGAGCCATTTCCAGAGCCGTTTGCTCGCTCACGGCCCCATGATTCTCAAGAGTCGCCTTCTTCACCCCGACCACTGCAGTCTTTGCTTCGTTGCTGTAGGCTACCACCGAGCCCCTGAAGTAATCCGAGCTACCGGGGACATTAGTTATCCTATCAGCTATCCTGCCGCCGGTAGCTGACTCGACCGTGCCGATGGTCAGCAATGTCCCGGTTTTGGCCTGGTATTCCCTGATCAGCCGGGCGATTTCTGCTTCCAGTTCCGGCATTGCTTGTTAATTTTAGCACGTCTGCTTGATATAATTCAGCGATGGCGGAACTGAACGATACCATCACCTTTCTGGGTACCGCTGGAGCCAGGTTTGTAATGATTCATCAGTTTCTGGCTTCAGGGGGCGCCTGGCTTGACCTCGGTGGCACTCAAATAGTCCTCGACCCCGGCCCCGGCTCTTTAGTTCAGGCTGCCAGGAGAAAACTCAATGCCACGAAACTCGATGCTATTATCCTGTCTCACAGGCACCTGGACCACAGCGGGGATATTAACGTTATGATTGAGGCTATGACCGAGGGGGGGACAAAGAAACGGGGCACCGTTTTCGCTCCTGCCGATGCCCTGGACCGGGACCCGGTTATCCTTTCTTATCTACGGTCCTATCCCCAGAGCATACAGGTCCTGGCTGAAGGTGGTTCGTACGCAATAAACGACATTTCTTTTAAGACTCCCATCAGGCACAGACATCCCGTAGAGACGTATGGCTTCGTCTTTCAAACGCCGCGGCACGTTTTCTCCTGGATTACTGACACCAGATACTTTGACGATTTAGCCGGTCACTACGGAGGCGATTTGCTGATTATCAACGTAGTCCGGTTGAAGCCCGGCGCTCCTGTGGACCATCTATCCCTGCCGGAGGTCAAGAGCATAATTGAGGAACTGAGACCGAAGACGGCTATACTCACTCACTTCGGCATGACCATGTGGCGGGCCAGGCCCTGGGAGTTAGCCGGGCAATTGACCCGGGAGACCGGGATTGCAGTCATTGCCGCCAGGGACGGCATGAAGTTCGACCTTGCGCAGTTAGAGATCCGATAGAATACGGCCTCCCCCACACCAAGTTCTATGTTACCATCGTTCTTCTGAAGAGTAAGACCCCTGCTGCGAAGAGGGCGACCGCCCAGCCTATAAGCCAGTACATATCGGGCATGATGGCTGACAAGGAGGCCCCGTTGATAACAGCTCGAGAGGCATCTATGGCGTGGATAAAGGGAAGCGCTCCGGCAAAGTCCTTTACAGCCGGCGGCATACTGTCCACTGCGAAGTAGGCCCCGGAGATCATTCACATGGGAACGATGAAGATCCACGCCACACCGGTCTGGGACGCGCTCTTGACCAGGCTGCCCACTATCATGCCTATGCCGATAGAGGAAAGTCCGATGAGGAAGAAGATAAGAAAGGCGTACCCCAAATTGCCGACAACGGTCAGGCCCAGCCCCATTCCCACACCGAGATATATCAGTGCCGAGATGACGAGCACGGGAATGAAGGGCAGTGAGTAACCGGCAATGAAATCCCAGGGCCTCGCCGGAGTGGTAAACATCCGCGACAAAAAGCCCTTTTCTCTATCATCGGCGATTATTTCCGCCGCCGTGGATATTAGAATCATGAGTCCGAAGACGGCGATGCCGGGGAAGAAGAAATTGACTACCGGGTTGCTTATCTCACTAGCTGCCGCCGTTAGCTGGACATTCATAGCGGGAGCGACCCCCAGGAATTGAGAGCCGACGGCCTCTATTATAGATTTCAATTGTAGGCCTAGCATCGGGTTTGCTTCCTCGTAGACCAACTGCAGGTTCACCGTCTGCTGCATCTGATTCGCTGCGGCGAATCCCGGAGGGATGGTTAAGTAAAATGATATCTTGCCGTCCTTCAGGTCCTTCTGGGCCTGGGATTTCTGGCTGTATATCGGCTGATTCAGCGTGATGGACGGTGTCGCGCCCAAATATTGGATGAAGGCAGATGAGTTTTGTGAGTGGGCCTCGTCCACTATGCTCAAGGCAATAGGTCCGGCCTGCTGGCCCCCGAACGCGGTGGTGAACACCAACATGAAGGCCAGGGGCATACCCAGGAGAAAGCCCAGAAGCACGGGGTTTCTATAGATCTCCTTCAGGTTCCTTTTGCCAATTTCCCAGGACTTCATTTTCCCCGGCCTCTTTCTATTCTCTAAGCTGCTTTCCTGTTATCTCGATGAAGACGTCCTCCAGGGTGGGCTGCTCTAAGGCAGCAGAATACACGGTGACTCCTCGAGAATGGAGATAGTCCACTATCTCCTGGAAGTTGAGGTCTTGATGATAAATCTTGAGCTCTCCCCTGCTGATCGCCACCCTGGAGTATTTGCTGTGCAAATCCGCTATGACCTCAGCCGTGAGGTTTTCCGTTGAGACTGCCATGTTGCGCATCTTAAAGGTATTGGTCTTTAGCTCTTGAGATGTACCCAAAGCCACAACCCTTCCCTCGTCAATAATTCCTATCCGGTCGGAGAGGGCGTCCGCCTCTTCCATATAGTGAGTGGTGAGAAGAATGGTCTTGTTTCCCTTGAGCGTATCTATGTATTCCCAGACGGCCCTTCTTGCCTGGGGGTCCAGGCCCAAAGTGGGCTCATCCAGAAACAATACCTGAGGATCGGAAACAAGAGCCATGGCTATGCTGAGCCTCCTTTTCATTCCTCCAGAAAACTTCCGCACCTGGTCTTTAGCCCTTTCCATAAGCCCCATCGTCTCCAGCAATTGCTGCGAACGCCTTCTCACCTGGTCTGACCTCAGACCATGAACCTTGCCAATCAGGGCCAGGTTTTCCCAGCAGTTGAGGCGCTCAGAGAGAATGGTCTCTTGCGGGGATACCCCGATGAGCCTCTTGACCGCAAATGGCGTTTTGACTACGTCATAGCCCAATACTGAAGCTGTTCCTTTGGTTGGCTTCAGGAGGCAGCACAGCATCCTGATGGTGGTCGTTTTCCCTGCCCCATTGGGGCCCAGGAGGGAGAAGAGCTCGCCTTTCTTTATCTCCAGATCGACCCCGTTTACCGCTACTAAGCCATTAAACTGCTTGGTGAGCTTAAAGGTTTGTACCGCATTCATTTCTTCACCACCCATGTTTATACAAATAGTAACACACTCACTTAGGCAGGAACGCTTTCAATAGATTCCACGCCGGCTCTGGCCTTAACTCCCAGGTGTATGATGTATCTACCACGTCTGGATTATTGCATGTCCAGCAGCTCTTCGTGACGTTTGCCGCCTCACGGCGGTCCCAGTTCTTCATTATCTCATCGAAGGGCGAGGCCCTCAAGTTTCCGTACGGTCTGTCATGGTTGAAGCAGTTCGTTACATTGCCCTCTGGAGTCACGGTTACAAAAACAAAAGGGACACGGCAAACATAAGGTGTCATATTCAGCAGGTATCTGTGCAGATAAGTCCGGGAATTGTTTATGGGATAGCCCTTCTTTTTCAGGTCAAGCAGGTCCCTGGCCGCTTGCTGCTCTGACTCCCGCGACGCCAGGGTCTCCCTGTTCGTCTTCCCGCTCTCTTTCAGAATTCCCTCCCTTGTCGGGCAGACCCAAAGCGATACATCCAGAGAGCGCGCGAGCTCTGCCATTTGCCGCATCGTGTTTTCATTTCCTCGATGGAGGAGACAATTGATTACGATTTTCGTAGGCGAGTTCATTCTCTTCAAAGTCTGTATGCCCTCAACAGCCCTGGAAAAAAGCCCCGGCATGCCCCTGAAGGAATCGTGGCCCGCGCTCTCCGGATAATCCAGTGAGACTATGATACAGTGGACTTCTTTGCCGATTTCATGTGCCCTGTCTGCCAGGAGCAGCCCATTGGTGATCACGGTCGTCATCATTCCGTTTTGGCAGGAGGAACGGCAAAGCCGGCCGAGGTCCCGGCGCAGGAGGGGCTCTCCGCCCCATATTGAATTCGCTACGAATCCCGCATCCCTGGCGCCTTGATAGAGGCGTTCAATAACACTAGTCTCAAGCTCGTCCGCGTCACCATCACGCCAAAGACACGTCGGGCACTTGCAGTTGCAGCGTCCTGTGATCAAATGTGAGAGAAAAAAGGGGCCTCGCCTGCCAAAGCGGCTTGCCAGCAGAGTTCTGGTGAAGCGGCCAATCTCGCTCCAGCCCCATCGTGCTCCCGAATCCTGTTGATTTTCCGGCACGGTAAGGATCCCCCCGGACAGGCGAAAAGAAAGGCTTCCTGGCAACGACATATTTTCCCAGAGGGTTTCCCCTTAAGTATCGTCTGCGCTGGAGCGTTTCACTTCCGTGTTCGGGATGGGAACGGGTGGTTCCACTCCGCTCAAGTCACC
>Ga0172366_10005073_pt1 | contig 10381 bp, 10 predicted proteins | sample LakKivSesite69cm_FD_114533 | JGI IMG/M metagenome (GOLD analysis project Ga0172366, IMG submission 114533) | Sediment microbial communities from Lake Kivu, Rwanda - Sediment site 69cm | ecosystem: Environmental > Aquatic > Freshwater > Lake > Sediment | place: Rwanda: Western Province, Lake...
CGTTGAGCTGGATGCGGCCGGTCCGGGAGGCGCTGCCCCAGAGGGTGCCTTGGCAGCGGACGCTCAGCCGCCCCGGGGTGAAGCCGTGCTCCCGGGCCAGGGCCTCGAGCCGGGCCGCGAGGACGGCGCGACCCGAACTTCAGTCCTCGAAATAGAAGCGCCTCCGGGCGGGCTTGTTGTTGACCTTGTCGGCGTCCAGGGCCCACATGCCGCGGCCGTGGGTGGCGATGACGATGATGTTGTCCCGCGGATGGATGATCAGGTCGTGGACGTAGCAGGTCGGGAGGTTCCCGCCCAAGACCATCCAGGTCTGGCCGCCGTCGGTCGTCGCGTAGACGCCCATGTCCGTGCCGACATAGAGGATCTTCCCGTTGACCGGGTCCTCGCGGATGACGTTGACCGGCCCGACCGGAATGCCCTTGGCCAGGCTGGTCCAGGTCTTGCCGAAGTCGGTCGATCTCCAGACGTAGGGCGTGAAGTCGTCGTCCCGCTTGCCGTTCTGGGTGAGGTAAACGGTGCCGAGGTCGTAGGCCGAGGCCACGACCCGCGACATCCACTTGCCCGGGGCCAGGCCGGCCGTGATCTCGGCCCAGGCCTTGCCGCCGTCCTTCGTCACCCAGAGTCGGCCGTCGTCCGTGCCGGCGTAGATGAGCCCGTATTTGAGCGGCGACTCCGAGACGGTGAAAAGGGTCTGGTAGCGGATGTCGCCGCGCGTCGCCGCGTCGTTCGTCGTCAGGTCGGGGCTGATCTTCTCCCACGTGTCGCCGCGGTCGAGCGAGCGGAAGAGGAACTGCATGCCGTGATAGACGATGCTCGGGTTGTGGGGCGAGAGGATGAACGGGGCCAGCCACTGGCCGCGCAGGGGCGGCTCGCTCGCATATTGGGCCGGCAGGAGGTCCTTCGTGAACGGATAGCCGGGGTAGGGGCCGGGCTTGTCGTATTCGCTCCGGGAGATCGCGCCGTAGAAGCCGGCCGAATAGACGATGTTCGGGTTGTCCGGGTCGATGGCGTGGTTCGAGCCCTCGCCGCCCGGCGCGCTCTCGAATTCCTGGGCCGGGATCTTGTCGCGTCCCTGGCTGATGTCGACCTTGCCCCGGAAGCTGCCGTGGTCCTGCATCGAGCCGTAGACCTTGAACGGCGTCGCCATGTCGTAGTTGATGTTGAAGAACTGGCAGATGTTGAGCTCGTTCTGGAAGAAGCGCCAGCTCTGGCCCTTGTCGTAGGACACGGCCACACCCTGGTCGCAGCCCTTGAGGAGATAGTTCGAGTTGGCGGGGTCGATCCACAGGGCGTGGTTGTCGCCGCCGGGCGCCTCCCGCAGGGTCTTGTAGGTCTTGCCGCCGTCGGCCGAGACGCTGAAGGGCACGCCCATGATGTAGGACGTCTCGGGGTCGTTGGGGTCGACGCGGATCTGGCCGAAGACCCAGCCGTAGGTCCCGGAGTGACGCTCCATGAAGGCCTTCTGCTGGGGCGTCAGTCCGCTCACCTGGGTCCAGGTGGCCCCGGCGTCGTCGGAGCGGTAGACCGCGGCGCCCCTGATGAAGCCTGAGGAGGGGACGCCGTAGCTGTCGGTGATCTCTTGCGGGGTCGGCTCGCGGGAGATCTCGTAGTTGTCAACGAGGGTGTAGAGTGTGTCGGGCTTGGCCAGGCAGATATCGAGGCCGATGCGGCCGCGCCAGCGGGCGTCCGGCAGGCCCTTGTTGACGGGCGTCCAGGTCTTGCCGCCGTCGGTCGTCTTGAAGATGCCGCTCCCGACGGAGGCCGCGTCGTTGCGCGGGTCGTTCCATTTCTTGCGGGTCCGCTGCCACATCGCGGCGTAGAGGGTGTCGCTTGCCCGCGGGTCCATGACCAGGTCGTAGGCCCCGGTCTCGTCGTTGACGAAGAGGACCTTGTCCCAGGTCTTGCCGCCGTCGACGGTCTTGTAGACGCCGCGGTCGGCGTTCTTCGTCCATTCGTGGCCGCCGGCCGCGACATAGACGATGTCCGGGTTGGTCGGATGGATGACGATGCGGGCGATGGTGTTGGTGTCGGTGAGCCCCATGTGAGCCCAGCTCTTGCCGGCGTCGGTCGACTTGAAGACGCCGATCCCGGCCTGGGAGCTGCGGAAGATGTTGTGCTCGCCGGTCCCGACCCAGAGGATGTTCGGGTCGGACGGGGCCAGGGCGATGTCGCCGACGGCCGCGGTGACCATGTTCTCGAAGACGGGCGTCCAGGTCGTGCCCTCATTCTCTGTCTTCCAGACGCCGCCCGAAGCCGAGGCGACGTAGAACGTGTAATTCTTGCCCTTGGGGGCGACTACGGCGACGTCCGTGACCCGGCCGCTGACGTTCGTCGGGCCGAGGAACTGCCACTTGAGGTCCTTGAGCTTCGAGGCCGCCTGCATGGCCTTGTACTCCTCGAAGCCTTTGAGCCGGAGCTCGGGGCTGGTCGACTGCAGGACCTTGGGCTTGACCGGTTTCGGCTGGGCCAGGGTGAAGGCCGCCAGCGCGAGAAGAAGGGCCGCGAAAACGACGGCAGGCCTTTTCAGGGGGGAACGCGTGATGAGGGACATCGGACACCTCCTCGGCAGGATTGAACGTTCGCGAATTCTATGGCACCTAAGTCAAGAGTGAGGCCAGGGCGATCGAGTAGAACTTGGTGTCTTCCGAATCGCCGCGCGAGGTCAGGACGCACGGGCACCGGGCGCCGGTCACGACGGCCCCGAGCTCGCCCTTGGCGAGATAGGTCGAAGCCTTGAAGAAGATGTTGCCGGCCTCGATGCTGGGGAAGACGAGGATGTCGGCGTCGCCGGCGACGGGCGACTTGAGTCCCTTGATGCGGGCGCTCTCCTCGCTGAAGGCCACGTCCAGGGCCAGCGGCCCGTCGACGATGGCTCCCTTGATCTGGCCGCGGTCGGCCATCTTGGCGATGATCGCCGACTCGGTCGTCGACGGCATCTTCGGATTGACCTTCTCGACCGCCGAAAGCAGGACGGCCTTGGGGTTCTCGATCTCGAGCCGGTGGGCGACGTCGATGGCGTAGTTTAGGATGGCGATCTTGGCCTCGAGGTCCGGGGCCGGGATGACGGCGACGTCGCCGCAGATGATGAGCTTCTTCCAGGTCGGGACCTCAATGACGGAGACGTGGGAGAGGAGCTTGCCCGGCGGCAGCAGCCCCTTCTCCTTGTCGATGATGCCGCGGATGTAGACGGAGGAATCGAGCAGGCCCTTCATCAGGAAATCGGCCTCGCCCGCCCGGACCTTGTCGATGGCCAGCGTCAGGGCCTTGACCTTGTCCGGCTCGTGTACGATATCGAAAAGACCGTGGTCGACCTTGGCGTTGGCGGCCACCTTCTTGATGGCCTTCTCGTCGCCGGTGACGACGGCCTTGACCAGCTTCTCCTTGACGGCGCGGCCGACGGCCTCGATGGTATGGGGGTCCTCGGCGACGGCCACGGCCAGCCGCTTGATGGGCTTGCCCTTCACCCGTTCGACGATCTGTTCGAGCTTGGTGATCATGACAACTCCTTCAGTCCCGGCTAGGCCGGGTAGGTGCGGGCGGTTTCCTCGCCCCTCAGGACACGCCGGCCGGCCTCGGCCAGGGCCACCATTTCGTTCTCGCCGGGGAAGACGAAGACCGGTCCGAGGAACGCGACGTGCTCCTTGATCCGGTCGATAAATTCGGCGGCGTAGGCCAGCCCGCCGGTCAGGACGATGCCGTCGACGCGGCCCTTGAGGACGGCGGCGCAGGCCCCGATCTGCTTCGAGACCGTCTCGACCATGGCCGTGAAGACGAGATGGACCTTCTCGTCGCCCGCCGCGACCCTCTTGACCGTCTCGCGCATGTCGTTCGTCCCGAGGTGGGCGACCATGCCGCCCCGGCCCGTCAGCAGCTTCTTGAGCGCGGCCTGGTCGTATTTTCCGGAGAAGGACAGGGCCACGAGGTCACCCGCGGGGACCGTGCCGGCCCGCTCTGGGGTGATGGGCCCTTCGCCGTTCAGCCCGTTGTTGACGTCCACCACCTGTCCTTGCCGATGAGCGCCGACGGTGATGCCGCCGCCGAGGTGGCAGACGATGAGGTTGACCGTTTCGTAGCTCCGGCCGAGCTCGCGGGCAGCCAGCCGGGCCGTGTACTTGTGGTTCAGGGCGTGGAAGATGCTGCGGCGCCGGATCTCCGGGATGCCCGAGAGGCGGGCCCAGTCCTCGAGCTCGTCGACGACGACGGGATCGACGATGAAGGCGGGGAGGCCGAGGGGCCGGGCGATCTCGTCGGCGATCAGCCCGCCCAGGTTCGAGGCGTGCTCGCCCTGGACTCCCTGGTAGAGATCCTCGAGCATGCGGTCGTTGACCCGGTAGACGCCGCTCGGGATGGGGACGAGCAGGCCGCCGCGGCCGACGACGGCCGCCAGGGAGGCCGGCTCGACGGCGTGGGCCTGGAGCGTCCTCAGGATGATGTCCTTGCGGAAACCCTTCTGGTCCACGATCTTGTTGTAGGGGGCGAGCTCCTCGGCGGAGTGGGAGATGTTCTCGGACAGGATCTCGCGCTCGTCCTCATAGACGGCGATCTTGGTCGATGTCGAACCGGGATTGATGATCAACAGGCGCATGATCCACCTTTCTGGGAGAGGGGAACTATATCCGTCCGGCCGGGGGCTGTCAAGGCGGCGGGCGTGCTATAATACATCGAAATGCAGGTCCGCAGATCCCGCCCCGGAGATGCCGCCGCCGCGGTCCGCTTGGCCGGAAAACTCGGGCTGGACTATCCGGGGATTGAATACGACACCCTCTGGGTGGCCGAGGAGAAAGGCCGCATCGCCGGCCTCGTCGCGCTCAAGACGCACGCCGACTGCCTCGAGCTTTGCGCCCTGGGCGTCGACCCCCCGTTCCGGGGGAGGGGAGTCGCCAAGGCCCTGGTCGAGGCTCTGATGGCCGAGGCCCCGGGCGACGTTCACCTGGCGACTATCATCCCCGGCTTCTTCGAGGGTTGCGGCTTCCATATTATAGAGGAGGGGATCCCGGCGACCTTCCCGGCCAAGCGCCGGACGGCCTGGTGCGAAGGCTGCCCTCAGGAGCGCTGCACCGTCATGCGGAGGGCGAGACCGTGAGCCTGCCCCGTTACCCCGAGTGGAAGCCCGTCGGCCTCGAGGACAAGGCCGTCTTCGAGGGCTATCTCGGTCGCGATCCCTCCGAGGTCTGTGAGCTCAATTTCGCCAACATCTTCATCTGGAAGGACTCCGAGCATCCGAGCTGGACCGTCCTCAACGGGAGCCTGTGCGTCCTTGTCGAGCCCGAATTCGAATGGGCCTACGCCCTGCCGCCGATCGGGGGAGAGCGCGCCCTGGAAACGGTCGAGACGCTCCTCCGCCACGCGCCGCGGCTCTCGCGGGTGCCCGAGGCCTTCGTCGAGCGCTACGGCGGGGCTCTCAAGGTCGAGGAGGACCCCGGCAACTTCGATTATATCTACTCGCGGCAGGAGCTGGCCGAGCTCAAAGGCAAGAAGTTCGACGGCAAGCGTAACCGCATCCGCAAGTTCGAGTCGACGTTCGTCCACGAATACCACGCCCTGACCCCGCCGGACGTCCCGGGGTGCGTGCGGCTCCTCGAGGACTGGTTCGAGGAGAAGAACGGCGACGTCTGCATCCGGGCCGAGAAGAAGGCCATCCTCCAGGCCCTGGCCTCGTTCCTCCACCTCGGCCTCATGGGCGCCGTCGTCAAGGTGGGCGGACGGGTGGAGGCCTTCACCTTGGGCGGGCGGCTCACGCCGGACATGGCTGTCATCCCCATCGAGATCGCCAACCCGGGCCTTGTCGGCCTGGCCCAGTGGGTCAACCGCGAGTTCGTCTGCCGAGAGTGGGGCGATTTTGCCTTCCTCAACCGGGAACAGGACATGGCTATCGAGGGACTGCGGAAGGCGAAACTCTCCTTTCAGCCCGTCCGGCTGGTGAAGAAGTACAATCTCACCCGTTGAGCGCGGACGCTCACTCCGCCATCAAGCTGCAGATCGCCGCGACGTTGACCATGTCGTCGGCCGAGCAGCCGCGGCTGAGGTCGCAATAAGGCTTGTTGAGGCCCTGGACGATCGGCCCGACGGCCTCGGCCCCTGCCAGCCGCTCGGTCAGCTTGTAGCCGATGTTGCCGGCGTCGAGGTCGGGGAAGATGAGGACGTTGGCCTTGCCGGCGACCGGGCTGCCCTTGCACTTGCGCTCGCCGATCGAGGCGACGAGGGCCGCGTCGGCCTGCATCTCGCCGTCGAGGAGGAGGTGGGGGGCCTTTTCCTTGGCGATCTTGGTGGCGCTCACGACCTTGTCCACGTCCGCGTGCTGGGCCGAGCCCTTGGTCGAGAAGGAAAGCATGGCCACGCGCGGCTCTTCGCCGGTCACGGCCTGGAAGTTCTTGGCGGAGGTGAGGGCGATATCGGCCAGTTGGGCGTCGGTCGGGTTGGGGACGACGGCGCAGTCGGCGTAGCAGAGGAGACGCTCGGGGAAGACCATGATGAAGTAACTCGAGACGGTCGAGATGCCCGGGGCCGTGCCGACGGTGTGGATGGCGGCCCGGATGACGTCGCCGGTCGAGGAGATGTTGCCGCCGACGACGGCCCCGACCTTGCCGGTCGCGAGGAGCAATCCGGCGTAATAGAGCGGGCCCTTGGCCGCCTCGGCGGCCTGCTCCAGGGTCCAGCCCTTGGCCTTGCGCTTGTCGAAGAGGAGGTCGACGAGATCGCCCCGGGAGGCGTCGGTGGCGGGGTCGATGACGGGGATGCCGGCGATGTCGAGGCCGTTGTCCTTGGCGACCTTGTGGATAGCCTCGGACGACCCGACCAGGCGCGGCTCGGCGATATGCTTTTCGCGGAGGGTCAGGGCCGCTTTGAGGGTCCGGACGTCCTCGGCGTCAGGGAAGGCGACCTTGAGGAACTTCTTGGCCGCTTTCTCGCGGATGTCGGAAATGAAGGTGTTGCCCATGGGTGCTCCTTTAGATCCTAAGGGTCGAAGTAGGGTTTATACCGCAGGGGTCCGAGCCTGTCAACCGCTCCCCGGGCAGCTAGACTAACATCGGTTGACAAGACCGAATTCGGCAGTGAGCAGGTCGACAAGTTCGCTGGATCGGGCATCGGATTGGAGATGCCGCCCGAATCCTGAACCATGCTTGCCGGTTCGGCTTTCCTACCTCAGCTTTTTGAGCTCCTCGGCTAGAAGCTCTAGACAGGCTTCCCTTGTTTCGGCCAGTTCGGGCTCAGTTACCGAAGCAACGGCTTCATGACGTTTCACAAGATCATATTTATGCGCCCCTGGATGATTATTATAGGCGTATTGGGGAAATGCAATTCTAGGGCCGAGCTGCTTAATAGCTAAAGCGCCTCCATTTTCTTTCATAATTTCCAAAAATAACTTCGGTTTCGAGCGAACCACATTTCCCAGGGCTGCCGAAATGTACTCGGCGCCAAGCCCGTCGGCGAAATTCAGTAATCGTAGCAGTACGACAATCGCGCCCCTATTCCCAAATTCGGCCTCAATCGCCAATATCCCGAAATTCTCTGACGAAACGAAATGATCCAACGCTCGAGCTTCATCGTCCACGATTCTGGCAGATTCTGGCGTGCCTTTAGGCAAGAGTCTTGCGAGGGCCCCCGCTTTCTCAGGCGAAGGATAGGCCAAAAACCTATCGTAGGCAGCTAACACCTCATTCCAGTTAACGCGCGGTTCACCCTGGGAGAATAGAGATAGGCCAGTAGTCTCGCACGTTCCGAAGATGATGAGCGCAAAGGCCATCAGCCGACAATATTTCGGGATCTTCAATTTTGCCTCCTTTGCGGACCGTACATTCCTAGGACTAGATCTTGCCGATAAGACTTAGCCCTATGGACATTGCCAAATACGATGGCGTGTTGATAATATGAACCATAATTTCTGGGAAATCGCTTATTGATATAAGTGCATCAAAGCCCTCCAGTACGAATGTTACGGCTGGAGGCAGTCCTGCTCCGAGGAAATTTATCCTCTCCATCATCTTCTGGAGAGCACTTCCGCAGGTAGATTCACTGACCCTATCGATACTCCGGCCAATAAGAATACACCCCGTCGATTTCGTGCCTTGGTGAAATGCGACTTCCGTGCGAGGACGCGTCCCCTCATAGGCTGGGTCTTGTCCATCGTATAGCCTAACCGTCTGAAATGAAGGACCATTCTCTGGAGTGAATAGGCCAATATACGCATCATAATCCCCTTCGGGTATACAACTCTCGCCTCTTTTATTCCCGTTCCAACCTAATTCGATTGAATAGCCGACAAAATATCCGCCGATCCATACTTCTCCCCGGATTTTGCCGCTTCTTAGAACCCCCATGCGATATACATAGATATCAACCAAATAGGCTCCATCCGGATCGATAAATCGGTTTGGATTATTCATACAATATGAATAAGAATTGAACATTTTGGAGTTAAACGATACGGTATTTTTCGTATAGTTCGGGTCAATGGAAATAAACCTATACTGGTCCCGGCCGTAGTAGCGGGCTCCGAAGTAATCGAGCTCGGACTCTGAGTCGCGCTCCTTGCCCGAGAACTTGAGCTGGGGATCGTAGGTGCTGACCAAGGCCTGCTGAATCCCTCCATACGGATCATGGACCGCCGAATAGACGACGTTGCCCACTTGGTCGGTCACAACTCGGGTCGTGTTGATCTGGTCCGGGGCGTAATAGAGGTATCGGCTGCCGACATAATCGTACTCGGCGATGAGCCGGTCGCCCATATAGATATAGTCCTTGAGGAGGTGCCCGTAGACATCGTAAACCTGGAGGAGCTTCCCGCCAAAAGAATAGATGTAGAAGTTCCCAACTGGGGAGGCGGACATCATCTTGGCCGTTCCGGACGCGGCGTCGGCAGACCTGTCTGTTTTGCTAGCCGGGGGGGAGGTATCAGCTGCCTTCTCCCGGGCCCGGTCGGCAGCCCTACCGCCGTCTTTCCCCTCCCGTTCGCGCCTCTGCTCGTCCATGAGCCGGCCTTGGGGTGGACCCCATATCCTGGACAGCGGGAAGGCCTCAATAAGGTGTCCTTCGGACCCGTTGTGACCGCCATCTTAGACCTTTTTGTCGCTATTGGCCATTTTTCCCGCGAACGGGGGAAAAATGTCTTCCCCATTTGACCCAGGAACGACGAGCTCGGCACGGTCCATGCTAAGCCACGGCCTCCGCGGCCGACGCCAGCGCCGCCGGACTCCCGTGATAAACCTCCCCCGGCGTCCTGTAACCGAGAGCTTCGTGGGGCCGCTCGCCGTTGTAGAACCGAAAATAGTCGCCGAGATGCGCCCGGGCTTCCGCCACCGTCCGGTATTCGTGAAGATAGACCTCTTCGTACTTGACCGAGCGCCAGAGCCGCTCGACGAAAATGTTGTCGTAGACCCGGCCGCGGCCGTCCATCGAGACCCGGATCCCCTGGCTCTCCAAAAACCCCGTGAACTCGGGGCTGGTGAACTGAGACCCTTGGTCGGTGTTGAAGATCTCCGGCCTCCCACGGCCCAGGGACGCCCGGAGCGCCTCCAGGCAGAAGTCCTTTTCCAGCGTCGTCGACAGCGCCCACGCCATCACCATCCGGCTGAAAACATCGATGATCGCCACCAGGTAGACGAACCCGTGGGCCAGCCGAATGTACGTGATATCGCTGCTCCAGACCTGGTCGGGCCTCATGATCGTGAGCTCTCGGAGAAGGTACGGATAAATCTTGTGCCGGCGGCCCGGAAGGCTCAGCCGCGGCTTCCGGTAAATGACCGAGAGCCCCAGTTCCCGCATCAGGCGGCGGACCCGCTTCCGGTTGACCCGGTAGCCCCGCTTCTTCAGCCGGATCCGCAGCTTCCGTGTTCCATAAAAGGGCCTGGCCGTAAATTCCTCGTCCAGGACCCTCCGCAGAACCTCGTCCTCCGGGTCCTCCGGAAGCGCCTGATAATAGAACGTCGATCGGCTCAGATCCAAGAGCTCGCATTGTCGGACAACCGGGATCTCGGGATGCTCGGGCTCGACCTCCTCCCGCTTGCTCAGGACAGGAGCTTCTCGGATTTTTTTTTAAGCCAGTCCAGCTCTACCTTGAGCTGGCCGATCTGCCGGTACAGCTCGGCCTCGGTCTCCTCCCGGTCCCTGTCCTGTCTCCTCCTCCGGTCGGTGAACAGGCCGGGGAGCTTCTCCAACAGCTCCGCTTTCCAGCGCCCGATCTGGTTCGGGTGGACGCCATACTCGCCGGCCAGCTGGGCGATCGTCTTCTCGCCTTTGACCGCCTCGAGGGCGACCTTCGCCTTGAATGTGGCTTCGTACTGTCTCCGTCCCATGCTGGACATAATGCCATACCTCCTTGTTGAGATACAGCGGGTCCGTTTTCCACCTTATCGGCCCGTCCAGTTTTTGGGGTCCAGCTCAC
>Ga0172366_10005075_pt1 | contig 10376 bp, 9 predicted proteins | sample LakKivSesite69cm_FD_114533 | JGI IMG/M metagenome (GOLD analysis project Ga0172366, IMG submission 114533) | Sediment microbial communities from Lake Kivu, Rwanda - Sediment site 69cm | ecosystem: Environmental > Aquatic > Freshwater > Lake > Sediment | place: Rwanda: Western Province, Lake Kivu...
AGGGCGGTCCGGCTCTACATACCCCGCACGTACGAGTCCCTGGTCCAAGGCTACGATGTCATAATCATTAGCGACTCAAATGTCGGTAGCTTCACCGATCGCCACCTGCAGTGGTTCCGCGACAGCGTCAAGGACGGAGGTCTGGGGCTCGTGATGGTGGGGGGGCACGAGACCTTCGGAACACTTGGCAGCTACACGGATTGGGGAACGACCCCGGTTGGGGAGGTGCTGCCGGTTGACACTATCCTCGGTGGGATCAGCAGCGGCAGGGTCACGATCACGGAGCCCGACCATGAATTCATCAGAAGCGTCCCCTTGCGAAACGACCTGCCGTTCTTCCGGCTGTACTCGTGCAACATCGTCAAGCTCCGGCAGGGAGCCCAATTGCTTGCCATAGACACGCTCGAGAGCGGCATCTACGCAGGCTCGAAGAACCCCTTCTTCTCCACATGGGACCCGGGCGAAGGCAGGGCTTTCGCCTTCACAGGGGACTGGCAGTACGGATGGGGGGTTGAGTTCATCCGATGGGAGTACGCCCCCGACTTCGCCATAAACCTCATGCTCTACCTCGCCAGAAGGCCGCTGCCCCAGGACCTGAACAAGGTCCACACCCTGAGGGCTCGGATGATGACGCTGTCCTACCGCAAGCTGATCCTGTCCTCGCTGATGGACTTCGTAGAGAGGTTTGGCGCCAACCCCGGCAAGATCTCATCAGCGGTCGGCAAGGCGGACGAGGCAGCTCAGAAGGTCTCAGACCTCTACATGGAGGAGAGGTTCGACGAGGCCCTGGACGCCACAGACGAAGCATTGCAGCTGATGGACGAGGCCGAGGGGGTAGCCGACAAGGTGAAGGCCGATGCGCTCTTCTGGATCTACATCTCCGAGTGGTTCATAGTCACCGGGGTCTTCCTCGTTTGCGGGGTGATCACCTGGACCTTGATGATCCGCCGAAGGCTCTACAAGGAAGTGGAGATGACCCAGTTTCGCACCGGGTAGGAACCGCGGCTTGACCCCTCGCCCGAGGTTCGGCAGCGAAGCAAATCCACCTAGCACAAGTCTCCCTTGGACGTCATGATCGATGATCGAAGGAATGGTCACAACTCCCGGGCGCCACACCGAAGCCCGCGGAACCTTGAGAGCTAGGGGGTTACCCCCGTCCTGAAATCCGGGAATCAACAATCCTGTGAAGACGGCTCGGGATGTCTCGCGCGCCATCGAAGAGCTGGAATCGGCTCCGGACCGCGATTGTCTTTAGACCGTCAGGATCGTCCATGCGGCATCCTTGCGATTCCTCACTTCCACCACGTTGTCGGGGCTATGCGATCATATCTTTCCAGCAAGGCCGCGTGATCGCCCTCACAGAAGATGATGACCCCCTCTTGGACTGCGGTTTCGCCCGGCGGTATCCTGCCTATCGGCGTCGGCTCGCTGTGGATGCAGCGGAGGATGTAGTCGTTGTTGTTAAAGAGCCAGGACATGTCCCTGCAAGCTATTCCCACGCTCTTCCGCCCGTCAAACGACTCCGCAATGATCAGCGGGTGGCAAGCAGCCTCAGGCATTGTGGAGAAAGGGAAGCCGGTGTTATGAACCACCGTGCGTTCCCTTCTGGTCCCGTTGCGCAGGAACCTGACCCGGTTGGGATCAAGCGATTCGGCTCGCGGGACGCCGTCGGTTGTCCTCCACCGATCATCCAAGCAAGCCCAGATTCTCTCCCCGTGGATTGAGATGAACTCCGGCGCATTCACCAGGTGGAAGCAGGTTTGGGCGGTGACGTTCCTGAGGTCTTCTTTGGATGCATTGGCAAAAAGATGGGAATACCATAGACAAGCATTGGCCTGATCGAGCCTGAGCCTGCTGACCAGTCTGGCGTCCTTCTCGGAGTACGTCCACGTCGCCTCGTCTTTGGATAGAATCTCCCATTCCTGATGGGATCGGGCACCCGACCAGTTGTTCCAGGAAAGGGCGTTCTCGGGCAGCCAGAGCCCGAACTCGTTCCCCGGCCAGGCTTCGTGTTCGATCAGGACGGCGGTGCAACCGTTCGGCCGGTGGTGGTAGTAGGTTCGGTCTTCGATACGGAAATCAAGTTTCCTCTTGACCTGCGCCATTGCGTATGACATAGTATCCGCACTTCTTAAACGGAACCTGTGCCCAGGATCCATGGCAAACCAAGGAGGAATAGAGATAATAACCCGCCGTGGGGCGACCGAGAGGAGACGAGCTATGAGCGGGAAGGTACCTACCCCTGAAGAGGACCGGATCAGGCGGATGAAGTGGTGGCACGAGGCCAAGTTCGGCATGTTCATCCACTGGGGGCTCTACAGCGTGATCGGGAGACACGAATGGGCCATGGAGCGGGAAGCCATCCCGGTTGCGGAGTACGGAAGGCTGGCCGAGCGGTTCAAGCCCAAGCCCCACCCGGCCCGTGAGTGGGCGCGCCTGGCCAAGCGCGCGGGGATGAAGTACATGGTGATGACCACGAAGCACCATGAGGGCTTCTGCCTTTTCGACAGCAAACACACGAATTACTGTGCCCCGAAGGCCTGCGGCAGGGACCTGGTCGCCGAGTATGTCGAAGCGGCCAGATCCGAGGGGCTGCGCTTTGGGTTCTACTACTCCTTGATGGACTGGCACCACCCCGACGGGGCAAGGTGTGCCGAGGACGAGGATGCCCGCAAGAGATTCGTCAAGTACATCCACGGCCAGGTCCGGGAGCTCATGACCAACTACGGCAAGGTCGACATCCTTTGGTACGACGTTTCATGGCCTTTGACGCCTGAGGGTTGGGAATCCGCAAAGATGAACCGCATGGTCAGGGATCTCCAGCCGGACATCGTAATCAACAACCGCTCAGGGCTGCCCGAGGACTTCAGCACGCCCGAACAGCATGTGAGAGGCGAGCCCGACGGGAGGGCCTGGGAGGCATGCATGACCATGAACGCAAGCTGGGGGTACCACAAGGCGGACGATAACTGGAAGTCCCCCAGGCAGGTCCTGGGATACCTGATCACGTGTGCGCGCGACGGCGGCAACTATCTGCTGAACATCGGCCCCAAGGGCGATGGATCCGTCCCAGACGAGTCGGTACGAATTCTCAACACAGTCGGCAGGTGGATGGATAGGTACGGTCAGACCATCTACGGCGCCGAGCCCTGCAGCGTGAAGAGCTCCCTTTTTGCGGATTTCACGCGCAAGGGGAAGACTCTCTACGTACACCTCCACTCATGGCCTGGGTCTGAGTGGGGGATAGGCGGGCTGCGCACCAAGGTCGAGTCGGCTAGGCTGCTGCCGAAGGGCAACCCTGTTGAGTTCGAACAAAGCGAGTTCAGCCTGCGCTTCAGGAACCTGCCTGCGGAGGCGCCCGATGCGCCGATCTCGGTTCTGGCCCTTGAGTGCGAATCGATCCCTGTCCAGGACATGACGTTCGTGCGGAAGAACATGCCGCGCGGAAACCCCTGAGAAGTCCCAGACGGCTGGCCCTTCGTGAATTGTTCACGATCCGCTATCCTATCCAACACGCTCGTATGCTAGCGGCAAAAGATGGGGTTCGCGCTGGGGGGTAGATCCCGTCTCCATGGGTCTAGGTAACTTCCGGGCGGGCTGTTCCGGTCAAAGAACGAAGGTACCCTCAAAGGTCACGTATGCTCAGGCTCGGGCACATAGCTCCAAATCAGCAAATGCCCCAGCATGGGGCAAGCTCCAGGAGCAAAGCTTAAGTATCTACGAAGCGTCTAATTATACCAGAGGTATAAACGTGTTCATCAGGACTACCTTAAGGAGATGGGGAAATTCCTACGGCGTGGTCATCCCGAAGGATTCGGCACTGAAGGAAGGCATCAAGGAGAATGATGAGGTTGAGATTCTTGTCAAGAAGGCCGTTGACATCCGAACCCTGTTCGGCAAGTACAAGTTCGAGGATGTCCAAAAAGCAAAGGACGAACTCCGGGAAGGCTGGCGCTGATGCCTTACTTCTACGACACCTACTCCATTCTGGAGTACATGAGCGGCAACAGAAGGTATTCCCCCTACTTTGAGGAGGACTATGGCTTCCTTACCGTCCTCAACCTCATGGAGATATACTACGCGCTTCTCAAGGGACACAGCGAAGAGGCAGCGGATGAAGGCTTCTCCGCATCGTCAAAGTTTCTCTGCGATTTCGATGATGCGGACATCAAGCAAGCCATGAAGCTCAGGCTCAACTTGCGAAACAGGGGCTTAGACATTTCCTATGCCGACGCCCTCGGATATCAGCTTTCGATGAAGCTCAAAGTCAAGTTCCTAACGGGAGACCGTGTCTTCAAGGGACTGGAGAATGTGGAATACGTTCGATAGGTCTCCCGAAGGGACCCGCTGGGACTCGCAGCGGTGCCTGCTGAAGAACGGCCATCGCTTGCCAACCCCAAAGTGCAACTCACTTAAGAGGTATGCTCGATCAGGGCCAAGCATGCCGTTCGGATCATTCAACCGCAGGCCTGAGCTTCTGCCAAAGGAACGCGTGGAGATGATCAAGCAGGCCGCCCTTGATGTGTTGGAAAAGGTGGGTTTTGCCTTCAGGCACCCACGGGCACTTGCCTTGCTTGAGGAGCACGGGGCATCGGTCGATCACAAGACCGAGGTCGCCAAGATCCCAAGGGAGCTGGTCTTGGAATGCCTCTCCAGAGTGCCGAAGGAGTATGCCGTCAGCTCGCCCGAGGGGAACGAGGCAAGGTTTGGGGACGGCAGCCTGAAGGCCATCATGTGCCTGGAGAGACATCTGGTGGACTACAGGACGATGTCCAGACGGCCCGGGACGACGGAGGACTGCATCAGGTCCATCGCGCTTGGCAACGCCCTGGCAAACGTGGGGCTCGTATCGCCCTTCGTCGTGCCGAGCGACGTGCCGCTTTCCATGGCGGATGTGAGGGGCTACAGACTCGTGCTGACATACTCCCGCAAACCGGCCTACGCGTGGATCTACACCCTTGGCTCATCCAAGTACATCATCGAGATGGCGAAGGCGGTGGCTGGAGGAGAGGAGGAACTCAGGAAGAGGAAAATGGTGGGCTACGGGGCCGAGCCGACCAGCCCGCTACAGCTCTCGCGCCACGCCCTGGAGATCCTTCTGGAGATGGCGCAACACGGCCTGCCCATATCGGCCTCAGGCTCTATGACCCTGCTTGGGGGGACAAGCCCCATCACGCTGGCGGCCGGTCTGACCCTGCACACCGCCGAGACCTTGGCCGGGATAGTGCTGGTCAACCTCATCGATCCGGAGGCACCGGCCGGGTTCTCCACCTCCGTGCATGTGCTGGACCAGAGGACGCTGCTCTGCTCCTTCGGCGCGCCGGAGAACATACTGTGTTCGCTCGCCGGCATCCAGGTGGCAAGGGAGCTTGGCCTGTCCTGCTCGGCCAACGTCGTCTTGTCCGACTCCAACGTCCCCGACTTCCAGTGCGGGTTCGAGAAGGCGATGGGCGTGGCCCTGACGATCGCCGCGGGGGCAGAGGGGATTGGCCACCAGGGGATAGTGGGAGCCGATCAGGGCGCTAGCTGGAACCAACTCGTCATCGACGATGAATGGCTCGGCTACGCCGACAGGCTGTTTGCCGGCATGCAGGTTGACGAGGAGACTATCGCCCTCGAAGTCATGCAGAGAGTGGGGATCGGGGGGAGCTTCCTCAAGGAACCCCATACGCTGAGGAACCTACGCAAGGAGACATGGTATCCGCGCCTGTTCAACAGGAGCGACTGGGGCAGCTGGACCAGGAAAGGCCACCAAGATGCGCTCCAGAACTCCCAACGCGTCTTGGATGAGATCCTCAGGGAGCACCATCCCCCCGCGAAGGTCATAGACAGGGATGTCGCTAAGGAGCTCACGAGGATAGAGAAGCAGGCCGCCAAGAAGCTCCATGCGGCCGGTCCAACGCCGACCTGAGCTCGATCACGGGAATGCACAGGGCTCAGAGGTCGTGAACGGAATTGCCCGGGGTCACTACCTCTCATAGTACGGGCAAGGCTGGACAGACGCAAACGTTTTCAGCCCAAGGTCGATGCCCAGACCGGTGAGCAAGATGGCCATTGAACGTGCGCAGGTCAAGAACCCTTGGCGGTCCAAGCATCCAACCGAGTTCTCGGAGCTGGAGCAAGAGGTGACCCGGCTTGCGGAGACCGGACAGCCCCAGAAGATGGTCGAGTTCTGCCCTGTAGTCCGCGAGTACTGGGCGCCTTTCAACTACCCCAACATCCGGGTTGAACTGGGCCGCACGAAGCCCTATGTGGGGGCGGAATTCAATATGGACGGGGTCGAGCTTGATGTGCCGCCGTATGGGGCGATAACCCTGGTTGAGGAGGAGCCGATAGTGGGCGTGACCGTGATAGGGAGCGCCTGCTGCCCGCCAGGTTTCGTGCTTCTCTGGGCTGAGCCGGTGGAATGGAAGTACCCGCGCTCGGGGGTCAAGATGAGGATCGAAAACCTCCTGGGCGAGCACATGCGCATAGAGCCCTGGAAGAAGGGCCTTGATGAGGCGTACCGGGACGCTGGGATGAGCTGCGCGGTCTTCGAGCTGCCCGAGTCAAAGAAGGTGACGATCATGGCGGGGAGCCAGATGAACATAGACGAGCGCGACGTGAAGAACATGCGGCACGACGCCCACTACTGCATACGCATCATCCGCGTCACCGTGAAGCGTGCTCTCTAGACGAACCTCTGAAGATCCGGCTTGCCAACCTAGGCGCAGAATCGGAAGGAGTACAGGTCCGCATCCTTTAGCTCGAAGCGCAGCCTGACATCCTTCCCGGCGAGGCTCCCCAGATCCCGGTTGGGGGCCCACGCGACGACATGCTCGACTTCATCCCCGTAGATCTCCTCGCAGCTGCTCATCTCAAACCCGGGCATCGGCCTGCCCTTGTCGTCCGCAACCTCAACGCGAATGCTTCCTGCCGCAGAAGTAGAGTAGTTCAGGACGAGCCTACTACCCTCGAACACGAAGGGTCGCGTCAGGACCTCTCCACCGGAGTACGGGGCGTAGGCCGAGACAAAGCCATCCATCCTCAGCGTGTGCCGGCGCAAACGACAGCCGTCAATGTAGTAGCTCTCATTGGAGTACAGGGAGAGTTCATCCGGGAGGCCCGGGATCCCTGGCTTCGTGACGAGGATCCCCCAAGCCGTCATGTTGTTCCTCTCCCACCACCGTTCCCTCTGTGGACCCGGCCTGATGAACGCCTCCAGCCACCTATCCCAATGGAGGCCATCCCTGCTGGACATGAGCACCCCGTCCGACAAACCGGGCAACGGATGCTCGGCTACCTTCTTCCTTTCCGGAAGGAATCGCTTCGGGAAGCCGAGGTAGATGTGGGGCGCGCGGAAGTAGGGTGCGATGGCGTTGGTATAGAGGTGTTCCCGCGGCACATGCCCAAAGTCCAGATACTCCGGCTCGCTCCAGTGTATGAAATCCTCCGAGGTCGAGGTCATGATGTCCCTGGTTTCATCCCGCCACCCACGATGGTACTCGACATACCTCCCCTTTAGGCCATCCCAGAAGGCGAGGTTCTGCGAATCAAAGGCCCCTCTGGTGACGATGGGATCGTCCTGCATCAGCTCCCAATGGATCCCGTCGGGGGAACGGTACGCCAGAAGCCCCTTCTCCGCGCTCGCCACGGCCTTGTACCGCGCGTCAGCCGCGCAGTTGGGGTTGCCATCCTTGAAGGGGGCGAAGTTGTGGTTCCCGGGGCCCGTCCAGATGATGTTGTTGCGCCTTGAACCCTGGAACTCGAACAGGCCCAGCTCTGGCCGTTTCCAGTGGGTGCCGTCATTGCTCTCTGCGTAGCAGACTACGGAGTGCGTGATCTCCTTGCTTTCCCAGCTGTAGTCGCAACCCCGGTAGTACATGCGGAAGAGTACGCCGTCGGGAAACACCGTGACGTAGGCACTGGTGTTGCCCTCCCAGGGCCTGTCGAAAACCATCACAACCTCCTGCAAGGTGGGATGGTTCAGTCGCTTCTCCGCCCCCGTCATGCGTTCGATGAGGCAATCGTCCACGAAAAGCTCCAAACGCGACCCGATGTGCAGGGCGGCCGTCGCCCTTGGGCGCGAACGCGTTTTCCTCGAACCCTTGCTCATTTCGGACATCCCATTCCGTCACCGGGGTGTCCAGAGAAAAGGCTTCCCCCGGGGCGAAGCGATGCCCACCCCATTGCCCCAGCAACGGCTCGACTCCACTGTCCCTATGGAGCCTCGGTCTCCTGAGCCAACCAGCGCAGATACGCATCGTGGCCGGCCGCTATCTGCAGGACTACCACCTCAGGCAGCTCGTATGGATGGTTCTTCAGTATTATGCGCTGGGCCTCGGATCGGCGGTCGCTTCTGGTCTTGGCGATCAACAGGACCTCGCGGTCCTCGCTCATCCTCCCTTCCCACCGGTAGAAGCTCCTGACCCCGCCCAGCATGTTCACGCATGCCGCTGCCCTTGCGGACACGAGGGCCTCAGCTATCCTCCTGCCCACTTTCTGGCTCGGACAGGTTGTCATGATCACCTCGAACATGTCCCTCGCCTCTGCAGTCCCTCAGGGAGCCCAGCCTACAAATAGTTGAGGTACCATGCCGTTGCCGGGGACGGTGTCAGCGGGCCCTGGGCCCGAAAGAGGAGATGTGGTCCGGTGGGCTGAATTGAATGCCGGAAGAGATTTCAGGCACGGAGCTACCTATGTAGCAGTATGATGGGGCTCGAAAGGATCCTTGCGGCCCTTGACCTTCGGGAGCCCGACCGGATCCCCACTTGGGAACTGATCGTGAACGAGCCCGTGATAGCCGCCCTTGCAGGACCCGTATCGAAGGAGGATTTCTACGAAAGCGAGGGCCTTGACGGAATCAGCATCTTCGAGGACGTTCGAAAGGTTGAGTGGATCGACGCCACGAGCTACCGCGACGAGTGGGGCATACTCTGGAGAATCGAACCCACGGGCCTTGCCTATCCGAGCGGAGGCCCCATAAAGGCGCCGGAGGATCTCGATGACTATAGCCCACCCGATCCGGATGCCGAGCATCGCCTGGAGTCCCTCGAAAAGGCCGTCAAGCGATTCGGAGGAAAAAGGGCCGTGGTCTTCGCCTGTCATGAGGCCTTTGAATTCTCCCACTACCTCAGGGGAATGAGGACCCTCCTGATGGACTACTACCGCAACCCCACGCTTGCCCTGCGCCTGGCGCGCATCGTCACTGACTACAAGAAGAGGGTCATTGCCAGGGCCATCGATCTTGGGGCGGACGTGGTGCTGACCGGCGACGACTACTGCAATCGGAACGGACCCCTCATGTCGGTTGCCCATTTTGAGAGGTTCGTGCTTCCCTACCTCACAGAGACGGTGAGGGTGGCACGCAGAAGGGGTGTGCCCTACATCAAGCACACTGACGGCAACATCTGGCCGATTTTCGAGTTGATGGTCGACGCTGGGATTAGTGCTATCGACCCCTTGGAACCTGCCGCGGGGATGGACATCGGCAAGGTCAAGGAGCAATACGGGGACCGGATCTGCCTTGTGGGCAACGTTGACTGTGGCGAACTGCTGTCCAGACGGGCTCCCAGGGATGTCGTCGCTTCGGTCAAGGAGACCATTGCGAAGGCAGCGCCAGGAGGGGGCTACATCCTCTCCTCAAGCAACAGCATCCACCCGGCGGTGAGGCCGCACAACTACCAAGCAATGGTCGAGGCCGCGAGGCGATACGGCCGATATCCTCTGGCGGGGTAGGTGCCAGGGTCACCGAGTGCGACCCCGGTAGAAGACCTACCATGAGATCAGGACCGGAGGAAAGTTAAGAGTTCGGGGCATCAATCATATCCATGGAACCATACCACGTGCTCTACAACCTCGACAAGGTCGGGCTCAGTCCGTCATACGGGAGCGTCATCCCCCTGAATGACGGGCGCCTCATGTGGATCTGGGCAACTGGAATCGGGAAAGAGCCCTACCGACCCGTGTACGCCAACTACTCCGTCGACGGCGGGAGAAACTGGGGCAACCCAGTCGAGATGAAGCACACGAATGGGGAGCCGTTGACCGGGGTCTTTACCACCAACCTGTTCCGCCTGCCATCGGGCTCCCTAGGCCTGGTCCTTTGCCACGAAATGCACAGGATCGCCTTCTTCAGGTCGGATGACGAGGGAGAATCCTGGTCGCCCCCAGTTCCCCTTCACCAGCAGGACCACGTGTACACCGCCAGCGACAAGTGCCTGTCCCTCTCCGATGGCCGGCTGGTGGTGCCCGCATACTCGATGATCAAGCCCAAGCTGGACGACGCGAACCCAAAGGAAGCGCATATGTTCGGACAGGAATTCAGCCAAGGGGAACGCTGTACCCTCTGCTACTCCTATATGTTGTACTCGGACGACGAGGGACGGAGCTGGTCG